>Ga0316624_10000417_pt1 | contig 14247 bp, 11 predicted proteins | sample OWC_Aug_N3_C1_D5_FD_207657 | JGI IMG/M metagenome (GOLD analysis project Ga0316624, IMG submission 207657) | Wetland soil microbial communities from Old Woman Creek delta, Ohio, United States - OWC_Aug_N3_C1_D5_A | ecosystem: Environmental > Terrestrial > Soil > Wetlands | place: USA: Ohio... | reverse complement strand
GGGGCCAGAGCACGTTCGATAATTTCCGCGTCGTGCCGCCGGGCACCGGCATCTGCCATCAGGTCAATCTCGAATATCTGGCGCAGGTCGTCTGGACCACCGACGAAAAGGGCAAGACCATCGCCTATCCCGACACGCTGGTCGGCACCGACAGCCACACCACCATGGTGAACGGGCTTTCCGTGCTCGGCTGGGGCGTGGGCGGCATCGAGGCCGAGGCGGCGATGCTGGGTCAGCCGATCTCGATGGTTCTTCCCGAGGTCGTGGGTTTTCGCTTGAGCGGCGCGATGCGCGAGGGCGCGACCGCGACCGACCTCGTGCTGACGGTCGTCCAGATGCTGCGCAAGAAGGGCGTGGTCGGCCGCTTCGTCGAATTCTTCGGCCCGGGCATCGCCAGTCTGCCGCTCGCCGATCGCGCGACCATCGGCAATATGGCGCCGGAATACGGCGCGACTTGCGGCTTCTTCCCGATCGACGCCGAAACCATCCGCTATCTGAAGCTCACCGGGCGCGATGCCGGGCGCGTCGCCCTGGTCGAGGCCTATGCCAAGGCGCAAGGCCTGTGGCATGACGAGAACTCGCCTGATCCGGTCTTCACCGATACGCTCGATCTCGATCTCGGCACGGTCGAGCCTTCGCTCGCCGGTCCGCGCCGGCCGCAGGATCGCGTCGCGCTGTCGGGCGTCGCCAAGAATTTCGCGACCGAATTGCCGAAGCTCGCCGCCAACCGCAAGCCCGACAAGGCCAAGGGCGAGGTCGCGGTCAAGGGCGCCAATTATTCGCTGAAGGACGGCGCGGTGGTAATCGCCGCGATCACGTCTTGCACCAACACGTCCAATCCGAGCGTGATGCTGGGCGCAGGCCTGGTCGCGCGCAACGCCTTGAAGCGCGGCTTGAAGGTGAAGCCCTGGGTCAAAACCTCGCTCGCGCCCGGAAGCCAAGTCGTGACCGACTATTATGCGGCTTCGGGCTTGCAGCAGGATCTCGACGCGCTCGGCTTCAACCTGGTGGGCTATGGCTGCACCACCTGCATCGGCAATTCAGGCCCCTTGCCCGATGCGGTCGCGGCGGCAATCGATGAAGGCGATCTCGTCGTGGCGGGCGTGCTCTCGGGCAACCGCAATTTCGAAGGCCGCATCCATCCGCAAGTGCGCGCCAATTACTTGGCGTCGCCGCTTCTGGTGGTTGCCTATGCCCTCGCGGGCTCGGTCAATACTGATCTCACGCGCGATCCGCTGGGCGAGGATCTCGACGGCAAGCCGGTCTATCTGAAAGACATCTGGCCCTCCAACCGCGAGATCGCGGAGACGGTCCGGAGCGCCGTCAACGACACGATGTTCAAGAAGCGCTACGGCAACGTGTTCGAAGGACCCGAGGAATGGCGCAAGGTCCCCTTGGTCGAGGGCATGACTTTCAGTTGGGATCCGGGCTCAACCTATCTCGCCCATCCGCCTTATTTCGAGAACATGCCGAAAGAGCCGGGCCCCTTGAGCGACATCACGGGCGCGCGCGAATTGGCGCTCTTCGGCGACAGCATCACCACCGATCACATCTCGCCCGCAAGCTCGATCAAGAAGGACAGCCCCGCCGGCGAGTATCTGCTGGAGCACCAGGTGCGGCCGCAGGATTTCAATTCCTACGGCGCGCGCCGCGGCACGCATCACGTGATGATGCGCGGCACCTTCGCCAATATCCGCATCAAGAACGAGATGGTGCCGGGCGTCGAAGGCGGCGTCACCAAGCACCAGCCCGACGGCAAGGTGATGCCGATCTACGACGCGGCGATGCTCTATCAGAAAGAGGGCGTGCCGCTCGTCGTCATCGGCGGCAAGGAATACGGCACCGGCTCATCGCGCGACTGGGCCGCCAAGGGTACGAAGCTTTTGGGCGTGCGCGCGGTGATCGTCGAAAGCTTCGAGCGCATTCACCGCTCGAACCTCGTCGGCATGGCGGTGCTGCCTCTGCAATTCAAGGAAGGCCAGAACCGCCAGACCTTGAAGCTCGACGGCACCGAGCGCTTCGATATCGCCGGCATCGCGCAAGGGCTGAAGCCGCGTTCTGAACTCGCTTGCCGGATTCACCGCGCCGACGGCAAGGTCGATGAAATCAAGCTGCTCTGCCGCATCGACACGCTCGACGAGCTCGAATATTTCCGCCATGGCGGCATTCTGCAATATGTGCTGCGCGGTATGATGAAAGCGGGTTGAACCGCCCTCATCGCTGTTCCGACTTTCCCCCGCGGCGGGAAAGTAGCGGCCCGCAACTATTTCATCGGCGAGAACGCCGTCGGGATCAGGATCTGGCTTTCCTGCGCCATGAGCGGCGATGGCTGCGGGCCGTTTTTGATGAATTCGTGCCAAGCCGGGTCCTTCGCCTGGCAGCGCGGCGCGCTTCGCGATCGGCCAGCGACTCGTATTTCCACATATGCACGATGCGGTTGAGCGTGCCGATCTCGCAGGTGAAGAAGCCGACGAGGCCGCCAAGGAATTTCTGCTGCACCGGCAATCCGTGCTTCTCGTAATATTCGAGCCACTGCGCTGCCTTGCCCGGATACGCTGTGTAGGTGCGGACTTCGAGAATCGTCGGGACCTCCCTTTGGTTATCAAAAGCTATGCTTAACGGCCGCGCGAAGGTGACGGGCTCGGAGATCGCGGTGAAACATCGCGCGCCTCTGGCTTCACCCTCTTGTGAAAGCTAGTGTCTGGCGCGCTGTGCGGTCGCGGCGCAGGATGCCTCGGATGATTCCCCGCTTTCTTGCCTTGCTCTTGATCGTGCCAATCATGTCCGGCGCTGCTCGGGCCGATGATTCGCCGATCGTGGTGGAGCTCTTCACCTCGCAAGGCTGCAGCTCTTGTCCGCCGGCCGACAAATATCTCGGCGAGCTGGCCAAGCGCCCGGATCTTCTGGCGCTCGCCTTTCACGTCGAATATTGGAACTACATCGGCTGGGCCGATCCCTATTCGAAGCCCTGGGCGACGCGCCGGCAGCGCGACTATTCCGCCAAGCTGAAGCAGCGTTTCGTCTACACGCCGGAAATGGTGGTGCAGGGCGCGGCCGAGGGCGTCGGCTCCGAACGCGAGACGATCGAGGCCTTGATCCGCGCCGCCGCAGAAAAGCGCTTGCCGCATCCCGCTCTCAAGCTGCATTGGCGCAATGACGGCGCGCTCGTGGCCGATCTCGGCGAAGGCCGATCGCCGCCCGATGCGCCGGCGACGGTCTGGCTCATCGGCTACGACAATTTGCGGACCAATCCGGTTCTTGCCGGCGAGAACGAAGGCAAGGTCGCCTGGGATCACCATCCGGTGCGCAGCTTCCGCCGCCTCGGCGCCTGGGCCGGTTGGTCGGAACAGCTCGTCGTGCCGCCTGACGAGGCGAAGAATCTCAGCGATTACGGCGCGGCCGTGCTGCTGCAATTGGACGGCACCGGCCCGATCCTGACCGCCGCCAGCATCGATATGCCGAAGAACTGACGACGGCGCCGCACGACGGCGCTGAGTCGTGATCCTGCTGCGCGTGCTACGCCGCGAGCCCCCGTGCGAGCACGGACGACAATCGCTTGGCGAATAACGCCGGATCGGGCAGCGGTTCGCCTTCGAGGATGCGGGCCTGATCGAGGAGAATCCACGCGAAATCACCGAGTGCGTCGGCAGCACCTTCCTTGCCGGCAAGCGCGACCAGCCTTGCGATCAAGGCGTGCTTCGGGTTGATCTCAAGAATGCGCTTTGAATCCTGCATGACCTGGCGGTGCTGGCGCAGCAAGCGCTCGAGATGGATATCCATATCGCGCTCGTCGGCGATGAGGCACACGGCGCTGTCGGTCAGGCGCTTGGAGACGCGGACATCCTTGACTGCATCGCCCAGCGACAGTTTGAGCACCGCGATGAGCGCCGCCACGTCGCTTTCGGGCTGCTCGCCCGTGTCGTTCTTCTTTTCCTCGGGCGCGATCTTGTCGAGATCGGCGCTGCCCCGCGTCACCGACTTGAATTCCTTCTTCTTGTGGTCGCCGATGGCCGACATCCAGAATTCGTCGACCGGGTCCGTGAGCAACAGCACCTCGATGCCGCGCGCGCGGAAGCCTTCGAGCTGCGGGCTGCGCGACACCGCTTCGATGCTGTCGCCCGCGATGGTGTAGATCGCCTCCTGCCCTGGCTTCATGCGGACGATGTATTCGTCCAACGAGACGAGTTGGTCGCCCGCCGTCGAACGGAACCGCGCCAGCTCCAGAATGGCGTCGCTGTTCTCGCGATCCTCGTAGATGCCTTCCTTCAGCACCGCGCCGAAATTCTCCCAGAATTTCGCGTATTCCTGCGGTTCATCCTTCGCTTTTTTGCCGAGCTCGCCGAGCACGCGCTTGACGATCTGGCCGCGCATGCGCGCCAGCATCGGATTGTTCTGCAGCATCTCGCGGCTGACGTTGAGCGGCAGATCCTCGCTGTCGACGACGCCCCTGAGGAAGCGCAGATAGGGCGGCAGGAGCTCCTGCGCATCCTCGGTAATGAAGACGCGCCGGACATAGAGCTTCACGCGATGCTTGCGCGCCGGATCGAACAGATCGAACGGCTTGCTGCCGGGGACGAACAGCAAGGCCGTATATTCGAAAACGCCTTCCGCCTTGTTGTGGAGCGTGAGCCAGGGCTCGTCGAAGGCGTGTGCGACGTGGTGATAGAATTCCTTGTATTGCTCGGCGGTGATCTCGGTTTTGGGCCTGATCCACAGCGCCGAGGCCGTATTCAAGGTTTCTTCCTTGCCGGCGTGGTCGAGCACGATGGGCAAGGCGATGTGGTCGGAATATTTCTTGACGATCTCTTTGAGCCGCGCCGGCTCGGCGTATTGCTCATCGGTCTCGTTCAAATGCAGCATGATCGTGGTGCCGCGCGTCGCGCGCTCGGCCTCGTCGATCGTGAATTGACCCTTGCCGTCCGAAACCCAGCGATGCGCAATCGTCTCGCCGGCCTTTTTCGAGATCACTTCGACCTCGCTCGACACCATGAAGGCCGAATAGAACCCGACCCCGAACTGGCCGATCAGGGCGAGATCCGCTTTCTGGTCGCCCGAGAGCTGCTTCATGAAGGCCGACGTGCCCGAGCGCGCGATCGTTCCCAGATTGTCGATCATCTCCTGCCGGCTCATGCCGATGCCGTTATCGGCGATGACAAGCGTGCGCTTCTTCTTGTTGGGCTCGAGGATGACCCTGAAATTGGCGTCGCCGGCGATCAGTTCCGGCTCGGTCAGGGCCTGATAGCGCAGCCGGTCGCAGGCGTCCGAGGCGTTGGAAATAAGCTCGCGCAAAAAGATTTCTTTCTCGCTATAAAGCGAATGCGCGACGATTTCCAAAAGGCGGCTCACCTCCGCCTGAAATTCACGTTTCTCCGTGGTCATGCTTCCCCCACTCCCTGGAACGCCCCGAGATATGTGGCGGCCCCTCCTCTCATGCAAGGGCTCCCAAAGGCGCGGCGTGGTAGGATCGCCGACATGAGCTATGTGCAACGCGTGCTTCAACCGGGCGAGACTCTGGTCTATGCCACGAGGCTCCATTGGTTGATCTATGTGCGGGCGGGCGTCCTCCTCATCGTCGCCCTGGTTTTCGCCGTCCTGGCGGAGACGCGCACCGATCTGCCGCTGCCGTTTCTGACGGTCGCGGGCGCCATTCTGGTGCTGGCGGTGCTCGATGGGCTGGCGGCGGCGCTGCGGCGCGCCACCACCGAACTCGCCGTCACCGATCATCGCGTCATTTACAAGCGCGGGATCATCGGCCGTTACACCATCGAAATGGCGCGCTCGAAGGTCGAAAGCGTCGACGTCTTGCAGAGCCTGCCCGGGCGGATGCTCAATTACGGCACGGTTCTGGTGCGGGGCACGGGCGGCAGCCTGGAACCGTTCCGGAACGTCGAAGATCCGTTACGGTTCCGCAGCGCCATCACCGCCCAATAACGCGGTCAGTAACAGCCTGCGGCGGATTGCCCGACCGAGGCGCCGACCGCCGCGCCGCCGAGAATGCCAAAGATCGTCGCCGCCGCATTCCCCGATGAATGGCCGAATTGCGAGCCGATCAGGCCGCCGGTTGCGGCACCGATGAGGCCGCCCGCGACGGCGCCGTTGCTGCAGGCGACCGCGCGTGCCGGGACGGGAGCCGGCGCGTAATAGGCCGCGGGGGGCGGTGCCACATAGCTCGGTGCCGGGGCATAGACGACCTGCGGCGGATAGGCGGGGGCGGCATAGACCGGCGCCGCATAGACCGGGGCCGGCGCCACGATCACCGGGCGGCGCCAATCGTCGCGGTCGCGATGCCACTCGGCATAATGCGACTCGCCGCGACCATGGTCCCATCCATCGGCCAAAGCGGGGCTTGCCGCCAGCGGCACGGCCAGGGTTGTAGCGATCAAGGCGATGGCGGCGGCCCGTGACGGCCAAGAGCGAAGCGAGAAGCGGGTCATGTGGACCTCCTTTGAGTCTCAAAAAAACGCCCTACCCAACGCATATACGGAGGGCGGCGGCCCGGCGGTCCTTTCCGGAAGATGAAAACCGTGTAATCCGCCGCAGCATACGACCCGCACCGGGGTGTTGTGCCCCTTGCGTTTCGCCAGCGGAGGCCCGATGCTTCCACCCATGGGCGCTTTCACCCCGGTTCCGCGGGTCCTGGCTGTCCTCGGGCCGACCAATACCGGCAAGACCCATCTCGCCATCGAGCGCATGCTCGGCCATCGCTCGGGCATGATCGGGTTCCCGCTTCGCCTCTTGGCGCGCGAGAATTACGATCGCATCGTTGCCCTCAAGGGTGCGCGCGCGGTTGCGCTCATCACCGGCGAAGAAAAGATCGTCCCGCCCAATCCGGCCTATTTCGTCTGCACTGTCGAATCGATGCCGCTCGATCATGCGGTCGACTTCCTGGCGGTGGACGAGATTCAGCTCTGCGGCGACCCTGAACGCGGCCATGTGTTCACGAACCGCCTATTGCACGCGCGCGGCACCGCCGAGACGATGTTTCTGGGCGCGGATACGATCCGGCCGCTGATGCGCCGCCTCGTGCCCGAGGCCGAATATATCAGCCGACCGCGCTTCTCGACCTTGGCCTATTCCGGTCCGAAGAAGATCACTCGCCTGCCGCCGCGCAGCGCGGTGGTGGCCTTCGCCGTGGCCGATGTCTTCGCCTTGGGCGAGCTGATGCGGCGCCAGCGCGGCGGCACAGCGGTCGTGCTGGGCGCGCTCAGCCCGCGCGCACGCAACGCGCAGGTCGGGCTCTTCCAATCGGGCGAGGTCGATTATCTCGTCGCGACCGATGCGATCGGCATGGGCCTCAACATGGATCTCGACCATGTCGCTTTTGCCAAGCTCGCGAAATTCGACGGTCGCGGGCCGCGCCGGCTCGCGGCCGCCGAGATCGCCCAGATCGCGGGCCGTGCCGGGCGGCATATGAGCGACGGCACCTTCGGCACGACCGGCGAGCTCGGTTCGCTTGATGCCGAGATCGTCGAAGCGGTCGAAAATCATCGCTTCGATCCGCTGCCACGAATCTATTGGCGCAATGCGCGGCTCAATTACCGCTCGGTCGGCGCACTGTTGAAAAGCCTCGACGAGCGGCCGCATGTGCCGGGCCTCATTCCCGCGCGCGAGGCGGATGATCATCTCACCTTGGCCGCGCTGGCCAAATTGCCTGACATCGCCGCCGCAGCCTCGCATCCCGATGCGGTGCGTCTTCTATGGGAGGTGTGCCAGATCCCCGATTTCCGCAAGGTGATGAGCGATACGCATGCGCGGCTTCTGGCGCAGATCTATCGTCACCTGACCGGGAGCGCCGGACGCTTGCCGGTCGATTGGGTGGCGGCGCAAGTCGACCGGCTCGACCGCACCGATGGCGATATCGATACGCTCATGGCGCGTATCGCGCATGTGCGGACCTGGACTTACATCGCGCACCGGCAGGACTGGCTTGCCGAATCGGTAACCTGGCAGGAGCGAGCGCGCGCGATCGAAGACAGTCTCTCCGATGCGCTGCATGATCGCATCACGCAGCGTTTCGTCGACCGGCGTTCGGCTTTTCTCGTGCGCCAGCTCGCCTCGGCGCGCGAGCTGCTCGCCTCGGTGAGCCGCGACGGCGAGGTGAAGGTCGAGGGGCATCCGGTCGGGCGTCTCGCCGGCTTCCGCTTCGTTCCCGACGCGGTCGCGAGTGGCGATACGACGAAGACGCTTCTGACCGCGGCCAATCGCGTGTTGCGCGGTGAGATCGATACGCGGGTACGAAGCCTGGCAGCGGCGCCGGACGGCGAATTCGCGCTGGAGCGCGACGGCAGGTTTCTGTGGCGCGGCGGCGCGGTCGGGCGGCTCATCGACGGCGACAGCGTGCTCGAGCCGCGCGTCGAGGCACTGGCGAGCGATTTCCTCGACGGGAATTTGCGCGAGATCGTCAGGCGGCGGCTCGCGCTCTTCTGGTGCATGTTGCTGCGCCGGCGGATGGGCGCGCTGATGCGCGCGCGCCATGCGGAGCTCGATGGCCCGGCGCGCGGCCTCGTGTTCCAGCTGTGCGAGGCGTTGGGGACTTTGCCGGCGAAGGCGGCGGCGGCGCAGAGCGCGGCGCTCCGGCGCGGCGACCGCAAGACGCTCGCCCGGCTCGGCGTCAGGCTCGGCACCGAAACGTTCTATCTCGACGGCGTCCTGCGGCGCGATGCGGCGGCCTTTGCCGGCATGCTGTGGGCGGTGAAGAACGGCACGGCGGTGCCCGCGCTGCCCGGTGGGGTCGCGGCGCCGCGCGATCCGCGGATTTCGGAGGAAGCCTATGCCGCGATGGGGTTTCGTGTCCTGGGCCCGCGCGTCTTGCGCGTCGATAAGGTCGAGCACCTCGCCGCCGCGGCGCGGCGCTTGGCGCGGCAAGGGCCGTTCGGTCCGCTCGCCGAGCTGGCGGCGCTTGGCGGTTGCCCGATCGATGATCTTGCGGCGATGCTGACCTCCCTCGCCTATCGCGCGGTCCATGATGGCAGCGGCGTGACCTTCCATGCGCGCCGCCCGGCGAAGAGGGACCAGCGGCCGCAACACGCGCCGCTTCCCGACAGTCCTTTCGCCAAACTCGCCGCCTTGCGCCTGGCGCGATGAAAGGCGACGTTCTGCAAAGCCAAGCGCTCACTTTGCGGCTCGATAAATGGCTGTGGTTCGCCCGTCTCGCGCGCACGCGCTCGCTCGCCGCAAGGTTTTGCGCCTCGGGCTGCGTTTTGGTCGGCGGCCATGCTGCCACGAAACCGCATCATCCGGTGCGCGTCGGCGACGTCATCGCGGTGGATCTGCCGCAATACCGCCGCGTCTTGATCGTGCGCGCGCTGGGCGAGCGCCGTGGTCCGGCCATCACGGCACGCCTCCTCTATGAAGAGGCGACGCCGCCTGAGACGCCGCGCGCGCCGGCGCCCGCCTGGATTTCGCTCTTTGCCGAAGAGGAGGAAACGCGCGGCGATCAGCGCGCGACGCAGAACCTGTAAGGGCCGAGATCGAGGTGAATGTGGTTGTAGTGATCGCGGTCGGAATCGGGCGTCAGCACCTCGTTGAAATAGCGGCAGGCCTCGGCCGCGACCGCATGCAGGAAACGTCCCTCCACGCTGCGTTTCGACCAATCCTCTTTGACCAGAACCGCGCGTCCGTCGGCGAGCTCGAACCCGGCCAGATCCATCGCCAGGCCATGCGCGTGCTCGCTCTCGCGCCCGGTCCGCGTGGTGCGGCAGCTATAAGTGCCGAAATGGACGATCGTCCTGATGTCCTCGCCGAAATATCGGATTGCCAGCGGGCGAAGCGCCTCGCGCTCGAAAAGGTCGAATTCGGCGACGAAGCGGCAGCTTGCCAAAGCGGGTCGGCTCCAGGGGATGGTGGCGGCCGTGACCTCCACCGGATTTTCGACGCGGCAGGCCGGGGCCACGCTCGCCGGCTCTGCTTTGACTTGGTAGCGCACGCCGAGCCGGTCGAGCTCGGCGAGGCATTGAGCCGGGCTCCTGCTTGAGGATGATGGCGGCAAGGGTGGCCTTGCCGTGCACGCCGCGACCGCTAGCATAAGGGCGAGGCCGGCAGCGCGGCGGGCCGAAAGAGGATTGGGCGTGGGCATCGTAAAATTATCTATATCACAATATCTTCTGTGATAATGCTCACCCGATATTGAAAACTTAGCACCATGACCACGGATCGATCGTCGCAACAGGATTTCACCGCCTTCGCCAAGGCACGGGTCATCGTTACCGGGGGGCTGGGCTTCATCGGCTCGGCCTTGGCGGCGGGCCTCGTCGACCTCGGTGCCGAGGTCGTGCTGATCGACAGTCTTGCCCCCAACTATGGCGGCAACCCGTTCAACATCGCGCCGATCCGCGACCGCGTGCAGGTCGAGATCGTGGATATCCGCGACACGGCGCGGCTGAAACCTCTTCTGGCCGGCTGCGACCATCTTTTCAATCTAGCCGGACAGACTAGCCATCTCGATTCGATGCACGATCCGGTAACCGATCTTGAGATTAACTGCCTCGCCCAGCTCACCCTGCTCGAGGCTTGCCGTGCGGTTTGTCCCGAGGCCACGATCGTCTTCGCGTCGACCCGCCAGATCTACGGGAGGCCGCTTTATCTGCCGGTCGATGAAAGACATCCGCTTCACCCGGTCGACGTGAACGGCGTCAACAAAATGGCCGGCGAGGCCTATCATATCCTTTATCACGACGTGTACGGGTTGAAGGCGACGTCGCTGCGCCTCACCAACACCTACGGGCCGCGCATGCGCATCAAGGATGCGCGCCAGACTTTCGTCGGCGTGTGGCTGCGGCTCGCGCTCGAAGGCAAGCCTTTCGAAGTCTGGGGCGGCGCGCAGAAGCGCGATTTCACTTATGTCGACGACGCGGTCGACGCCTTTCTTCTCGCCGCGGTGAAAGCCGAGACCAAGGGCAAGGTGTTCAACCTGGGCGGCGAAGCACCCGTGAGTTTGACCGAGCTTGCTGAGCTTCTCGTGGCTGCGAACAAGGGCGGGCGTTTCGTCAATCACGAATTTCCAGCGGAGAGGCGGCGTATCGATATCGGCGATTATTTTGCCGACGACCGGCTCTTTCGCAGCGTGACGGGCTGGCGGCCGCGCGTGCCGCTTGACGCCGGCCTCGCTCGCTCCCTTGCTTATTTTCAGGAACATCTGGCGCACTATGTCTGAGAGACCCATTCCGCAAGCCGATCCGAGAGCCGGCTATCTCGCGCAAAAAGAGGCGCTCGACGCGGCTGCCACGCGCGTTCTCGCTGGCGGCCGTTACGTGTTGGGGCCGGAGACGCAAGCCTTCGAGCGCGAATTCGCCGCCTATATCGGTTGCCGCTTCGGCGTGGGCGTTGCGAGCGGGACCGAGGCGCTGGTGGTCGCCTTGAAAGCGCTGCAGCTCGAGCCGACTGATTATGTTGCCACGGTCTCGCACACGGCGGTCGCGACCGTGGCGGCGATCGAGCTCGCGGGCTTGCATCCGCTCCTGCTCGATATCGATCCGGCGACCTGCACGCTTGATGCCCGGGAATTCGCGCGCGTGCTGGCGAATCCGCCCGGCCGCGTCGCTGCGGTGATCCCCGTGCATCTTTACGGCCTGGCCGCGGATCTGGATGCGATCCTCCATTTGGCACGCCGCCATCAGGTGCGCGTTATCGAGGATTGCGCGCAGAGTCACGGTGCCTTGCTGTCGGGCAAGCGCCTCGGCAGTTTCGGCGACATCGCCGCTTTCAGTTTCTATCCGACGAAGAATCTCGGTGCGTTCGGCGATGGCGGCGGCGTCTTGACCAGCGACGCGAGTTTGGCGGCGCGGCTCGTCGAGCTGCGCGAATATGGCTGGCGCGAGCGCTATGTGAGCCATCTCGCAGGCATGAATTCGCGGCTCGATGAGATGCAGGCCGCGTTGTTGCGCCCCAAATTGCGGCGGCTCGACGCCGACAATGCGCGCCGCCAGGCAATCGCCGGCGCCTATGACGAGGGTCTCCGGGGTCTGGGCCTCGGCCTGCCGGCGCGGCGCGCCCGCGCGACGCATGTGTTTCATCAATATGTCGTGCGCACGCCCATGCGGGACGCGCTGCAAGAGGCGCTCAAGGCGCGCGGCATCGGCACGAATATTCATTATCCGGTGCCGGTCCATCTGCAGCCGGCCTATCGCGGCCGCATCGCGGTGGGGCCGAGCGGCTTGGCCGAAAGCGAACGCGCTGCCAAGGAAGTGCTGAGCCTGCCAATGTTTCCCCAACTCGACGACGAGCAGGTCGCGCGCGTTGTCGCCGCGATGCGGGCGATCAGCTCCGGCTGACGACCACGGGGTGGCTTTGCCACGCAGCCGGCTCGTTGCGGGTGACGTCGCGCACAATCGATTGCGGCTTGCGGTTGATGGTAAGATAGAGCCGGCCGAGATACTCGCCGATGATGCCGAGCATGATCAGCTGCACGCCGAGCAGAAGCAGGGTCGCGGCGGTCAGCGAGGCCCAGCCGGGCGGGGTTCGGCTCACAAGCGCTTCGGCGACGACCCAAACGAAGCCGAAAAAACCCAGCGCGCTGAGCGCGAAACCGGTCACCGTCGCGATGCGCAGCGGTATGACCGAGAAATTGACGAACATGCTGAGCCATAGCCGGACGAGCCGCGTCAGCGTGTAATTGCTGCGTCCGGCATGGCGCGGCAGATGCTCGACTTCGAGCGTGCCGATGCTCTGCGTCGCCTGCAGGATCAGGCCATCGATATAAGGGAAGGGTCCATCGTAGCGCGTCACCTGATCGACGACGAAGGCATTGATGCAGCGAAAGCTCGACAAATAGAGATCCTTCGGCTTGTCGAGCACGAAATCGGCGACGCGATTGGCAAAGCGGCTGCCGAGATTGCGCCACGCCGAATGCCGCTTCTTGGCGTAATAGGTATAGATCACGTCCTTGCCGGTCTTTTGCGCGTGTTCGAGCAAGCGCAAGACCTCGCCCGGCGGATTCTGCAGATCGTCATCCATCGTGATGACATGCGCGCCGCGTGCTTCACGCAACCCCGCCATCACCGCATTATGCTCGCCGAAATTGCGCGCGAGGTTGACGACGGTAACCGGCAGGGTTGCCTTGGCCTGAAGCCGCCGGCATTCGGCGAGGCTCGCATCGGGGCTGCAATCGTTTACGAGCACGATCTCGTGGCCGCCCGGCACCGCAAGCGATTGCAGCGCCTCGACGAGCTCGCCGATGCTGTCGGCGCCGTTATAGACCGGAATGACGACGCTGAGGGCCAGGCTCATGGTCTTACCGCCGTGGCGAGGATCGACCCGCCGAATGGAAAGTGCAAGCCGTGTCCGCCGAGCCAGGCCTCGAGCGCGACCGCGGTGCGGAAGAGGTGCTCCACCGGTGCGGGCAAGAGCTCCACATCGCTCGCGCCGTTCTTGTGGATGAGACGCTGCAAGACCATCAGCGGAAAGAGCAGGCTGTTCCAATAACGAATGCGGATCTGCGCATAGCCGGCGTCGTGAAGGAGCGCGCGGACCTCCCCGCTGTCAAAGCGCCGGACATTGTCCACGGCCCGATCATGGCCGGAAAAGAGCCAGCGATAGGCCGGCAGATTCAAGATCACGGTGCCGCCGGGCACAAGACAGGACCAGATGCTCCGCAATGCCGCCGCAGGCTCGACCCCGCGATGGCACAGCACATCGGCGCTGAACACGGCATCGAACGAGGCGGGCGCAAAAGGCGGCGCCAAGGTCGAGCCGATCGCGATCGCGGCCTTGCTCTTGGCGCGCGCCGTGGCCGCGGCAAGCGGGTCGATCTCGATGCCGAAGCGCCGCGCTTGCGGCGCCGTGCTCGCGATGCGCGTCAAGAGACCGCCCGTGCCGCAGCCCGCATCGAGGAGTGAAGGGTGCGCTGGCCTGGCGGCTGCGGGTCTTGTTGCTGTGGCCAGGCGCCAAGCCGCGATGAGATTCGTGTGCAGGCCCCAAAACCACCAGCCTCGCTCCTCGACGGCGGCCAGACGTTCATATTCGCCGCGCTCCACGTGCCTCTCCCAGGCCCGCCGCCGCGCTCCGCCTCACCGGTTGCCGGCAAGGAGCGCAGGCCGCGCGCCCGCCACGATGTCGCGGCGATCGAGGACGAGCGACAGCAAGGTTCCGAGGCGCTCGACGCGATAGATCTCGGTGCCGGGTAGCGATTTGTCGCAATCGTCCTTGGTGAAGGCGATGAAGAAATCCGCGTTGTCGCGATCCGCGGTGTAGATGAAATTGGACGGAAAATAATAGGCGGCCGAGCCGGGCGGGCCGCAGACCGCGACGGTG
>Ga0316624_10000416_pt1 | contig 14249 bp, 14 predicted proteins | sample OWC_Aug_N3_C1_D5_FD_207657 | JGI IMG/M metagenome (GOLD analysis project Ga0316624, IMG submission 207657) | Wetland soil microbial communities from Old Woman Creek delta, Ohio, United States - OWC_Aug_N3_C1_D5_A | ecosystem: Environmental > Terrestrial > Soil > Wetlands | place: USA: Ohio... | reverse complement strand
CGCGCCACCGGCAGCGCGAGCAGCGCCATCATGCGGTAGGTCTCGATCTCGAACAGCCGCTGCAGCGTGCGCCCCGCCTGGTAGCGCGACAGCTCGCGGTCGAACACCAGGATGCGCCCGCAACCGTCGGCGTGGATGCGGAAGTCGGTGAACGCCGCCGCCGCGCCGTCGCCGACCCCGGCGCCGACGACGTAGTTGCCGGCGAACGCCGCGGCGATCTCCGAGCCGCCGGGCACCGGCCGCGCGCGCTCGTGCAGCTCGGCGTGCAGCGCCACGAGGCTGCGTCCCGGGATCGCCGCCAGCCAGTCGGGCGGCACCTCGCCGACCGCCGGCGCGGCGAAGTACGCCGCCCCGGCGCCGCGGCAGTAGAACGTGTAGGTCGAGAATTCCGTGTGCCGTTCCCAGCGCAGGCGGAACGCGCCCAGGTCGGCCGCGAAATGGATCGCATCGGCCGGCGGCGGGTGCGCGCCCTGCCGCTCGCACAGGGCGGCGACGTGCGCGTGCTCGCGCGCGCGCTCGCCGGGCTCGACCAGGACCGCGAGATAGAACGCCCGCTCGGGCGCCTTGAGCGGCTCGTGCGGGCGCGCGTGCACCTCGTTGGCGAGCTGAAAGCGCTGCGGGTGGTCGTCGGGAAGGCGCATCGGCGGCGCTTGCTTGTCGGCAGGCGAAAGCATCGCATATGCTGGCCACTTTTGGGGGGCAGGTTCATGGATCCGATGCTCAATCTGGTGCTCGCCTGCGCGGCGTTCCTGCTCCTGCACGTGCTGCCGAGCACGCCGCTGCGCGCGGGCCTCGTGCGCACGCTCGGCGAGGGGCCTTATATTGGCGCGTTCTCGGCCGCCAGCGTCGCGCTGATCGTGTGGACGGCGCTCGCCTACAAGGGCGCGCCCGTGACGCCGCTATGGCCGGGGCTGCGCTTCCTGCCCTCCGCGGTGATGCCGTTCTCGTTCCTGCTCGTCGTGAGCGGCGTGCTGACGCCGAATCCGACGGCGGTCGCGGCCGGCAAGCTGCTCGCGCGGCCCGATCCGGCGCGCGGCATCATCCGCGTCACGCGCCACCCGGTGATGTGGGGCATCATGCTGTGGGCCGGCGCGCACCTTCTCGCGCGCGGCGAGCTCAAGTCGACGATCTTCTTCGGAACGTTCCTCCTGCTCGCCGCCGCCGGCACGCGCCTGCAGGACGCGCGCAAGGCGAAGACGCACGGCGAGGACTGGAAGCGCTTCGCCGCGCTCACCTCCAACCTGCCTTTCGCCGCCATCGCGCAGGGCCGCAACCGGCTCGCCCTGGGCGAGATCGGCCTGGTGCAGCTCGTGTTCGCGCTGCTCGTGTACGGCGGGATGATCGCCGTGCACGCCTGGCTGTTCGGCGCGCGGCCCTACTAGCCGCGCGGCGCGAGCTTGCGCTGCACGCGCTGGTCGAATTTCTCGACGTTCACCACCACGCGCTCGTGGCGGCCGTCGCCGATCAGCTCGCGCTCGTCGCGCGCCTCGAGCCGGAAGCGGATCGTGCGCCCCTCGACGCCCGTCACCTCGGCGGTGGCGACGACCTTCATGCCGACCGGCGTGGCCGCGATGTGGCGCACCTCGAGCAGCGTGCCGAGGCTCTGGTAGCCGGCGGGCAGCAGGTGCTCGCAGGCGGCGAGCGCCGCCGCCTCGAACAGGTTGATCATCACCGGCGTGGCGAGCACGTGCACCTTGCCGCTGCCGACGCGCGGCGCCGTGTGCTCCTCGCCCACGGCGAGCTCGATGCGGCCGACCAGGCCCGGTCTCAGTTCGCTGGGGAATTCCATCGTCTTCTCCGTCACGCGCGACGCTTGCGCAGTCGCAGCCACCAGAGCAGGAGTCCTGCCCCGAGCAAAGCCAACGCGAGCAGCTCTTCCAGGTGCTGCAGATCGCCCAGCCACAGCTCGAGTCCCTTGCCGAAAGCGTAGCCCGCGCCCGCCACCGCCGCCGACCAGACTAGCGCAGCGGCGGAGTCGATCGCCGCGAAGCGCAGCCACGGCACTGCGCTCGCGCCGATCACCATGGGCCCGACGGTGCGCAGCCCGTAGAGGAAGCGCACCGACACGATGGCGCCGACGTCGTGCCGCCGCAGCATGCCGCGCACACGCGCGACCTCGGGCGCGAGGCGCGGGAAGCGCGCGAGCAGGCGCTCGCCATAGCGCCTGCCGAGAAGGAAGTAGAACTGCTCGCCGAGCGCGCTGCCCGCGAACGCGGCAACGATCACCCCGGGAAGCTCAAGGTAGCCCGCGTGCGCCGCGAAGCCCGCCAGAAGGAGCACCGTCTCTCCTTCGACAAACGCGCCGATCACGACAGCGGGGTAGCCCCAGGCCTGCAGCAGCTCCGAAGGATCCATGGCGCGCGCATTCTGACGCAAAATACGCCCGTGCAGGCGAAACTCCCGCGCGTCGTAATCCTCGGCTGCGGCTTCGGCGGGCTGTTCGCCGCGCGCGCGCTGGCGCGCGCGCCGCTCGAGGTGACGGTGATCGACCGCACCAACCACCACCTGTTCCAGCCGCTCCTCTATCAGGTCGCGACCGCGGGCCTCGCCGCGCCCGCGATCGCGGCGCCGATCCGCCAGATCTTGGCGCGGCAGCAGAACGCGACGGTGCTCTACGGCGAGGCCGAGCGCATCGACTCCCCGGGCCGCGCGGTGGTGCTAGAAGACGGCAGCGAGGTCGGGTACGAGCACCTGATCGTCGCCACCGGCGCGACGCACAGCTACTTCGGCCACGATGCCTGGCAGGCGCACGCGCCCGGCCTGAAGACGCTCGCCGACGCGTTCGAGATCCGCGAGCGCGTCCTGCTCGCCTTCGAGCGCGCCGAGCGCGAGCCGGACGCGGCAAAGCGCGCCGCCTGGCTCACATTCGTCGTGGTCGGCGCCGGCGCGACCGGCGTCGAGATGGCGGGGACGCTCGCCGAGATCGCGCGCCACACGCTGCGCGGCGAGTTCCGGCACTACGATCCGCACAACGCGCGCGTGGTGCTGCTCGAGGCGGGCGAGCGCGTGCTGCCCGCCTTCCCCGCCGACCTCTCGGCGAAGGCGAAGCTGCAGCTCGAGCGGCTCGGCGTCACGGTGTGGCTCGGGCGCAAGGTGAGCGGCATCGACGCCGAAGGCGTGTTCATGGGCGTGGAGCGCCTCGCCGCGAAGACCGTCATCTGGGCGGCGGGCGTCGCCGCCTCGCCGCTCGGCGCCTCGCTGGGCGTGCCGCTCGACCGCGCGGGACGTGTCATCGTCGAGCCGGACCTTTCGGTGCCGGGCCATCCGGAGATCGCGGTGATCGGCGACCTCGCGTCGCTGCCCTGGCACGAGCCGCCGGTGCCGGGCGTCGGTCCGGCCGCCAAGCAGATGGGGCGGCTCGCGGCGAAGAACATCCTGTTGGGCCTGCGCGGCGCGCCAACCAAAGCTTTCCGGTACCGCGACTACGGCTCGCTCGCCACCATCGGCCGCAGCAAGGCCGTCGCGGTTCTCGGCCGGCTCAAGCTCTCCGGCTACCCCGCCTGGGTGATGTGGCTCGTCGCGCACATCTTCTTCCTCATCGGCTTCCGAAACCGGCTCGTCGTGCTCATCGACTGGGCCTGGGCGTACTGGACCTTCGAGCGCAGCGCGCGCGTCGTCCCCGGTGCGATCGGGAAAAAGCGCGCTAGCTGAGCGCGCGCGAATTCGGCGAGCGCCTCCCAGCCGGCCCGCTTCGCCTAGGCGTTCAACTTGCCCGGCGGCACGCCCGCTTTCTTGTAGTCGTGGAATTCGTATTCGACGCGGTGCGCGTCGAGCCACGCGAAGGCCTTCTTCATGGTGTCGCAGTTCTTGATTCCGTAGATCTTTGCTCGCATGGCTAGCCGCCTGCCACGCCCCGTGTATTGACGTAGAGCGCATAGAGCGAGGTGGTCGCCGCCATGAACAGGCGATTACGGTGCGCGCCGCCGAAACAGACATTCGCGCAGCGTTCCGGCAGGTCGATGCAGCCGATGAGGCGCCCATCCGGATTGAACACGTGAACGCCGTCCAGGCCCTCCTCGCCCATGCCCCAGCCGCACCAGAGGTTGCCGTCGGCGTCCACGCGAAAGCCGTCGGGCGTGCCCTTCGGCCCTGCGTCGATCAGGACGCGCCGGTGCGCGAGCGACATCCCGCCGACGACGTCGCAGGCGAGGATCTTGCGCGGCACCGAGCGCGACTCGACGATGTAGAGGATCGACTCGTCGGGCGAGAACGCGAGCCCGTTGGGCTGGTTGATGCCCTCGGCGACGACCGAGAGCGCACCCGAAGGATCGATGCGATAAACGTTCGTCGGCATCTCGGAAGGCGCCTTGCAGCCCTCGTACCAGGACAGGATGCCGAAGCTCGGATCGGTGAACCAGATCGAACCGTCGGACTTGCAGACGATGTCGTTCGGCGAATTGAGGCGCTTGCCCTCGAACCGGTCGGCGAGGACCGTGATCGACCCGTCGAGCTCGGTGCGCGTGACGCGGCGCGCGCCGTGCTCACATGTGAGCAGCCGCCCCTGCCGGTCGCGCGTATTGCCGTTGGCGTGGTCGGACGGCTTGCGCCAGGGGCCGACCGCTCCGGTTTCCTCGTCCCAGCGCCACATGCAGTTCCCGGGCACGTCGCTCCAGAGCAGGCAGCGCAGGTCGCCGAAATAGACCGGCCCCTCGGCCCAGCGCGTCACCCCCGCCGCGAGGCGCTCGACCTTCGCGAGCGGCAGACGGTAGCGCGCGAACGAAGCGTCCACGTCCCTGACGGCGACGTCGGGGACGCGCATGCTGGGTGTCCACTCGGGCATGGCCGTACTATATCGTCCGCTAAGCCGATCGCTAAGCCTTCTTGTCCTTCGCGGGCCGGGGATGGGCACGGCGCATGGTCGGAGACAAGACTTTGGCGGAGGCGCGAAAGTCCCAGACGGCGGCACCGCCGGTCGCGGCGAACTCCGCCACGAGCTTCGGCAGATCATCCAGATTCCCGAAGGTCCTTCCCGGAAGCCCGAATCCGCGCGCGATGCCCGCGAAATCGCAGTAGCCGAACACCGACCCGTCCTCGGGCATTCCCTCCGAGCGCAGCTTGTGCAGTTCGGAGCCGTACGCGCCGTCGTTCATCACGACGATCAGGATGTTCAGCCGATGACGCTTGATGGTCTCGAGTTCCTGCACGTGCATCATCAGGCTGCCGTCGCCGTCGAACAGCACGACGGTCCGATCCGGACGCGCCGCCGCGACCCCCATGGCGAACGAGATGCCGTTGCCGATCGCGCCGAACTCGCGGATGGTGAGGAACTTCTCCTGCGGACGCGAAGGCATCTGCGCGAAGAACCATGAACAGTGGCCGCCCGAGTTCACCATCTCCCAATCGTGCGGCAAGGCTTTTTCCAGCGCCTCGACCACGTCGCGCGGGTCGAGCAGCCCCGGCTCGATCTCGAACACGTGGCTGTCGGGTTTCGAATCACGGATGCGCGCGGCCATCGCATCGCTGCGCCACGTCCGGTCGCGGGTCGGCAACGCCTCCGTCAACGCCTCGACTCCCAGACGCGCGTCGGCCCGTAGGTGGTGACGCGCCACCTCCTGGCCTTGACTGACCGCGACAGGGTCGACATCGATCTGCAGCATCCTCGCCTTCGGCCATAACTGCCCGCCGCCGCCCGCGTGGTAGGCGAGCGAGCAGCCGACCGCCACGACGAGGTCGGCCTGCGCGAGGTACTCGAGGCCGGCTTCGGGCGTGTAGCTGCCCGAGATGCCGATGCAAAAAGCGTCGTCGTGGAACAGCCCCCTCGCGGGAAGCGTCGTGGACAGCACGCCGCCCGTCTTGCTCGCCAGCGCCCGGCATGCGGCCCCCGCCCCGGCTTCGACCGCACCCAGGCCGGCCAGCACGACGACCCGTTCGGCGCCGGCCACCAGTCGCGCGGCGCTGGCCACGTCGTCGGGATGCGGCGGAATCGGCGATGGGCGCGGCAACAATTTGTGCGCGGGCGTGGGCAGATCTACCCGACCGTCCCACGGCCGGGCCTGCAGATCGAATGGAATGCCGATCACCACGGGGCGACGTTCGCGACGCGCCTGCAGGAACGCGTCGCGGACCGCCACAGGCATGCGCTCCGGCATGTGCAGGCGGTGATAAGCGGAACCCGTCGCGGTGATGAGCGGCGCCTGGTCGATTTCCTGGTTGTACCAACCGCTTTTCAGCGGCGCCTCTCCGGCGAACACCACCAGCGGCAAATGCGCGCGCACGGCCGCGGGGAGCGCCGTGATCAGTTGCGTCACACCGGGCCCGCACGTCACGGTCGCCACGCCCACGTCCCGGCTCTTTCGGGAGTACGCCATGGCCGCGGCGAGCGCGCAATGCTCGTGCCTGACATAGACGAAGCGGCATCCCTCCTCGGACAACCGCGCGGCCCAGTTCATGTTCGCATCCCCGAGAAGGGCGAAACATGTCCGCACATCCTCCTGCGCAAAGGCCTTGGCGAGGATGTCGTACACGCGGGGCTTGTTCTCGTTCTTCATCGTCATCCCTTCCTGGGTTAAAGCAATCCTGCTCGCGCCACCACACACTCCGAGATGTTAGCCCAGGGTGTCGACGAGTTCGGGGAAGTGTGGATGGTAACTGGACGAAGCGGCTAGGAATTTGCCTTCGCTTCCGGTTCCCACAGCCAGGCCGCACCGCGCACGCCGCTCGAGTCGCCGTGCTTCGGCGGGAGGAGGCGCGTGGAGATGTGGTCCGAGAAGACGTGGCGTGGCCACAGCCTCGGCACTTCGTCGTACAGGCGCGCGATGTTGGAGACCCCGCCGCCAAGGACGATGACGTCCGGATCGAGGATGTTGATGACTCCGCCGAGCGCGCGCGCGAGGCGCTCGCAGTAGACATCGAGCGCGGCGTCGCCGCCGTCGCGCTGGAGCGCGGGCCCGGAGAGGTAGGTCTCGATGCAGCCGGCGCGCCCGCAGTAGCACGGCCGCAGCGGCATGTCTTCCGCGCGCGGCCGCGGCAGCGGGTTGTGGCCCCATTCGCCCGCGATCGAGTTGGCGCCTTCGATCAATCCGCCGCGAACCACGATGCCACCGCCCACCCCCGTGCCGAGGATCACGCCAAACACGACCTCGGCGCCGGCGCCCGCGCCGTCGGTCGCCTCAGACAGCGCGAAGCAGTTGGCATCGTTGGCGATGCGCACCTCGCGCCCAAGCACGCGCTCGAGGTCTTCCTTGAGCGGCTTGCCGATGAGCCAGGTGGAGTTGGCGTTCTTGACCAGGCCCGTGGCGTGCGACATCGCGCCCGGGATACCGACGCCCACCGTGCCCTCGCCCGCCTCGGCGACGAGCGAGGCGATGGTCTTCAGCGTCGCCGCGTAATCGCCGCGCGGCGACGGCAGGCGCCTGCGGAACACCTCGCGGCCGCTCGCGTCCAGCGCCAGCGCCTCCGTCTTGGTACCACCCAGGTCGATTCCGATGCGCGACAATTCAATCCGCCTTTCGCGACTGCGGCGACTTCACCTAAGGTAGCATCATTCGGCGAATACCCCGCACGCGGCTTGCATGCGCAGTCCGGCACAGCGGGCATATCTCACGCGCGTGCGGCGCGGCCTCGTGTAGCCTGATGCGCTGTGGGCCATGAGAAAAGGGGGATGCCCGATGCGCAGGTACACCGGATTCGCGTTGCTGCTGTCGCTCGCGCTGCTGTGGGGATGCGGCGGGAGCAGGACCGTGCGCGTGGAGGTTCCGCCGCGCGTGGATCTGGCGCGCTATCAGACGCTCGGCATGGTCGAGTTCGCCTCAAATGCCGGTCCCGCGGTCGACGCCTTAGCCACGCGACGGTTCCAGGAGCAGGTCCAGGCAGCGCAGCCGGGTACGCCGTTCCTCGACTTGGGAAGCCGCCAGGCGGTGCTGGCCGCGGTGGGCGGCGAGCGGTTCGACGCGAACACGCTGAGGAGGATCGGCGCCAGGTATCACGTGGACGCCGTGTTCCTCGGCGAGGTCATCTATTCCCAGCCGCGTACGGACGTCAACCTCGCCGACCTCGCCAGGCTCCAGGGCGACGTGCGCGCCGAGATGAGGGGCGACATGTCGAGCAGGCTGCTGCTGACCGCGAGCGGCGCCAGCGTGTGGAGCAGCTCGTCGTGGGCGAAGCGGGAGGTCAGCCACGTAAGCGTGTCCCAGTACGGCGTGAGCGCCACGACGAGCTCGTCGGATCCGCGCGAAGAAATGGTCGGGGCGCTGGTCTACCACCTCACCGACGACTTCCGTCCGACCTGGACGCGCCAGCCGGCGCCCTAGGCGAAGCGCAGGTCTTCCTTCTTTAGCGGCAGGCTGCGGATGCGCTTGCCGGTGAGCGCGCAAACTGCATTCAGCACCGCCGCCTGGAACGGCAGGATGCCGGGCTCCCCATGCCCGCCCCAGAAGTCCCCGGTCGGCACGAGCACGAGCTCGACCTTGGGCATGTCGCCGATCAGCGGCAGCCGGAAGTCGTGGAAGTTGGACTGCTCGATGCGTCCGTTGCGCACGGTGCAGGACTGGGTGAGCGCACCCAGGCCGTACACGGTGTTGCTCTCTGCCTGCGCGGCGCAGGTATCGGGATTCACGACGTAGCCGGAGTCGATCGCGACGACGTAGCGGTGCACCTTGAGCCCGCCGTCTGCGGAAACGGAAACCTCCGCGACGCCGGCCGCATAGCTGCCGAAGCCCTCGACCACCGCCAGGCCCCGGCCCACGCCCGCCGTCGGCGGCGTGCCCCAGCCGGCCGCCTTCGCCGCGGCCTCGAGCACCAGGCGGTTCTTGTCGCCAGGCTGCAGCATGGCGAGCCGAAAGTCGAGCGGGTCCCAGCGCGCGGACTGCGCCAGCTCGTCCAGGAAGCACTCGCGGTAGACGCCGTTCTGCTGTCCCGGCGCGCGCCAGAAGCCCACGGGAACGTGGCCGTTGCGCATCGCGTATTCGATCTTCTGGTTCGGGATCTCGTAAGGCATGTCGCTCAGCGTGCGCACCGCCGTGAAGTCGATGCCGTTGCGCGCCGCTCCGGGCATCAGCACTTCGAGGATCGACGGGCACGCGATCTTCGCCTCGAATGCGACGAGCTTGCCTTGCGCGTCGAGCCCGGCGCGCATCTTCACCAGGCTCGCGGGCCGGTAGAAGTCGTGCTGCATGTCCTCTTCACGCGACCACATCATCTTCACCGGCGTGCCGCGCATCGCCATGGCGATCGTGACGCCCTGGCGCACGAAATCTTGCGGCGCGCCGCGCCGGCCGAAGCCGCCGCCCAGCATCGTCTTGTGCACTTCGGCGCGCTCGAGCGGCACGCCCGCCGTCTGCGCCGCGGCGAACAGCGACGCCATGCCGTCCTGCGTGGAGGTCCACACCTCGACGAAGCCGTCGGGCTTGACCCAGGCCGTGCAAGCCTGCGGTTCCATCGTCGCGTGAGCGAGGTATTGCGACGCGTACTCCGCCTCGACGATTTTTTCGACCGACGAGAACGCGGCGGCAACGTCGCCCGCTTTCCGCGCTTCGGCGATCTTCGGGTCGGCGAGCCCCTCGCGCAACATCGCCGCGATCGTCGCGTCCGAGGCCTCGCCGTAGGCGCCCACGTCCCAATCGATCTTCACCTTGCCGAGCGCCCGGTTCGCCCGCCACCAGCTATCGGCCACGACGGCCACGAAGTCCTCCGCGCGCACGATTTTCTTCACGCCGCGCATCGCTTGCGCCTCGGACGCATCGACCGATTTCACCTTGCCGCCGAACACCGGGCTCTGCGCGATGGAAGCGTGCAGCATCCCGGGCAGCGCGACGTCGGCGGCGAACACGGGCTTGCCGAGCACCTTGTCGGGAGTGTCGAGCCGGTGCAGCGGCCTGCCGGCGATCTTCCAGTCCTTCGCATCGCGCAGCGCGACATCCGCGGGCGGGCGGAACTTCGCGGCCTGCGCCGCGACCTGCCCGTAGCGCAATTTGCGCTGCGTCGGGCCATGCGTGATGACGCCCTTGTCGGCGGAGCACTCCGAGGCGCGTACCTTCCACTGCGCGGCGGCGGCGGCGATCAGCATCTCGCGCGCGGCCGCGCCGGCCTTGCGCACGTAGTCCTGCGAGCTCCTCACGCCCTGGCTGCCGCCCGTGGACATCGAGCCCCACACGCGGTCGCGGCGGACGTTCTCGTTCGGCGAGGCGAACTCGGCGGAGACTTCCGCCCAGTCGCAGTCGAGCTCCTCGGCGACGAGCTGCGCGAGGGCAGTGTAGGTGCCCTGCCCCATTTCGGAGCGGGCGATGCGGATCACCACGCGGTCGTCCGGATGGATCACGATCCAGGCGTTGACCTCCGTCGCGGAACGGCCGGCTGCGGCGCGCGCCACGAAGGGGAACGAAAACTCGAGCATGAAGCCGCCGCCCGCGGCGGCGGAGGCCTTGAGGAAATCGCGGCGCTGCGGGGACTTCAGCAGCTGTGCACGGGTCGTCATGGCGGACCTCCTCAGGACTTCGTCGCAGGCTCGGCCACGCCGGCCGCCGCGTGAATCGCCTTGCGCACCCGTGCGTACGTGCCGCAGCGGCACAGGTTCGTCATCGCGCCGTCGATGTCGGCGTCCGTCGGCCGGGGCCTTCTTTCGAGCAGGGAGACGGCCGCCATAATCATTCCGGTCTGGCAATAGCCGCACTGCGGGACCTCGTGCTCGATCCACGCCTTCTGCACGCGGTGCATGCCGTGCGCGGAGATCCCTTCGATGGTGACGATCTTCTTGCCCGCGGCGGCGGCCACCGGCAGCCCGCAGGAGCGCACCGGCTCCCCATCCAGGTGCACGGTGCAGGCTCCGCACAGCGAGATGCCGCAGCCGTATTTGGTGCCGTGGAGGTTGAGGTGATCGCGCAGCACCCAGAGCAAGGGCATTTCCGGTTCGACGTCCACCTCGTGGACGCGGCCGTTCACGTTCAGCTTGATCATGGTTCCTCCTGTCCCGGACAAACCTACTGCAGCGGCTTACGCATTGCTGCGCAGTCGCACGTCGATGCTCCAGGGCCCCGGCCCCGCAGCCCACAAATGCAGGAATACAAAGCAGAACAAGACCGCCAAGTCGCCGCCGTTGAGAATCGGCAGCCAGCTCCTCGGCCAATGCGCCATGAAGTACGCGACGGCCATGTCGCCGGAAAGAATAAATGCCACCGGACGACTGAACAGCCCAATCAGCAGAAGCAACCCGCCTCCGAGTTCGAGCACGCCCTGGATACCGAGAAGCGACATCAAGTGCAGGTTATCGAACATCGCCACGTGCGGAATGTGGAACAGCTTTGCGCTGCCGTACTGCATGAACAGCAGCCCCGTGACGATGCGCAGCACGCTCAGGACGCGTGGTGACCAGACCTGGAAAAAGCCTTGGCTTGCATTCATCTCATGCCTCGCGAGTTTGTGCGGTGGGCCGACCCGGCGTTAGGAACTCCTCCTTGAAACGGACAGCTTTCCTATTGGATGCCTTTACGTCAGCGCTGTCCAGACAGGAACCGCTCGACGACCGCGACCGTGCGCGGCGGATCCTCTTCCTGCGGGACGTGCCCGAGCCCGTCGAAGCGCACGAGCACGCTCCCCTTGATGTCGCGTGCGAAGCGCTCGCCGTACGCCGGCGGTATGAGTCGGTCGCGTGCGCCCCAGAGGATCAGGGTGGTCACGGCGATCTGCGGGATGCGCGCCGCGTTTTCTCCCGGCTTCATCTGCGCAAAGCGCTCGCCGAGCGCTCGGCGGTTGCCCGCCCGCAATGTCAGCTCGTAGTAGCGGTCCACCAGCGCGTCGCTGACGCGCGCCGGGTCGCCGTAGACGTTGCGCACGCTCGCCTCGATCAGGCCGCGCGCCAGCAGATGCTCGGCGAGCCTCCCGAGGCCAGGAATGCGTGCGATGCGAAAGCCGAGCGGCACGCTTTTGGACTCGAAGGCGTAGCCGGCCGCATCGACCAGGATCAGCGCTGCGACGCGCTGCGGCGCGTCCAGCGCGACGTTCCAGGCGATCTCGCCGCCGAGCGAGTTGCCGCCGATGACGCAGCGGTGCACGCCGAGCGCGTCGAGCAGCCCGGTGACGAAGCGCACGTAGCGGGCGATCCGGTAGTCGCCTTCGGGATCGGGGCCGGTCAGCCCGAAGCCGGGCAGATCCATCGTGATTACGCGCCGCGTGCGAGCGAGCGCGCCGGCCCAACCTTCCCAGGTGTGCAGGCTCGCCGAGGTCCCGTGGAGCAGCACGATCGGCAACGGATCCTCGCGCGGTCCCTGGTCGCGCACATGCACCATCATTCCCTGCAGCGGAACGAAGCGCGACGGCGGCGGCGCCCAGCGCGCCTTCAGGCTGTCCACCGGGCGATCGGGTGCCCAGAACGCCGCGATCCCCGCGACCAGAAGCAGCACGGCGAGCACACTAACGAGGGCGATCAGACGCATGCCTTATTCCGCCGCCTCACATCGAGATCGAGCCCTCGCGGAAGTCGGTCTTGTCCAGCCACACGTTGACGAGCGTCGGCCGACCCCCGGCGGCGGCCTCGCGCGCGCGGCGCAGCGTCCATTCGAGCTCGCGCAAATGCTTCACCACGAAGCCCTCGGCGCCGAAGCCGCGCGCCACTTCGTGGTACGCGGTGCGCGCGAGCACGGTGCCGACGCCGTCGCCGAGCAGCTTTTCCTGGTCGCGCGCGATCTGCCCCCAGCTCGCGTCGTTGCCGACGACCGCAATGACGGGAATGCCGTGGCGCACGAAGCTGTCGAATTCCGCGAGGCCGAAGCCGCTCGCGCCGTCGCCCCAGACGAGCCACAGCTCGGCGGAGGGGCGCGCGAGCGCGGCGCCGAGCGCGAAGCCCGCACCGACGCCGAGCGTGCCGAACACGCCGGGATCGAGCCAGGACAGCGGGCTTCTAGGGTGCAGGATGTAGGACGCGGTGGCGACGAAATCCCCGCCGTCGGCGACGAACAGCGCGTCGTCCGCGGCGATTCCATCGAGCGCGCGGAACAGCGCGACCGGGTTCACGTACTCGCCCTCGCGCGCCGCGCGCGCGTCGATGTCCGCCTCGCGCGCCTCGTCGCGCGCGCGCAGCTCGGCGCTCCATTCCGGGCGCCGCGCGCGCTCGCCTAGGGCCTCGGCCAGGCGCTCGATGAACTCGCCCGCGTCGCCGATCGCGGCGATCGACGGCACGCGGTTCAGGCGCGCGTCCTGCGCGCTGCGGTTCGCGGCGATGAGCGTCGCGGCGCGCCGCACGTGCCGCCCGTAGTCGAGGCGGAAGTCGCATGGCACGCCCGCGAGCAGCACGCAGTCGCTCTGGCGCAGGGCTTCGCGGCGCGCGTGGCGCATCTGCAACGGGTGCGCGCGGCCGAGCAGTCCGCGCGCCATGCCGGACAGATACACCGGGACGCCGAGCCGGTCGAGCGCCTCCGCGAGACGCGCGGCGTTCGCCGCCTGCGCGAGCGCCTGGCTGCCCACCACGACGAGCGGCCTTTCCGCCCGGCCGAGCGCTCTCGCGGCGCGCGCGACGGCGCGCCCGGGCGCGCTCGGCGCGCTCGTCTCCCCCGCGCGCGCGACGAACGGCTGCCCGGCTCCGGCGAACAGCTTGCTCGCGTGCCGCTCGAGCACCCAGCGCAGCAGCCGGTCGGACAGCGCCTTTCCGCGCCCGCCCGCCTCGGCGTACCACTGGCGGATGGTCGCCTCGTCGTACAGCAGGTCGACCGGGCACTCGACGAAAGCCGGCCCGGGGACTCCGTCGCGCGCCGCGGCGAAGGCATCGCTCAGCGCCGGCCCAAGGTCGGCGACACGGCGCACCCGGCGCAGGAACTTGACGTGCGGCGCCACCAGGGCCTGCTGGTCGATGTCCTGCAGCGCGCCGCGTCCCTGCAGCGCGGTCGGCGCCGCGCCGCCGATCAGCACGAGCGGCGACTGGGCGAGCTGCGCGTTCTTGAGCGCGGTGATCGCGTTCGCGACGCCCGGCCCGGCGGTTACCGCCGCAACGCCGGGCACTCCGGTAAGGCGCGCCGTCGCGTCGGCGGCGAACACCGCGGTCGCCTCGTCGCGCACGTCGACTACGCGCATGCCGCGCGCCTTCGCCGCTACCAGGAGCGGCGAGATGTGGCCGCCGCACAGCGTGAACAGCGACCGCACCCCGTGCACCGCCAGCACCGCGGCGAGCCGCTCGCCGCCGTTCATTCCCGGCGCTCCACCGCGAGCGCGCGGAAGTCCACCTTGCCGATGCGCGTCATGGGCAGCCGGCGCCGGAACTCGATCTCGCGCGGGCACGACCACTTGATGAGCTGCGTGCGGCAGTGCGCGATCAGCTCCTCCTTCAT
>Ga0316624_10000415_pt1 | contig 14255 bp, 26 predicted proteins | sample OWC_Aug_N3_C1_D5_FD_207657 | JGI IMG/M metagenome (GOLD analysis project Ga0316624, IMG submission 207657) | Wetland soil microbial communities from Old Woman Creek delta, Ohio, United States - OWC_Aug_N3_C1_D5_A | ecosystem: Environmental > Terrestrial > Soil > Wetlands | place: USA: Ohio... | reverse complement strand
ACATAGAACTCGTCTTGCCAGCGGGCTTGCGTCTTCGGGATTGCATACCCGAAACTGCAGCTCATTTCCTGCTTGCCGTCTTTACCGATCTTCGGTTGACCGTTCGTTTCGGTCCGACCGAACAGTTTGTCGAGATTGCCCCATACCATACGACCGGGCGGGAATAAAATATCCATCGTCTTGCTCCTTATGTTGTGTTGCTTAGTTAATCTTCTGGAAACAACTCACTGATCACTTTGGCGTATTGCTTCTTTCTACGCTCGATCAGTGCGTATTGGTCTTGCTTTTCGATGATCGCGCCGAAATTGATATCCTGCTTCGTGCACATCTCCGTAATCTCGGATTCGAGCACGGCGAGTTTTTCATCGAGTTTGCACATCTCCAAATGTGCTTGAGCTTTCGCTTTACTTGCGCGGATCGGAGCGAGTGTTGCGTCGATCTTCTCCTTGCTCATTTTCAGAATGTCTTTGTATGCTGGAAGTTTCATGCCTACTCCTCATCGGTTAAAAGTAAAAGTTTCTCGTTGTCGTACTGCTCGGTTGGCGGGCTCATAGGTCTGCCAAGACCCGCCTGTTCTTCTCTACGGAACGGATCTAACGCTTGAGCGTACCCCGCCTGTCTCCCTTGACCCATCGCCATAGCCCGAGCTTGCAGATGCTGCTGTTGCAAATCCCAAGCCACCTTCGCCTGACCAAGCATTCCAAACATTTCACACCTCCTTTAAGTCAGAACATTACTCCGAACTGACACTCATGTCAAGCACTGAATACTTTCCGCAGTTGCCGTTCGTCTGATTCAGCCAATTTTACCTCGCCAACGGGCGTTTCGGCATACGCTTTAACTACTTCAATCGGCATGCCGGCCTTGACCGCCTGCTTTGGAGTGATTGCGCCAGGTTTCGCCAAGTCAATCCCCATCGCCAAACCGAGCGCGACGATCTCGTCGATAGGTTTCGACCATCGCTCGCGTCCAGAACCCGCCTGCAATGTGAACCCCGGCACTGCTTTGCCACCTCGCAGCAAACTGAACGCCTGCTCCTCTAAGCCGTCGATACGAGCGTCCAAAATGGCGCGCAGTCGTCTAGTCATGCGCAATTCCAACGACAGCGCTTCTTCGGTCAGTTCGAGCGGTATGCTGCTGGTTGCCACATCCATCGCGGCCAGCGCTGATTCTTGCGCCGCCATACAGGCGTGGCGTGCGGAGCAATCGAGGCATGCTGGAGACGGCGTACATTGTGCTGACTCAGATTGTGCTTCGGTGATACGGTGCGCGATGTCTCGCCAGTATTTGCGCAGGTCCATCACTGTCGTCCGCCAAGTGCGCACCGGGCCGTCCCGATGATACGACCGAGGCTGTACGACGATCAGTATGACTTCGGTTGACGGATCAGCACTTGCGTTCGCCGCAGCGTACGTGATGAGTTGCCAATTCTCAAATACTTCAACGTGACGATGGCCGAACTTATAGTCCGCGACAACGATCCGGTTTGCGGTTATCTGCATGAAATCCGGCGTACCGAAACAATCGGAGTGTAACGATGCGCACGATACGGGCTGTTCGATCCATGCTGACTCTGCGTATGGTTCAACCGCCTGCGCGTACATCTCGGCACCTTCGATCATTTCTTCCGTTACAGCAATCCCGTTCGGGCAGAGTTCTCCGACTGCCATCCATCGCCCCTTGAGTGCTTCGGCGCACACGTGATGGGCTGCAACACCTTCCATTGCATGAGGTGAATCGTCGGGTTCTGGATAGAGCTTACGCATCCTGAACGAACCTGCGCAAGCCATCAGCATAGACATTGAGCTAGGCGCGAACGGGGCGTGGTCGGCGGCACTCATTTACGCCCCCCTGTTCGCTGCCACATAACCGCGCGATAGCATTGTGCGTACGGAACGCCTGCGATTGATTTTTGAATCTGGTGATTGCGAGATGCGGATTCGGACAATCGCATCGGGTTTTCCGATCGGATGAAATTTCATGATGTTCATGTGGTCGGCTCCTCGACTGGTTTAGGTGTAGCAGGTTGGACGCGAGGCGCGCAACGGGCCGCGAGCATCGCATCTGCAATGTCGTACGCGGTACTTCCCACCCACTGCGGGCCGTGTCTAATCGCGGGCGGCTGGCTGAGATCGAACGCCAGAAGCGTATGAAGCGCATCTTCAGCGAAACGATCGCGCAGAGACATTGGGGACGGGGCACTCATTGCGCACCCCCTTCCACCGACGCTACGAGATCCGCCTCGACTTGCGGGATCAGGTCCGGACGTGAAACCAGCGCGTGCAAATGTGGCAGACTGTGTTTTTGCACGACGCCCACAATGATTTCCTGGGTGAGCTTCTTCGCGGCGATCAACGGAGTGATTCGAGTCATGAATGCGGCGAACGGCGAATCGGCGGTTACTATCGGCGCGGTTGGTGCGGTTGGCGCGACCGGGGCGGCGGGTGGCGCTGGCGGGGTCGGTACAGATGGAACGGACGGGGCAGGCGCTTCTGGTACTTCGACCGGCACCCGTACGGGAAGATCCAGGTATGCAGCTTGCGGCACGGGCTTGCCTTCCTCGATAGGTGCTACCGACGAGGCTAGGGCGGGTACGACCGCCTGCGCCGCAGGAATAGACATGAGGTTTTTCAGTTCAGTTTCGACAGTTGTAAGTGTCACAACATCTACGCCGCGTTTGTTCCGCCACGAACCGTCCTGATTTTTGGTCCGCTCTTTACTGTGGATGCGAATATCCCACGGCAGGCCACGAACGTCTGTTTCAACGGGTACTGGCGGTTGGGTAGGCGGTACGAAGTCAAACGATGGTTTGGTCGGCGGCAGCACGGGTGTCGCAATGCTTACCGGCGGCAACGGGGCATCGGGGAAATATGTCGGGGGCAGTACTACCGGCGCAGGCACGACAGGTTCGACAGCCGCAGCAGACAGCTCAACACGGCTGACACCGAGGATAGACATCAGTACGTTACGCTCTTTATCGCTCAACGAGTCAATGTCGGATATGGTTATTGCGAATATCAGGCTCATGGTATTTCATCTCCTTCGTTTGGTTTAAAGTTCTACAGAAATATTCAGTTTTGCAGCAATTTTGACAAACAATTCTTTTGTCAAAATATATCGCAACGCATCGCCGTCAGATTCGACTGCTTTGAGGCATACGGCCTCCGACTGGTCTTTGACATATCGCAACGCATCGCCGTCAGATTCGACTGCTTTGAGGCATACGGCCTCCGACTGGTCTTTGACATATTGCAACGCATAGCCGTTACGTTCGACTGCTTTGAGGCATACGGCCTCCGACTGGTCTTTGACATATTGCAACGCATCGCCATTACGTTCGACCGCTTTGAGGCATACGGCCTCCGACTGGTCTTTGACATATCGCAACGCATCGCCATTACGTTCGACCGCTTTGAGGCATACGGCCTCCGACTGGTCTTTGACATATTGCAACGCATAGCCGTCAGATTCGACCGCTTTGAGGCATACGGCCTCCGACTGGTCTTTGACATATCGCAACGCATAGCCGTCAGATTCGACCGCTTTGAGCGCAGCATCGATTGTTAGGATCGCTTGGAATCGCATTTTACTCATCTCCTTCGTTTGGTTGAATTGACTTGACAGCGGAACGGACGATACCTTACACTGACTTCACTGTCAATACTTTTACGAGGAGGTCGAAATGATAAATACTCTTGAAGAGTCTAAATCGAAACGCTGTGTGCAACAGGGCTCAAACTGCAGTGCGGATAAGTGCCTGGCGTGGCGTTGGTCAGACAGGGATGAGTTGTCTGGGTATTGCGGCTTGGCGGGAGTTCCGCGTGAAGCGGCGCTCGTTCTTGAGTCGGATATTGCGGACCACATGACTCGGGTTAAAGTGGTGCGCATGAAGGGTGGGAGGGAAGAGGAATGAAACTCAACCTTAACGCTACCGCGAAAGTGACGCTGACTTCGTTCGGTGCAGGGGTTTACAATGCCTGGGTGTATAGATCTCCGACATGGTGCCATTTAGACGACAAACACACGGGTGACGTGCTGGAATGCCAACTATGGGAGTTAATGCTGATTTTCGGTAGCACCACCCGACTTGGTATGGTTGAAGTGCCGTTTGTAGATAACGCTATTGAGGTTGAGGCGCGCGTATGAAAATAACTGAACTAATTGACGAACTACGCAAGACACTCGAAAAAGAAGGTGACATTGAAGTCACGTGCACGGCTACTGCTCTCGAAGGCGAAATCGAAAGCGCTGCGTTGCCTGACGTATGGGAAAGTACGGTAGAGAATTTAGTGGTGCGCGACGGTGGTACTTTTGGGTGTAAGCGCGTCAGGCTATATCTATGACTGCCCGCACGCTCCGTCCTTTCCAATCCGATCTATACTTGCGAATCGTCCAGGCATGGTCGTCTGGCGCGCGTGACGTTCTCGGCGTACTCCCGTGCGGGGCCGGGAAAAGTGTCGTTTCCGCGCACGCGCTAGCGCAGGAGCCTGCAGCCTCCGTATTCATCGCGCATCGTGCCGAACTTGTGTCGGGTGAGTCGCTTGCGCTAGCGCGTAACGGTGTTCGCCATCGCGTTATCGGGCAGCCTGCGCTTCGGCGAGAGTGCGCACGCCAACATTTGTCCGAGGGTCTTCGTGACCATACCGACCCGAACGCTCGCGTGGCTATCGCATCGGTTGATACGCTCGTCGGACTCGACCCGAATGACCCCTGGATGAAATCGGTTCGTCTCGTCGTGACGGACGAAGCTGCGCATCTTCTGCGAGAAAATAAATGGGGCCGCGCGGTCGATATGTTTCCGAATAGCCGAGGTCTTGGCCTAACCGCAACGCCGACACGCGCCGACGGGAAGGGTCTTGGTCGTCATGCCGATGGCGTATTTGATGTGTTGCTCGAAGGCCCGACGGCGCGCGAGATAGAGTTGATGGGCTTCCTATGCCCGCATCGTATATACGCTCCGCCGAGCGATCTCGATCTGTCCGCCGTACCTGTTTCTGCATCGGGCGATTACTCTCCGAAACCGCTCGCTGAAGCTACGCGCAAGTCCCACATTGTCGGCGATGTGGTTGACCATTACCGCAAACTGGCGGACGGTAAACTCGGCATGACGTTCGCTGTGTCGGTCGAATCTGCAACCGAAATCGCAACTGCATTTCGTGCTGCTGGCGTTCCCGCTGAAGTCGTAACAGGTAAAACGCCAATGGAATTACGCAACGCCATATTCAGAAAGTTCCGCAATCGTGAAATTCTGCAAGTCGTTAACGTCGATATTGCATCTGAAGGCTTCAATTTACCCGAAGTGGAAGTCATCTCGCTCGCCAGGGCAACGGAAAGTTATGCACTCGCCACACAGCAGATCGGTCGAGTGAAGCGAACGCTGGATGGTAAATCGCACGGTATTGTCATCGACCACGTCGGCAACGTGCATCGCCACTGCACGGCGAAACGTTGCCCACAAACTGGCGAATACTACATATCCGTCGGCGAACGCGAATGGACGCTAGATCGACGCGAACGTCGAACAAGCAAGAGCGCTGCGACGGTGCAGATCGCCACATGCCCGTCGTGCCTGCGATCCTACGAGCGCGTGCTCGGGCGGACTTGTCCGTTTTGTTCACATACGGCGCAGCCGGCCGGGCGGGCATCGCCGGAACAGGTCGATGGTGTACTGACCGAGCTCGACCCTATTGCTCTGGCGCAAATACAGCGCGACATCCTCCACGTTGACGGCGAACCGACCGTCCCGTGGGGTGCCGCACCAGCTGTCATAGGCGCAGTCCGAAAACGACACTACGAACGACGCGAGGCGCAACAATCGTTACGCGCAATCATGGCTACGTGGGCGGGTTGGCACGGAGGCGCAGTTGATGTAGCGCAACGACAATTTTGGCTATCTTACGGCGTAGATGTTGCGTCGGCTCAAGTACTTGGTAAAACAGAAGCTGATTCGCTACGAGCCAAAATAGAAAACGAATTGCGTTCGGCAGGAGTTTCGATTGACATGCCAGTCAAGCACGATGTATGATGCCCCGAATTGTTGTGAAGGAGACGAAAATGCCGCTGCTAAAATGGCTATTGAAAATCGACTGGTTCTTTCGATTGGGGCAACTCGCGCTGATCGTTGTTTTCCTCATCATTTTCGTTTTGGCGTTCGTATATGGCGATTGAGACTGACATCCAGGCCGGACTGCGCATCGCCGCATCCAAGCGAGGTGACGTGTTGTGGCGGAATAACAACGGGGCCGGCAAGTTGGAGAACGGCTCATTCGTTCGTTGGGGCATTTGCAATGATTCGCAAGCGCTCAACGAAATGTGCAAATCGTCGGACTTGATTGGAATCAAGCGGGTGACAGTCACACAAGCCATGGTCGGAAAAACCGTCGGCGTATTCTATGCTCGCGAGGTCAAACGATCCGGATGGATGTACCGCGGGACAGCGCGCGAAGTGGCGCAGAAGCGGTTTATCGACATAGTCAACGAAATGGGCGGTGATGCCGCATTTGCTACGGGTGAGGGGGATTTATGAGCGACATCGCCAGTCTGCAAGCAGCATTTGAGGCGTCGGGTCTTGAACGAAAAGGCTGGACGTTCGACCGCGCCATGCAAGACCCGACCCTATCGTGGAGTTTGAAGCACCAGGCAGACCGTCGGGCCGCGAGAGTCGTAACACAGGGCGGCGGACATGTCGAGAAGAGTTGGAACGGGACGGTCAATGGTGGTACGTGCCGCGCAGTACAGCACAGTGACCAAATGTGCTGCGGGAAGTGCGGGCTTGCGTGGGATGTGAACGATCCGGAGCCGCCCGAGTGTGGGAATACTGCGAAGGGGCTGGGATGAGAACCACCAAGCCGCCCATGATTAACTCGTTTCGACTGTCAAATGATGAGTTGACTGCCGCAATTTCAGATACCCTCAATGCGTTAAATTTACATCATGTCAAATACAACGACGAAGTACTCAAGGCGACACAAAAGCATTACGTTGCGTTAGTCTCGGAACAATTAAAACGCGCCACTACGGAGCATCAACAATGAAGCAATCCGCCAAAAACGACCGAAAGCAGTCCATCCTTGACACGGCGCTGCGTCTTGCCGAATCTGCCGGCTATGCCAGCCTTACCCCGATTGAGATTGCCGCGGCCATAGGTTGCGCGAGGACCACCGTAATTTTTCATTACCACACAACTGCGCAACTCCATCGCGCCATCGTAGGAGAGGCGATCCGAGTCAAGAATCTTCGCGTACTCGCCCAGGCCCTTGTGGCGAATGACCCCCGAGCGAAAAAACTTCCCGCTGATCTTCAGCGCGCAGCGATCGAGTCGATACTGAATCGGGGGTAAGCGATGAGCGCCCTTCCGACCGCACTCGCGGCGCTGGCTCACTACCGCCAGTTCATCCTATTCCGCCGCGCAGACAAAGTGCCGTGCAGTCCCGTAACCGGCGCACCGTGCGATCCGCATGACCCGACCAATTGGACCGACTCAGCTACGGCGCACGCGACCGCCGACGCAAATACTGCATACGGCGTTGGGTTTGTGCTAACCGAACGCGACCCTTTCTTTTGTCTCGATATTGACGGAGCGCTCCGAGCCGATAATACGTGGAGTCCTGACGCGCTCGCGATATGCGCCATGTTCCCCGGCGCGGCCATTGAAGTGTCTCAGTCGGGTCGTGGTTTGCATATCTGGGGAAAATATTCCGACGTGCCACCGCACGGATGCAAAAACACTGCGCTCGGTCTGGAACTGTATACGGAACGTCGATACATCGCGCTCGGTCAGCCAAATGCAACAGGCGACGCAAATACCGACCATACTGCGATTTTGCCGTTCGTAATCTCATCGTACTTCCCGCCTACTTCGTCCGATCCCGCTGTATCTCCCATCGACTGGGTTGACGCACCCGTACCTGAATGGCGCGGACCGGCTAACGACGACGAGTTGATTCGCCGCATGCTGTCGTCGAAGATGTCCACAAGGGCTGCGTTCGGTAATACGGCGACGCCTGCGGAGTTGTGGGCGGCCGACCCCGCCATATTGTCAAAATATTACCCGTCATCCAGCGGGCAAGCATATGACGGGTCGTCAGTTGACCAAGCACTCGCAAATCATTTGTCCTGGTGGACTGGAAAAAACCCCGTCCGCATCGAGCGATTGATGCGGATGAGCGCATTAGTACGCGAAAAATGGGATCGCGATGACTACTTGCGAGTTCGGACAATACCGAAAGCCATCGCGCAATGTAAATCGGTTCTGCAGGACAAGCCAATCGATATGCCACCAGCGTCAACCACTACTGACGCTCCTGCGGATACCGACGAATCTGCCCCCGCAACATCGCAAGCGCGCGTGATCACTGGCGGAACGTTTCTGACATCCTCCGATCAGGAAGGGCTGTTCAAAAATCATGTGTACGTCCGATCAGCCAATAAGATCCTCATCCCTGGCGGGGAACTGCTCGACCAGCCTCGTTTCGACGTAACGTATGGTCGGTTCACGTTCAGCCTGGATGCGACGAACGAAAAGACTGCAAAAGGTGCATGGGACGCATTCACTCATAGCAAGGTGATCGACTTCCCGAAAGTGCAGTGCACGTGCTTTAGACCAGAACTACCGCCCGGCGCTGTGATAACCGAAGCGGACCGCTCGATGGTGAACACGTACTGGCCTATCAAGACTGAAGCAAAGGCGGGTGACGTAACGCCTTTCACAACGCACCTCACGAAACTGTTACCCGACGCAACAGACCGCGCGGCGCTCATCGCGTACCTCGCTGCACTCGTTCAATACCCCGGCGACAAATTCCAATGGGCGCCGCTCATTCAAGGCGTGGAAGGTAACGGGAAATCTCTGATTCTGTCATGTTTGGAGTCCGCCATCGGCGACCGATACGCTCACCGGCCAAACGCATCCGATATTGGCGGGAATGGCGGGAAATTCACTGGCTGGATGCAGAACAAGCTGCTGATCGGCATCGAAGAGATTAAATCGAGCCATCGTTCCGAATTGCTCGAAATAATGAAACCGTGGATAACGAATTCCCGTCTTGAGATCCAAGCCAAAGGTGCGGACCAGGTGACGGGTGACAATCGGGCGAACTTTATCCTCTTCTCGAACCACCGGGATGCCATCACAAAGACCGCGAGAGATCGCCGGTATGCCATTTTCTACACGGCACAGCAGGAGCCCGAGGATCTGCGCCGCGACGGCATGGACGGCGATTACTTTCCGAAGCTCTACACGTGGTTGCGAGATGGCGGGTACGCAGCTGTAACGCACTTCCTGCGCACTTACGCCATACCCGCCGCATTGAACCCCGCGTTGACGAACGGCGGGCTTGCCACGCGCGCGCCACGTACCACGAGCACAGATGAAGCCGTAACGCTCAGTCTCGGACGAGTTGAGCAGGAGGTTATTGAGGCGATCGCGCAACGTCGCCACGGGTTTGCCGGTGGGTGGATCGCTTCAACAGAACTTGACGACTTGTTACGTGAACGCAAACTGGACGGGGCGGTGGCGCGGAACAAACGGGCGGCTATGTTGGCCGGGATCGGGTATGTGCACCATCCAGGGCTTGAAGGTGGCCGCGCAACTTCTCCGGTTGCCGGGGGCGCACGGCCTATTTTGTATGTGAAAACGGGGCATTTGAGCAGTCAGATTACAGGTGGATCGGCAATATGCCGGGCGTATGACGCGGCGCAATTGCATGCCCGAACGGGAATTGGTGCGGGAGAAGGGGTGGCGGCATGACTGGGTACGAATCAGGAAACGGATGGGAAATATTGATCGGTGATTGTCGCACTGCGATGCGCATTTGCGTTCCAGATCAAAGCGTTCAGATGTGCGTCACGTCGCCGCCATACTTCGGTTTGCGCGACTACGGCCACAAGGGGCAACTCGGGCTAGAAGAAACGCCTGAAAAATATATCATAGCGATGGTTGAAGTTTTCCGAGAGGTGAAACGGGTACTGAAAGACGACGGAGTGTTGTGGTTGAACATCGGGGATAGCTACGCATCATACCGTGACGGTAAGGCAACGCCAGATACGACACGCGGAGATTCTACTGGGACACTTGTTCCAAAAGGCTCTGCAAAGAATCGAAGCGCAGCCACGTTCAGTGACAGCGGCATCAAACACAAAGACCTGATCGGCATTCCTTGGATGCTCGCTTTCGCCCTGCGCGCCGACGGCTGGTATCTTCGACAAGACATCATTTGGAGCAAACCGAACCCGATGCCTGAGAGCGTAACGGATCGTTGCACTAAAGCACACGAATACATGTTCTTGTTGAGTAAATCGGAGCGTTATTATTTTGATAATGAGGTGATCAAAGAGCCCGTCGCGGGTAGCACGGTTAGTCGATTGCAACAACCAACACTTGCGTCGCAGCAAGGTAGCACTCGCGTTCCGTTCAAGACGAACGGAAACATGAAGGCGGTTGGTGGGATTGAGACACGCAATCGTCGTTCCGTCTGGAACGTAGCCACTCGGCCATACAAAGGCGCGCATTTCGCTACGTTTCCTCCGGCACTAATCGAGCCGTGTATTCTGGCCGGTAGCAGGCCTGGCGATATTGTGCTCGATCCGTTCATGGGCAGCGGAACGACGGCGCAAGTGGCGCTACAGCACGGTCGCCGCGTAATTGGTTGTGAACTAAACAACGAATACGTGCCGCTGATCAAGCAACGCATCCACTCGCTATGAAATACTACGCCCGCTGCCTAACCACCTTCCGCGATCCGTCCTATTCCAACGGACGCCGCAAATGCACCGGACGACGTATGCTCACCAAACGGCCGGACGAATACGTCAGACCGCCCGCATGTCCTCATTGCGGCGGACGGCGCTGGTATCTCGATACGAATATCGTACGCCGGCATCGGCGCGAACGGTGCAACTGCGGAGGATTACATTTCACGCATCGGCGCGGATCGAGGTATTGTTACCATCATCCAGAGTGTGAGGCGGATCATGCGGGGCGGTATGCGCGCTAGGGGTGCCGGTTCGTTTGGTGCGCGTCCATGCCGGGCGATACGCGCACGTTTGCTCCAATACGGCTGGGATGCGCTGCCGAAGTCATGGCGTCGTAAATGGATGGTTCAGCGTATATTAGCCACTCCGCCGTGGGCCGACATGCGAGCCATACGGGCTGTCTATGTCAGAGCGGCAGAACTGCAACACGAAACCGGTGTGACTTACACGGTTGGGCACATCGTTCCGTTAAATCACCCCCGTGTTTGCGGCTTGCACGTTCATTGGAACCTGACGCCCGAACCGGCCGCGTTAAATTTCAGCAAGGGGAACGCTTGGTGCGAATGGCACGGCGATCTATTCAGCGAGCCGGAACAGTTTGAGCTGTTTTAGAGGGCACTGGTCGCATCGATCTTTAAACAGAAATCTGCGCCGTCGTACTCATTGCCATATGCCATTTCACGAAGTTGTTTCAGCCCTTCATTTTTACCCCGCAGTTTTGCGTCAAGAATGTTGTAATCCTTCTGCAGCGCCTTGGCGTTGAATATCCAGCACTGCTCGCTTTCTTGCGCAGCTTTAAGCTGTACTCTGAGTTCCGCAATTTCGGATTCCAATTTACGATTGTCCGACACGAGTTGGTCGTAGCTCTTACACATCATCCGTTCTCCCTCATCCGAAACGACGCCGCCCTGGTCTTGTAGTGCTCCGTACACAGCACCGAGTGGCATCTGCCCTTCTTCGCTCGACGCCTCGGTTTGCCGCACCCCTCGATCGCGCACGGTTTGTCTGCATTGTTCTCATACGTGCGCATCACTCGGGCCGACACCTTGCCGATCGTTTTCTTCGGTTTGGTGATACGAGGCGGACGATTGCGCTTCTCTTATAGATAGTTTTAGTGTGATCTCATTTTCAGTAATTCTCACGATGCACCTCCTTGCTTTGTTGGGCGACGAATCAATTGTTCTACAATCAGCTCATACTCGCTTCCATCTTCTTCTCTCGGTTTGAAGTATGTAAGATGCCCGCGCCCATCACCTTGCTGCAAACACTCATAACCAACAGTCGGCATCGCATCAATCTGCTTCCACACTTCTTCGCGGCCTTCTTTCCGTAACTCTTCGGCGTACTTGGCGGCGGATTCGGAGGTGTTGGTTAGAGCGTGCTCAATAGCTGAAAGGGCATTGGTGTCGCAAGTATCAGCGCCGCGAGAATCTACTTGATGCCAATCAATTGCGTTCCAAGCAATGTCTAGAACTCCGCGCAACACCAGCACTTCCTCTTTAGCCTTTGCGAGTTCTTCTGCTGATTCTTTCCTTACGGCTTCGCGCTCGGCGGATAGCTGAGATGCGGTAGGGTTCTCAAGCGCACGAAGGCATGAGCCAATCACCACTCCAACTACACCCGCAAGTTCTTCATCCGACTCTGGAGCAGATACGCCGCAGAAGGAAATTAGCCTGCGCAATCGAGTGGCATCAAAGTAATTCTGGCTCTGCTGCTCCGCCAACTGTCTCCGCAGCGTAGTAATTTCCTCGCTGCTTCGGATGGATTCGGCTTTTAGTTGTTCGACTTCTTCTTCGGCTATTTCAAACCTTCGATTGGCGGCGATGGTTGAATCTTTCCACTCGTCACGGTCTTGCTCCAACTCCGCAATCCTCTCTTGATAGTGAGAGGCGCAGGCTTGCCATAACTTCCAGGCATTTTGTGTATTTTCAAATCCGTATTGCTGCGTATGACCTCTTTTTAAGTCATATTTTATATTTTCTGCTGATTTCTCAAACTCTTCCAGCAATTTCTCTTCGTTCGTGCTCATTTGATATTCTCCTTAATCGAACGGAACTGTCAGCATTACAGCAAGTCCGCCAAATGCAGCGAAAACAAAAGCTAGATAATATGAAAATGTCCAAATTTCACCATAGTGAGCTATTGTCGAGCAAGTTACTCCAGAAGCAAACGTAATCAATCCAAACGCCCATCCGCCTGCATTTTTAAGATATTTCATTTCCATCCCCCTTTAGAGTCCATCAGTTCAACATACCGACCGTGCCGCAATCTCCGCCGCAGAAAATCCGCAAGTACATTCTCCGCCCCCGCCATACGCCGGACAGTCCGAAAGGTGCCAGGCGTATGATTTAACCGCCTGCGCCAGTTCGACCAATCGCGCGTCCTGCGGCGCCACTGCCCGCACCATCCCCGCGTCTTGTGCCATGCCCGCCACGGGTTTTACCTTCTGCCCGCACGTAGGGCATTTTGAACGACGGCGCGCAACAGCTCCGGCAATCGTCGCTTGTGCTATCCCGAAACGCGAGGCGGCCTGCAATTGTGTTCGAGTTTCCCCAAGCGGCGCGGCGTCGATCCAATCGAGCGCAGCCTGCGTCCTCTTTCCGTGCGGATTCATAGCGAGCCCCCGCGTAGTATCTGCGACACGGGCACGACGCGCGCCCAGGCTGTGCGCCGGTGCCAGATTGCGCGAAGCTGGGCGATCAGGCAGGCGGGAGTCCGGCAGGGTTTACGGATGATGGTTAGGTGGTTCATTTCGTCACCTCGCGATTCAACACGCTCGCAATACCCTCTGCAGCGTCTTCGCCGCGGCACTCGGCTAATACTCGCCCTTTATCCACGACACACCAAACTTCACTTCGGACAGTCAATTTCTCTCGAACAAAACCGCGTCCTAACGCCCATCCTAGCGAGGCAATGCCAGTTCGTGCAACGGTGCGTTTCTCTACTGTGTATACGTCACTCACGGTATCCTCCTGTTAAATTAAATATGGTACACAACCGCCCAAGCGAGCGATCCGGCTACCGCCAGGCACATCAACACCGCAGCGGCACGGGTGAGCCAGACGCGACGGCGGCGCGTGCGGGGCGATTCGAACATGTAGGGGCGGCGGGTCATGCTCGCACCTCCAGACGATACCGCCCGCGCTTGAACACCACCCGCAGACCCTCCGCAATGCCCTTATGATGCGATACGGTGAATACGGCCGGATCGTCAGTAGATTCGATTCGCACCGTTTCCCAATACCAGCGCTTGCGGATCAGGTCGGCGAGCGCTTGGAGGGTTGAGGCGGAGCCTTGGAGGCGCCAGGTTGAGGCGTTCATGCCATTACCCGTTTAATGATTACCAGAAAGTCCGGGGCGGCATCGGCGGCATCGGCGGCATCGGCGGCGGCATAGGCGGCATAGGCGGCGGCATAGGCGGCGGCGGCATCGGCATCGGCGGCATCGGCGGCATCGGCGGCGGCATAGGCGGCATAGGCGGCGGCATCGGCGGCATCGGCGGC
>Ga0316624_10000414_pt1 | contig 14275 bp, 18 predicted proteins | sample OWC_Aug_N3_C1_D5_FD_207657 | JGI IMG/M metagenome (GOLD analysis project Ga0316624, IMG submission 207657) | Wetland soil microbial communities from Old Woman Creek delta, Ohio, United States - OWC_Aug_N3_C1_D5_A | ecosystem: Environmental > Terrestrial > Soil > Wetlands | place: USA: Ohio... | reverse complement strand
CCGGCCTTTGCCGTAATTGCCGTCGGGCTTGATCACAAGGGCGAGATAATAATCGTTATTGATCTTTCGCATGATAATGCCGCACGTATCGGAGATGATCGAAAATTCGCGCGCCTCTCCCAAGCGCAGGTTCTCGGCGGCCAGTCCGATATCCCTTATCATGGCGGAAGCCTCAGCGCCCAGCCCGACGAGGTCTATCAGCCTCTCGGCGACATACTCTTCGACCGTGATGCCGTCGGAAGCGATGATCATCGCCGAGACGGCGCCGTCGACCTTATCAACCGTTTCTTTAAGTACTTCGGTAAAATTCATTGCGCCTTTTCCTGACACCTTCGAGGAAGGCGTTTAGATTGGATATCAATGCCTCTTTGTCTTTCCCCATGAGCTTGAGGAGGGTCCTGAGTTCCTCCACACGTTGCAGTGTAGTGCGGTTATCGGGATCCGAAGACAGGATGCTCCTGTATACATGCATCGCCTGGAGGTAGTTGCCATCGACGATGAACCTGTCGGCGTCCTGGGGTTTCGGCCCCTTGGGCTCGATTTCTCCGGGGACGGTGCGCTCCACGCTTTCGGCAGGGACGCTCCCTCTTCCGGGGTCGGTCTCTTTCCCGGCAACCCCGAAGAAAGGGGTCTCTTCGTCCGCTATATCGACATCCGCGAAGGACAGTTCCTCTTCGCTTGCGCCGGCCTGTTCCTCAACCACTTCGACAAGCTCCTCTTCGTCGGGAGCGGCTGTTTCGTATGAAACCTCCTCCCCGATAGCCACATCATCGACAGCTGCCTTGTCGCCGAATATCGAGTCCTTGAATGCCGTAAGATCGTCGACATCAACCGCCGCCGGCGTTTCAGGATCCTGCGGCACTCCTTCGACCGCCGACTCCTCAAGCAAGGCTTCTTCCGCGACCGCTTCCTCCGCAAGCAGCTCACCCCCCGCCGCGGATTCATTGGTCACCTCAGATACCTCTCCGATACCTAGCATTTCTTCCTCTTCCAGTTCCCTGAGGGTGGAAAGTGCCTCTTCGTCCATGGCGTTAAGTTTGAGCACCGCTTTGTACGACTGTATCGACATTTCCTTCTGGCCCAGGTCCCGATAGATCTCGGCCAGCTTTTTGTGGGCGTAAAGGTTGTCGGGGATAGAACTGATGACGTTTTCGAATTCGGACCGTGCCTCGTTCATCATTCCTTTTTCGAGGAATATTTTTCCGAGCGACACCCGGGCGCTCATATAGCCGGGCTGCCTTTCGAGGCCGCTCATGAGCACGTTGATCGCCTCATCGAGCATTCCTTCCTTCCGGTATTCTTCCGCCAGCGGCACGAAGAGTTTCGAGTTCGGGTCCTTATCGACCCTCTCCTTTAATTTTTCTATATCTTTTAGCGACATAACCTTGCCACTTTTTTATCAAATCACGCCGATAAAGTCAAGCTCTGATTTCGAGGAACCTATCGAAAATCGCATCGGCGACTTCGTCTTTGCTCATGAGGCCGAGTTTCGTCCGGCCCTTTCCGTCGATGATCTCGACCCGGTTGGTATCCACATCGAATCCCGCTCCCGGTTCGGTGACATCGTTGAAGACGATCATGTCCATTTTCTTGGTCTTCATCTTCTCCTCTGCTCTCGAGATGTTGTCCCCTGTTTCTGCTGCAAATCCTATAATAAAAGGTCTCTTCTTAAACGCTGCAACTGCAGAGATGATGTCCTGCGTAGGACGGAGCGGAATATTCATTTCCCCGGTCTTATCGATCTTGGTATTAGATGTCGATGCAGGAGAGAAATCGGCTACCGCGGCGGCCATGACCAGGACTGTTGTGTCCCCCGATACTGCCTTTTTTACGGCTTCCATCATTTCCGCAGACGTCTCGACTTGCACAAATGCCAGGCCTTCGGGCTTCCTCAGACAGGACGGGCCGCTGATAAGTGTGACCTCTGCGCCCCTGTCCCGGGCCGCGCACGCCAGGGAATATCCCATCTTTCCGGACGATCTGTTCGAGATGAACCGCACCGGGTCCAGATATTCCCTTGTGGGCCCCGCCGTGATCACGATCCTTTCACCGGCGAGGTCTTTTGGGGTGAGGACGGACCTGATTGCCTCCAGGATATCCGAGGGTTCGGCCATCCTGCCGGTCCCCTCTTCGCCGCAGGCGAGGGCTCCCGCCTCCGGTCCCACCTGTAAAACTCCGAACGAGGCGAGTGTCTCAAGATTTTTTCTGACAGTGCGGTTCTCGTACATCTTCCAGTTCATGGAAGGAGCTATGATCATCTTCCCCTGGAACGAGAGAAGGCAGGTGCTGAGAAGGTCGTCTGCGATGCCGAGGGCGAATTTTGCGATGGTATTTGCCGTTGCCGGAGCGACGACCATGACATCCGCCTTTGCAGGCAGGGAGATGTGGGCCATCGGCTCCTCGAAGAGCGAGGTATATACTTTGTCCTGAGAAGCGACCTGGAGGGAAAGCGGGGTCACGAACTGTCTTGCCGCCTCGGTCATCACTGAGACCACCGAGGCCCCTTCATCCCTCAGACGCCTGATAAGTTCGATCGACTTATAGGCCGCAACCCCACCTGATACGCCGAGGAGTATGCACTTATTCTTCAGACTCTTCGGTTTCTTCAGGTTCTTCGTCCTTCTTTTCAGCGAAAAGTTCGTCGAAGGCCTTCTTGTCCATCGTCTCCCTCTCGTGCAGGTAGACCTTCAGGTCTTTTTCGAGTTCGCTGAGGTCTTCTCCGGCCGAGATCTTCCTGCTCTCTTCGAGCAGTTTCCTGTAATCGAACTTGCCTGATTCTTCTCTCGCCTTGACCGCCTCTTCGCCGGTGAGGAACTCGAGTGCGCCGCTGATCGCCTCCTCGATGGCTATTGAAGTGACCTTTTTCGACTTTGTCTGGATCTTCGGCTTTGTCCCGAGCGAGAGGTCCTTTGCCCTCTGCGAAGCGATCGCCACCAGCCTGTATTTGCCGTCGATCTTATTATGGTCATACTCTACGGGCAGAGAAATGATGTCCATTTTTTCCTCCTAAGACAAGAAATTTTCTTTTATCCACCGTGCTTCCACCCTGCCGGTCCGAAGCCTCTCGGCCGTGATAATAGCCTCGAGCTTCCTCAACGAGGCATTCAAGATATCGTTAATTATAACATAATCATACATCCTGTAGTCTTTAATTTCTTCAACCGCGCGGCGCATGCGCCGTTCGATATCCTCTCGCGTATTGCTTTTTCTGTTCTCGAGCCTCTCCCTCAGCACCTTTACGGAGGGCGGGAGTATGAATATGAACACCCCGCCGTCGAGGGAGTCCCGGATCTGCCTCGCGCCTTGCGTATCGATATCGAGTATCACGTCGAACCCCGAACGCAGCAGTGCGCCGAGCCCCTTCTTCGGCGTGCCGTAAAAGTTTCCATGCACTGCGGCCCACTCCGCGAACTCCCCCCGCTGTATCATGTTCCGGAAGACCCGCTCGGTGACAAAGGTATAATCGAGACCGTCGACCTCGGCGGACCTGGGCTGGCGAGTGGTGTAAGAAACGGACGGCCTTAAATTGCCGTCCTTCGCGATTATCTTCTTGCAGAGCGTCGTCTTTCCGGCACCCGAAGGGGCCGAGATTACGAAGAAGCTCCCCTTACGCCTCCTCTGCAAGGTCGCTCTTCTCTTCGAGGAATCTCTGCGTGATCGTCTCTGCCTGGAGCGCCGACAGGATGATATGGTTGCTGTCGGTGACGATGATGGAGCGCGTCCTTCTGCCCTGGGTCGCATCGACCAGCTTCCTGTCCTTTTTCGCCTCTTCCCGCATCCTCTTGATCGGGGCGGAACCGGGTGTCACGATTGCGACGACCTTCGACGAGGCCACCACGTTTCCGAACCCTATGTTTACAAGAACCGGACTCGTGTCGCTTTTTTTCATACCTACCTCTCATTAAGACAGTCTAAAAAAAACAATCGGGTGGAGGTAAAGGTAAAAGTTAAGGAAATTCAGCAGTGTCTTTGATCTCTACCTTTACCTGTCCTTATCTCTACCTGCTTCTTACTGTATGTTCTGAACCTGCTCTCTCATCTTTTCTATCTCCGTCTTCATCTCGACGGTGATACTCGACACGTCGTAGTCTGCCGACTTCGACGCTATGGTATTCACTTCCCTGTTCAGTTCCTGCAGTATAAAATCAACCTTTCTCCCTATTATACCACCTGCCGCGAGGATTTCTCCGAACTGCTTCAGATGGCTTTGTATCCGGGCGATCTCTTCCGCGACGTCAAGTCGCGCCGCGAATATTGCAGCCTCCTGGAGTATGCGGCCCTCGTCGATCTCCTGGCCTTCGAGGAGTTGCACCAGCCGTTCATTGAATTTGTCCTTCACCGAAGTCAGCATCCCCCCGACTGAGCCTTTTATTTTTTCATTCATACCGGCGAGTGCCTCTGCCATGCGGGAAAGTTCTCCGGCAAGCGCTTCGCCCTCCCTGCTTCTCATGTGCGAGAGGTCCTCCAGCGCCCTTGCGAAGACGACTGTAATGACGCCGGTGTCATATTTCGGGTTCGACTCGATGAACATTTCATGGAGATTTACGAACGTGTTAATGTCGATCTCGCCTTTTACCGAAAGCTCGTCCTGCAGGGCTTTGAAGGTCGTGTATATTTTTCTTACCGCTTCCGTATTGATGCTGAGTTCGGCCGCGGCAAGTTCGGATACGGTGACCGTGATGTCGAACTTCCCCCGTGCAAAGCGCTCTTTTACCATGTTTCTGAAGGGTATCTCGAGTTGGTTCAGGAAAGACGGGGCACGCATATGAAGGTCGAGAAACCTGTGGTTGACGGAACGGACCTCGACCCTGCAGCCGTCCTGCTCCGCGCTACCGAATCCCGTCATGCTCTGAATCATGGTGAAATACACTATAAACCACAATCCTTCGTTAGTCAACGGGGGAAGAGACCACCTCCACACCCAGGGAAAAACTGCCGATCAGCGACTTCATGAAACCCCAGGGCAGATTCAAGCATGTCTTTGCCCCCGCCAACGGTTGGCTGCTGGAGAAAATCCAGGCGGAAGTCGACGCCGAATGGGAAAAATTGCAGAAAGAGGCAAAATGCGGTTGATTAAGCGACATGAGTTGTGATATTTTGTAGGTACCATGAGCGGTTCCGATCTTGTAATGTATGAAGAGGAGTTCGGGAAAATCGATGAAGAACTCCAGAGACTTTACATTCAGACGAGTGCTAAGGTTGTTTTTCTTGTCGACAAGAACGGCCAGTTGATCGCGTCAGCCGGAGAAACGCACGATATCGACACCACTTCGCTTGCATCGCTGACCGCAGGCAATATCGCGGCCACGGGGGGGATAGCCCGCCTCCTTGGGGAAAAGGAGTTTACGATCCTCTTCCATGAAGGAGAAAAGGACAATATCCATATCTCGCTCATCGGCCAGAGGATCATCCTCGTCGTCATCTTCGACAGCAGGTCCTCTCTCGGCCTTGTGCGTCTGCGGGTCAAGAAGGTCTCCGAAGCCCTGACGAGGATATTCAACGATATCGCCGCCAAATCCGAGCGTGAGAAGAGCGAGGGCAAGATCGACGAATCGCCTTTTGCCGAAATCAGCGATGAAGATATCGACAATCTATTCAGGTAGGGATTTTATTCAGTGTCCTTTATAAACTATTCCTCCCGTGAGATCAACTGCAAAATCGTCTATTACGGGCCCGGGCTCTGCGGAAAAACCACAAATTTACAGTATGTGTACAGGAAGACGAACCCCGATCAGAAGGGTAAACTGATCTCGCTTGCGACCGAGACTGAGAGGACGCTTTTTTTTGACTTCCTTCCGCTTGCGCTTGGCGACATCAAGGGGTTCAAGGTGAGGTTCCATCTTTACACTGTTCCCGGTCAGGTCTTCTATGCGGCGAGCAGAAAACTTATCCTTAAGGGCGTCGACGGGGTGGTCTTCGTCGCCGACAGCCAGATCGAGAGGATGGAGGCCAATATGGAAAGCCTCGACGACCTGAAGATCAATCTCGCCGAGCAGGGATACGACCTCGATAAGCTCCCCTATACTGTCCAGTACAACAAAAGGGACCTCCCGAATGTCGCGCCGATCGAGAACATGAACAAGCTGCTGAACCCGCGGAACATCCCTTCTTTCGAGGCGGTTGCCGTGACCGGCCCGGGCGTCTTCGAGACCCTGAAGAACGTCGCCAAACAAGTCCTCGTGGAGCTGAAGAAGCACTATTAGCGGATCAGACGCACAATTGCCCCTTCCTTTTTGTCTCTCCGAAGAGTCCCTGCGGGACCGTCTCTGCAAAGCCGCTGGAAGGGATGTTTCCCTGAAGGTGACAGACAACTCGACTTCAATGATTTCGGTGCGGCAAAAAGAAGACGGTGTATCGGTTAGGCTGCACCGGATGTTCCTGCAGGCGGATGACGCCCTCATTGGGGAAATAGCCTCATTTATCAGGAAACGAAGGGGAAGGACGCCGCTGATCGGGGCCTTTATCAGACAGCAGAGCGTCGCCATCAGGAAACGGGAACCGAGACACCTCGTTCTTACTCTCCGGGGGAAACACCATGACCTCGGCGAACTCGCGGAATCGGTAAATCAGGAATACTTCGAAGGGAAGATAAGCGCGTCGATTACGTGGGGAACGCCTCGCAGGCGCCGTGCAGTCCGGAGGAGGACTCTCGGGAGTTACAGCATACAAACGGACACGATCAGGATCAACCCGTTGCTCGACAGGAAGACTGTCCCCTGCTACTTCATAAGATTCATAATTTACCATGAGATGCTGCATGCCTACATCCGATGCGAGGAGAAGGGCGGGAGAAGATCGATACACTCCGCAGAATTTCGGAGGAAGGAAAAGATGTTCAGGGAATATGCGCAGGCGGTCTCGTGGGAGAAAGATTGGACCGCAGGGACGATGTGATCCATATCACAGTCGTTTGGAAATTTGGCGCAAAAAAAATGTAATATACAGACAATGAAGAGTTCCGAAAAGCCGTTCGTCGAGATCTATGCAGACGGCGCCTGCAGCGGAAACCCCGGCGTGGGCGGATACGGGGCAATATTGAGGTCCGGAGATAAGGTGAGGGAACTCTCCGGGTGCGATCAGATGACGACGAACAACAGGATGGAATTGATGGGGGTGATCTCTGCGCTTGAGGCCCTGAAGAAGCAATGCAAGGTGAGGGTCACTACGGATTCTACCTATGTGATGAAGGGCATGACAGAGTGGATCGGCACATGGATGAAAAATAACTGGCGAAACTCGCAGAAGAAGGAAGTGCTCAACAGGGATTTATGGGAAAGGCTTCTCAAGGCCGCCGGACCGCATGAGATAGAATGGGTCTGGATAAAGGGACACAACGGCCATATCGAGAACGAAAGATGCGACCTTCTTGCCAGGACAGAGATTAAGAGGTGCAAGAAATCATCCGGGGCTCCTGCTTATGAAAAAGCCTGAACTCCTTGCGCCTGCGGGCGATTTCGAAAAATTGAAGACGGCCATCCACTACGGAGCGGATGCGGTCTACCTCGGGGACTCGAGGTTCAGTCTCAGGGGGAAGGCGGGGAACTTTACCGGGCGGGAATTGTGGGATGCGGTCAGTTACGCAAGGGAAAGGGGAATAAAGGCGTATGTGACGGTTAATATCTTCCCCCACAACCGGGACCTGGCAGGCATAGAAGGGCACCTGGAAATGCTCAAAGAGGTGCGGCCTGATGCCGTGATCCTTTCCGACCCCGGCCTTTTCAGCCTCTTTCGCAGAAAGGCCCCCGAGATAGGTGTCCACGTGAGCACGCAGGCGAATATCACGAACTCCGAAGCCGCCCGATTTTGGCAGGACCTCGGCGCGGAGAGGATCGTGCTTTCGAGGGAACTGTCGGTCGAAGAGATCGGCGGAATAAGGGAAAAGACGAAGGTCGAACTCGAGGTGTTCGTGCACGGCTCGATATGCATCTCATATTCGGGAAGGTGTTATATCAGCAGTTTCCTTGCCTCCCGGAGCGCCAACACCGGCGAGTGCACGAACTCTTGCAGATGGAATTACGCGCTGATGGAGGAGAAGAGGAAAGGGGAGTTTCTGCCGGTCTACGAAAACGACAGGGGGACATACCTCCTCAGTTCGAAGGACCTGTGCATGGTGGAACACCTTGAGGCGCTCGCGGGGGCCGGCGTCGACAGCTTCAAAATAGAGGGACGGATGAAGGGGATCAATTATGTCGCCGGTGTGGTGAAGGTATACCGCGAGGCGGTCGACTCGATCGGCGGGCCGCGTGAGCCCGGGAGGAAAGAGCGATGGATGCGCGAACTCGCGATGTTCAGCAGCAGGGGGTATACCACCGGCATGTTTTTCGGAAGGCAGCCGGACACGGATTATCACTTCGACGAGCAGAGTTACCGCATGAGCCACGAGCTTGTCGGTGTGGTCGCCGGCATCGACGGCGGGGTTGCGGAGGTCGCATTGCGGAACCGGCTCGACCGTGGAGACCCTGTCGAGTTTCTCTCGCCCGATCTTGAAGAAAAGTGTTTTGCGGTGGGACCGATGCGCGACCCCGGCGGCGCTGACATTCTATCGGCGAGGAACGGGGACGTGGTGTTTATCGAGGTCCCCCCGGGGGTGAGGAAGAACGACCTCGTTCGGAGGCCTAAAGGCTTCAGGGAAAAGAAGGAGCAGGAAGGCGGGACAACGAAGCAAAATACGATGGCAGCGGAGGGATGCGGATGAAGATAACGGGGGAAGACAGACAGGAACTTCTCAGATGTCCTGTCTGCGACGTGTATGTCAGGAGAGAGGAGGGGTTCATCTGCCCGCGGTGCAAGCGGGGACCACTCTGCAAGAGCCACCGGGTTCCCCGGAGGAGGGAATGCGCCAGTTGCGTATTCGATATGCAGAACAAGGAACTTATCACTCTCAGAAAGCAGGAACAGAGTCTAAAGAGTTTCCTGAGACTCCTTCAGTTCCTCTTCATCGTCTTCGCGATACTCTTCGTCGCCCTGAAGACCGGGGTTGCCGAGGTGCTCCAGTTCCTGCAGGACAGCGTGATTACAGACGGTTTCGGCTATATGGGAGTGTTGTCGGTCGCCGGCTACGCAGCCTTTTATCTTCTTCTTCTTAGCCAGAGACAGAAGGTCCGCGAGGTGGAATCCGAGATGAATAAGACGGAATTCCGGAGGATGGTGAAGTAACCGGCCATGATCGAGAAGATGCAGAGGAGAGTCCTTGTTATCGATAACGACCGTATTGCAAGCGATATGATCGTCAAGACCCTTTTGCCGAGAGGTCTGGACGTTTCGGTTGTGGCGAGTCCCGACAGGGGCGTCGAGAAGGCTCTGGAGTATAAGCCGGACCTCGTCTTTATCAGCCTCTTCTTACCCGAGTCCAACGGCTTCAAGATCAGCAGACGTATTCATTCCACTGAAGAACTGATGAATGTGCCGCTGATGATGCTTATCTCCTATCGTGGAGAACTCGACCCGAAGTATACCTCCTCCATCGGCGTTGTAGACGTTCTCGTCAAACCGCTTAAGCCCGAAGATATCATCTCGAAGATTGAAAAGGTGCTGGGGAAGCAAGCCTTTACGGAAGGGCCTGCCGTAGAGCCCGGGATTTTTATTCAGGAGGAGATGAAGGAGGCCATTCCCCTGGAGGAAGAAGGAGTTCTCAAGGCCGAGGCGCCTCTTCCGGCTTTTCCGCCGGAGGAAGAGACCCTGCACGCGGCGGACCAGCCTCAGAAGCATGACCTGAGCGAGGCGAAAAAAGAGGAACATGCACTGGACGAGACCGAAGAGTTTTTGAAGGGAGAGGCCGAAGAAGAAGGTCAGGCGCTGGCGGACAAAGCGGCGACAGAGCAGGCATGGGAGGAAGGCGAAGCAGCCTTCGCGGCACCTTTTGCGTCTGAAGAAGATCTTCTGCCGGTGGAAGAACCACGGAAATTCTTTTCCGGTAAGAAGATTATAATCTTCGCAGTTGTCTTTGCGGTGCTTGCTCTCGGGCTCGGGACCTACGGGCTGAAAAAGATCGTGTCGCGGGCTGAGAAGGCCGCACTGGTGAAGGCTGCTGCGGCCGGCAGGCAGAAGAAAGCCGTCGCGCCCAATGTGGTGGCCGCCCGACCGGCGATTCCCGCGCCTGAGGGACCGGGTGAAGGCGCCGCACAGAGAGAGGCTGTGCCCTCTGTCGGCGAGCAGTACAGGTTTTCCGTTCAGATCGGTGCCTTCGGCAGCGAGGAACATGCGGTCTCACTTGTCGAAATAATGAAGGGAAAAGGGTTCGATGCCTTTATCGAAAAAGACCCCGCGAAGCCGCTTTACCGGGTGCTGGTCGGACGGTTCGGGGACCCGACACAGGCATCCCGACAGGCGAAGATGCTGCGGGAAGAAGGGCTGAAAGCCGTCGTGCGCCCCGGCAAGGGGTGAGGTGAAAATATTCTTTTCAGGCATAGGCGGCAGCGGGGTTTCGGCCATAGCGGGATTTGCTGCCGAAAGGGGGAATTCAGTCTCGGGTTCCGACCGCCTGTTTGACAGGAATCCGGGGCATGAAATCTGCCGGAGACTGAGGTCGAAGGGGATAACGATAGTCCCACAGGACGGAAGCGGCATAGACGTGTCGACCGAACTCGCTGTATTCAGCACTGCGGTCGAGAAGGACAATCCGGATTATCTGAAGGCGCGGGAGTTAGGTGTGCCGGCAAAGATGCGGCCTGAATATCTCTCGGAGATAGTATCGCAGTTCAGGACGATCGCAGTGGCCGGAACGAGCGGCAAGTCGACCATGTCGGGGATGCTGGCGTATCTCATGGACAGGCTCGGCATGGGACCGAACTTCATAGGCGGCGGAAGGGTGAAGCAGTTCAAGTCGGAGGGAAACTCCGGAAATTACCTCGCCGGCGTCTCCGGTCGGCTCGTCATCGAGGCCTGCGAGTCTGACGGCTCGCTCGTCGATTACCGACCGGAGCATTCGATCATTGCGAACCTCGATCTCGACCACCATCCTGTGACCGAGACTGCGCGGATGTTCGAGCGGCTGGCCGAAAACACCTCGGGACTTGTCCTGGCCGGCGGTGACGATGGGAACCTCTCGGCCTGCAACCTCAAAGGCGCGGTCCGGTTTTCGATCGACACGGAATCAAAATACAGGGCAGACCGGATCGAGTATGCCCCTTTTTCTTCGAGCTTTTCGGTCAACGGGACGAGATTTGAACTCTCCCTGCCGGGCAGGCACAACATCTATAATGCACTTGCCTGCATCGGCTGCCTGTCGGAACTCGGTGTCCCTGCCTCTGACATTGCCGGAGTGCTGCCCGGGTTTTCGGGCATCGAGCGGAGGTTCGACATCCACCTCAACGACGGAAGGCGTATCGTGATAGACGACTATGCACACAACCCGCACAAGATATCCTCTCTCATGAAGACGATGCAGGGCGTGAGCCCGGCCGTCTGCTACGTCTACCAGCCGCACGGCTACGGACCCACGAGGATGATGAAGGAGGGTTACATCAGGGCCTTTTCGGAGGGTCTGAGAAGTACCGACCGCCTCGTCCTTCTGCCTATCTATTACGCGGGCGGCACAGCGGCCAGGGATATCTCGAGCCGGGACCTCGCCGAGGGCGTAGCCGCCTCGGGGGGCCGGGCGGTCGCGGTGGAGGACCGGGCGGAGATATTCCGGATGTCCGGTGAATGGAAAACATATGTCGTCTTCGGCGCAAGAGACGACACGCTGTCGGACCTCGCGGAAGAGATCGCAACAAAGATCCGCTGATTTTCCTTCCCTGCTGAAAGAAAATGGGGTCAGGCTTGACAGACTGTTGAATATTGAATATTGCGGAATCTATGATATTAATATTAGATAACACGCCTAAAATATGCTCTACAAAGAGAGATGATAATGAAAAAATGTCCCTTCTGCGCTGAAGACATTCAAGACGAAGCGATAAAGTGTAAACACTGTGGTGAATTTCTGGATGGCTCCACGCGTCCACGCTTTAGGGAAGAAAAGATTCCGTGGTATTTCCGAAAAGCCTTCATTGTCATCGCAGTCTGCACTGTGGGGCCTCTGGCATTGCCCCTGATTTGGTGGCGGCCGAAAACGGCGCGGGCATGGAAGATCGGACTCACCATAGGAATCCTTGTTCTAAGTTGGCTCTTATTCCAGGCTACGATGGAATCCATTCGTACAATCAAGGAGAATTACAAGCTAATTGAAGGACTATGACATGATCTGCAGGTGGAGAGCTTCCTTACGGTTCAATCGATGACCCGGATTAATTGTCCAGATACCAAAGAGCGGTCCGGGGGGATGGCCAAGAAAGCCCGATGAATGAACATCCCATTGCCGCAGGGAAAAGCAGCTTCGATCTGATAGATCCGAACAGACTTTTTTCCGAACTGCAGCTCAGGAGCGATACTGTGCTCCTTGACCTGGCATGCGGGAGCGGATCGTATTCTTTATTTGCGGCGAAATTCATCGGTGCAGACGGCGGCATATACGCATTCGATCTCTGGAAGGAAGGGATCGACCACCTCATGAGGGAAATAGCAGTCAGGCAGCTGCGACAGATCCACGCCGGTGTTGCGGACGTCAGCGGCAAGATTCCGCTCGGAAACCACTCGGTCGACGTCTGCCTTATAGCAACGGTCCTGCATGATCTCATTCAGGAGAAGACGGAACAGGGAACTTTACGAGAAGTAAGAAGGGTCTTGAGACCCGATGGCATATTGGCCGTCGTCGAATTCAAGAAGGTCGAAGGACCACCCGGACCGCCCATTGAAATCAGGGTCTCGCCCGAAGAGCTTGACGGCCTTCTTTTTCCGTATGCCTTCGGCATAGCCAAAAAGGTCGAGGTCGGACCATATAATTATTTGTCCGTTTTCCAAAAGCGGAACGGCACATAGAAAATCCCCTATGACGGACGCGGACTTGCGCTGCCGGCAGTCTGCACCATACTACTGTGCTGCTCCCGGCGCTACTCCTGTCCCCTGAAAATACTTCTATAAAAAAATAAGGGAGTTTTGCTATAATCTGGTACGCTCGGCGGATGTGGACTTTCCGCCGATGGCAGACCCGCTCCGAGGAGACGCAAAATGGCCCTGATTCTTGTAATAGAAGACTCGTCTTTTATGAGGAACAAGATCGGCAGTATCCTGAAGCGGGGCGGCCATGAGATCATCGAAGCCGAGGACGGGATAAAAGGCCTTCAGATGACCATCGAGCGCTCTCCCGATTGTATCCTGCTCGACCTTATCATGCCCGGCATGGACGGCGTAAAGCTCCTCATGACTCTCCGCGAGCGCGGGATGGCGCTTCGCGTGGTGATCGTCACCGCCGATATCCAGGAAAGCACGATTAAACAGTGCAGAGAGCTGGGCGCTGCGGCTGTTGTGAACAAGCCGCCGACGGAGGAGGAACTGCTGAATACGGTGCGGAAAGTGCTCCGGACAGGGAAGGACAACGGATGAATCCCACTGAATACCAGCTTGATGCGCTCCGGGAATTGATCAATATCGGGATCGGCAGGGCGGCCAAAGTTTTGAGCGAGATGGTGAACGCCCGGATCCTCCTGCAGGTGCCTTTCATCAAGCTCCTCACGCCTGAAAATCTTAGGCGCGAGATGGGGCATCTGGGAGAGGGCCTTTTGGCTGCCGTGCGCCTCGGCTTTAAGGGCCCCTTTTCGGGGACTGCCGCACTCGTTTTTCCGCCGGACAGCGCCTCGAAGCTTGTGGCTATTCTGACCGGCGAGGGGATGGGGACCCCTGACCTGGATTCGGTGAGAGTCGGAACGCTCAGCGAGGTCGGCAATATTGTGATCAACGGGGTGATGGGATCGATCGCCAACGTGCTGAAGCTGCAGATCAACTACACGCTGCCCACCTACACCGAGGACAACATCGAAAACCTCGTGACGCCGACCGATGCTGTCCCGGATGCGACGGTCGTGCTGGCACATACGAGGTTTACCGTCGAGCAGCGCCATATCGAAGGGGACATCATCCTCATCTTCGAGTTGGGCTCCTTCAGCGCCCTGATGAATGCGATCAATACTGATCCTGACAGTCGCGATGAAAGAGATTGAGGCCGCGCGCTTACAGTTTAGCGTCCTTGACCAGGTGCCGGTCGGTCTCTGCGTGCTCAAGAAGGATTTTACCATCCTCTATTGGAACCGATGCCTCGAAGACTGGACCGGCATCCCGAGAAGCGATATCGTCGGCCGAAGCCTTCTTGCGCATTTCCCGCATCTGAACGCACCGAAATACGCCAGTCGGTTTCAGAACATTTTCGAAGGCGGACCTCCGACCATATTTTCCTCACAAC
>Ga0316624_10000413_pt1 | contig 14293 bp, 10 predicted proteins | sample OWC_Aug_N3_C1_D5_FD_207657 | JGI IMG/M metagenome (GOLD analysis project Ga0316624, IMG submission 207657) | Wetland soil microbial communities from Old Woman Creek delta, Ohio, United States - OWC_Aug_N3_C1_D5_A | ecosystem: Environmental > Terrestrial > Soil > Wetlands | place: USA: Ohio... | reverse complement strand
TGTTCACGGTGAAAATCCCATTTTCGTCCGTCAAGACCACATCATTATTCAAAGTAACGAACGCTCCTTTGACCGGCTTACCCGTGAAAAAATCGACCACTCTTCCTGTGGTATAGGCCATGCTATAGACGGGCAGCAATAGAAGAAGGATCGCGGTCAATAACATCAATGTTTTGCTTCCTCTCGAGATGAACATCTTTCTACCTCCTCGGTAAACCTGCGAGCATTGTCGTCAATATCCTCCCGCTATCTCCGTTGGTCATGAGATAACGTGGAAGGGCCATCACCCTGTCGAGAGTGCTTGCAGGATGGCGCTCCATCGTATAAGTGGCGACATATCCTGCTTCTTTGGCCCGATCGATGAGGTCGTCATCATAGATACCGAAGGGCCATGCCAGCATATCGACTCTGACACTCAGCTCCCTCTCCAGTTTCTCCTTCGACTTCCTCAATTGCGTGTTCACAAGGGTTTCATATTCAACTGGCGTTAACCTCTTCTTATCCTTCTTGAAATTGGGATGCCAAAACGTATGAGATTGGAGGTCAAAAATCCCTGATTCCTTCAACTCTCTGAGCTGACCCCAAGTCATGGCGTAGGGTGCGTTCGATATGGCCGAAGGATAGACGAAAAGCGTAGCCGGAACATGGTACCGCCTGACAAGAGGAAACATGTCTCGATAAACGGAAATGTGGCCATCGTCGGCGGTGATCACGACGGAATGGGGAGGGGGAGCCCCCCTTTTTCCGAGAAAGTGGTCGACGAGGTCCCTGAGAGGGATCACTTGATAGCCATTGTCCCTGAGATGCTTCAAATGGGACTCGAAAAGGGTTGTCGTCACGGTCATGCTGTCGGCGGCGACAGGCCCAAAGCGATGGTACAGCAAAATGGGGACTTGGGCCGATGCCTGGGCCCGCGCCAATCCTGGCGGAGAAAAGAGGATTACGGATGAAGCGGCTAATATCGCAATGAGTGTCTTGTTCATATAAATTATAAAAATCCTTTCAGGAACCGTCGCATCCTGATGCCTCGTCCGAGGAAGGGGGTTATCTGTTGTCTATGGGTGTTTTTGCCTCTGCCTTTTCCTTCTGAGATACAACGCCAATGCTTCGTCGATCACCTCCTTGATCTTCTTTCTTTCCCAGTAAGCAGAGGCCTTGAGTTTCTCTAGGTAGTCCGTTCTTAGGATGAACGTCGCCCTTGTCCATCCTTCTTGAAGCCCTTTTTCTGAGGTCTTATTCAAAGCCATTGTTTCCCGGAGGTGAGGTCTGTAAACCCTGTAAACAAAGTAAATCTTTCCAATTGGGTTGCATCTTGTGTGCCATCCACATGGAAATTCAAAGAAAATGTATCTATTTGAATTTACAAATTCTTTTTTCTCAGGCCAAAGAGATCCAGCTAGACCAAGACCCCGAAAGTAACAAGAAAGGGCACTGAGGCGACAAACTGTCGTTTCCCGGCTGACCCCGTGGGTTCGAATTGTCTTGCTGGCTTGAGAAGAACAGAATGGGGTAGGCTTCAGGACAGCGGATAAATAGAAAAATCTGGGCTGAAACTGGAAAAGGGTTGAATCATCGGCATGAGGAAGAGAGGAGCGTTGATGGGGGCTCCCTTATCGAGGGGCCTAATCCTTCTTTAAGGTTTCCTCCAGTCTGCCCATAAGGTCCTGGACATTCTCGTCTGATACCTTCTTACTCCGCAATCGCTTGATCGCTTCCGAGTCCTTGACCATCTTTTTGAATTGAGCAAAGAACTCGTCGGGACTGAAAGGTTTCCTGATGTATTCTCGAGCCCCTGCAGCAATCGCTGCCCCTGCGGAATATTCTTCACCAAATGCCGTCATGACCAAAATGGGAAGCCCGGGGGTTCTCTTCAAAATCTCAATGGTGAGGGCAACCCCGTCCATATTGGGCATTTTAATATCAGTGATGATGGCATCGATCTTATTTCCCTTCATCCGGTCCAGCGCATCAACGCCATCAACCGCTGTGATTGACGAGTGTCCCGATCTGGACAATAAAGTAACAATCAGGTTTCTGACCAACTCCTCATCATCAACCACAAGAACCGTATATTTCGGAGATTCCGCCATAAGATTCTTGCCCGGGGTATGCTCTCCCGTCATCGTTGGGGTCATTCTATTCGAAATTGAGCGGAGAAGTCAACAACTGTTTAAAGGTGTTTAAAGGGCGCCCTCCCGGAGCTCTTTGAATCATCCAGGGATGGAAAAGGGGGTTGAGTCTATTGAGGAAGCCGAGAAAGCCCGGTATGGTAAACCTGCGGCGCGAAGAAAAACCGGGGGACCTCGTTGATGCACTATCCAAAAATTTGCAGGGGAACTATTTTCGAAGATCCTTGCCGTTCAAAAGCAGGCTGAGGAGATCGAGATGGTCTTCTATAAGAAGGTCATCAGCAATCTCTCTGTTCTTATAGGCAATGAACGTCACACCAGAAGACACCGCCGTCTCCTTATCGACATCAGAATCTCCCACAAAGACAGCCTCCTCTTTCTTGAGATGAAGGGCGGCGATAATCTTCTCGATCGACTCAGGGTGGGGTTTAGGGTTCTTGACGTCGAGGGCCGTCACCACCATATCGAAATAAGGCCCGAGATTAAACCTTTCCATAATATGTTTCATGGACGTCGTCCGGTTGGTGTTGATCACCCGAAAGATTTCCTTTTCCTTTAGTTTCTCCAGCGCTTGAAAGAGATGGGGCTCCATCTTCAAATAGACGATGTAATTTCTTAGATCGACCTGCTTGATAGATTCCAGCGCCTTCTTTTCCAAATCACTTTCTTTGCCGAAAATAAAGCGGATCGCTTCAAAGACCGTGTGGGTGTGAACATACTGCATCTCTTCCTGCCTCAGAGGAACCCTCCCTACGAGACCGCAAAGATCATTATATAATTTCGTGTTGGCCTCGAAGGAATCGAAGAGCACCCCATCGCAATCGTAAATTACACATTTCAACTTCCATTTTTCTTTCTGAAGGTCCATTCATGCCTGCCTTTTCACAGAAAATAAACCTGACCCCTTCTCCCCTTTCATCAAAGGGAGGAAGAACACTTACAACCGACGGCGATGCTCTGAAGGGGGATTCGGGGAAGAAGAGAAAAATCCTTCCCGGGTCTCGCCGTCTAAGATGTGAAAGACCCTGGCCTCACCGTTTCTTTCGACCAGATACACAAAACCGTTATGTTGCTCCGTCCTCTGGATCTCTTCCAGCGGATACTCAAGAAGCATTCCGATCAGGAACCGATTGACAATCATGTGGCCGATGATCAAGATCTCCTGCCCTGCATGATCCCGGAGGATCTTCTCTTTGAAGGGCTTTAGTCGGTTCGCAACATCGGTGAAATTTTCCGCCCCCGGGATACGGTAAGTGAAACGGTCCTCCTTGAATCGTTCCCATTCCCTCTTCAGCTCTTCATTAAAGCTGGAGACCTGAACTCCCTCCATCATTCCAAAGGCCATTTCGTCCAATTCCGGACGTTTCTGAATGGGGAGACCTAAGAATGTTGTGATGGGCTGAGCGGTTCGAATGGATCGCTGGAGCGTACTAGTATAAATGGCTGAGAAGGGCCGGTCTTTAAGTTGTTCAAGCAATGCCAGGCTCTGGGCAACCCCTTGAGGGGTCAGATCCGGGTCGCTCCGCCCCTGGATCTTCCCTTCCGCATTCCATGCTGTCTCCCCGTGCCTCGCAATGTAAATCTTGATCAATCCGTCCCTGGACCTCTCACTTCAAAATAAACATAATCTAAAACGTTTTCATCCTTGTCCGCAATAGCGAGGTGATATTTACCTTCCCGGGGAATCCAGGGGATGGCTTTACCTGTGTCTTCCAGGACGGATCCGTTCAGTACCCATTGGAAATGATCTTCGCGGACCTGGGAGACAAAGAAGACTTTTTGAAGTTCGCGAGGAATATCCGGATCGACGGCCATGACTGTTCCGGGTGGAGGGTAAAGTATTCTTGGGTTGAATTGCCCTGTTCGCTGATTTATCAAATTGGGTTCTGTCCCGCGGATGAACCACTCCTCTCTGGAGGCAGTCCCATCCTCTGAGAATTCTACCCTCTTTCGCACGAGGCCGGAATGCGCCTCCCTTTCGATACTGGAGACATCCCGATGAAGAAAATCCATCATCTCCGTCCAGATCGGAGCTGCGCCGGTCACGCCGCTCACATTCCACATTGGCTCCCCGGAGAAATTTCCCGTCCAGACACCCACCGTGTACTTCCTGGAATATCCGACGCACCAGTTGTCTCTCATGTCTTTACTCGTGCCGGTTTTCACCGCGGTCCAGAAGCGGGTGGACAGGGGATTCTCCAGGCCAAAGGTGGCGCTTCGGGCTTCCCGGTCAGATAGAATATCCGAGATCAGAAAGGTCGCCTCTTTGGAGAATATCCGATGCTTCCGGGTGGGTTCATCTTCTCCAGAGATAAGACGGGCTCCGCTCCATTGACCTTCGTTAGCCAGGCATCGATAGGCATTGACAAGTTCCCAGAGAGTCACATCCGCTGACCCAAGGGCAAGCGATGGACCGTAAAAATCGCCTGACTCATGGAGTCCCTTGATCCCCAATTGCCTCAGCTTATTCAAGAAAGGTTCAATCCCGACCAGGGATAAGGTCTTGACAGCGGGGACATTGAGGGAGGAAGCCAGGGCAATCCGCGAAGTGACAAACCCCTTGAACTGAGAGTCATAGTTTTGGGGTTGATAGATTCCGCTGATCACTGCCATGTCGAGAGGTGAATCATCCAGAAGAGAAGCCGGAGTGAGTATCCGCTGATCAAAGGCAAGGCCGTAAAGGAAAGGCTTCAAGGTAGAACCCGCCTGCCTCCTGGCCTGAACGCCGTCCAAAAATCGGCTGGAAGAAGGCTCTCCGCTGTAACTCGCATACGCAAGGACATCTCCTGTGCTGTTCTCCAAAACGAGAAGAGCCCCATCCTTGACATTCTGCGATTTCAGGGAGAGAAGATGATGAGCGAGACGATCCATCGCAAAGCGCTGCATCCGACCATCCAGAGTGCTCGTGACTGTACATCCATTGGGTCGGCCCTGTAACACCGGCCTGGCCACATGAGGAGCAAGGGTTGCCCGTGGCCGAACGAGATGAGGTCCTAACGATACTTGTCTCACCATAGCATGAATATCATCACCTTCTACCTGCCAATTCATCGCCCGATTCAGAAGCAAAGCCCTTCTGGATACTTCTATGGAAGGGGCATTGGGGGATCGGATCAACGAGGCCAGGATGAGAGACTCTGATTGATCCAGACCATGAGGGTCTTTTCCGAATAACCCTCTTGAAGCAGCTAAGATTCCCTGAAGCTCTCCGCGGAAGGTGACGAGGTTAAGGTAGGCTTCAAAGATCTCTGCCTTTGACCAACCCTTTTCAATCTCCCAGGCATTCCGGATCTGCCTTTCCTTTTGCCAGAGGGATCGCTTCCCATTTTTGGATTGAAGCTCTCTATCCAGGAGAGCGGCCAGCTGCATCGTGATCGTGCTTGCGCCGCGCAGACTCTCGGAGGAGAGTCCTTGAATCAAAGCCGCCCCGATGGAGCGATAGTCCACTCCTCCATGTTCATAGAAACGCTTGTCTTCAGCCTGAATCACGGCCTCCTTTAAGACAGGTGAAATATTTTTGAGGGGAGTCCAGCCTAGCCTTCTACGCTCCTTGTCCACCCGCAATTCATGAATGATTTCCCCGAGGCGGTCGAGCAAGAGCGAGTCCGATTTGACATAAGACCGCCGAACCTCCTGGTAAGTGGGCAGGGCATTGGCCAACGTGGAAAAAGAAACCACCACAATGACAGTAAAAAATAACCTTCTCATCGAATCCAGGGTGACCATCCTCCGGCATCCAACATGGTCTGAATTAGTTAGAAAATATCTCCCTAAAATCCCTCCCGGCCTCCCTTTGGCAAAGGAAGGATTTGATTATGGCCGAACCTCCACCGTCCTGTTGGGAATCTCTCCAAACATCTCCGGAAAGTAGAGGGCTTCCGCTCTCGTTGTAGGCAACTGGAAAGACCCGGACTGGTTCAAGCGAACGGTGTATTCCACTGTCCACTTCCCTTTAGGGACATATTCAAAGTAGGCCCGGAATGCCTCAAAAGACCGCTCCTCAAAAGCCGGCCAGACCCACCCCTTCCATTCCTCCTCTTTCGTCAAGAGCCTTGAGTCTCTTCCAAGTCCGGTTCCGAGGATCGTGCTTCCCGCGGGAATGGGATCGCTCACAACTACCCAGGTCCTGTCGGCCTGAGCCTCCAATTCCAATCGTATTCGCACGACGTCTCCCTGGCTCCATTGATTTTTCTGCTTCTGTTCAATGGGGATCACCGTCCTCTTAATCTTGTACCCGCTCGAAAAAGGCTCTTTCAGCGGAATAGCCGCCAGGCTCTGGATGGTCAGCCACGGCTTTCCTGTTCCCTGGTGGGAGAAAAAGAGATCCTCTTTTTTGGCAGGCCACGGGAGCTGCGAAATTTTTCCCTTGGGAGAAGTATTCCAATCGACGGTTTGCGTTTGCCTTGACAGGACCACACGCGTAGCACCGGTAACGGGGACGGATTCAAATTTATTGGAGAACTTTTCCATGGCCAGAACACCCCAGGCATTGGCAGGCGTTATGTCCCATGCCCCTCTGATCTGACGGCCCAATGCACCCTGAACCATCCTGGGTATGTCCTCTTTCCACTTTTCGGAAGGCAGAAGCGATAAAATCACCCGGACGGCATTGACATCGTTTGAAATCATCAGCCACCAGAGAGCATCCGTCTTCTCGGTTGAAAACCCCATCACCGTTCCCTGAAAATTGAGGCGGGCCCGGATAATCTGTTCTGCCTCCTTCCTCCGCTCTAAACGATTGGGAACATCCGTCACATTCTGAAGGATATTCATCCAATCAATCACCGCTGAGGTCGGCCAGAGATTGGGCTCGACGGAGATGGAGTTGAGCAACTTTGCCTGTGCCTTTCCACTCCGGGATAACGCTTCGATGGCTGATAGTTTCTTGATGGAAAGATCGGCCGTGGCTAAAGGTGAATACCGGTAGATCTTTCCCTCGATAAAATTCACGAGACCGGTTTCCATCTTTCCTCTGGTCTCCTCAGGAATCGTCCATCCTGCTTCATGGCCGATGGCGATGATGTAGGAAGTGAGCACCGGACATCCGTAACGACAGGGCGGAAAATATTTGACCAACCCGTCTCCGTCCAGGCAAGCAGGAAGCTCGGCCATCCGTCGTTTCCAGAGATTCTCGTCGCGCAGTGCAACGGCCACGGAGATCATCTGCTCCATGCAGGTGTAGGGGTATCTCTTCATATAATCGATCACACCGCTCAGCCCGTCGGCAATCTTGGGCCGAAAATTGACCCGGATGCCGCCCCTGCCCGGCACGGCATCCTTGGGTCGCTCCACGGAGAGGTGATATTCTCTTTCCAGCTGGGTCAGAGTCGCCTGGAAGGTGCTCACGGGAACGACCGGCACCACTTTTTGTGTGACCTTGATTCGGTCTGTCTCATTTGTCCCTCTCTCTTTAATCTCGACCTCCCACTTCAATGTCTCAACACCGATCGATGCAGCCACATCCCATCCGATCTCCTTAGCTTCTCCAGGTGCCAAGGAAGCGGCTTGGGAAGCGAGGGGGGCTGAAATTCCTTCTGCCTTTGCAGAAACATCCACGTCCATGCTCCGGTTCGTCGTATTTCGAAGCGTAAACCCTGCCCTGAACCGATCACCCTCTCTCACCAAAGGAGGGAGGCCCGACAGGACCATCAGGTCCTGCGTGGACTGGATCGATGTTGCACCGGTTCCAAAGAGCCCGGCTCCACCGGTCGCCACCACCACAATCCGAAAACTGGTGATCGAATCATTCAGAGGAACCTCAACCGATGCCTCTCCGTTCGCATCCAGGGAAACACGGGCCTTCCACAAAAGAAGAGTATCGAATAACTCCCGCGTATTCTGCCTCCCTCCGCCTCCGCCCTGGGGCAGCGCTTTCAGACCAAAATGACGTTTTCCAATCACCTGCATCTGGGCTGTCGAAGTCCGGACGCCATACCCCCTCCGTCCCATCATGGCAGAAAGGATTTCCCAGCTCCTGTTGGGCATCAATTCAAGAAGACCTTGATCCACAGCCGCCACTGCCACTTCGCTCCCTGCCGGAGGGGTCTTCCCCTCGGTGGTCGCAACTTTGATTTTGACCTTTGCTTTCTGTCGGACCTTGTAGACCTTTTGGTCCGATGAAACGTTGACCTTCAATTCATGTTCTTTCCATCCTACGTTGATCTCGGCGATACCGAGTTTATAAGCAGGCCTCCCAAGATCGACCATGGCGGTTGGTTTCACGTCCGCGACGCGCCCTCTGACGACAAGGGCCGAAACATAAACGTTTGGAGCGTACGCACCTTTTACGGGCACCTGAATCACCGGACTTTTTCCGGAAATCTTTTTGACCCATGCCGCGATGATCCCTTCTCTCTCCACGGTGACCAGTGCGGTTGCCTCTCTGAACGGCATCCGGACCTGGAAAACAGCCTTTCCGCCGGGCTCATAGCGCTTCTTCTCGGGGATCAGGTCGATCCGGTCATGGTCTTCCACTTCAAACCACCACTCCCCTTTTCCTGCCACCCAGACATCCCGATGAGCTACCGTCCGATTGCCTGCTGCGTCAAAACTTTCGGCCTGAAGAATCACGTTTCCGGAAACGGGTGATTGGGCGTCGCAGATCAGGAGACCTCTCGAATCTGTCTTTCCTTCGCAGAGAGGACCAATCTTCTTCGTCTCTGTTGAGTGCTCGTAAGAATAGACTCCCCCGACCAGGCGTTTTCGGTGGGAAAGGGTTTGCCTTTGAAAAAGCTCTACTTTGACATGAGCCCCTGAGGCAGGCTTTCCGGACAGGTCAACCACAGCAACGTGAAACTTGAAGGCATCCTTCGAAACCGCCCACGAATCCGGCTTGATTCCGACGAGATATTTGGAATTCCATAAAGGAATCCTCGAAGAGACAGTCTGGACCTCCCCATTGGGATCCCTGAACTCCATTTCAGCCAATATCTCTTTTGGCGTTTCGGCTTCGGGCAAGTTGGAGAGGGTGGTCCGGCTGGATCCGAATCGGTCCAGAACCAAATCGATACTCGGAGGCTTTACCTTCTTCTTCTCCTCTCGCCGCACCTCAGCCCCTTCCTCCTCTCCCTCGCCTTCTCCCTCGGACTCCAGGACCTCGCCTCTTCGGACGACCTCTTCTTTCACAGGGCCGTTACTAAAGATGAAATCTTCAAATCCTTCAGGAGAGGGAATATACCTGGGCTCGATTTCGTGCCGGAGCTTGACAGGAAGAAGACTTGCTGCGCCCCCGGCAAGATATTGAACGTTCAGATCAAGGGTGACCTCCTTTGCCTTTATCAGGGGAGTTGCAGGGGGCTGGAGGGTTCCTTTGGTGAGGGGAATTCGAAACTCCTCCACCCTGAAGCTTCCTGAAACCCACTTACGGGCCGTCTCATAATCTTGCTCTTCAAAATGTTCTTCTCCTTCGCGATCGATATAAGTCAGCCGCTTTATTTTTTTGCTGTGCTTTTTTTCGACGAAGAGGACATCATAGTTTCCGAGTTTTGCATCCTTTGGAATAACCCAGGCGGTCTCGGCAACTCCATTCCCATCCCACTTCAAAGGAAACTCATATTTTTGTTCGCTTCCGTAATGCTGAATCGATACGACAGCGGGCATCTGATCTTGAGGCACGGGGGCAAACCCTCGGGTGGTATGCTGTCGAAGAATATGCTTCATATGAACGGTCTCACCCGCTCTGAGCAAGGATCGATCGAAGATGGTATGGCCGATGATGGGATCCAGGGACGACTCCCTGACCAGCTGAAATCTCCAGGGCTCGATCCCTTGATCCCAGCTGGAGTGAACAAAGGCCATGTCATTCTCGGTGCGTGCTGTAATGAAAAGACCTTGCGAAAGAGAGTGAAGCGCGCCCATCTGCGGATAATCTCTGTAATCGAGCTGGTACGAGCAGCGGGTAAGCGTATCGATCGGGAGCGGCTGTTGGATCCTCGCAATTCCGCTGACATCGGTTGTCCCAGTCCAGACGACTTTCCCCTGACAGTCCATGAGGGTCACTACTGCATTCCTTGCAGGCTCTCCCGCGTCGAGCGTGGTCACCCATACGAGAGAAGATTCCCTGCCCCACTTGAAATGAACAGAGAGATTGGTCACCAGGACCGCTGTCGGGACGTACATCGGGCCGGGTTTGCCGAGCAAAGCGTTTCCCAAAATCTCGCTTTCCAGTTCTACGATATAAAGGCCGGGGTCTTTTAATGGAATTCCGACGACCTCAAAAGCCCTGGAGCCGGCAGGCTTGGGAACTTTAAAGTCCTTTGCTCTGCCCTCACCGCTCAGAATAGATTTTTCCCTCGTTGCCGAAGCGACCTTTCTCAGCCAGGGCTGGATCTCATCGATCTTCTCAACAGGCACATTCAGAACTCTCCCCATCACCTTTCCAACAACGCCTTCCCCTTGATCCACCTTCATCACTCTTGTTTTGACCTCAGGCTCCACATTTCTTAAGGTGACAGGAAGGATCGGATCAGCCTTCGATTCCAGAATTCCGAACCGGGCTGCAAACTTGGCCAAGGGAGGATATCCGTCTGTCCGAACCGTCAGGGGGAATTTGTCTGCATTGACAAGGGGTCTTCCGGAGATATCTTTAAGCCCGGGAGGAAGCTCAACCACAAAACTTGCATTTTCCGGGAAAGGTTTTTTAAACGAGACCGAGCTCGCCTCCTCTTTAACGCTGGGCTTCCATGTCTTTCCATCGGGTCCTTTCAATACGATCTTATTGGCCTGCTCCTCGGAAATGGCAGCAGTGAAATTGAGGAACATGGGCTGAATCGGGATACAGGCGGCCTTCGGATTTTCTCTTTGACAGCTGAACTCGACAGAAAAGAGAGGCCTCACCTGGAAGCGACGGATCTGATCCTGATCTGTGGCCACTCCCGTCTTTGTCATCACTCCCTTGCCCCAGACCAGGGTGATCTTCGCGTCCGAAGGGAAACGCTGTTTGCTCTGGATGAGAATCCTGGGAAAAGGCGGTGGCTTCCTGTACCGGAATCTTGCTTTTAATATCTCTTTCCTCTTGTCTCCCTCGATAATTTTGATTCCGATCCGGTCCTGGATCCCCTCCACTGAAAAAAAGACATTCTGAATCACGGATTCGATGATCGGTTCTGCATCCAGAGTGAGAATGAATATTTGCTCCTCGTCGAGCCAGCGGCTTCCTTCATAAGGATCAGAAGCCCGGATCGAAGGACCGCCCGTGGAGAAGGAGAAGACCTTCTGCCCTGCCACTTCCTTCCCGGAGAGGGTTTTGAGCCCCGGCTTCATTTTGAACTCACAGCGAATCCCCGCAGGAAGGTCTTTGTCGAAATCGAAGACCCAGTTTTTCCCGTCGGCCCATCGGCTGGTTCCTTTTTCAGAACAAACGATATCAAAAGGCTCGATCAAACCCCTCGGATCGCCGAAGGGCACCATCTGCTCGGAAAACCGTACGCTCACCTGACGAACGGTCTTAACCGTTCCCTGCGGCGAAAAGAACTCGACCTGAGGTTCTTCCTCCGCATAAACCAATGGGATGATAAGAAGGTTGATGAGCACGAACAATCCCAATAGTCTCAGCTTCATACTTCCTCCTCGAATCATTGATATAGCAAAGATATAGCAAAATCCTAACGGGTTGTTAAGAAAGTGGTTATTTCTCAGGCTGCTCAAAAATGCCCGGATGCAAGGCTCCCGAAATCCTGAGGAATGAGGCGTACTTGAGCGGACGCCGCAATGACGAAGGATGAGGGAAGCGAAGCAGATGGGTGTTTTTCAGCAGCCTGGTAATAGATGCAATACTCCTGCCACTACACTACTTCAAATAAGATATGTAAACCCCGTTAGAAAGTCTAGAACTTTGTAACGGGGCTCAGACGGAGCATTGAACCCCGTGTTCGCTGGAAAAGGAATAGTCTTCATCCTCGCTGCAGAGCAGCGGGGCATTATTTCTAACGGGGTAAATCATTAAATATTCTTGATGCTCATGGCTCTTCCCTAATATATTGTTCTAAAAAATAAACATAATTTGCCACCCCTTACAAAAATGTCCAGCGATTATAGTACCATAAGAAGGGATCACTTTAGTCATTATTTCTGATTCTCTCGCTTCCAAAAAGTTTCTAAAAGATGTATATTACAAACTGAAATCGAATCATGAATAAGAGAGATTCAATGAAACTTGTAAATGACAGTCAATATATTGCAGATGTCGATATTGACCTTATCGAAGAGGACACGGGCTGGTCACCCTACCTTTCCCTCGAAGACCCACAGAAACTTGATGAGGTTTGTCAAGCACTTCGAAGGGGCGCTATTGGGTTAACCAGCCAACTTGCTCGTGTTTACACGCTTACCCCGGTTGCAGTTTAATCTAAAATGGGGGACATGCTGTTGGGGAATCTGACATTATTAGCCACCGGATCGCCGATAAAACCGGCTCCCGGTGACCGCTGCGTTCGACGAGAAGATGAAAGCAAAATATAAACATACGAATATTGTAGCAGCGGACTGGCCCCGGCTCGCTCGGTTCTATCAGGAGGTATTCAACTGTGTCATTGTGCCTCCTGAACGTGACCTGAGAGGCGACTGGCTGGACAAAGGAACCGGGGTGGCAAATGCACAGTTTACCGGTGCACATCTGAGGCTTCCCGGATACGGAGAGGAAGGTCCGACTCTGGAGATCTACCAGTATTCTCAAAACGCACCGAGACCACCCAGTGTTGCCAACCGTGAAGGAATAATGCATCTCGCCTTTGAAGTAGATGATGTAGAGAAAGCGCTTGATCTGGTTTTGAAGCAGAGTGGCAAGAAGATCGGCGAGATCACCTCCTCCGAGGTAAAAGGCGTCGGCCTTCTGACCTTCGTTTACTGTGCAGATCCAGAAGGCAACATCATAGAGTTGCAGACATGGAAATAGCGCGTCGAACCAGTCGTTCCCCCGGATCGCCAGTAAATTCGGCTCCCGGTGAGCCGCATCGTTGAGGCTGTACAAAAAAGTTCCCAAGCAGATTCTTGGGTGAAATTCAGAAAAAAGTGACCTCATAGATTGCACCACAATCAACGATCTCATGTTTGGGAAGGGGCAAGAGAGACCCCCGAAAACATCGTTCTCACTCGTCAAAATGACTTTTCCTACAAACTCGTCAGCTATGCCTGTAATAAAAAGGTAGGTGATAATGGGTATTCCCAAGAAACACGATTTGGATTGGTTCCGTGATGGATTTAGGCCTCATTTTGATGATTGGGTCATCGCATCTGTGGATAGATTGATTAAGTCCGAGGCATTAATCGGATTCGTATTCATGGCGTGTGCTATAGATTATTTAGCGGGGTTTTGGTGGGGGAAAAGCACTAAGGGAGAGGTTGACAAGGCATATATCGGCTTTGTTGATGAATATTTTCCAAAAAATAAATACAACTCTAAAGATTTATACGATAGCTTGAGAAACGGATTAGTGCATATGTTTACAATAAAAAACATGAAGTATGCCCTTACGCATGGCCATCCAGAGCTTAATCTCCGTGTCACTAGTTCTGGGCATATGCTGTTAAATGCTGATGATTTTAGGGATGACTTAGTAGAAGCAAAAAACAAATATTTTGATGCTGTAGAAGGTGATGATGTTTTAATGGATAAATTGAAGGAAAGATACAACCGTGATGGCTTTATGTTGCCAATTAAATTAACATTAGTTTAGCGTTAGCTAACTACCAGCTAAGCCGTGAACTCCATCCCCTTCGCTTCGCTCGGGGAGAACCGGGAGTTCAAGACCAATGGCCCTGCGGGCCACAGCTTAACTGGCGCATTACATAACGGGCGGATCCTCCTGCATTATGACGACCGTAAGGAATATCGCGAAGGAAGCTATGCTATGAAATCACTATTCAAGGCAATCCGCGTTGCGTGGCTTTTTTTGTGGGCGTCAATTGCAACCATTATCCTGTGTATGCCCGTCATCATCGCGGCCCTGTTAAGCCGTACCGGCAATCTCGCGTTCTCCCTTTCGAAGATCTGGGCATACGTCATGCTTGCCGTGTCCTTTGTCCGCACGGAAATAAAGAATAAGGCGAAGCTTCTGAAGGGGACATCGTATATCATTATTTCCAACCACCAGTCGCATTTCGACATCCTCGCGCTGGTTACCACGCTGGGCATTCAATTCCGATGGCTCATCAAAAAGGAAATTCTC
>Ga0316624_10000412_pt1 | contig 14294 bp, 11 predicted proteins | sample OWC_Aug_N3_C1_D5_FD_207657 | JGI IMG/M metagenome (GOLD analysis project Ga0316624, IMG submission 207657) | Wetland soil microbial communities from Old Woman Creek delta, Ohio, United States - OWC_Aug_N3_C1_D5_A | ecosystem: Environmental > Terrestrial > Soil > Wetlands | place: USA: Ohio... | reverse complement strand
CTTTCCAACCGGGAGAAGGGGGGAGTGAGCATTTTAGTCCCGAGAATGTTTTTATCACAACGTGCTGTCTTCACCCCTGTTCCCTCTTCATCCGCTTTTTAATTGCCTCGGGATCACTCCGGGCCTTCTCGAATGCTCGTAAGATTTTTCCTCAGGAGGATCGGCATCCGCAATGAAGAAGCTCTTGTACGTGTTCCTTTTGTGTTTGCTCTTGTCCGGATCCTTTCTCGTAGGTTCCTGGTACACGGAGAGAGAAACTGCTAAAGGGAGAATTTCCGCAGAGCACCCAGTGCCTCACAACGAAGAAGGGATCCATACTCCTCCCGCGCTCGCCGGAGGGAATGTCGGTCCCTCGAATACAGAAATGGCTGGCCAAGAGGATTCTATTGGCCAGAACTCTGGGGACACCGCCTCCATGCCCTTAGGGACCGTGAAGATCAGTCCTGAAAGACAGCAGATCGTCGGGGTCAAGACGGCCGTCGTTGAAAAGAGACCCATGAGGCATGTGATCCGTACCTTTGGCAGGGTCGCCGCCGACGAGACCCGGATCTACCGGCTCATCGCGCCCATTGAAGGCTGGATTCAAGAAATCTTTGACAATTCCACAGGAAGCCTGGTGAAGAAGAATGAACCCCTGGCCTCCTTCTACGGTCTGGAAATCGTAACCACCCAGCTGAGTTACATCTCAGCCCTTGCCGGATCAAGGGCGTCTTCGGCGACTTCTCTGAGGAGGACCGTAGATGGCCTAAAGGCGATCGGCATGACCGATGCTCAGATTAAGGAGGTCGAGCGCACCCGGGAATACGCAGAGAGTATACTCATCGTGGCGCCGGCCGAAAGCTTCGTCATCTCAAGAAATGTCTCTCCCGGCCAGCGCTTCGACAAGGGTACGGAGTGGTATCGATTGGCCGACTTGAACCGTGTCTGGATCCTTGCAGACCTCTTCGAGAACGAAAGCCAGTATTTTAAGCCGGGCGCCCGTGTGGGGGTAACTCTCCCATATCAGAGAAAGACATTTCAGACCACCGTGAGTAAGATCCTGCCCCAATTTGATGCCGCATCGCGGACAATGAAGGTCCGCCTGGAGACGGACAACCCCGGTTTTATTCTCAGACCCGATATGTTCGTGGATGTAGAATTCCCGGTGAGCTTGCCTCCAGGCATCTTCGTCCCGGCGGATGCAGTCCTTGACTCAGGACTGAGGAGAACCGTCTTTGTCGACCGCGGAAATGGTTTTTTTGAACCTCGGAGGGTTGAGACCGGCTGGCGAATGGGCAACCGGGTCGAAATCGTCAAGGGACTTCAGCCTGGAGAACGGATTGTCGTTTCAGGTAACTTTCTCATCGACTCCGAAAGCCGGATGGAACTGGCCGCTGCCGGGATATACGGATCGGTGAGCAGGGACCCCGTCTGTGGCATGGACGTGGATGAGAAGAAAGCAGAGGCATCCGGAAGGAAGATCGAATACCGGCGAATGACGTATTATTTCTGCACAGATGAGTGTAGGGAGAAATTCGACAAGAACCCGGATCGCTACATAGGAAAGATGTCCGAAGACCCTTCGCATCCTGCTGGTCACGCCTCACGGCCTACCGCCCATCCCAAAAATGCGGGAGAAAGCCGTGATTAGCCGTATTATCGATTTCTCAGTAAACAACAAGTTCATCGTTTTTGCCCTGGTGGCTGCCGCTTGTTTGGCAGGTTGGTGGTCGATCAAAAAGATGCCCCTCGACGCCATCCCGGACCTGAGCGATACGCAAGTCATCGTTTACTCCCGGTGGGACCGAAGCCCGGACATTATTGAAGACCAGGTGACCTACCCGATCGTGGCTGCAATGGTGGGAGCACCTAAGGTGAAGGCCGTACGCGGGTTCTCCGACTTTGGATACTCCTACGTCTATATCATCTTCGAAGACGGCACGGACATCTACTGGGCGAGGTCGCGGACCTTAGAATACCTCTCTGCCGTGCTGCCCAGCCTTCCGGCAGGCGTCAAGACCGAATTGGGTCCCGACGCGACCGGCCTTGGATGGGTCTTCCAGTATGCGCTCGTGGACAGGTCCGGGAAACACAGTCTGGCTGAATTGCGTTCGTACCAAGACTGGTACCTCCGTTACTACCTGAAGTCCGTCCCCGGTGTTGCGGAGGTTGCCCCCATCGGAGGATTCGGGAAGCAGTATCAGGTGAATGTCGACCCGAACAGGCTCCAGGCCTACGGGATTGCGATCAACCGTGTCGTGGAGGTTATCCGCCAGGGAAACGCAGAGGCGGCAGGCCGGCTCATTGAATTTGGAGGGACCGAGTACAATATCCGAGGCCGGGGCTATGCTCGATCTGTTAAGGATTTTGAAAATATTGTCCTGGTTGCAAGCGACAATGGCACCCCCATCCGTGTCAAGGATATCGGAGAAGTGGTGCTCGGCCCGGACATCCGGCGGGGCATCGCCGATCTCGATGGGGAAGGGGAGGTCGTTTCCGGAATCGTCGTCATGCGACAGGGGCAGAACGCCCTCGATGTCATTAAGCGTATCAAGGCAAAAATAAGGGAGATTGAGCCGGGATTGCCCGCAGGGGTTAGAATTGTTCCCATCTATGACCGCTCGGACCTAATTCTGCGGTCCATCGCCAACCTGAAGTCCACTCTCATTGAAGTCATCCTCACGGTTTCGATCATTATCCTTATCTTCCTCTGGCACATCCCGAGCGCCCTCATCCCGATTATCACCATTCCCATTGCAGTCCTGCTCTCCTTCATCCCTTTCCGAATGATGGGAGTGACGGCCAACATCATGTCCCTGGGAGGCATTGCCATCGCGATCGGCGCCCTGGTCGATGCTGCCATCGTGGTGGTTGAGCAGACGCACAAGAGGCTGGAGCAGTGGGACCGAACCGGTCGAAACGAAGATTACAAGACCGTTGTCGTCGGGGCTGTTAAGCAAGTCGCAGGCCCAAGCTTTTTTGCTTTGCTTGTGATTGCCGTTTCTTTTCTCCCCGTCCTCACCCTGGAAGGCCAGGAAGGCCGTCTCTTCAAGCCCCTGGCCTACACCAAAAACCTATCCATGATTATTGCCGCTGTGCTGGCGATCACCCTGGACCCTGCCCTGAGGCTTTTCCTCACCCACATGAAGACCTTCAATTTCAAGCCTGTCTGGCTATGCAGGGCAACGAACGCGGTGGCCGTGGGCACCATCCATCCCGAGGAAAAACATCCGATCAGCCGCGTCTTGATTCGGTTCTATGAGCCAATCGCTTCGTGGTCTCTCCGCTGGAAGTGGGCTGTGATCGGGATGGCTGCTGCCCTGATCATCATCACCATCCCCGTCTATTTTAGGCTCGGCTCGGAGTTCATGCCTCCGTTGGAGGAAGGCTCCATTCTCTACATGCCCACCACCATGCCGGGTATCTCCATCACAGAGGCTCAGAAGCTTCTCCAGGTCACGGACCGAATCATCAAGCAGTTTCCCGAAGTGGACTGCGTCCTGGGCAAGGCGGGCAAGGCCGATACATCAACGGATCCGGCACCTTTATCGATGCTGGAAACCGTCATCATGCTCAGGCCCAAATCCCAGTGGCGGAAAGCGGACACCTGGTATTCATCATGGGCTCCGGAATGGCTCAAGTCCGTTCTTCGGCATGTCACGCCCGATCACATTTCACAGGAAGACCTCATCAACCAGATGAATAACGCATTGAAGATCCCCGGAGTTGCAAATAGCTGGACCATGCCGATCAAAGGGCGGATCGAAATGCTAAGCACGGGTTTGCGCACGCCGGTAGGGCTCAAAATTTCAGGGGTTGACCTTGATACGATTGAAGAAATCGGGGCGCAGATTGAGTCTTTTCTCCCAACGGTCAAAGGGACTCGCAGCGTTTTCGCGGAACGGACGGGCAGCGGCTATTTTCTGGATTTCGAATGGAATCGTGATGCACTGGCCCGTTATGGCCTGAGTGTCGAGGAGGCCCAGGAGGTTGTCTCGAAGGCGATCGGCGGAGAAAACGTGACCACGACGGTAGAAGGCCGAGAGCGATATCCGGTGAATGTCCGCTATAAGCGTGACTTCCGAGCCGACCTCGGGGCACTCGGCCGTGTCCTGGTCCCGGCCGCAGGAGGCCAGAAGCAGATTCCACTTTCACAGCTTGCAGCGGTCAATGTGGCCAGTGGACCCTCCATGATCCGCGACGAAGACGGCCTGCTGACGGGTTATGTCTACGTGGATGTTACGGGCAGGGACCAGAATGGTTATATCGAAGAAGCCACCCGTCTTCTGAGAGAGAAAGTGAAGCTTCCCCCCGGCTATGCCATTTCATGGAGCGGCCAGTACGAAGCCAATCAGCGGGTCAAGCAGCGGCTATGGGTGGTTGTCCCCTTGACACTCTTTCTGATCTTAATTCTCCTCTATTTGAATACCCGTTCCATTACCAAAACCCTTATTGTATTGCTGGCTGTACCTTTCTCTGCGATAGGGGCCTTCTGGTTCCTTTACCTGCTTGGCTATAATATCAGCATTGGGGTCTGGGTCGGCTTGATCGCCCTGCTGGGCGTGGATGCCGAGACCGGCGTCTTCATGCTCCTCTATCTTGACCTCGCCTATGAACAGGCGAAAAAGGAAGGACGCCTTCGATCCTTAGCCGACCTGCAGGAAGCGATCCGCTATGGAGCGGTCAAGCGTCTCCGGCCCAAGTTTATGACGGTGGCCACGACCTTTCTCGGACTCGTTCCGATCATGTGGTCCATCGGCACAGGGTCCGACGTGATGAAGAGAATTGCGGCTCCGATGATCGGGGGTATTTTCACTTCCTTTCTCTTGGAGTTGCTTGTTTACCCGGCGATCTATCAGATTTGGAAATGGAATGTTGAGGTAAAGAAATGGCTCTGAGCTTCATAACCAGTTTCTCGTGGAATGTGTGTAGGTCTCCTTGACTCGCCCTACCGGCAGGGAAGTGAAGGAGGATTGAGGTCGTCGTCCGAGGGTACCCGACCCTTAGGCAGAAAAGGAGGCTAAGATGAAGTATCTATTGATAACTTTTATCTGTATCGTTTTTTCATTCAGTGTCTGTTCTGCGGGTGAAAAACTGGAGCTGAAAGACCAGAAGGATAAGGAAAGTTACAGCCTTGGGTATCAGTTTGGTCAGAGCATGAAGATCCAAGGCATGGAGGTTAATCTGGATGTTTATATTTCCGGAATCAAGGATTTCCTTGAAGGAAAAGAACCCTTGATGACACAGGAGGAGGTTCGAGCAAGCATTTCAGAGCTGCAAAAAAGGTTAGTGGCCGCCAGGGAAAAGGAGTTAAAAGAGATGGCGGAGAAGAATCTTGGCCCAAGCAAGGCCTTCCTGGAAGAGAACAAGAAGAAGGAGGGGATCAAGGTTCTTCCCAGCGGTTTGCAGTACAAAATCCTTACCGAAGGATCTGGCAAAAACCCAGAGGCGACGGATACCGTAACGGTCCACTATATCGTCACTCTGATTAATGGCACTGAGTTCGAAAATTCCTACAAGAGGGGGCAACCAGCCACTTTCCCGCTGAAAGGCCTCATACCCGGTTGGGTCGAAGCCTTGCAGTTGATGAAAGAGGGGGCCAAGTGGCAGCTCTTCGTTCCCCCTAACCTCGCCTATGGAGAGCGCGGTATGGGGTCTATCCAGCCGAATAGCACACTCATCTTTGAATTGGAATTGATTTCAGTTGCTGCAGCCAAATGACTAAAATATGAGGACCTTTCGAAGGGGTGTTCGATAAAGAAAATAGTTTGGGATCACGTTGCGAAAAGAGGGCTGCTTCAGGCGGCTCTCTTTTTTTTGACAGAATCGGGTTTTCTTGTTAGATATGGACTGTGTTTCAAACATCCCATCGACAATGTGGCCGCTTCAGTGGAAATCGTTCACGAATATCATTCGGAATAGAAGTCAAAGGATCGAAGTGAGATGACGGTAGCTCTTCTTCTGTTGGCCTTCGGCGGGCCTCGCTCTCTCGACGAGGTGGAGCCGTTCTTGACCCGCCTGTTCAGAGGAAGGAAGCCCTCCGCGGAACAGCTGGAAAAGATCAAGGAACGTTACCGGTCGATCGGGGGATCTTCGCCTCTGCCCGGGATCACACTCTTGCAAGCAAAGGCCCTTGAGGAAAGGCTCATGTCCGACGGCTATCGACTCAAATCTTATGTGGGAATGCGTTACGGCCACCCGTTGATTGAAGAGACCTTGACGGAGATTTTGAAGGATGGAATCCACGCGGGGATCGCCCTTCCCATGGCGCCTTTCCGGTCCGGTGCAAGCACAGGAGCTTACATCGCAGAAGTCAACCGAATCAGAAAAGAGATGGGGGCAAGGATTGAAATCTCTTTCATTGAGGGATGGCATTCGCATCCTCTCTTTATCGAGGCGATCGAGGAGAAGATTGAGGAAGGGCTGACGCGATTCACTGCGGAAGAGAGAAAAGGACTCCACCTTATCTTCACCGCCCACAGTCTTCCGGAATCTCTTGTTGAGAATGACTCTTATGTCAAGGACATGGAAGAGACTGTCAGACTGATTCTCAAAGAGATCGAAGCCCTGCCGTGGCATATCGCCTTTCAGAGCAGAGGGATGGGACAGGGGGACTGGTTAGGTCCGGATGTAGAATCCATCATGGCCGACCTCTCCCGGCAAAAGGTTCGAAACATTCTATTGATCCCTGTCGGGTTTGTTGCAGACCATATTGAAGTACTTTACGATATTGATGTGATATACCGAAGCAAAGCCGAAGGCATGGGAGTGCGGCTGGAAAGGACAGCGTCGCTCAATGCTTCCCATCGGTTTATAGGGGCGCTTGTTGAGATGGTAAAAGAACACATGAAACGGAGATCATCGTCCTTGAGTGGCGTGTTCTGAACGGTTGATTGGGGAGATCGATGAAACGGATCATCATTATCGGCGGCGGCGTTTCCGGGCTTGGGGCGGCATACAAAGTGGCCCGGGCCGGATCCGAGGGGCATGACGTCGCATTCATTCTGGTCGAAAAGGACCGACGTCTGGGCGGCAAGATCCTGACGGAGATTGTCCCGGATCCCTCGGAGGAGGGCAGGTTCATTGTAGACGGCGGCCCGGACTGTTTTCTTACCGAAAAGCCGGCCTGCCACCGCATCGCAAAGCTTGCGGGGATCTTCGATGATGAATTGCCGACCGACGACTCCCGGAGGCGTACCTGGATCCTCTCTCGGGGCAAACTTCATCAGATGCCGGACGGCGTCATGATGTTTGCGCCTACGAAGTTCGTGCCCTTTGCCACGACGGGCCTGTTCTCATGGCCAGGCAAGGTCCGGATGGCCCTGGATCTCTTTATCCCTCGAAAGAAGGTTGGACCGGGTGAGTTCAACGACGAGACACTCGAGAGCTTCGTGGTCAGGCGCATGGGACGCGAATGCCTCGATCGCCTTGCGGAACCTCTGGTCGGGGGCGTTCACGCCTCCGACCCTACCCAGATGTCGCTGGCTGCAACCTTCCCACGCCTCCTTGAGATAGAGCAAAAGCACGGATCTCTCCTGAAAGGCTTCATTGAAATCCGCCGGAAGGTGGAAGAGATGCGGCGGAAGTATCCTGCCAAGCCGGGCGAGAAGCCTCGGACGTTCTTCACCTCCTTTGCGAACGGTATGCAGCAACTCACAGACCGCATGGCTGACGCTGCGGGGCGCGAGAGCATCCTCACGGGTGTGACTGTAACGTCTCTCCATTATACCGCCGAAAAGGCATGGAAGGCCAAACTCTCCGATGGATCCAGCGTTGACGGAGACGGGGTCATCATTGCCACCGAGTCATGGGCTGCCGAACCGCTCGTTCGACCCCACGATAAGGCTATTGCAGACGCCCTGGACGATATACCGACCTCTTCCTCGGCGACGATTTCGATCGGTTTCAACGAAAAAGAGGTCGGCTTCGACCTGAATGCGTTCGGAGTGCTCTGTCCCCTCGTAGAAGGCCGTGCGCTCATGGCGGCTACTTACTCCTCGACCAAATGGCCGAGGAGGGCACCGGCGGGCAAGGTCCTACTGCGCGGTTTCGTCGGGGGTCCGCACAACCAGGAGATCCTGAAACGCTCGGACGAAGAGCTCGTGCAAACCGTCCTTGCAGAATTCCGGGACATCTTGGGCCTTAATCCCTTTGCAAAACCCCTCTTTTCGCGGGTCTTCCGGTGGCACCGGGGCATGCCGCAGTACACGCTCGGCCACCTTGACCGGGTCACGCTCATCGAGGACCGCAGTGCCCAGATCCCGGGCTTCGCCCTGGCCGGCGGCTGTTACCGAGGGGTAGGCGTCCCGAATTGTATTGAGAGCGGTGAACGGGCCGTTTCGAAAATCCTGGGTGAGTGGGGGATTGAACTCACCGAGGATCATGTTGAGGAGAAACGATACTACTGATAGAGACTCATTCCGAGCCAACGTTCGATTGGATCGGTTGAGCGGACAATATGCATTCCTGCCTGAGCAAACCTCCGGAAGGCGGCATCGGCTTGATCGGTATAGTCCATCACTCCAGGGACGACGACGGGAGACGTACAGTCTTCTAGAAGATAGACTTTCTGGGCCAGTATTTTGTCCCGAAGAAGAATGTCCCGCAGCAAATCGTCGATCGTCCAGGCCACACAGTGACTCTTGGCCTGCCCGGCGATGATCACGATGTCAAACTGCAGAAGTTTCTGGACCAGACCCGTGTTCTTTTGGGCGATCGGTTTCCCCTCACCGTCTTCAAGTACCTCGGGGCCGAGGACGGAATAATTCTCCGTTTGAGGATTGTTCCCCTTGACTTGGAAGTCCGCCTGGCTGTAACGGGCGACCGTGTGAAAGAAGATCGCTTCTTCAATCGAGGATACAAGGGCATAGCCGATACCTCCCAGCATGGCATGGTACGGCCACACGGTGAGGTCGTATCGGCCCCCCTCCTTCAGCCTGTGCGTGTAATGCACGAGGAATCGCTGTCCGTAGGCCCTATCGATCCCAAGGCTATCACTCACGGACGGGTTGAACTTCCAGACGCCGTTCCGCACGTCCTCTTCGGAGATGAGGGTGAAGGGGGCGGGGTGCTCTCCTCTATCGTTGACCAGGAAGAAGGCGTGAAAGATCTGCATGGCCTGGTGCGTGTCCATCGTCGGGCATATCTGGGTGATCAAGCCGAGATTGCGGTAGATGAACTCACTCAACCTTCGGTTATCGTCGACGGCCCCGGTTCCCGACCGCCCGCCCACGTAGAGCTCGAACCCAGGGATGCAAAAGGTATTCTGGACGTCTACGGGCAGCAGACAGATCCGGAATCGGTCACTGGCGGCGGGTTTTATACCATGTTGCTTTGCCCATCTTTCTGCCTCTTCAGCCCTGTCCTGATAGGAAACCCTCCAGACTTCCCCGACTTTATCGACATTGAAATGCGATGGGATAGGTAGCTCTTTATGCTTCATGAGACCTCATAAATGCTGCAACCCCCGGTGTCCAATGCAGGAGTCCAACGCTGAAAGCTTTTTCAATCCGCAATCGTCGTTCCGAGATCCGCAATTAAGACTGGACCATCTCCTTGGCGACCATTCGGGCGGCTTTGATGATTTTTTCAATGTCCTCGTCCGAGTGGGCCGTCGATAGGCAGCCCCCGCCATGCATGACGTGAATCCCATTGGCGAGCATTCTGACTCTAAACTCAACCTCCCTTTTCTCCAAATCGGTGAGGCCGTGGATGGATTGCGGAGAATTCAGTTTCACTCCCCTTTCAAAAGGGAAATGGGTCTGAAAGAGCGATCCGGTCCCCGTGACCACGGCATTCAATCCTTCCCGGTCAAGGGTTTCCTGTAACCTCTTTCGAACTTTTTCACCTTTTGATTCCAGAAGAGGATAGATCCTTTTACGATGATCCTTGAGATAACGAAGCATCGCCAATCCCGCGGCCGCGGTCAACGGATGAGCGGAAAAAGTTCCCCCACCGATCAAAATTCTTTCCCACTTATTGATCTTTCTTTCAGGAGAAGATTTCTCGATGATCTCCCTTTTTCCCGCGAGCGCGCCGACGGGCATTCCTCCGCCCACAATCTTCCCCAGTGTCGTTAAGTCAGGTAGAATGTTGAACCTTTCCTGGGCGCCCCCCAAGGCCACCCTAAAGCATGAAATCACCTCGTCGAAAATAAGAACCGTTCCCAGATTTTGGGTTTCCGAGCGAAGCATCTGAAGATATTCTTCCGTCGCCGAAATAAAACCGCCCTCACCGATGACCGGTTCGAGAATGATCCCGGCCAAATCCTTCCGATTTTGATGGATGATTTCGAGCGAGCCGGAAAGGTCGTTAAAGGGAATCACTTTTGTGTAGCGCCGGAGTTCGGGGAGTAAGCCGAGGCTTTCTTCCCTTTGATAAGGCAGTTTAATCCCCAGAGAGAGATCGGAATTGGCCCCGTGCCACCCCCCTGCGGCTTTCAGGATGGTTTTTCTACCCGTAAAGCCACGGGCAAGCCTGACCGCGTACATGGTCGCCTCTGTCCCGGAGCAACAGAACCGAACCATCTCTGCCGAGGGCACCAGTTCTCGAATCAGTTCTGCCCACTCGACCTGTTTTTGATAGACCAGGCCCCAATGAATTCCCTCTTTCAATTGTTTTTCAACGGCATGGACCACGACGGGAGGACGGTGTCCCAGAATGTGGGTATAATTGCCCATCCACGTATCGACATATTCGTTCCCGTCCACATCCCAGATCTTAGACCCTTTCGTCTTCCTGATGAAGAAAGGGTAGGGCGGGAAAAAATGGATGTTGTGAGAGATACCTCCAGGCATCACCTCTTTCGCCCGTTTGAAGAGATTTTTCGAGACGGGGGTTCTTCGCCTGTATGCATCGGAGAAATGGTTCATGGGTAAGGCTCCTCAAATCCTAGGTTTTAATAGCACATTTTCAGTCAAATGAAAATGGGATGAAAATTGTGGGATCATCGGGGAAGGGCCCGCTCCGGCGACATCCGGACTTCCAGCCAGCGGCTGAAACGGGACATGCTGTACGTGCACACCCAGTAGACGACGGCGATGAAGACATACATCTCGAAAGGACGGAGCTCCCGTTGGCTGACGGTCTGGGCCGCTTTGGTCAAATCCATCATCCCGATGATCGACGCCAGGGAAGTATCCTTGAAGAGGACGATGAACTGGGTCACCAGAGAAGGGATCACATTTCGGATGGCCTGGGGAAGAAGGACGCTTCCCATGGTCTGGATATAGTTCAAACCCGAAGCGGTTGCTGCATCCATCTGACTCTTCGGCACAGACTGGATACCCGCCCGCACGATTTCTGCGATATAGGCGCCCTCGAAGATAGCGAAGGCCGTCAGAGCGACCCAATACTCGGGCACGGGACGACCGAGGATAACAGGGACGAGAAACCAAAACCAGAAGATCACCATGACGAGCGGGATTCCTCGGATCAATTCAATGTAAACGGCCGCCGGGTAATGAATCCATCGGCGCCGTGCTAACCGGGCCAAGCCGAGAACCATTCCCACCCCGAAACCCAGGACGATCGCCGGGATCGCCAGACGCAGCGTGCCTCCACCAAACCTTCCAATCCCTACGAGTCCCTGGAGGAGCAGAAATTTCGCATTTGAAAGGATGACGGCAATATCAAAGTTCAATGTTCAGCCCTTTCGGTTCGTGCGATGAGACCCGGGATGGCGAATTTCTTCTCCACCCGATTCATCACGAAGGCAATGCCAAGGCAGAGCCCCAAGTAGATGAGGGTTCCGGCCGTGAAAGCCTCAAAGGCTTTGGCGGTGTAGGTTTCAATCTGACGCGTGGCAAAGGTGAGCTCTCCTACGCCGATGGTCATGGCCAATGAGGAGTTCTTCAGAAGGTTCAGGGACTCGTTGGTGACGGGAGGAACGATGAGACGAAGGGCAATGGGGATGACAATCAGACGATAGGCCTGGAAAACAGAGAGGCCCGTGGCGATGCCTGATTCGACCTGGGCCCTGGGGATGGATTGGATTCCCGCACGGATGACCTCCGACATCCTTGCCCCATGATAAATACTGATTCCGGCTACCGCCGACCAGTACTCCATCCCGTGGTGAATCACCCACTCGCGAACCGACTCGGGAAGGACTTCGGGAGCCCCGAAATACCAGAAAAAGAGCCAGACCAGAAGCGGGACATTCCGGAAAAACTCCACGTAGGCCGAGGCGACCATCCGCAAGGGCCGGGACGGAACGGTTCGGAGGGACCCGAAAAGAATACCCAGAAATACCGCGAAGACCCAGCTGACGGCGGTCAGCTTCAGCGTCATCAGAAGGCCGTTGAGAAGCCACTGTCCGTGGGGAGCTTGCCAGAGGACGCTCCAATGGAATTGATAGGAAGAGCCAAGAAGACCCGCCATCGTGAGCATGTTACTTGGGGACCACCTGCATCATCAGGAATCTTTTCACTTCGGAGCTCATGGGGTAAGGGACATCACTCTTGGGACCAAACCATTTGTCATAAATCTTGAAATATTCTCCTCCCTCGATCGCTTCCATCAGAGCGGTGTCGATGACCCAACGGAAGTCCGACTCATTCTTACGCATGGCCATCCCATAGGGTTCATAGGTGTACCACTCGCCTACGAGCACCCAATCGTTGGGATTGGGTGCTTTATACTTCAGACCCCACAATTGGATGCCGTCATTGGTGTAAGCATCGACCTTCCCCTGGGCTAAGGCAGTGAATCCGGAAGGCTGGTCCGGAAAGATGACCAGGTGTGCCTGGGGATATCTCTCTCTCAAAGCGCGCTCGTTGGTTGACCCTTGCTGTGTTCCGATCCGCCTGCCCGCTATATTCTGCACGCCCTTGAAGGTGCTCCCCCTTTTTACCAGGAATTGGGCACCGGTGGCGAAGAAGGTCAGGCTGAAATCGACGCTCTCCCGCCGGGCGCGCGTGTCCGTCATCGTCCCGGCGATCAAGTCCACCGCCATACTGGTGAGCAAGGGAATTCGCGTTGCCGGAGTGCTCTCCTTCATCTCGAATTTGATCGATTGCCCAAGCTTCTTCTCGAGGTTCTGATGGACCAACCTGGCAAGGTCGATGGAAAAACCTACCCATTCGTTCTGTTTGTTAATATACCCGAAGGGTGGAGATCCGGTACGAGTTCCTATCGTGAAGGCCCCTGTCCGTTTAATCTTTTCAAGTGTCGTCTCCCCGGCGGACATTCCGGGTAGGCTCAGAAAAAGCCCAACGACCACGAATAGGATTCCATAACGTTTCATCGTATTTTCTCCTCTCATCTTGATCTTTTCAGCTTCCCTCAATGGACCAGGATCTTGCTCAAGAAGGTCCGGGTCCGATCACTTTTCGGTTGGGCGAAGAAAGTTTCGGGAGTTCCCTCTTCAATGACCCGTCCCTCATCCATGAAGATCATCCGGTTAGAAACCTTCTTCGCAAAACCCATCTCGTGCGTGACGACCACCATCGTCAAGCCTTCCCTTGCCAAGTTCCCCATCACTTCGAGAACTTCATTGATCATTTCCGGATCCAATGCAGAAGTGGGTTCGTCAAAGAGCATGATTTTCGGTTGCATGGCCAGCGCTCTGGCAATCGCCACCCTTTGCTGCTGGCCTCCGGAAAGCTGGGCCGGATAGCCATGGATTTTTTCCGGGATTCCGACCTTGGCCATCAGGTCACAGGCGATCTTTTCAGCCTCCTCCCGGGACAGTTTTCTGACTTTCATCGGGGCCAGGATAATATTCTCAAGAGCGGTTTTATGAGGATAAAGATTAAACTGCTGAAAGACCATTCCCACCTCGGCCCGGAGCTTGGTGAGGTTGGTTTTGGGGTCATTCAGGGACATCCCATCGACGATGATATCGCCGGTTTGAATGCGTTCCAGCCCGTTGATGCAACGGATAAGAGTGCTCTTGCCGGAACCGCTGGGCCCGCAGATCACCACCACTTCCGCTGGATGAACGGTTAGGTTGATGTCCTTTAAGACATGGAGGGACCCAAACCATTTGTTTACTTCCCTGAACTCAATCACAATGGATGCCCCTGGCGAAATTATTCACCCAACCGTATGATAAAGTTTTGGAATTTGATTCACCCCTGTCTTCCATGACATCCCTTCAGGCCGGGTTTTTTATTGAAAAACGGGCCTGACTTATCCTCCAGAGTAGATGTACCCTGCATGGAAGAGGGTTGGGGGACTTGCTAAAGGCGCTTGGGTTTTATTCCCATTTTCTCAGAGCCATAATCGCACAGCTTCACGATGGGACAAATCTCGCAGAGCGGCTTCTTGGCCACACAGACCTTTCGGCCGTGCCAGACCAGGAGGTTTGAGAA
>Ga0316624_10000411_pt1 | contig 14299 bp, 10 predicted proteins | sample OWC_Aug_N3_C1_D5_FD_207657 | JGI IMG/M metagenome (GOLD analysis project Ga0316624, IMG submission 207657) | Wetland soil microbial communities from Old Woman Creek delta, Ohio, United States - OWC_Aug_N3_C1_D5_A | ecosystem: Environmental > Terrestrial > Soil > Wetlands | place: USA: Ohio... | reverse complement strand
TGACAGACGGTGTCCACCAGCGGCGGAGCGTGGTGGCCGATCACTTGTGGCACAGGGTTTCAGGGCTGAAGGCCTGCTCCACGACTGAATGTCACCGCTTGTCACAAACGGTGTCCACCAGCGGCGGAGCGTGGTGGCCGATCACTGGTGGCACAGGGCTTCAGCCCTGTGCGCGAGATGCTCCGTCGCCCGGCACTGACCCGATTCGTCTCCGCTGGGTTGTGTATGAGTCTTGGTACTTGCAGGTCGCTGCTCTCACTCGCGGTAGGCACGCTGTTGCTTGGCGCCTTCGGCGTGCCGGGCCGTGGTGCGCCGGGCGAGCGCGTTCCCTACGGGACCGGCACCTGGGACACCGAGAAGCTCGGAAATCACCGAGCGGTGGTCCGAGTCTCGGCGCCGGCGGACGCGGTATGGGCCCACGTCCCCTGGCGGCGCCGCGACCAGGGCCCCGAGGCCAAGAACATCATCATCGTCGATGGGACGACCGGCGCTCGGGTCGGGAACATCGTGCGAATCGACATCAACCGGGAGTTCGGCGACGTGGTGTTTCAGCCGCAGACCGCGCCTGGCGACTACTACCTCTACTATCTGCCCTATATCAGCTCCGGGCGCTCGAACTATCCGCGGGTCGTCTATCAGAAGCCGGACGCCACACCGGACGCTGCATGGCTGGTGCGCAATCAGCTGACGCCGGACGGGCTCGCGGCCAGGCTGTGGCAGAAGCTGCCGCGAGCCGAGGCCACCGAGTTTCAGGCCATCGACGAGTTCAACAGCTTCTATCCGATGGAAGTGATCGCAACGGCAGAGGAAACGCGGGCCCTCGTGGCGAAACACCCCAACCCGTCATACCTGCTCTTCCCCGAGGACCGCAAGTATCCCATTCGCATGACCGATGACCTGCCGGAGCGATGGATCGATAGCGGCGCCGGGCAGAGGTTTCGGGGTGACGCCGCACCGGGTGAGTTCTATACCTTCCAGGTCGGCATCTACGCGATCGCCGGCCCCGTCGAGAACCTCACCGTCGGCTTCAGCGGCCTCGCGGCAAGGGGCACGCAGGCCGTGATTCCCGCCTCCGCGTTCCGGTGCAGCAACACCGGCGGCACCGATTGGATGGGCAGAGCCTTCCAGAAGGCGGTGCGGGTCGAAAGAGGGAAGGTGCAGACGCTGTGGGTCGGCGTGCAGATCCCCGACGGCGCCGCACCTGGTGAGTACAAAGGCACCGTGACCATCACTCCGAAGGGCATGGAGTCAGCGACGGTCCCGGTGACGTTGAGCGTCTCGGGCGACGCCATCAAGGCTGCAGGAGATGACGAGCCGTGGCGACATTCGCGCCTGCGGTGGCTCGACTCGATGCTGGCGGTCGACGACGATCTCGTCCCGCCTTACACGCCGGTTGAGGCGGCGGGCGGCACGATCGGTGTTCTCGGGCGCCGGGTCTCGATCGGCGAGACCGGGCTTCCGAGGAGCATTCAGAGCCTGTTCACGCCGGAGATGACCCACCTGGGTGACAGACCGCGAGAGGTGCTGGCGGGTCCGGTGAGGCTCGTTGTCGAGAGCGCGGAGCCGGCGGTGGCGCCGTGGGTCGGCTCCGGCGCTACCTTCGTCAGGAAGGGACCGGGCGCCGTCGAGTGGGAGGCAAAGAGCGCCGGCGGTCCCCTGACGATGCAAACGCACGCGCGGATGGAGTTCGACGGCAACATCGAGTTCGAGGTCGCGATCCGCGCCGCACGGCAGACGGTCGTGAGCGACATCCGGCTCGAGATCCCCGTCGCGCGCGATGTGGCTCGCTACATGATGGGGATGGGTCTCAAGGGTGGACTCCGGCCGGCAGGCTACCACTGGGCCTGGAACATCGAGAACAACCAGGACTCGGCCTGGATCGGGGACATCAACGCAGGGCTCCAGTTCACCCTGAAAGACGACAAGTACTCGCGGCCGCTGAACACGAACTTCTATCACTCGAAGCCGCTCGTGATGCCCGCGTCGTGGGACAATCGCGGCAAGGGCGGGTGCCGGTTCACCGAGCAGGGCGCCTCGTTTCTGGCGGGCTGCTACAGCGGCCCCCGGGTCATCCATCAGGGGGAGTTGCTCCGCTACGACTTCCGCCTGCTCGTGACGCCGTTCAGGCCGCTCGACACGAAGGCACAATTCGGGACGCGGTACTTCCACGCCTACAAGAGCGTGGCCGAGGTTGTCGCGACCGGCGCCAACACGGTCAACATCCACCACGCCAACCTCGTCAACCCGTGGATCAACTATCCGTTCCTGACGCCGAAGGAGATGAAGGCCTACGTCGACGAGGCGCATCCGAAAGGGCTGAAGGTCAAGATCTACTACACGGTCCGCGAACTCTCGAACCGCGCACCGGAGCTCTTCGCGCTGCGCAGCCTCGGTGACGAAGTGCTGTCGTACGGGCCCGGAGGCGGCTTCTCGTGGCTTCAGGAGCACCTGGGTTCCAACTACATTGCCGCGTGGTTCGTGCCGGAGCTCAAGGACGCGGCCGTCATCAACACCGGGGTTTCCCGCTGGCACAACTACTACGTGGAGGGCCTCAACTGGCTGACGAAGAACATCGGCATCGATGGCCTCTACATCGATGACGTGGCCTTCGACCGGACGACGATGAAGCGGGTGCGGAAGATCCTGGACAGGAACCGGCCGGGCGCGCTCATTGACCTGCATTCGGCCAACCAGTTCAACGTGCGAGACGGGTACGCGAACAGCGCGAACCTCTACCTCGAGCACTTCCCGTACCTGAACCGCCTTTGGTTCGGTGAATACTTCGACTACAGCTCGAAACCGGACTTCTGGCTGGTTGAGGTCTCGGGGATTCCATTCGGACTGATGGGGGAAATGCTGGAGGGCGGCGGGAACCCGTGGCGCGGAATGGTCTTCGGCATGACGGGCCGGCTGCCGTGGTCGGGCGACCCGCGGCCTCTCTGGCGGGCGTGGGATGCATTTGGGATCATCGACAGCCGGATGATCGGTTACTGGGTGCCCGACTCGCCAGTCAAGACCGACAACGCGGAGGTCCTGGCGACCACGTACGCCAGGCCGGGAAAGGCGATGGTGGCGCTGGCGAGCTGGGTGAAGGAGAAGGTGGACGTCCGCCTGAAGGTCGACTGGAAGGCGCTCGGGATCGACCCGCAGAAGGCACGCGTCACCGCGCCCGCCGTCGAGAAGTTCCAGGAGGCAGCGACCTTCGCGGTGACGGATCGGATCCCGGTCGAGCCCGCCAAGGGATGGCTGCTGGTGATCGACGAACGGCCCTGACTGGAGTTGGCTCTTTCTGGATCAGCCCCGTCAGTTGTGGCACAGGGCTTCAGCCCTGTGCGCCGGGCGCTCCGTTGCCGCGGGCGAGCCGCCCGCGCCACTGGTGCAGGTCCACCCTGTCGGCCGCTCCAATCAGCCCGCCGAGGCCCGACGCTCTGACGTCCAGCACGCGGCTCGGCGCGAAGTAGGCGAAGTCGAACGTGACGGGATCGCCGGCCTGCTTGCCGGGGATCGGCATCAAGCGGGCAGTCAGCGGCTTGTCCAGGCGCAGTGCGAGCGCGCCGAGATCGGCGAGGATGGCGGCCAGGGCGGCGGCCGAGACATCTCCCGGCAGGGGCACCGTGTCGAGGCCGGTACCGCACACGCTCGACCACAGCAGCAGGTCGCCGGTGGTGAGCAGGCGCTCGGTCGCCCGGGCAGCCAGTACCGCGTCTTCGAACACCGGAAGGAACACGCCAGAGTAGCCAGCGCGTGGAAAGGTGGCCCGGTCGAGCGTGTCGGCCAGAACCGCGGTGGCGGCAAGCGTGCCATGCTCCCCGACCCGAACCCCGCTCAGGCGCTCGAGCGCGCTCCCGACCGAACGTGCCGCCTCCGGGAAGGGAGCGAGCGAGAAGTCGATGCCGCCAAACCTCACGCCGGAGGGAAGGGCTCGCTCGGCGGCCCAGCCGATGCGGGCGGCGTGCTCGTCGATCAGCCCTACGAGGGCCGAACGGGCGTCGGCGACCGACGAGGCGCTGGCGCACGCGGTCACGGCGAGGTCAGCAGCCTCGACGCCGATCGCAACGGAGGCGGGGCCGCCGTCATGGTAGGCCCCCGGCAGGAACGGCACGCCCGGCGGGACGTTGGCGAGCGCGGCGAAGCGCAGATTGCCGAACCCATCCGGCGAGAGCCTGGAGCAACGCCAGATGACCTCGGCCGCGCCGCGCACCGCCGGCAGGCTCAGCCCGTGCTCGCGGCTGGCGATCAGGCACGACGCAAAGACGCGGGTCGTCGCGCCAATCGCGTCGGGAAGAGCCTCGAACAAGCCGGGGGGATCCGGCGGCAGAACGACCCCGACGGTCGCGTACTCGATCCCGTTGGGGGGACAGTTCGCCTCGAGATCGCGGGCCAACCTCACCACGGCGTCCACGTCCAGGCCGAGGGAGGGGGCGACGGGCGGCAGTGCGAGGCGGACGGTTTGCACCTCGTAGCCCGCCTCTTCGAGCGCTCCCCGGATGTTGCTGGCGGTACGGCCAGCCGCCTGCAGGCGCGCCTGCGAAACGGGGAATCCCACATCGTCGAACACGGTGATGGTCCGGATCTTCACGGCGATTGCCCCCCACGCGGCTCCCATAGTACCCGGAATCCCGTCGCAGAGAACTGCCGACGCTCATCTGAGCTGATGTCTACGTCGACGCACGGTTCGCTGGTCTCCAAAGCGTGAGGCCGCCGGGAGCCGCTTCGGTGATACGATCCTGCGCTCGAGTATGGAGACCCTTCTCGGCATGCTCGGTCTCTTGCTCGCCGCGGTGTTGGCGGGCGCACTGAACTCGGTCGCCGGCGGCGGGAGCCTCATCTCTTTTCCCTCGCTGGTGGCCGTCGGCCAGCCTGCCATCCTGGCCAACGCCACCAACACGGCCGCGTTGTGGCCCGGCACGCTCTCGAGCGCGGTTGCCTACAGGCGCGAGGCGGCGGTTCACAAGGCCCTGCTCCCGACACTCCTCGTGCCGAGTGCCGTCGGAGGTCTGCTGGGCGCGCTGGTCCTTGTCAACACGCCGCCGGCCCTGTTCGACCGGGTCGTGCCGTTTCTCGTGCTCTTCGCGACCGTGCTGTTCGCGTTCCGGCGCCGGATCTCGCGCTGGACCGGCGCGTCGAGCCACGGTGAAGAACGCGTGACAACCGGGGGGCGCATAGGCGGCTTCCTGTTTCAGTTTCTCGTCGCCACGTACGGCGGCTACTTCGGCGCCGGGATCGGGATCCTGATGCTCGCGTCGCTGAGCCTGATGGGCCTCCGGGACATCCACCAGATGAACGGCGTGAAGACAATCCTCGGCACCCTCATCAACGTGATCGCCTTCGTCTTCTTCGCCGTGAAGGGGTTGGTCGTCTGGCCGCTTGCCGTGCTGATGGCCGCGGGCGCGATGACCGGCGGATACCTCGGCGCCAGGATGGCCATGCGGATCGACCAGCGCTGGGTGGGCCGATTCGTGATCGCGATCGGCTTGGGCGTGACCATCTGGCTGTTCGCGAGGTAGCACGCGGTCGGTCCGGCCAACCGGCGGGTTCTCGTTCAGAGCACGCTCGCGACCGCCGAGTGGATGAGCCTGACGAGCGGCCCCGGGTACACCCCGAACCAGAACAGCAACAGCGTCAGCGCGGCCAGCACCGCCGCGCCGCTCCAGGGCACTGTGGCTGCCACTGATGAAGCGCCCGGGCCCGCGGGAGGGGACGCGTAGATCGCCACGATAATCCGCAGGTAGTAGAAGAGGCCGATCGTGCTGGTAATCACGAGGCTGAACACCAGCCACCACGCCGACGCCGCCGCGCCGGCCGCCACGACGTAGAACTTGCCCAGGAACCCGGCGGTCAAGGGAATGCCCGCCAGCGAGAAGAGCGCGGCGCTGAAGACCCCGGCCACGACGGGCCGCCGCCAGAACAGCCCGCGATAGTCCTCGAGGCTGTCCGCATCCCGGTCACCCCCGGAGAGAACCGTCACGACGCCGAACGCGCCGAGGATCGTCACGAGGTACGCCGTCAGATAGAAGGTCCCGGCGGCCGCGCCCAGATCGCCAAGGGCCTGGAAAGCCACCAGCAGGTACCCAAGGTGCGCGATCGAAGAGTAGGCCAGGATCCGCTTCACGTTGCTCTGGAGGAGCGCCAGCAGGTTGCCCACGAACATGGACGCGATGGCGACGATCGAGAACACGAGGAAGACAGCCCCGTACTGGTGGCTTCCGGATTGGCTGAAGTAGCGGAGGAGCAGGCCGAACATGCCCCCCTTGGACACGGTGGCGACAAACGCGCTGATCGCCGCCGGCGCGCCCTCGTACACGTCGGGCGTCCACATGTGGAACGGCACCAGGGCGAGCTTGAAGCCAATCCCGACGATGATGAGAACCGTACCCACCGCGAGCAGCGGATCACTGAGCGCAGCGCCCCGAGCAAGCGCGGCGATGCGCCCGAACTCCATCGTGCCGAGCTCCGCGTAGACGAGCGCCATCCCGAACAGGAGGAATGCCGCGGAGGCCGCCGCCAGGACGAGGTACTTGATCCCGGCCTCGAGCGGAAGCCTGCGGGTTCGGAGGTAGGCGACGAGACCGTAGAGCGAGACACTCAGGATCTCGAGCCCGAGAAACAAGGACACGAAGTGGCTGGCGGCGACCAGCACCATCGATCCGAAGGTACCGATGAGGAGGAGCACGTAGCACTCCTCGCGGTTGACCCGCTGCCGCTCCAGGTACCCGTACGACAGCAGCACGACGCCGGCAGAGGCCGCCACGAGCAGTCCCGAGTAGAAGAGGGCGTAGAGGTCGATGGTCAGAAGCGTTGTCACCTGGCGCGGTGCCGCAGACCCGGCGACCGGCAGGGTGGCGAAGGCTGCTGCGAGGCCGGTGAGCGTCAACGCGACAGTGAGGGCGTGGTTGCGACGGATGGCGATGGTCAGCATCACCACCACGGCGGTGCCGCCGACGATCATCAGGGGCAGCAGAGCGACAAGGTCAGCGCTGTCCACTGACGGCCTCCGACTCGAGCGGCACCGTGCCGGACGAAGAGTGCCCGACGGAGAATCGAGGGCCGCCGACGGCCCGCGCCGTTTGGGGCGGCCCCGCGACCGACTGCTGGAGGCTCTTCATCGCCGGATCGAACGTGTTGAACACCGGCTGCGGGTAGAGGCCGAGCCACAGCAGCAGGACCATCATGGGGCCGAGCATGGCCCACTCGCGCGGCAGCAGATCGGCGATCGCCCGGCGGTGGACGTCGGGGCCGTGAAACGCTCGCTGGACCAGCCGCAGCGCGTAGAAGGTCGCCGCCAGCACTCCCAGGCTGGCAAAGACCGTCATCCCGACGCTGACCTGGTAGGTGCCGAGGAGCACCAGGAACTCGCCGACGAAGTCGCCGAGCCCCGGCAGCCCCAGCGAGGCCAGCGCGAAGAACATCCCGGCGCCGCTCAGCCTCGGCATCGTGTCCCACAATCCGCCCAGCCGGTCCATCTCGCGCGTGTGGGTGCGTTGCTGGATGGCGCCCGCGATGATGAAGAGCGCCCCCGTGCTCAGGCCGTGGCAGAGCATGGTCATCACCGCCCCCTGGAGCGCCAGCGTGTTCCACGCGAACAACCCGACCAGCACGAATCCCAGGTGGCTGACGCTCGTGTAGGCGACCAGCCGCTTGAGGTCCGTCTGTCCGAACGCGAGGATGGCACCGTAGAGGATTCCCACGACGCCGAGCGTCATCGCGATAGGCGAGAACGCGTGCGCGGCGCCGGGGAACAGGGGGATGACGAAACGCAGCATCCCGTACGCCCCGGTCTTCAGCAGCAGCCCCGCGAGGACGACGCTTCCCGCCGTCGGAGCCTCGGTGTGGGCGTCGGGCAGCCACGTGTGCAGCCCCACCATCGGCAGCTTCACCGCGAACGCGGCGAAGAACCCGAGCATCAGCCACATCGCGGTCGCCGGCGCCATCGGGGTTCCCAGCAGATCCGAGTACTCGAAGGTGTAGACGCCGGTCGCGGCGTGATGCACGAAGTAGAGAGCCAGGATCGCCACCAGCATCACGAGGCCGCTCAGCTGCGTGAACAGGAAGAACTTGATCGCGGCGTACACGCGGCGCTCGTGCCCCCAGATCGCAATGAGGAAGTACATCGGGACGAGCATCAGCTCCCAGGCGAAATAGAAGAGGAACAGGTCCATCGCCAGGAACACGCCGATGATGCCCGCCAGGACCCACATCAGGTTGAAGTGGAAGAACCCGACGCCTTCACGGATCTCCGTCCACGACGCCACGACCGACATGACGCCGAGCAGGACCGTGAGCAGCACCAGCAGCAGGCTCAGGCCGTCGGCAGCAAGGTGAAAGCGGATCCCGAACTCGGGAATCCAGCGCCAGTCCAGCTCCTCGAGCCAGGCCCCACCCCCGGCCAGCTGGAGCGTGGCCCCGCGGCGCCAGAGGTCCAGGCCCAGGACAAGGTCGGTGAGGACCGCGGCGAGCGAGATCCAGCGCGGCCAGGCGGAGCCGAGGCGCCCGGCCGCCCATGCCAGGGCCCCTCCCGCCAGCAGGACCGCGATCAGCAACAGCAGAGTCATAGGATCAGCGCGATTCCAACAAAGACGACGGCGCCCGCCGCGATGCCCGCCGCGTACCAGCGCACGCGGCCCGTCTCGGTCAGGCTCAACCCGTGGTGGAGCACCTGGCTCACGCGGGCGATGCCCCTGTAAGGCGCGTCCACGACGTCCCCCTTGTTGACGCGTGCGAACCAGACGACCGGCCTCACCAGGGCATGGTCGTACAGCCAGTCGAAACCCCAGTCAGCGAACCAGAAACGATGCAGCGCGCGGCCCGGCCGGCTGAGGGCCATCTGGTTGGCCAGGCTGCGCCGCCGGACAAAGAAGACGTACGCGCCGTAGAGCCCAGCAAAGAACGCCACCGCTGCGACCAGTCCTGACAACCCCTCGCTCATCGCCCCGCCGCCCCCGCCTTCGAATGGCGGGAGCGCGCTCGCCATGAAGCGGGAGAACAGGGGAAGGTTGCCCAGCGCTGGCGGAAGCTCGACGAGCCCGCCCACCAGCGAGAGAGCGGCCAGGACGATGACCGGGATTGTCATCGCGGGCCCCGGCCTCTTCTCGACCTCGGCGGTGGGCTCGCCGAAGAAGACCACGAAGATGACCCGGAAGGTGTAGAGCCCGGTCAACAGGACGCCAAGAAGCGCGGCCGACCAGAGTGCCCATCCGCCCCGGGGCGACGACCAGGCAGCCCAGACGATCAAGTCCTTGCTGTAGAAGCCGGCCGTCAGGAACGGGAGACCCGCGAGCGAGCATCCGCCGATCAGAAACGTCCAGAAGGCGACCGGCATCAGGCGCCGCAAGCCGCCCATCCTGAAGATGCTGTGCTCGTCGTTCATCGCGTGGATCACGATGCCGGCCACAAGGAAGAGTAGCGCCTTGAAAAAGGCATGCGTCATGAAATGGAAAATCGCCGCGGTCCACGCGCCGACGCCGAGCGCGAGAAACATGTAGCCGATCTGGCTGATCGTCGAGTAGGCCAGGACGCGCTTGAGATCCCACTGAGTCAGGGCGCTGAATCCGGCCATGACGAGCGTCGAGGCGCCCACGATCGCCACGGCGAGCTGAACGGGCGGGGCCAGTTCATAGAGCACGTGCGTCCGGGCGATCAGGTACACGCCCGCGGTCACCATCGTCGCGGCGTGGATCAGCGCGCTGGTCGGCGTGGGGCCGGCCATCGCGTCCGGCAGCCACGTCTGAAGCGGCAATTGCGCCGACTTCCCCACTGCCCCGCCGAGCAGCAGCGCCGCCGCGGCGATCGGAAGGCCTGAGCCCACAGGCCACTGGGAGGCGGCCCGGCTCATCGACGCCTGGATGTCGAGCGTTCCGAGATGGGAGAACAGGAGGAAGAGGCCCAACGCCATCGCCGTGTCGCCGACACGGGTCACGATGAAGGCCTTGCGCGCGGCCAGGCCGTTGACAGGATCCCGATACCAGAACCCAATCAACAGGTAGCTGCAAAGCCCGACACCTTCCCAGCCGAGGTACAGCAGCAACAGGTTGTCGGCCAGGAGCAGCATCACCATCGAGGCCACGAACAGGTTCATGTAGGCGAAGAACCGGCTGTACCCGTCGTCGTCAGCCATGAACTCGGCCGAGTAGAGGTGAATCAGGAAGCTGACCACCGTCACGACCGTCGTCATGACGAGCGAGAGCCCGTCCAGGTACAACGCAACCTGGGGCCGGAACCAGCCAATGTCGATCCAACTCCACAGCGTCTGCCTGAACGCACCGTTCGCCGGCGGCGCTGCCAGGAAGTCCGTCGCGACCAGGATCGAAACGACAGCCGACGCGCCGATCGACGCGACGCCGACAACGGCCGCAAGTTTCCGTGGAAGCCGAGGCCCGACGAGAGCCAGCACCAGGAAGCCGAGGATGGGAAACGCCGGCACCAGCCACAGCAGGTGGAGCACGCTCACCCCCTCATCACGCTCGCCTCGTCGGCGTCGAGCGACTTGAACTGCCGGTTCAGCTGGAGCACGAGCGCCAGGCCGACGGACACCTCGGAGGCGGCCATCGCCAGGATGAACAGGAACACGACCTGCCCGTCGGGCTGCGACCAGCGCGAGCCCGCAACCACGAAAGCCAGGCCCGCCGCGTTGAGCATCACCTCGATGGACATCAGCATGAAGATGACGTTGCGGCGGACGAGCAGGCCGACGAGCCCCAGGGCGAACAGGAACGACGCCAGGAGCAACCCCTGGCCCATGGAGACAGGGAGCATCTCCTACTCTGCTTTCTCCGGCGCGCGCCGGCCGAGGTGATAGGCGGCGATCAGCCCGCCGAGCAGCAGCATGGACGCCAGCTCGACGCCTATCAGGTAGGGCCCGTAGAGGGCGAGGGCCACTTCCTTCGGCCCCACCACCGTTTCGCCGGCCGCCCCAGATGCGCTGCGCCCGAGCAGCCACGCGAGCTCGACGGCCAGGACCACCGCGAGGGTACTGGGCCCGATCCACATGCCGGGCGTCAGCCAGCTCCGCTCGAGCGCGGTCGCACGGTCGCCGAGGTTGAGCAACATCACCACGAACACGAAGAGGACCATGATGGCGCCGGCGTACACGATCACCTCGAGTGCGGCAACGAACGGAGCGCCCAGCGTGTAGAAGACGATGGCAACCGACAGCAGTGAGACCACGAGGTACAGCAGGGCGTGTACGGCGTTCAGCCGGGTGATCATCAGCAGCGTGGAAAGGACGGCTATCGCGCCGGCGATGTAGAAAGCTGCCTGCATAGTGGTCAGTCGCCAGTGGGCAGTGGCCAGTCGTCAGTGAACAGCGGGCAGTGGGCAGCGCATCCGCTTCGCTCGATGCCCACGACTCGTCGCCCGTCACTCACCACAGGTCCTCCCTCGTCGCTCCCCGCTTCCTGACCGCGCTCTCGCGGCCATTCGCTCGCCTCTTGGCGCTCTCGCGACCTGCGGCGCAGGCCTTCAGGGCCTGTGAAGAAATGCGCCGTCGAGGCGCCCGTCCTTCGACAAGCTCAGGACGAACGGTGAAAACAGGCGCATTTCCCCGTCCGTGGTGAGCCTGTCGAACCACGAACCACGACTTGTTCACAGGCTCTTCAGGCCTGCGTTGTGCCTCCGGCATCGCTCACCCGGGCATCGGGTCCCGCGGCATCAGGCTATGGATGTCCGTGGGCCGCTCCTCGCGTTCCGACTGCCCCTTGCCCTTCCCGCCAATCTCGACACCGGCGACGCGCCAGAAGTTGTACCCCGGGTACTTCCCGACGCCGTCGATGAGAAGGTCCTCCTTCTCGTAGACGAGCTTGCGCCGGTCGTACTCGCCCATCTCGACGTCCGGCGTGAGCTGGATCGCGTAGGTCGGGCACGCTTCCTCGCACAGCCCGCAGAAGATGCAGCGCGAGAAATTGATCCGGAAGAACTCGGGGTAGCGGCGCCCGCTCTTGTCCTCGGTGGCCTGGAGCGCGATGCAATCAACCGGGCACGCCACGGCGCAGAGGTAGCACGCGACGCAGCGCTCGCCGCCGTCGGGATCCCGCGACAGGATGATGCGGCCTCGGTAGCGCGGGGCCAGGTACGCCCTCTCGTCCGGATACTGAACGGTCACCCGCGGCTGGAACATGTGCAGAAAGACGTTCCAGATCGTCCGAAGCACACTCAGCATCGCTTGTCACACCCTCGCGCGTCGTGCAGGTCTCGTCGGTTCCACGGCACTCTTCAACCCGTCGACGCCAGCACGATCGCGCCGGTCACCAGCAGGTTCGCCAGTGCCACCGGCAACATCAGTTTCCATCCCCAGGCCATCAACTGGTCGAACCTCGGCCTCGGAAGCGAGGCCCTCAGCAGGATGAAGAAGCAGATGAAAACGAAGGTCTTCAAGAGCAGCCAGATGATGGGCGGCAGCACGGGCCCGAGCCAGCCGCCGAAGAACAGGATGGCGACGAGCGCCGAGATGAGAACGACGCCCAGGTACTCGCCGACGAAGAACATCCCGAACTTCAGGCCCGAGTACTCCGAGTGATAACCCGCCACCAGCTCGCTCTCGGCCTCCGGAAGGTCGAAGGGAAGGCGGCGTGTTTCCGCGAGCCCGGCGATCAGGAACAGGACGAACCCGAGGAACTGCGGGACGACGAACCACACCCGCCGCTGCGCTTCGACGATGTCGCTGAGCCTGAACGAACCGGCCAGGAGCACGGTGCCCATGAGCGACAGCCCCATGAACACCTCGTAACTGATCATCTGCGCGGAGGCGCGCAATCCTCCGAGCAGCGAGTACTTGTTGTTCGAAGACCAGCCGGCCAGCACGACGCTGTAGACACCAAGCGAGGACATCCCCAGGAAGAAGAGCACGGCGACATTGAGATCACTCACCACGAACCCCGGCGCGATGGGCAGGACCGCGAACGACATCAGCACCGTCACCATGACGATGGCCGGCGCGAGCACGAAGACCGCCCTGTCGGCGAACGGCGGGATCCAGTCCTCCTTCATCAGCAGCTTCACCGCGTCGGCCACGACCTGCAGGAGCCCGAACGGACCGACCCGGTTCGGGCCGTAACGGTCCTGCCACAGCGCCAGTAGCCGGCGCTCCAGCCACACGAGGCTAGCGGCCAGCGTCATCGCGCCTGCGAGGATGCCTACGATCGCGAGCAGCGGGTAGGGGCTCGTCATGGTGCCCGCCTGATCCGGACCCACGCCGGCACGCTGATGCCTTCGAGCGGGGGCACGCCAACCGGGATGCCCGCGACACCCGGCGGCAGACCGTCGCTGACCCGCGCGGGCAGCCGCAGCGGCGGGTCCTCGAAGGCTGCCTCGAGCTCGTCACCGTCTGCTAAACCCATCCGCCGCGCGTCCTCCGTGCCGAGCGCGAGGTATGCCGTCGGCGCGAGCTCGGCCACAGAGGGCGAGGAGGCGCTCAGCTCCTCCGAGCCGAAGATGTGGTGCAGGGGAACGACCAGCCACTCGCCCGGGCGCCGCTCGAACGCCGCCGGCACACCCCCGCGATAGATGCCCTCGCCGGTCGGCGGGGGCTCGATCAACCTGACACCGGCGTCGCCACCTCTGAGCGCGCCGTTCACGCCCTCCTGGAACTTCTTGACCGACTGGACGGAGTTCCAGCCCGGCGACCAGAAGAAGGGGAGGACCGCCGCCGGCGGCTGGCCTGGATGCCCCTCCATCGAGAACGAGAGGGGTGAGTCGGGATCGTCGGGCGGCTTGGGCTCGTGGATCGAGACGTCGGCCACCATAGCGGTGCGCCCGCTGTAGCGGTGAGGTTCGCGCGGGACCCGCGCGCCGGCGAGCCTGAAGGATGCCTGTGGAGCGGCCTCGCGCGCGCCGGAGAGCGCGGGCACCTCCGCCGCCATCGTCGCGATCACCTCGTCGAGGCTCTCCCACCCGTCGGAGGGGAGGCGACCCGACGCGCGCATCCCGTCCCTCAGCCAGCGCCAGCTCTCCTGGACCGCGCCCTGGGGCGCGAACACCCGGAAGAAGCGCTGGGCGCGTCCCTCGCTGCTGACGAAAGTGCCGTCGCTCTCGGCCCAGGTCGCGGCCGGGAGCAGCAGCTCGGCTCTCGCAGCGGTCGGGTTGGCGAGATGGTCCAGCACGACGATGTGGCTGGCCGCTTCGAGAAACGCGGCGACCTCTCGCGCCGGTGCGCGACGGTAGAGATCGTTCTCGAGCACGATGACGGTGTCGGCCTCGCCTTCCTTCACGGCGCCGAACGCCTCGGCGAGCGCCCTGCCACTCATCATCGCGAGGCCGAGGCTGTTGGCTTCCCTCTGCGTCAGGGCCAGGGCGGCCGGGCGCTCGC
>Ga0316624_10000410_pt1 | contig 14300 bp, 15 predicted proteins | sample OWC_Aug_N3_C1_D5_FD_207657 | JGI IMG/M metagenome (GOLD analysis project Ga0316624, IMG submission 207657) | Wetland soil microbial communities from Old Woman Creek delta, Ohio, United States - OWC_Aug_N3_C1_D5_A | ecosystem: Environmental > Terrestrial > Soil > Wetlands | place: USA: Ohio... | reverse complement strand
GATGGGGGCATTGCTGGCTGCTGGGAGAGGGTCGGGAATCTAGCCTAACCCGAGGCGCTCCAGACCCAAAACCCGCCGCGCGCCGCATTGACTTATTTTCGCCAATCCGTATATACGTTGTCATGAAGATACAAACCGCCCGCATGCTGGCGGCGAGCGATGAGGCCACCGCGCTGCTCAAGGCGCTGGCCAACCGCCGCCGCCTGGTCATCGTCTGCCAGTTGCTCGAAAAGGAGCGCTCGGTGGGCGAGCTTGCCGCGCTGCTGAAGACCCGCGACTCCACCGTCTCGCAGCATCTCGCTTTGCTGCGCAAGGACGGCGTGGTCGCCGCCCGCCGTGACGCCCAGACCATCTGGTATTCGATCGCCAGCGACGCCGCACGCGAGGTCGTCGGCGCGCTTTACCGCGCCTATTGCGCGCCTACGTCTACTTGCGCCCCGCGGCGGGCCAGGGCGGCGCGCCGCCGGGCGCTTGAGCCAAATCAATGAACGAAAACGCCTGCCGCGCCACAGGTAACTGACCCAAGCTGGGCGCCAAGTTCCCAAAGGACCTCTCGACATGCGTATCGCCACGATAACCATGGCTGTGCTCGCCCTCCTGGCCCAGCGGGCGCTGGCGCAAGAGACCTTCACGGTCGAGCCGAAACAGGTCGCCGACGAGAAGGCGGTGTTCGCCACCGTCGAGAGCGCCAATATCGTAGCGGCGCGCGCCCGCATCGGTGGCACCGTGGCGGAGCTTTCCGTCAAGGAGGGCGACGAGGTCAAGCAGGGCCAGGTCGTCGCCACCGTCGGCGACGAGAAGCTGGTGCTGCAGCTCAAATCGCTCGACGCGCAGATCGCGGGCCTCGAGGCGCAGCTGACGCAAACGAAAACCGATCTCGACCGCGCCGAAGACTTGTTTTCCAAGGGCACGATCCCGAAGACCCGCCTCGACGAGGCGCGCACCGCCTTCAACGTCGCCTCCAACGCGCACCGCGCCCGCATCGCCGAGCGCTCGGTGGTCGAGCAGCAGCTTACCGAAGGCAAGGTGCTGGCGCCGACCGCCGGCCGCGTGCTGCAGGTCCCGGTCACCACCGGCACCGTGGTGCTGGCCGGCGAGCCGGTCGCGCGCATCGCCGAGAAGAATTTCGTGCTGCGCCTGCGCGTGCCCGAGCGCCACGCCCGCTTCCTGAAAGCCGGCGACAACGTGCGCATCGACGGCGAGGAACTCGGCGCTAACGGCGCCCAGTTCGGCATCATCAAGCTGGTCTATCCGCAGATCGAAGATGGCCGCGTGGTGGCCGACGCGCAGGTCAAGGGTCTCGGCGATTACTTTGTCGGCGAGCGCATCCGCGTCTGGGTCTCCGGTGGCGCGCGCGAGAGCGTCATCGTGCCGGGCAAGTTCATCGTGACCCGCTTCGGCATCGACTATGCGCGCCTGCGCCGGGGCACTGCCGCGATCGACGTGCCGGTGCAGCGCGGCCGCGACGTGCCGCGCCCCGACATGCCGGACGCGCTGGAAATCCTGTCCGGGCTGAAGGCCGGTGATGTGTTGGTGCGGCCGTGAATCTCGGCATTTCGGGGCGGCTCACCCGGTCGACCATACGTTCTCCGCTGACGCCGCTGTTCCTGTTGGCGGCGTTGGCGGTCGGCCTGGTCGCGCTCATTACCATTCCGCGTGAGGAGGAGCCGCAGATCAGCGTGCCCATGGTCGACATCCGCGTCAACGCCGACGGGCTGAAGGCGCCTGATGCGGTCGAGATGGTGACCAAGCCGCTCGAATCGATCGTCAAGGGCATCGACGGCATCGAGCACGTCTACAGCCAGACCGTCGACGATCGCGTCATGGTGACCGCGCGCTTCAAGGTCGGCACCAATGCCGACGACGCCATCCTGCGCGTGCACGAGAAGCTCAAGGCCAATCTCGACCGCATCCCGGTGGGCATCCCGGAGCCGTTGATCGTCGGCCGCGGCATCAATGACGTCGCCGTGGTGGTGCTGACGCTGTCACCCAAGCCGGACGCGGCCGCGCGCTACACCGACAAGGATCTTTACCAGCTCGCCCAACAGCTGCAGTACGAGCTGGTCAAGACCGACGATGTCGGCCTCACTTATATTTCCGGCGGCAATGCGCAGCAGATCAGGGTCGAGCCCGATCCGGAAAAGCTTGCGCTCTACGGTGTCACGCTGCAGCAGCTCGTGGCGAAAGTGCGCGATGCCAACCGCTCGTTCCAGGCAGGCTCGGTGCGCGACAACGACACCATGCGCACGTTGGCCGCCGGCCAGACGCTGGCCGGCATTCCCGACATCGGCCTGTTGCTGGTGACGACGCGTGACAACCGTCCGGTCTATGTGCGCGACGTGGCCAAGGTGGTGATCGGCCCGAGCCCGCGGGAACACCGGGTCTGGATGGAATCTCCCGAAAAGAATGGCCGCTGGGATCGCGTGCCGGCGGTCAGCGTCGCTTTCGCCAAGCGGGCAGGGGCCAACGCCGTCGTCGTGGCCGAGGACCTGCTGGCGCGCCTTGAGAGCGTCGAAGGCCGGCTGGTCCCGCACGACGTCGCCGTCACGGTCACGCGCGACTACGGCGAAACCGCCAACGACAAGGCCAATGAGCTCCTGTTCCATCTGGCGCTCGCCACCGTCTCCATCGTTGTGCTGATCGCCTTCGCCATCGGCTGGCGCGAGGCGGTCGTGACGTTGGTCGTCATCCCGACCACCATCCTGCTCACGCTCTTTGCCGCGAAAGTAATGGGCTACACCATCAACCGCGTCAGCCTGTTCGCGCTGATCTTCGCCATCGGCATCCTGGTCGATGATGCCATCGTGGTGGTGGAGAATATCGCCCGGCATTGGGCGATGCGTGACGGCCGCTCGCGCATGCAGGCCGCCATCGAGGCGGTGGCGGAGGTCGGCAATCCCACGGTTGTCGCTACATTGACGGTGGTGGCAGCGCTGCTGCCGATGCTGTTCGTCTCCGGCCTGATGGGCCCCTATATGGCGCCGATCCCGGCCAATGCCTCGGCCGCCATGCTGTTCTCCTTCTTCGTCGCCATGGTGATCGCGCCCTGGCTGATGTTGCGCCTGCATCCGGAAGGCCAGCCGATGCACGTGCACGAGACCGCGCACGGCGAGGGCTATCTCGGCAAGCTTTACCGCCGCTTCGCCGCCCCGGTCGTGCGCTCGCGCAGGAACGCCTGGCGTTTCCTGATCGGCGTCGGCGTCGCCACGCTCGCCGTCTGCCTCCTGTTCGTCACCAAGACCGTCGCGGTCAAGCTGCTGCCGTTCGACAACAAGTCGGAAATATCGGTGGTGGTCGACCTGCCCGAGGGCGCGACGCTGGAGGACACCGAGCGCACGCTGTTCTCGATTGCTGACGCGGCGCGGCAGGTCAAGGAAGTGCGCTCGATCGAGACCTATGCCGGCACGCCGGCGCCGTTCAACTTCAACGGCCTGGTGCGCCACTATTATATCCGCGAGGCGCCCGAACTGGGCGAGCTGCACTTGAACCTGGCGCCGCGTGGCGAACGCGGCCGCAGCAGCCACGCGATCGCGCTCGATCTGCGCGCCCGCCTGAAAAACGTCGCGCTGCCGGCTGGCACGGTGGCGCGTGTGGTCGAGGTGCCGCCCGGCCCGCCGGTGCTGTCCACACTCCTGGCCGAGGTCTACGGTCCCGATTCCGAGACCCGGCGCGCTGTCGCCAATGAATTGAAGAAGATCTTCGCCGCGGTTCCCTACGTCGCCGACATCGACGATTCGATCGGCGAGCCGCGCCCGCGGCTTAGAATCTCGATCGATCAGGATCGTCTGGAATTCTTCGGCGTCGAGCAACGCGACGTATACGACACTATCCAAGCCCTGTTTTCGGGCACAACCGTCGGCTATTCGCACCGCGGCGAGGGCCGTAACCCGATCGAGATCGTCGTCCGCCTCCCCAAATCCAATCTGTCCTGGAGCGAGCTGCTGGCCTCGACGCCGGTGCCCGCCAATGTCGTGCCCGGCTCAAAGAAGGTGGTGGAGCTCGGCGACGTGGTGCGCGTCACCAAGGAGCTCGGCTCGCCCACCATCTTCCGGCGCGACGGGCGCTTCGCCGACATGGTGATGGGTGAACTCGCGGGCGCCTTCGAGGCGCCGATCTACGGTATCCTCGACGTCGACGGCAAAATCGCCGCGCACGACTGGGGCAAGCTCGGCACGCCCACCGTCCGCTTCCACGGCCAGCCTGAGAACGAAGCCAAGCCGTCGATCCTGTGGGACGGTGAATGGGAGATCACCTACGTCACCTTCCGCGACATGGGTGCCGCTTTCATGGTCGCCATCCTCGGCATTTACATCCTAGTGGTGGCGCAATTCGGCAGCTTCAAGCTGCCGCTGGTGATCCTGACGCCGATCCCGCTCACGCTGATCGGCATCGTGCTTGGCCACTGGCTGTTCGGCGCGCCGTTCACCGCCACCTCGATGATCGGCTTCATCGCGCTCGCCGGCATCATCGTGCGCAACTCGATCTTGCTGGTTGATTTCATCCGCCACGGCGCGGGCGCCGGCAAGACGCTGCGCGAGGTTCTGCTGGAAGCCGGCGCGGTGCGCTTCAAGCCGATCCTGTTGACCGCGCTTGCCGCCATGATCGGCGCGGCGACGATCCTGCTCGACCCGATCTTCCAGGGCCTGGCGATCTCGCTGCTGTTCGGCCTGGCGTCGTCGACGCTGCTGACCGTGCTGGTGATCCCGGCAATCTACGTCGTGCTGCGCGACGCCGACCGGGTCGTGGAATAATACCGCCATTTTTCCGCGCCGCTGTTACGTATCCATTTACCGCGTGCGCGCACTGAGCAGTATCCGGAATAAAACACAGGTGCGAGGTGTATTACCTTCGGCCGGTACCAAATCTCAGCCCCGGCATGCGGCGGACAAGTCGGCGGCTGTGACGGCTGCTGTGCGCCTGTCCTGTTCCTTAGAGCGGAGGAACGAGATTTGAATTCTGCGGTCATCAAACGATCGGTCGTGGTACACGGCCACAAGACCAGCGTCAGCCTCGAAGACGCATTCTGGCAGCGGCTGAAGGATATCGCCAAGAGCCGCGACACGACATTGTCGGACCTCGTCGGCTATATCGACGGTCACCGCGATAGCGGCAACTTGTCTTCGGCGATCCGGCTGTTCGTGCTCGAAAACGCCGGCGCGCGGCCGGCCGGCGACGGCGCGCAGCCGGGGCAGCCGGACGGACGCGAGTATTTCAATATCGGCTAGGGCACGCGGGCGTCGGACGCCGTCTGCAGCTCGCGCAGCGCCGTGCTCGCCTGCTCGTGCAAGGCGGCCATCATGGCGTCGTTGGCGGCCAAATCGTCGGCGTTGATATCGGCCGTCAGGTCGGCGGCCGCTATTACGCCCATCGGCGGGAACGCGTCCTTGGCCTGCACGCTCGGCATCAGCGCGGGGATCAGCAGCGCGACGCTATAGGCCGCGACAATGACCAGCGGCGCCCATCTCTGGCGAAATTCCATCACGGCATTGCCCCCCGGCAACTTTGCGATGAAATATCCTCTCACAAACATCGTGCGGTTCCGTTGCAAAACCCGCGGTAATTGAGCACCGCGGATTCAGCCTCTGTTAAGGCTGTTCGCGGGGTCATAGCCTGCGTGCTAGCCTTTATTTTTTCGGGCGGCCGGGGGCTTAAATCGATGGATTTCTCATTGACGCCGCGCCAGCGCGAGGTGCGCGCGCTCGCCGAGCGATTGTGCAGCCGTTTCGACGATACCTATTGGCTCGAACAGGACCGGCGCGCCGAATTCCCGGAAGCCTTCTACCGTGCGGTCGCCGATGCCGGCCTGCTCGGCATCGCCATGCCGGAAGCCTATGGCGGCTCGGGTCTCGGCATCGCCGAAGCCGCGGTGCTGATGGGCACCATCGCCGAATCGGGCGCCTGCATGAGCGGCGCTTCCGCGGTGCACATGAACATTTTCGGGCTCAACCCGGTGGTGGTGTTCGGCAGCGACGCGCAGAAGAGCCGCATGCTGGCGCCGCTGGTCCGCGGCCAGCACAAGGCGTGCTTTGCCGTCACCGAGCCTGACGCCGGCCTCAACACCGCCGCGATCCGCACGAAGGCCGAGCGCCGCGGCGACCGCTACCTCATCTCCGGCCAGAAGATTTGGATATCCACCGCCAAGGTCGCCGACAAGATGCTCATCCTGGCGCGCACGACGCCGCGCGAAGACGTCAAGCGCGGCACCAACGGGCTGAGCCTGTTCTACACCGATCTCGACCGCTCCAAGGTCGAAATCCGCGCGATCGCCAAGATGGGCCGCGCCGCGATCGACTCCAATATGCTGTTCATCGATGGCCTCGCCGTGCCGGAAGACGACCGCATCGGGGCGGAAGGCGACGGCTTCCGCATGATCCTGCACGGCCTCAATCCCGAGCGCATCTTGATCGCGGCCGAGGCGGTCGGCATCGGCCGCGCCGCGCTCCGCAAAGCCACGGCCTATGCCAACGAGCGCAGCGTGTTCGGCCGCAAGATCGGGCAGAACCAGGCCATCCAGCACCCGCTGGCGCAATGCTGGATGCAGCTCGAAGCGGCCGAACTGATGGCGATGAAGGCGGCGACGCTCTACGACGCCGGCGCGCCCTGCGGCGTCGAGGCCAATGCCGCCAAATATCTCGCCGCCGAGGCGGCGCATGCGGCTTGCGAGACCGCCGTGCTCACGCTCGGCGGCATGGGCTATGCCGCCGAATACCACGTCGAGCGCTATTTGCGCGAATGCTATATCCCGCGCATCGCGCCGATCACCCCACACATGATCCTCAACTTCATCGCCGAGAAAGCGCTCGGCCTGCCGCGCTCGTATTGACGATGACCGCCGAACGCGAGGTCGATCTGCTGGTCGTCGGCGCCGGGCCCGCCGGCATGGCCGCCGCGCTCATCGCCTCGCTCGAAGGGCTGGAGGTGCTCGTCGCCGAGAAATCCGATTATGTCGGCGGCACCGGGGCGACCTCCGCCGGCACGCTCTGGATCCCGGGCAATCATCAGAGCCGGGACGCGGGCTATGCCGACAGCGCCGAACAGGCGGAAACCTATCTGCATGCGCTGATCGGGCAGGGCGCCAATCGTGATCTGATCAAGGCCTTTCTGCAGACGGGGCCCGCCGTAATCGATTATCTCGAAGCGCGCACCGACGTGCAGTTTCTGCCCTGCGGCAAGCATCCCGATTATCGCAACAATATGCCGGGCGCCGCCGTGAGCGGCCGCGCCATCGTGCCCAAGCCGTTCGACGGCAGGCTATTGGGCAAGGACTTCCGGCGCCTGCGCGCGCCGATTGCCGAGTTCATGCTGCTCGGCGGCATGATGGTCGGCAAGGAGGACATCGCGCCCCTGATCGGCCGCTTCCGCTCGCTTTCCAACTTCGTCTATTCCGCCCGTCTGTTCGCGCGCTATCTCGCCGATCGCCTGCGCTATCCGCGCGGCACCCGCATCACCATGGGCAACGCGCTGATCGGCCGGCTGTTCTTCAGCCTGCGCAAGCGCGCCGTGCCCATCCTGTTCGAGGCCGCCATCGTGGACGTCATCGGCAACCGCAGCGGCGTCACCGGCGCGCGCCTCAGCGTCGCCGGCAAGGAAGTGATCGTGAAAACGCGCAAGGGCGTCGTGCTGGCGACCGGTGGCTACGCCCACAACAAGGCCCTGCGTGAAAAATTCATGCCGCAGCCGACGCCGATGCATTCGCTGAGTTACCAGGGCAATCGCGGCGACGGCGTGGCCATCGGGCAGAGGCTTGGCGCCAATGTCGCGCCCGAACGTTGCACGAGCGGTCTGTGGACGCCAGTATCGGTCACGACGCGGCGCGACGGCAGCACCGGGCTTTATCCGCATCTCTCGCTCGACCGCGCCAAGCCCGGCTTGATCGCGGTGAATTCCGCCGGGCGCCGCTTCGTCAACGAGGCGCTCTCCTATCACGACTTCGTGCTGGCCATGTTCGAAAGCCATAGGACCGTGCCGTCGATTCCCGCCTTTCTCGTTTGCGACGCGGCCTTCGTCCGCAAATACGGGCTGGGCAATATCCATCCGGGCACGCGCGATCTCGCGAAGTTCGAGCGCAGCGGCTATATCGTCGGCGCCAGCACGCTCGACGCGCTGGCGGCGAAAATCGGCGTCGACGCCGCGCGCTTGCGCGACACGGTCGCGCGTCACGATCGTTTTGCCGAAACCGGCGTCGATGTCGATTTCGGCAAAGGCGAGCTGGAGCTCAACCGTTTCAACGGCGATCCGGCGCATGGTCCCAATCCATGTATCGGCCCCATTGCGACGCCGCCGTTCTACGCGCTCGCCGTCTGGCCCGCCGACATCGCCGTGAGCACCGGTCTATCGACCGACGCCGACGCGCGCGTGCTCGATACTGACGGCAAGGCCATTCCCGGCCTTTACGCCTGCGGCAACGACATGGCTTCCGTCATGGGGGGCAGCTATCCGGGCCCCGGTACCACGTTGGGGCCGGCGGTCGTGTTCGCCTATCGCGCAGCCATGCATGCCCGCGGCACGCCGGCGCGGCACGCGTAAACGAAAATGCCCCGGAAACAGGCGGAAACCGCCTCGTCCTTAACGATCGCGGCAAGCCGGCCTTAACGATCGCTGTCCTAGAATTGCCGCCTGGTCATCGAGCGGAACCTGCCATGGCGGCCGAACGCATCTGCTACAGCATCGTCATTCCGGTGTTCAACGAGGAAGCCGTGCTGCCGGTGCTGTTGCGCCGGCTCGATCTGCTGCTCGGCCGCCTCGACGGCCCGGCGGAAGCGATCTTTGTCGACGACGGCAGCAACGATTGCGGCCCGATCGTGCTGCAGGCGCTCGCCAAGCGCGACCCGCGCTACCGCTATATCGGCCTGTCGCGCAATTTCGGCCATCAGGTCGCGATCACCGCCGGCATGGACGCGGCGCAAGGCGCGGCAGTCATCGTCATGGACGCCGATCTGCAGGATCCGCCCGAAGTCGTCGAGCAGATGATCGCGAAATGGAAGGAAGGCTACGAAGTCGTTTATGCGCGGCGCTTGTCGCGCGCCGGCGAAAGCAAGTTCAAGCTCGCCACCGCCCATCTGTTCTACCGCCTGCTCGGCAGCATGTCGTCGGTCGGCATCCCGGCCGACGTCGGCGACTTCCGTCTGATCGATCGCAAGGTGCTCGACGCGCTGCGCCAGATGCCGGAGCAGGACCGCTTCGTGCGCGGCATGATCGCCTGGCTCGGCTTCAAGCAAACCGAGGTCACGTTCCACCGCCTGGAGCGCGTTGCCGGCGAAACCAAATATCCGCTCTGGAAGATGGCGCGGCTCGCCGTGAACGCGGCGCTCGGCTTTTCCGACGCGCCCTTGCGGCTGGCGATCTGGTGCGGCCTTGCCGTGTCGGGGCTGGCGCTGCTTTACGGCGCCTATGTGCTGGTCCTGTGGCTGACCAACGACCCGCATCTGGTAGCGGGCTGGTCCTCGACCATCATCATCGTCTCGCTGCTGTGCGGCATCAACATGTTGATGACGGGGATCGTCGGCCTCTATGTCGGCCGCATTCATGCCGAGGTGAAGCGGCGGCCGCTTTATGTCGTCTCGACCAAAGAGGGCTTCGACCGCGATCAGGCCGCGCCCGCGCGCCCGGCGATCCACGCCGTGCATGAATAGCAGGGGCGCATGACCGAGCTGTTCGACAGCTACCAAAACAATTACCGCGCGGTCGTACAGTCCTCGATCGACTTCTCCGGCCTGCCGCACGATTTCTTCCAGCGCGCCAAGGCCGACCTGCTGCGCGAGCTGATCGCGGAACGCCTCGGCGGCGGCAGGCCGGCTATGCTCGATGTCGGCTGCGGCGTCGGCAGCTTCCACCCCTTGCTGCGTGGCATGGTCGGCCGCCTCTCCGGCATAGATGTTTCCACAGCCAGCATCACGCAGGCACGCGCCGAAAACCGCGAGGCCGACTACCAGGCCTTCGACGGCAAGGCCTTTCCGCATGCCAGCGCCAGCTTCGATCTGGTGACCGCGATCTGCGTGCTGCACCATGTGGCGCCGGCCGAGTGGCCGAGTTTCATAGGCGAGATGCGCCGCGTGGTCAGGCCGGGCGGGCTGGTCTGCGTCATCGAGCATAACCCGCTCAATCCGCTGACGCGGCTTGCGGTCATGCGCTGCGAATTCGATCGCGACGCCCATTTGCTCGGCGCCGGCAAGGCTCAGAATTTGATGGCGGCAAGCGGCCTGCGCGAGATCGGCGCCCGCTATTTCCTGCTGCTGCCCTGGGCGAGCAAGCTCACCCGCCGCGTCGAATCCGGCCTGCGCCGTCTGCCGTTCGGCGCGCAATACGCGGCCTTCGGTACGGCCTAGCTTCACCCCCGCCACGGTCTCGGGCTAGTCTCGCGCTCTGCCAAGAGGACGCGCGCCATGAAGACCTATGCCGGCAAGCGCACCATCGACGGGCTGGTCGTGACCGTGGACGGGCGCCCGCTCGATCCGCATTACGAGGTCAAGCGCTTCACCAAATACGGCTTCGAATGGGCCTATGAAGGCGAAAGCCCGCAACAGCTGGCAATGGCGATCCTCGTGGATTATCTGGGCGACGGCGAAAGAGCCGTGCGTTTGTCGGGGCCGTTCATGAAAAAAGTGGTGGCCAATTTCGACAATGACTGGGAACTCGGCGGCACCGAGATCGATGCCGCGCTACGCACGCTGGCGGCCTGAGCGGCGGGCGGGTTGCAAGGGCACCTTCGAGTGCTAGACTTCGAACAGATCAGCAGCGGGTGGGCCGGCCATGATCAGCAAGCGGCAAATCGACTTCCGCAACGAATATCGGTCGCGCATCGTCGGTTGGTACAACGGCTATTTCCACATCGTGCTGATCTACGCGATGGGCGCGGCGGTGTTCTACCTCTACGTCTCGCACATCCATAACGTGACGTGGGTGGAATGGCTCACCGTGCCGCTAACCTTCCTGTTCACCAATCTGTTCGAATGGGCGGTGCACAAATACGTCATGCACCGGCCAGTCAACATCAAGGGCCTGCGCGCGGTCTACGAGCGGCACACGCTCAACCATCACCAATTCTTCAGCGACGACGAGATGCGCTTCCGCGACGACAAGGATTGGCGCGTCACCGTGTTCCCGCCTTATGCGTTGGTCGTGTTCACGTTAATGTCGATCCCCTGCGCTTTCATTCTCGGCTCCCTGTTCTCGCCCAATGTCGGCTGGCTGTTCATGTGCGTCACCACCGGCATGTATCTGGTCTACGAATTCATGCATTTCTGCTGCCACGTGGACGAGGGCTGGTTCGTCAAGCATTGCCCGTTCGTCAACACGCTGCGCCGCCATCACACCGCGCACCACAATGCCCGACTGATGATGGAGGTGAACATGAACCTGACTTTCCCGATCGCGGATTGGCTGTTCGGCACGTCCGATCTCGACCGCGGCCTCATCGGCCATCTGTTCAACGGCTATGACACGCGCTTCCTCAAGGGCAATCTGCGCGCAAAGCCCAAGGGACCGGAACAGGCGGCGGCGCAGCCGGTCGGCGCCAACTGAGCGAGCGCGCGGAGGGCGCGACATGCCGACCGACGTCAAGGCGATCGTTTCCGCGGTGGTGATCCTGGTGGCGCTCGGCCTGGTCTATTGGTCGGGCTCGCCGGTCTCATCCGACAAGATGGTGCTGTTCATCGCCGTGTTCTTTGTGGTGGCGATGTGGATCTTCCCCGAAGCCGGCGGCAAGAAAGGCATGGCGAAGAAGCCGTAGCGCGGCGCCTCCGTCACAGCCCCAGATAGGCCTGTCGGATCTCCGGCTTTGCTTCCAGTTCGGCGGGCGGGCCTTCGGTGAACAGGCGGCCCTCGGCGATCACATAGGCATAGTCGCTCACCGCCAAGGCCAGATGCACGTTCTGCTCGACCAGCAGGATGGTGAGCCCCGCCTCCTTCAGCGTCTTGAGTGTCGTGAACAGCTGATAGACCAGCACCGGCGCCAGGCCGAGCGACATCTCGTCAATGATCAGAATGTCCGGATCGGACATCAGCCCGCGCGCGATCGCCACCATTTGCTGCTCGCCGCCGGACAGAGTGCCGGCGATCTGGCGCCGCCGCTCGGCGAGCCGCGGAAACAGCGTGAAGACCTGATCGAGGCGGTCCGAATATTTGCGCGCCGCCCGTTTCGAGAAGGCGCCGAGCTCGAGATTCTCGTCGACGGTCATGGCGGTAAACAACTGCCGGCCTTCCGGCACCAGCGCGAAGCCGCGCGCCGCCTTGGCGTTGGTCGGCATCCGCGTCACGTCCTCGCCCTCGAGCATCACCCGGCCGCGCCAGGGCGTGATGGTGCCGGCGATCGCGCGCAACATCGTGGTCTTGCCGGCGCCGTTGGCGCCGACGATCGAGGTGAACTGGCCGCGCCCGGCGCTGAGCGAAACGCCCCACAGCACCTGGACCTCGCCGTAACCGGCCTCGAGTGCTTCGACCCGAAGGAGAGCGTCGGCCATGGCTCAAGCCCTCCTCTGCAATTCGGCGGCGAGCTTGGGATCGCCGAGATAGGCCTCGATTACCTGCGGGTCGCGGGCGACCTCGGCCGGCAGGCCTTCGGCGAGCTTGACGCCGAAATTCAAGACGACGATGCGGTCCGACAGGCTCATGATCGCCTGCATCAAATGCTCGATGATGAGGATGGTCACGCCGCGCTCGCGGATGCGGCGGATAACGCCGATCATGTGCTCGACCTCGGTCGGGTTGAGGCCGGCCAGCACCTCGTCGAGCAGCAGCAGCAGCGGCCGTGCGGCGAGCGCGCGGGCGAGTTCCAGGCGCTTCTTTCCGGCGATGGTCAGGTGCATGGCGAGCGTCGAGGCCCGGTCCTCGAGGCCGGCAACCGCGATCGCTTCGCGCGCCGCCTCGCCCGCGCGCGAAAGCGGCAGGTTCTCGCGGCCGAAGCAGGCGCCCACCGTGCAGTTCTCCAGCACCGTCATGTTGGTGAGCGGCTGCACGATCTGGTGCGTGCGCGCGAGGCCGTGACGGGCGACGCGGTACGGCTTTTCCCCGGTAATGTCCGTGCCGCGGAACGCGATCCGCCCGCTATCTGGCGCGTAGACGCCATTGATCAAGTTGAACAGCGTGGACTTGCCGGCGCCGTTCGGCCCGATGAGGCCGAGAATCTCGCCGTCGCGGATGGCAAAGCTCATATTGCCCACCGCCTGCAATCCGCCAAAGCGCTTGTTGATCTTGTCCACTTCGAGCAGGGCCGTCATTCGAGCACCTTTTTGACGCTCGGAAATCGGCTGTAGATGAAGCCCATGAGCCCGCTGGGGAAGAACAGCACGATCATGAGCAGCAGCACGCCGGAAACCACCAACTGGAAATTGGAGAAGGTCTCCGAGATCAGCAGATAGCCACGCAGCTCCTCGTAGAGGTAGGCGCCCAGCGCCACGCCCGTCACCGTGCCTTGCCCGCCCAGCATGACGACGACAAGTGCCTCGGTCGACAGCGTCAGGTCGAAGGCATCGGAGGGTTGGATGAAGGCGCTCTTGAAAAAATACAGGCCGCCGGCGATTGCCGGCAGGAAGGCGGAGGCGCTGTAGACCAGCGCCTTGTAGAGCGGCGTCGGCACCCCGAGGATGGCCGCCGCGTCCTCGTTCTGCCCGATGGCGAGAAGTCCGAGGCCGAATTTGGAAGTCTTGATGCCGTAGCTCAGATAGAGCGACAGCCCCATCGTCGCGATCATCAGAAAATAGATCACCCAAAGCGCGCGCCCCGGGCCGCCCAACTGCTGGAATATCGAACTCGAAAGATAGATGCCGGCCGAGCCGCCCCATGGCGTGAAATTTTGCGCGAAGGCCTGCACGGCTTCGACGATGCCGATGGTCGCGAGCGCGAAGAACGCGCCGCGCAGCCGCAATATACCGAGCCCGAAAAACAGCGCCAGCGCGCTTACGCTGATGCCGGCAACGAGCAGGCTGGCGCCGAGCGGCCAGGCAAACGAATTGACCAGCCAGATGCAGATATAGCCGCCCAGCCCGAAGAACACGATGCTGCCGAAATTGATGTAGCCGGCATAGCCGAGCATCAAATTGAGATTGCTCGCCAGCGTAATGTAGAGCGCGGCGAGTAGCAGGCTCTCGCGCAGTTCGACGTTATCGCCGATCGTCGGCGCGATCGCGAACACAGCGACCGCCAGCCCGATGACCCAGAAAAAAGGGCGACGCACCAGGCGCAACATCACAATGCCCCGCGCCGTGACGCGAAGACGCCGCCGGGAAAAGCGATCAGCACCAGGACGAACAGCACGAATTCGATCACCAGCGTCCAGCTCACCGGCACGAAGGGCGTGACCAGGC
>Ga0316624_10000408_pt1 | contig 14310 bp, 11 predicted proteins | sample OWC_Aug_N3_C1_D5_FD_207657 | JGI IMG/M metagenome (GOLD analysis project Ga0316624, IMG submission 207657) | Wetland soil microbial communities from Old Woman Creek delta, Ohio, United States - OWC_Aug_N3_C1_D5_A | ecosystem: Environmental > Terrestrial > Soil > Wetlands | place: USA: Ohio... | reverse complement strand
CGCTCGACAAGTCACACCCGACCACGGGGGACTGCAACGGCTGCCACACCACGACGCCGACCTTTGCCACCGACCAGACCGGCAACGCCAAGCCCGCGAACCACATCCCGACGAATGCGGCCTGCACGCAGTGCCACACGACGGCCGGCAACTACGCCGCCTACTCGGTGACCGGCACGCACACCGGCGTGACCGGGTGTCTTACCTGCCATGCGCCCGCGGTGGCCACGACCTTCGCCAACGTCACCATCGTCTCGACCCCGGCGAACCACATGCCGATCGGGACCCTCGACTGCAATGGCTCCGGCTGCCACACGACCAAGGTCGTCAGCGCCGGTGGCTTCAAGATCGGGGCGGCCAGCCTCACGACGCCGACGCTCACCGTCACCGGCCACACGACCGTGGCCGCCGCGGTGGCGGCCTGCCAGACCTGCCACGAGACCGCCCCCTACGTGGGCATGATCGTGAGCAGCGCGACCGCGGCGGGTGACTCGCGCCCGACCGCGTTTGACAAGGCGCACCCGACCACGGGCGACTGCAAGGGCTGCCACACCACGACGCCGACCTTTGCGAGCAACCAGACCAGCGGCGCGAAGCCTGCGAACCACATCCCGACCACCGCGGCGTGCACCCAGTGCCACACCACGGCCGGCAATTACGCCGCCTACTCGGTGACCGGCACGCACACCGGCCTCACCAAGTGCCTCGCCTGCCACGCGCCCGCGGTCGCGAGCACCTTTGCCAACATCACGATCGTCTCGACGCCGAGCAATCACTTCCCGATCGGCACGCTCGACTGCAACGGCTCCGGCTGCCACACGCTCACCAACCTGAACCCGGGCGGCTTCCGGCTCGGCGCCGCCAGCCTCACGACCCCGACGCTCACCGTCACCGGCCACACCACCGTCGCCGCCGCGGTGGCCGGCTGCCAGACCTGCCACGAGACCGCACCGTATGTCGGCATGATCGTGAGCAGCGCGACCGCGGCGGGCGACTCGCGCCCGACCGCCTTTGACAAGGCGCACCCGACCACGGGCGACTGCAACGGCTGCCATACCACGACGCCGACCTTCACCAGCAACGTGACCGGCGGCAGCAAGCCGACCAACCACATCCCGACCAATGCGCCCTGCGCGCAGTGCCACACGACCGCGGGCAACTACGCCGCCTACGTCATGGGCGCCACCGGGCACAAGGGCATCACCAACAACTGCGCGCAGTGCCACGCCTACGGGCTGAGCTTCTACAACATGGCGCCGCCGACGCTGAAGCAGCCGCCCGCCGGGGCCACGGGGCACATCCCGGCCGTGCCGCCCAACGGCACCGCCACGCTCGCCTGCGAGCTGTGCCACTCGGCGGCGGCGTTCACCACCTTCGCCGGCACCATCATGCGGCACGCCTACGTCACCTCGATGAAGTGCATGAGCTGCCACGAGTACGGCATGAATTGGAAGACCAACACCGGCGTGCAGCTGTGGGTGCGCGACGGTCCGGACCACCACCCCGGCCAGGACTGCAACGGCTCCGGCTGCCACACCGCCCGCGACAAGCTCGCCATCCGGCCGATTGCGAGCCGCACGCCGCCGAGCACCGGCACCGCGACCACGGGGACCCAGGGGACGACCTCCGCCGCGGGCGCCGCGCTGACCACCGGGACCGGCACCGGCGCTACGAGCGGCACGGGCGTCGTGCCGCGCACGGGAATCCTCACCCCGGCGCGCCCGGGCGCGCGCGGCGGCATTGCGCTGGATGGCGGGACGACGCTTCAGGGCGGCGCGCCGGGCGCACCGTTCTCGCACTCGAGCGTCGCCGGCACGGCCTGCACGGGCTGCCACAACGGGGTGGCGGCGACGCCGAAGCCGGCGATGCATATCCTCACGAGCGATGCCTGCCAGAGCTGCCACACGACGCTCGCCTGGCTGCCCGTGCGCATCGTCGATCACACCCAGGTCAGGGGCACCTGCGTGAGCTGCCACAACGGTGTCGCGGCCATGGGCAAGCCGGCGCGGCACCTCGCCACGAGCGCCGGCTGCGAGAGCTGCCATACGAGCAACGGCTGGATACCGGCGCGCTTTGACCACGCCGGCGTCGCCCCCCACAGCTGCACCACCTGCCACAACTCGGTGCGTGCGATCGGCCTGCCGCGCGCGCACATCCCGACGACGCAGCCGTGCGACGTGTGCCACGGCACCCTCGGCTGGAAGCCGGCGAAGGTCGACCACTCGAGCTTCACGGGCAGCTGCGCCGTCTGCCACAACAACGCCGGTGCGGTGGGCCTGCCGTCCGGGCACCTGCTGACGCGCGTCGACTGCAGCGCCTGCCACGCCTACCCGGACTGGAACGTCGTGCACTTCCGGCACACGGGCGCGGGCTACCCGGGCACGCACCGTGCGGCGCTCAGCTGCAGCAGCTGCCACACCGCCAACACCGAGCAGGTGCCGTACGCCTCGCCGAGCAATGCCGGCACCTGCGCCGGCTGCCATGCGAAGGACTTCAGGCCCGCGGCGCACCCGAAGGTGCTCAAGGGCGCGACCTACACCGTGAGCGAGCTCGCCAACTGCACGGGCGCCTGCCACGTCTACAGCGACTCGACGCAGACGAAGATCAGCAAGAGCCTGCCCGGACCGTACCACCGAGTGTCGGATGCCACGTTCAAGCATTGAACGTTGGCTCATCCGCCTCTTCGTCCTGACCCTCGGCGCCTGCAACGCCGGAGGGGCGTGGGCGCAGTTCGGCCCGGCCGGCCCGCTGAAGCTGTTTGACGTCATCGACGTCACCGATCGCGACGACCAGGTCGACCTGGCGATCGTGCTGAACTGCTCGATGCGCTTCGTCAACAGCGTGCCGGCCAACGAGGGCAAGCAGATCCACATCCAGATGGCGCCGCTCGGGGATTGCGGCGTCGGCCCGCTCACGCAGATCTCCCCCGAGCTGCCGCCCGTGTCCGGTGGCGCGAACATCATCAGCGCGGCACGCGTGGAGTCCCTGGCGCCGGGCCAGATCACCCTGACGCTGGACTTCAAGAAGAGCGAGCGCTTCGTCATCGCCCAGGGCGTGGACCTGCACGGCCTGCGCCTGCGGCTGATCGACCGCGCCCGCGGCCGCGGCAAGATCCTGGTGGGCGAGACCGCCGAGGCGGTAAGCAACTTCGCCATCAACCTGGACTCGCAGCCCAAGCCCTTCACGCCCGCAGCGATCGAGCAGGCGCACCAGCGCCTGAAGGCGCCGGCCTTCGTCTCGGAGGCCACCGTCGAGGGCGAGAAGTGGTACCGCTTGCGCGTGGGACCGATCGAGCGCCGTGCCGAGGCCGACCGCCTCCTGAACCTGGCGCTGCCGGACTACCCGCGCGCCTGGCTCGCCATCGGCGATGACGCGGTCACCAGCGACGCCAATGCCCCCGCGGCGCAGGGCGCGGCGCCCGCGGTCGAGAAGATCGGTGCCGACCCGCCGCTGCCCCCCGAGGTCCTAAAGAGCATGATGGCGGAGGTGCGCGCCGCGATGTCCGCGCGCGACTACCCCCAGGCGCTCGCGCTCCTGACCAAGCTGCAGCGGCAGCCGGAGTTTCCCGAGCGAGCGCGCGCGCAGGAGCTCCTGGGACTGGCGCGTGAGCGCTCCGGGCAGCTGGCGCACGCCAAGGCCGAGTACGAGGAGTACCTGCGCCGCTACCCGCAGGGCGAGGCCGCCGAGCGTGTGGCCTTTCGCCTGAAGATCCTGCGGGCGGCGGAGGCCAAGGCCCGCACCGGGCGCGAGTCCAAGGACGATGCGCGCGGCTGGGAGTTAAGCGGCGGCCTCTCGCAGACGGGGCGCTACGACGGCTCGCGCGAGACCAACGGCTCGCTGCCGACCAATACGCCCGTGCCCCCGGCTCCGCAGCTCAACGAGAACGCCCTGTTCACGGACGTGGACCTGCTGGGGCGCCGTCGCGGGGAGACCTACGACTGGGTCGGTCGCGTGAGTGCGGGCTACGACAAGACCTTCGGTCAGGACACCACCGGCGTCGTCAGTCCCACGCGCGTGAGCCTGGCGTCCCTTGAAGTGCTGGACCGCCCGCTCGGACTTCTGGCACGCGTGGGGCGCCAGGCCTACAACGCCGACGGCGTCCTCGGCACCTTCGACGGCCTGTTCGTGTCCTGGCAGTTCAAGCCGGCCTGGACGATCAACGCGGCGGCCGGCTTCCCGGTAGAGCAGCTGATCCTCTCCCCCCAGACGCAGGAGCACTTCGAGACCGTGGCACTCACCTACGCCCGGCCCGGGGCGCACTGGGATGCGGGCGTGTTCGCGGCGGCGCAGCAGTTTGACGGCCTGAACGACCGGCGCGCGGTCGGGGTCTCGGGGCGCTACCTCGCCTCCAACGTCTCGCTGGTATCGGTGATCGACTACGACGTCTTCTACCACTCCCTGAACACCGCGAGCCTGCTGGGCACGCTGCAGCTGCCGGCGCGCTGGAACCTGAGCGTGGATGCCGAGCGGCGCAACTCCCCGGTGCTGGAGACACGCAACGCCCTCATCGGGCAGCCCTTCACGGACCTCAGGCAGCTCGAGCAGGTGGCCACCCCGGAGGAGATCTACCAGTGGGCGCGCGACCGCACGCCCATCACGTCCACCTACAGCCTGACCGCCACCAAGCCCCTCGGTGCGCGCTTCGTGTTCACGACCATCGTGACCGCGAGCGAGACCGGCGCCACCCCCGCCTCCGGCGGCGTGGCCGCGGTGCCGGCGACGGGGATGCTGCTCACCTACCAGGCGCAGCTGTACGCCTCGAACCTGTGGAAGAGCGGTGACTTCAACGTGCTCACCCTCACGCACAGCAACACCGAGATCGGCCGCGTGGACTCCATCAGCACCAACAGCCGCTTCCCCCTGGGCGGCGCGTGGCGCATCGGGCCGCGCTTCGCGATCGACCGCTTGAGCGGCCTGACCGACGGCAGCACCTCGACCACCTACATCCCTTCCATGCTGCTCGAGTACCAGCGGGACCGGAAGCTGTTCCAGCTGGACTTCGGCGGTGAGCTCGGCAAGCGCGAAGCGCTCCTGCAGCTGCAGAACGGCGCCTTCGTACAGACGCAGAACACGACGCGCTACTATGTGAGCGTGTCGTATCGGATCGATTTCCAGCACTGATGCGCCCGGCCGCGCGAATCAGCCGCGCCGGCTGCGGGGCGGTGCTGCTGGCATGTCTTGCGGGCGGGGTGTCCGCGGGCGAGAAGGAACCGCAGGAGTACCTGGACGAGGAGACCGCCGCGACCATCACCGTCGTCGGCGAGCCGCTGGTGTTCGCCTATACCCGGCGGGATATGGCCGCGAATGCGCGCGACTACGTGACGCTGGCCGCCGCCGCGGTCAACCGCGCCGGCAAGGTGAGCTACGTACTGATCGGCTACAACTGGTCCACCGTGGACCCGCGGCTGCGCCGCGACCCGCTGCCGCCGCCCGAGTCCCTGGTGCTGCAGGCGGACGACCGCACCATCGCGCTTAAGCTCTCCGGCCACTCGGCCCACGAGGCCGGCATCGGCGTGCCGGTGCACGAGCCGCCGGGCACGAGCGTGCCGCCCAACGTCTATGCGGCCGACCTTGCGACGCTGCGCTTCCTCGCCGAGGCGCGCCACCTCAGCCTGCAGGTCGAGCTTACGGACACCACGATCGGCTACGAGCTGTGGGAGGACCGGCGCCCCGCACTGCGGCGCTTCGTGCAGCACATGAACGGGGAACGCTGAGGCGTGGCGTCGCCCCGCGGCCAGGCTGACGACGGCTGCGCCGGCGCGCGGGGCTCTTGCGGCTAGTGCCGCCGCCGCTCGAGCAAGTCACGGCCCTCAAGCGAGCGGCGCGGCGCACTCAGCACCTGGCCCGCGCGGTAGATGCAGCACACCACCACCGGGATCGCCAGCAGGTAGACAGCAGCCAGTTTCCACCACATGCGATTCGTCCTCCCCGAGGGGCGCGTCGCGAGGCTGCGCGCGCCCTTGCCCGTGCCGCCACGGCCGCGAGTGGCCCCATCGTATAGCAGCCGGCGGCGAAGCGGGCATACCGAGGATGCCGGGTAGGCAATCGCGTAGAGAATTCGTCCCTACCTTGGCCTAAGCTTTGCCGTCGTGTCCTGCCCCCACAGTGCCGGCGCGAGGCGCCGGGGGCCCGGTCGCGGCTCCGCGCACGCGCGAGATGGCCGAACCCATGGCGCTCGGCGACGAGACTGTGGAAAAGCACCGCACCAAGCTGATGCGTGAGCTCGGGCTGCGTTCGGCCGCGGCGCTGGCCGCCGACGCGATCCCCTACCCCTACCCTTGTACGAGCCCGACGGCTGGGGCATCGTCGGGGGCGTGATGCGCAAGACCGCGAACGGGCCGGCCTGCAATCGCGTGCGCCACCCGGGGATGCTCTGGGTGCTCGCGATGCTCGCCCTGCGGGCGCTCGTGCCCGCAGGCTTCATGCTGGCGCCCGAGGCCGGGCATCTTGCGCTGGTGCCGTGCGATGTGGATGCGCGCCGTGCCGCGGGCCACCACCACGAGGGCCCGCAGCATCCCCTGCACGCGCACCCGGATCCGACCTGCCCGTACGCGCAAAGCGCCGGCCCCGCGCCGCTTCCGGCGCTGCCGGTGCTCGCCGCGGCGCCGATCTCCACCGTGCGGCTCCTGCCCGCGCAGTCCCCGCAGACGTTCGTCCCCTTCGGACCCTCGCGCCAGCAATCCCCGCGTGCTCCCCCGCGCCTCGCCTGACACTCGCCTGACGCCCGCGATGCCTAGTCCCGGAGATCGCGACCGGTCGCATCGCGGGTGCGCGTCTTCGTGTCCTGGCCTTGGTATGTTCAGGGGAAGCTTTCATGAGACCCGTCCCGCTGCGGCGGGAGCCGATCACGCCGCGTGCGCTGCACGCGAGAAGCCGGGCCCGCGCCCGCGCGTCGTTCGTCTTCCTCGTTTTCTCGAGTACCGGCCTGCTGCCGCACCCGGCCTCAGCCTGCGCGAGCTGCGGTTGCACGTTGAGTGCCGATGCCGCCATGGGCTACTCCGCCACGGGCGGATGGCGCCTGAGTGTCGAGTACGATTATCTGCACCAGGATGAGCTGCGCAGCGGCACCCGCGCGGCGGCCGGCGTGCCCGCCGGCACCGAACTTGAGCGCGAGACGCTCAGCCGCTACATCACCACCTCGGTGAGCTATAGCCCGAATGCGGCGTGGAACATCGCCCTCTTCCTGCCCTACGTGGTGCGCACGCATTCGACCTACGGCGAGTTCGATCCGACGCAGCCCTCAAGTGCGCTCAGCAGCTCGCGCAGCTCGAGCCTCGGGGACCTGCGCCTCATCGGCAGCTACCAGGGGTTCCTGCCGACGAACAACCTGGGGGTCCAGCTCGGCGTGAAGCTGCCCTCCGGCCGCTACGGCACGGCGGTCGAGTTCTCGGGGGGTCCTGCGGCCGGGGCGCCGCTGGATGCCAGCCTGCAGCCGGGCAGCGGCAGCACGGACTTGATCGTCGGGGCCTACTACTACCAGGCGATCAGCCAGGACTTTGATTTCTTCGCGAACGGGCAGTTCCAGAGCGCGCTGCGGCACCACATGGACCGGCCGGGCAACGACTACCGGCCCGGCAACGCGACCACGGTGAGCTCCGGGCTGCGCTACGTGAGAAGCACGCAGTGGGTGCCGCAGCTGCAGGTGAACCTGCTGCACAAGTCCCCCGACCAGGGCGCGCTCGCCGACTTGCAGAACACGGCCGGCAACGTCGCGTACTTAAGTCCCGGACTGACCGTGACGCTCCCGTCCCGGCTGCAGCTCTTCGGCTTCCTCCAGCTGCCCCTCTACAGCAACCTCTACGGCTACCAGCTCTTTCCGCGCTATACCCTCAGTGTCGGGGCGAGCTATGCGCTGTGACCCTCGATCACCCGCCGCACGCGTATCCCGCCGCAGGATGCTCAAGGGCTGCGCGGCGACGATCCTGGCCTGGCGCGGCGTGCGCGGTTGCGCCGCGCACGCCAACGAACTGCGCGTGGGCGCGCCGGCGCCGCCGGCGACGCTGGTGACGCTCGACGGGGGCCGGATCGGGACCTCCGAGCTCCTCGGTCAGGTCGTGATCCTCACCTTCTGGGCCACCTGGTGCTCGCCGTGCCGCGAGGAGCTGCCGCTGCTCTCGCGCTACGCCGCCGCGCATGCCGATGCGGGCCTGCGCGTGCTCGGCTTCACGCTCGATGGCCCCGAGCAGCTGCGCGAGGTGCGAAGTATCGCGCAGACGCTGGCCTTCCCGGTGGGCCTGCTGTCGCAGTCGAGCGCGCCAGGGTACGGGCGCATCTGGCGGCTGCCCGTCAACTTCACCATCGACCGGAACGGGAAACTGCGCGACAACGGCTGGGACTCGAAGAGCCCGGCCTGGACGAGCGAGCGGCTGGAGCGGATCGTGACGCCGCTGCTGAGGCGGGCGCCCTAACCGTTACATCTGCCCGTCAGGCTTGCGGCGCGGCGCCCGGCGCGCTCACTGGTCGCACTCAAGCTTCGCGGTGATGCTGATCAGCGGATGCGCCGGCTTGCGCTCGACGCTCACTTCCAGGGGCGAGGCGGTGATGACCGAGACCAGCCGCCGGCCGTCCGCGGCGATGGTGACCTCGAGTGAGCCCTCCGGTCCCCCGATCGGTGTCGCCGTGGCGCTGAGGATCCGGCAGCCCGCGGGCGCCACGTAGGCGCAGGTGTAGACCTGGGCACCGTCGGCGGAGGCTTCCCCGGGGACACAGGAGAGGAGCTGATGCCACGTCCCTGTGGCAACTTTTGGATTCGGTTCATTCGCGGCGGCGGCTGCCGCGCAGGCCAACCCGGCCAGCACGAGTGCGCAGGCCCCGGTGCGGCAGGCGGGCTTACCGGCGCGCCGTCCACCGGGCGCACATCGCGAAGCGCCATCCATGGAGCCCTCCTGCGCAATCCACCCGCACTCGCTCGCTGCGGCCTAGTTCTTCGGCGGCCCCTGTCCACTGCCGTCCTGGCGTGCCTGCACCGTGCCCGGGACGCCGGCGAGGGTGGCAGTCTTCACGATGACCAGGTGCGGCATGTTGCCGCCACTTACCGCGTTGAACGCGTAGAAGAGTCGCACCGTGTCGTAGCCGACGCCCCCGTTCGGGTCGAGGTACGGGATGACGCCCTCGAGGCGCTGGGTGCGCGCGTCCGAGAGACTCATGGCGGCCGCATCGATCACCTGGCGGTAGGCCGCCTTGTGGGTGGGGTCCCACGGCGGCAGGCCTGAGATCCCGGCCACCGGCTGCGTGCCGCGCGGCGTGAAGGTGGCGCCCTGCCAGCCGTCGGCCAGGTAACCGGACTGGAAATCGACCACGAAATTGGCGATCTGGTGGTTGCCCTGCGCATCGCGCAGGTACTGCGGCCGCAGATAGAACTCCGGCGAGCGCTTGAGCGGCGTCTCGAGGATGTCCGAGGCACCCAGTCCCCAGCTGTCGTTGAGGGTCACTCGCGTATGGATCCAACACTTCACGGCGTCTCTCCGGGCAGAACGTCAACTGCCCCCTGCATGATCTATAGCCCTGCGGGTCAAGGTACCTGACCCGATCGCAACAGCCGACACCTGGTACGCAGCCCATAGCGCCGGGTCCGAAGACCCGTCGCCTGAGAGGACCGAGCGCATCGCAGCCCCGAGTGCCTCCGGGGGGCTCAGCGAGTCGCGCAGCAGTCCTCGGTAGAACTCTGTCATGAGCTTCGCGCCCATCTCATCGGCGATGGGCCACAGGGACGCCACCACGGCCCTCGCCCCCCGGGCGAGGGTGATGGAGCGCAGGCCGACGAGGCCCTCGCTCACGAACTGCGCACCGAGCGCGGTGTCGCAGGCGCTGAACACCACCACGTCCGCGTTGAGCGTCTGCACGGCGAGATCGGCGACCCGGATCTCCCCCTCCACCGCGTTGCCGCGCTCATCGTAGGAACCCAGAACCAGCGCGGACAACTGCGGCACCCCCGCATCCACTATGCCGTGCGTCGCGAGGTGGATGAACCGGTACCGGGACAGGTCGCGCGCGAGCACCCGCGCGCGCGTGGCGTCCAGTCCCAGCAGCAGGTCGACCGATCCGGGCGGGAACTCGCGCGAGATCTGCGCGGCCTCCCGGGCGGTGAAGGGCAGGCGCGGATACCGCGGCGCCTGCACTTCCGGAGGCTGATGGGAGGGTGTGATCGGAGCCCGTGTCAGCTTGAGGACCGCCGCCAGCCGCGGGTCATCGGGCTGGTAGACGGGGTCGGCGACGAGGAGCAGCCCCCGGTCCTCGTCGTGCCGGGCGCCGAGCGAGCCGGTGTCGAGCAACCAGGCGGCCGGCGTGAGGACCAGGTCGTGCTGCGCGACCACGAACCGCTCCGGGCTGCCCGTGCGCAGAGCCGCGAAGGGCACGTAGTCGAGCGCGCCGTCCGGGATCAGCACCCATTGATGCCAGGCAGACAGGGAGGACTCGATCGGGCGGAGGATCAGTTCGTAAAGCGCACGGGCATTTTCAAGTCGCTCCCCGGCAGGGACGTCCACCAGCCGCACCAGGGAGCGGTGCAGTCCGACGGCCCGGGCGCTGATCTCGGACGGGGGCGCCAGACGCGTCCAGCGAAGTTCAGCGGGCGAGACGACCCAGGCATAGGCGGACTCGGAGCCCAGCCAGTAAGAGACGAGCGCCGTGTCGGCGGGCAGCGCCGGCAGATCGGCTCGTCGATGCTCCGCGCGCGACAGCGCCCCTTCCGCCTGGGTCCGCCGGCCGATGCTCGTGTTGACCGCATCGACCTCGCGCTGCAGCTCGGCGATGTCGGCGGCCAGGTGCTGGGCGCGCCGGTCCTCGGAGCCGGCCTTGTCCAGCCGCGCGTCCAGGGCGAAGCGTCGCGCCGCGAGTTCGCGGTAGAGGGCCTCGCGCCGGCGGAACTCGGGGGCGAGCTCTCGCCGCACCAGTGCTGAGTACTGCTGTGCCGCGACGTCGGCGAAGGAATGCGCCCGCGAGCCGTCCGCGGTGACGAACGCTGCGACCGCGAGCGCGCGGGCTTCATCCTCGCGCCCGGCCGCCTGCGCACGCTCGTAGCGCCCGCGCAGCAGCTCGAGCTTGAGGTCATAGGCGGCCCGCAGCGGCGCCTGCAGCTGCAGGCGAAACTCCGGGTTCGCGGTCTGCAGGCGCACCGCACCGGACTCGCCCAGCGCCCGTTCCACGGCGGCGAGCGCCGCGCGCGGCTGCCCGAGCTGGCGCCGTGTGCGTGCCGTCTCGAGGTTCGCCTGGAACTCCTCGGTGACCGTCCCGAGCGCGTGCAGGCGCGGCCGCGCGAGCGAAAGATCCGCCAGGGCCTCGCGCGAGCGGCCGAGCTCCCGCAGCACCACGGCGCGCTGCAGCCGCGCCTCGGCCTCGATCCGCGGGTCGAGCCTGGCGCCGGCCGTGAGCGACTGATCGAGCCCGGCCTTCGCCTCCTCGAGGCGGCCGGCTGAGGCGACGTGCGCGGCCCTCTGGATGCGGATGCGCGCGATCGCCGCCGGAGCGATCGCAAGACCCAGAGCCTCATCATCGGCCGCCAGCGCCGCCTCGATACGGCCCTGCTCGGCATCGATCGTCGCCAGCGCGCGCAGCGTCGCCATGCGCCCCCGACCATCCAGCGCGGCGCTGCGGATCGCGAGCGCGCGCTCGAGGAACCCGCGCGCCCGATCCTTATCCCCGATGGCGTAGTAGTTCACGCCGATCCCGTAGAGGCACTGCGCCTCGTCCCGGGGCGACTGCACCTCCTGCGCGACCTTCAGCGCCCGATCGAAGAGATCAAGCGACTCATCGAAATGGCCCAGCGCGTACTCCGCCAGGGCGGTGTTGTTGATCGACGCGAGATAGATGCGCGGGTACGGCTGCGGGTCGATGTCCTTCAGCGCACGCTTCAACCACGGTAGCGCCTCGGGCAGCCGCCCCAGCCCCCACAGGCACAGCGCGCGGTTCTGCCACGCCTGCGCCCGTCGCAGGGTCTCGCGCAGACCCTCGAACAGCTCGCCCGCCGCCACGGAAGCCGTCACGCAGTCCCCGTAGCGGCCCTCGTAGAGATAGGTGAGCGCAACGTTCGTCTCCTGCAGGCCGGCGTCGTAGCGCTCGCCGCGCTTGAGGTGAAAGCGGTCCAGGGCCTGCGCCACGCGGCGTGCCCGCACCAGGAGGTCCGCCGGCGGCCTCCCCTGTCCCGGCACCCCGCTGCCGGCGGCCGCGGTCGATCCGATCTCGATCCACGCGGCCGCCAGCAGCGCCTCGGCGCGCGCGTGCCGGTAGGGATCCTCGCGTCCCAGCCACGCGGCGGCCGACTGCGCCCAGGTGGCCGCCTGAGACCAGTCCTGCAGGTCGAGGTACTCGAGGCCGGCGAGCGCGAGCGCAGTCTCGCCGCGCAGCGCAGGATCGTCGGCCAGCGCAAGTGCCTGCTCGGCTGCAAGGTACCCCTGCGCCGAGCGCAGATAGGCCTCGCGGGCGTTGGCGGAGGCCGACGGCGCCTGGCCCCGGACGATGTCCTCGGCCACGGCGAAATCCGAGTCGGCCTGGCTCAGCGCCCGAATGATCGCGAGGCAGTCCGGCCGCGCGCCGAGCGCTGCCAGGTCGAAGGCGCGGACCGTGGCAGTGCCCGCGACATTCGCGTGTTCCTTGCCCGTGACCCGGACCGTGACGGCGCGTGGATCAGCCGAGGCGATGAGCGCACGACGCGTGCCGGTGCGGCGCTCCGGGTGATCGGCGCGGGCGATGCGCCGGCCCGATGCGTCGAGGATCTCGATCCGCGCATCGTTGTCGTGCTCCTCGACCTCGATCAGGTACGCATGGCCGGGGAGCAGCGCGACATCCACCGCTGCCGGTTGCAGGCCGAGGACCTGCAGGGGCCCCGCAACCACCGAGGGCGAGCCCAGCGCCTGAGTGCACGCGGGAAGCGTCGCAGCCGCCGTGGCGGCCCAGGCCAGGGAGGCCACGGTGGCCAGCAGGCATGAGGTCGCGCGTCCTCGGGTCATCTCAAGGCTGCCGGGTGTCGTGATTGCGGCCTATACTCATCGCATGAACGGTGTTGATGACCACTCGGCACCCACGGACCTGCTCCCGGCGCGAGCCGACGCTCCCGCGCCGCTCGCAGATCCGGTCGCGCATCTCACGGCAGTCTATCGCGACTATCCCGGCCTTCGCGCCCTGATCTTGAGGCGCGTCCACGACCCGGAGGTCGCAGCGGACATCCTCCAGGATGCCGCCGTCACCACGCTCGAGAAGCTGCGCAGCGGGGAGATTGCCCATCCGGAGAATGTTGGCGGGTACCTCTACCGCGTGGCGCTCAACCACCTGCGCAACCATCGTCGCAAGGACCGCACGGGGCTCTCCAGCGCCGAGGCGGTCGATGAACTGCAGGCGCCCGAGGAGGATCCGGACTGGTTGCGCGTAGGCCGGCCCCAGTGGGCGGCCGCGGCGCGACGCATGCTGGATGAGCTGCCGGCCGCGCGCGACCGGGAGCTCCTGATGCGCTTCTATCTTAACGACGAGGGGAAGGAACAGATCTGCCGGACGCTGCAGCTCTCGCACGAGCACTTCAACCGGGTGATCTTCCGCGCCCGCAATCGCTTCCGGCAACTGCTGGCGCGGCGCGGCATCGGCAAGACCGACCTGCTCTTGATCGTGGCCGTCGGCCTCCTGGCCAACGGCTCCGCGTACGTGGGCACCACGGGCCCGACCGCGAACGCAGCGGCTTCGGCGGGCGGGTGCGCGGTTTCCTGCGAGCGGGGACCATCATGGTAATCGACGTCGGCCGCGACCTGGAGCGGATGCAGAATTACATCGTCGGACGACTGTCCAGCGAGGAGCAGCGCGTGTTCGAGGATCGCCTGCTGCGCGATCCGGGGCTGGTACGCGAGCTCGAGCAGTCGCTGCAGATGCGCGAAGGCCTGCAGCAGCTGCGCGAGCAGGATCTTAAGGGCGCGCCCGCCTCGCGCGGGCGGAGACGCCCGGCCTGGCTGCCGGCGCTCGCGGCGGCGGGGCTCGCGGGACTTGCGCTTTTCCTCTGGGTGCAGCCGCGCCCGGAGGCTGCCGGGGTGCTCGTGGCGTCACCCGCAGCGCGCGGCGCCGGCGTGACAGCCGACGTCGGCGCGCACTTCACCTTCCTCGCCACGCGCTCGGGCGCCATACCGGATCTTGATCTGCCGGCGAGTGGCCTCGTTGAACTGCGCGCAACACCGGGCACGCGCATCACGCAAGAGCGCTACCGCGTTACCCTCCTGCGCCAGGACGACGCCGGAGCCGTGAGCGCTCTGGGCATGATCGCCCGTGTCGCACCGGGCGCCGACGGTTACGTTTACTGCTACGCGGACGCGTCCCGCCTGCGCCCGGGGAACTACG
>Ga0316624_10000406_pt1 | contig 14353 bp, 14 predicted proteins | sample OWC_Aug_N3_C1_D5_FD_207657 | JGI IMG/M metagenome (GOLD analysis project Ga0316624, IMG submission 207657) | Wetland soil microbial communities from Old Woman Creek delta, Ohio, United States - OWC_Aug_N3_C1_D5_A | ecosystem: Environmental > Terrestrial > Soil > Wetlands | place: USA: Ohio... | reverse complement strand
AGGAGAATTTCGACCGCTATGACGAGATGGGATTGACGATGTACGGCCAAATGACGGCCGGCTCCTGGATCTACATTGGGACCCAGGGAATATTACAGGGGACCTATGAGACCCTGGCTGCCCTGGCTAGAAAAGAGTTCGGCAAAGATTCTCTGGCCGGGAAGTTCGTTCTTACCGCCGGAATGGGCGGAATGTCGGGCGCTCAGCCGATGGCCGCTACCATGAACGGGGCGGTCATTCTGGACGTTGAGGTCAGGCCTGAGAGAATCAGGAGGAAGATCGCAGAAGGATTCTGTGAGCGAATGACGGCGGACCTCAAGGAAGCACTGGGCTGGATAGGGGAATCGAAGCGAAAGCGACGGCCGCTTTCCGTGGGGCTGGTGGGCAACGCCGCCGAGATTCATCCGCAGCTCGTCAGAATGGGAGTGGTCCCTGACATCGTCACCGACCAAACACCGGCCCATGACATCTGGAGTTATGTTCCGCAGGGCGAGTTGAAAGCAATGGAAGAATTGCGCCGCAACAACCCCGCAGATTACAGGCGAAGAGCCTATGAATCAATCGTTAAGCACGTCGAAGCAATCCTGGAAATGCAGGGGCGGGGCGCCATCTGCTTCGACTACGGCAACAATCTGAGGCAACAAGCAGAGATTGGCGGGCTGAGAGTAAGAGACAAAAAGGGAGGCTTTCTCTACCCCGGTTTCCTGCCTGCTTACGTCAGGCCATTGTTCTGTGAGGGAAAGGGACCTTTCAGATGGGTGGCCATGTCCGGAGACGCCAAGGATGTCCTGACTCTGGATGAAGCCGTCCTGGAAGCTTTCCCCGGGGATAAGCATCTTCATACATGGATTCGCCAGGCGCAGGACAGGGTCCCGTTCACCGGACTGCCGGCCAGGATTTGCTGGTTGGGATATGGCGACCGGACCGAGTTTGGCAAGAGAATAAATCGGCTGGTGGCCCGGGGCGACGTCAGCGCCCCCGTCGTCATCGGCAGAGACCATCTGGATACGGGTTCGGTGGCTTCTCCTAATCGCGAAACCGAGGGGATGCCGGACGGCTCCGACGCCATTGCCGACTGGCCGCTTCTCAATTTCGCTTTGAATGCCATCAATGGGGCTTCCTGGGTCTCTTTCCATGACGGGGGCGGAGTGGGAATAGGTTATGCCCTGCATGCCGGAATGGTCATTGTAGCCGACGGCACAAAAGAAAGGGAGAAAAGACTGGAAAGGGTGCTGACAGTCGATCCCGGAATCGGCGTGGCTAGACACGCCGACGCGGGCTATGAAATGGCCGCCAGGACCGCAAGACAAAAGGGGGTCAATATCCCGAAATGATAGCCGACGTCCTGATCAAAAACGCATCCGAACTGGTCACAGCCCGGGGTGCCAGGGGTGGCCCCAAAACGAAGCAGGCCATGGCAGATCCGGGCATTATCAGGAACGGGGCACTGGCTATAGTTGGCAAAGAGATTGTCGCCGTAGGGGAGACTGATGAAGTCCTGGCCAAAATCGGGCGGGCGAGGGAGGTAATTGACGCCACAGGTGGAATCGTGCTGCCGGGGTTTGTGGATTGTCACACACATCTGGTCTTCGGCGGTTCCAGAGAAGACGAGTTCATCCAGAAAATAGAGGGCAGGTCCTATCTGGAGATTATGCAGAGCAACGGGGGCATTCTCAGCACGGTGGAAAAAACGAGGGAGGCTCTGGCTTCTCCCGAAACTCTGATGAAGCGCGCTCAGGTTTTCCTTGGCAAGATGCTCGCCTTCGGCACGACCACCGTAGAGATAAAGACAGGTTACGGCCTGTCAACGGAATCCGAACTCGGCCTGCTGAAGATTATCGCCAGGCTGAAGGAATCTCAGCCGGTCGACATTGTCCCCACTTTTCTGGGTGCTCATGCCTTTCCCAGAGAATATAGGGAAAGGAAGGCGGACTACATTCGGCTGGTCCTGGGCATGCTGGAACGGATCAGGATCGAAGGCCTGGCGGAATACTGCGACGTTTTTGTGGAAGTGGGAGCATTCTCGCCGTCGGAGGCCAGGACAATCCTGGAGCAGGCAAAGAAACAGGGATTGAAGCTAAAGCTACATGCCGGCGAATTCAATGACATAGGCGGAGCGGAGCTCGGGGTAGAACTGGGAGCTACCTCGATAGACCACCTGGATTACATCTCAGAGAGAGGCATGGAACTCATGGCAGAGAAGAAGACCGTTGGAGTACTGCTGCCCGGTGTTCCCTTCCACCTAATGACCGACAAGCATGCGCCAGCCAGAAAGCTCATCGAGGCCGGAGTCCCCATCGCCCTGGCTACCGATTTCAACCCCGGAAGCTGTCCCACACTTTCCATGCAGATGATAATCGCTCTGGCCTGTCGTCAACTGAAGATGACGCCTGCCGAAGCAATCAATGCTGCTACCATCAATGCTGCTTATGCTCTGGACAGAGGTGACGAAGTGGGAAGCATCGAGGTCGGGAAAAGGGCCGACGTCATCGTTCTCGACATCCCGCGCCATCAGCAGCTGCCCTACTGGTTCGGCGTCAACCTGGTTGCGAAAGTGGTTAAGAACGGAGTAGTCATAGAATAGGGACCAGGGATCAGGGACCAGGGACCGGGGAAGAAGTCGCACGGGCTACCCCTCATTCATCCCATGTGCTGGCTGATCACATGGTTGACACACTAGGAACCTGTTCTAAAGTTCTTCTGGACGCGCTCTAGAGGCCCCAGGGGTGGCATTCAAGGAGGCATTGAAGCCCGAGATAGCCGGGCAATCCGACGGCCCTTTCATTGTTCTTGTCAGGCTGTCATCCCCAACTCTTCTCGTCTCCTACGGTAGTCCGTGTCTATCCGTTCGGCCTCGCCCACCAGACCTTCCCACTCGGCGGTCAAGCTCACCACCTTTTCCTTTAGCACCGCGTATTCACGATTCACAGCAATTACGTTCGCCGAATCCTTATAATGCGTGGGGTCGGCCATGAGCGCTTCGATTTCTTGAATTCGGGCTGTGCTGGCGGCCGTCTCCTGCTCTATCTCTGTGATGCGTGCCCTGACCGGCGATATGGCGCGGTAGTACTCGTTCCTCAACCGGGCCTCGCGCGCTTTGCGCTGGCGGTTTTTGATGCCAGTTGACGGCTGACGCAACTGGCCTAGGCGAGGCTGGGTCTCGAATGTCTCCGGTCGACCGTCTGGTGAACTGCTCCGCCATAAATAGTCGTCGTAACTGCCCGGGAAAACCGTTACCCGGCCGTCCCGCACCTGAATGATTTTGTTGGCGATTTCCCGGATGAGGGTACGGTCGTGAGTGATGAAACACAAAGTGCCTTTGTAGGCATCCAAGGCATCGCTCAGAATCTCGCGGGAGGCAATGTCCAGGTGGTTGGTCGGTTCATCCATAAGAAGGAGATTGGTAGGCCTTACCAGCATTTTGGCAATGGCAATGCGGGTCTTTTCCCCGCCCGACAGCACCGATATCCTCTTGGCCACATCGTCTCCGCTGAACAGGAACGCCCCGGCCAGGCCGCGCAGGCGCTGTTCCGGTTCGTCCTGTGCTGCGTTCCGCAATTCCTGAATGATGCTGTTGTCGGGGTTGAGAGACTCTACATAATACTGGGCGAAGTAGGCCGTAGTTACATTGTGCCCGAGTACGCGCTCGCCTTTCTCGAAGGGCAAAACACCGGCCAGCATGCGCAGGAGGGTTGTCTTGCCCGCCCCGTTTATGCCGACCAGGGCAGCGCGGTCTCCCCGCTCCAGCACGAGATTGAGGTCCTGGTATACGACATGCTCGCCGTAGGACTTGGCAACGTGCTTGAGTTCGATGACGACCCGGCCGCTGCGCGGAGGCTCTCTGAAGTTAAAATGTATCTTCTTCATTACCCGGGGGACCGTAATCCGCTCAATCTTGCCCAGCTGCTTGATACGGCTCTGCACCTGAGAAGCCTTGGTATTCTTGGCGCGAAAACGCTCGATGAAACGCATTTGCCGTCTGATTTCCGCCTCCTGTCGCCGGGCGGCCGCCTGGCGGGTCTCAATATCCTGCTGGCGGGCAAGGACGTAGCTGTCGTAATCTCCGTGGTGGAAGATAACGGCCTCGTCCTCGATAGCTATGACCTTGCTGACAACATTGTTGAGAAAGGCCCGATCGTGTGACGTGACCAGGATGGCGCCGGGGTAGCGCTTCAGGTACATCTCAAACCAGCGCTGTGTCTCTAGGTCGAGATAGTTTGTTGGCTCGTCCAGCAGCAGTATATCGGGACCGAGGAAGAGGAGCCTGGCCAGTTCAATGCGTGTCCGCCAGCCGCCGCTGAATTCCGACAGGGGACGGTCGAAATCCGACGGGGGAAAACCCATTCCACCTAGTATGATCTTTGCCTCGTGTTCGGAGCTATAACCGCCCTTCACCTCGTAAAGCGACTGCAACTCACCGAGCTTTCTCAACATGCCGTTGGCGGTCTCCTCATCCTGCTCCTCTGCCAGGTCTGCCTGCACCAGGGCTATCTTACGCTCGAGGTCACTGACCAGATCGGAGGAACGGGACACATATTCCAGCAGACTCCGCTGCGCTGACAACTGGACATCCTGGCGAAGATAGCCGATGGTTGTGTTGCGCCGTACAGTCACGCTTCCGGAATCGGGGATGATGTTACCGGTTATGATTTCGAACAGGGTGGTCTTGCCGGTGCCATTCCGGCCGATGACAGCGATGCGGTCGCTCATGCCAACGGTGAAGCTAATCCCGCTAAAGAGCTCGTGCTCGTTATACGACTTGGAGACGCCGGTGACAGTAAGCATATAGTCCTCTTACGGTGACATTGAATTGTAGCAAACAGGAGACAGGAAGCAGTAGTCAGGGGTCAGGAGACAGGAGACTGTGATTAGTGGTTGGAGGTTAGAGATTCAAAGTTCAGCATTAGTTGGATTTGTTGGGAGCTTAGAAATCAGAATCTCGGATTTGGCAATGACGAGGAGGGAAGACGCGTTTTTCGCAGTCACTTCGTCCAATAGTGGGTGATTCGGAGCACAGGATTAAGCTTAACAATAGGCCGGATTGCCCCCGCGGAACCTACCTGCGTTAGTTTGCGCTCTGATTTCCGCTCCGCCTCAGTCGTGCTATCTAGCATAGACTATCGCTCCTTTCTCTTTAGCAGGAGCCAATTCCTATCGCCTGTGTGGACCAGAGCGTACTCCCCCTGTAATTTATCTCCATGGAGCGTGAATGCTAACAGATCAGGCTCCTTTTGTTGGAGCTCGTATTGACCTTTGTCCCAGATTTCGACCTTGCCGGCGCCGTACAATCCTTCGGCGATATCTCCTTCAAACCCAATGTAACTCAGGGGATGGTCATCTACCTGAACGGCCAGTCTTCGAATACTGGGCTCCGCGGGAGGGCCCTTGGGCACCGCCCAGCTCTTCAGTACGCCTTCCATTTCCAACCGGAAATCATAGTGCAGACGACTGGCATGGTGTTTCTGGACTACAAATCGGCTCATTTCGACTACTAGTCTACCATCCAGAGCCAAAAGAGGGTGAGATAGTTAGGCAAGGGCGACCCTCCGGCTCCTAGTGTCTTTTCTTGCCCAGCGCGTCAGATCTGGAGCTATTGCTTTTCCGGATGAGCGAAAGTATCAGGCAACTATTCAAAACCAACGTCAACTTGTATGGAATCATTTTCAGCTACATGCGATACTCGTCGCTAGCGTCCGATACCATTTATTCTGAAGTTATGATGGATGTTGTGTCTGGATTCCAGGCAACCATCATCTATTTTCGCGCTCCCAAGATGGCTCAGCCAATTTACGATTCTCGCAATGGTATTCGCTAACTGAGGGGTTGTTTTGCTAGAACGAGCCTTCTCGCCGAGTTCAAATATCCAACTTCTTTCGATCGCGTTCACCGGTATCGCTCTTTCTGTGACCGCCAGGTAACTTTCCTGCATTGTTGTTCCTCCTGCTGAAATGACTGAAATCCGATTCTTTTCCCGTGTTAATACTTCACTATTTTGTATCATCTGATTACTCCACCTTCGCTGTCTTGCTTATGACTGTAATGCGGAAGGCCGAAAGAAGTTGCATTGTGCCGCTTCGCTTAACCCTCCTCGAATTCCGGGACGCCACTAACTACTCACTGGTGATATCTGAATACCGGCTGGTTTCCGAGCAGGACTAGTTCACACCAACTGACCAAACCGGCAATCGAGGTATTCTCGGTCGTACGAGCGGTAGGCCAATCTCAAGTACAGTCGATTGATCAACAAGACTGGTAAGGCCAGAACGCTGATAAGGTGATAAAATGACGTATTGAAGTCTTAGGGAGGCAATGTAAATTGAGAAGCGATCTTGATAGGCTAATGAAAGACTACCATCTAGATGCTATTGTTGCTTTTGGATCAGCATCGGACCCGGCATTCAATTACCTGACAGCCGGTTCTGACACTGGCGATGCAATGTTCACGAAAACGCCGGGCGACAAAGCCAATATATGGTTAGGATTTCTACAAAGAGAGGGCGTTAAGAATCCGGATTTTCTAGCTCACATTTTCGATCGTGCTTTATTTAGACGAGTATTTTGTGAAACGGGCAGCTATGAAAAGGCCGAATTGCAGATGTATCTCCAGGGCCTTGAATTCCTCAAGGGCATTAAGCGAGTTGCTCTATATGGTCGAATGGAGTTTTCATTTAGCGGTTTGCTTAGAAATGAGCTGAACAAACGGTACCCCGGCTTGGAGATGGTCGATGATGAAACACCTACTTTGGTTGACCGTCTGAGAGCGACAAAGAGTAATGAAGAATTGGCAAAGATGATCGAAATTGGCCGGAAAACCTCCCGGGTAATGACCGAGACTCGCGACTATATACGATCTCATAGAATCAGCGAGAACCGCTTCATAAAGAGTGGCCGTTCACCTTTGACCGTAGCCGATGTAAAAAGATTCACTCGTTCTAAGCTTTTTGAGCATGATCTCGAGGATAGTGAAGGGATGATTTTCGCTCCCGGCAAGCAGGCCGTTGTAGGGCACAACACCGGGGAACCAGACACACCGATATTGGTGGGAGTGCCAATCATATTCGATTTGTTTCCAAGAGAGGCCAGAGGTTACTATCATGATACGACACGTACGTGGTGCTTCGCACATGCTTCTGACTACCTTCTCAAACTCTATGAAGATGTTCGTGGCTGTTTTGATTTTGTTGTGAACAAAGCTGTTCCCGGGGTATCTTCAGGTAACCTTCAAGAACTTGCGTGTGATTACTATCGCGAAGGGGGCTATCCGGTGGTTAAGGATAATCCCAACACGATAGATGGCTATACGCACGCATTAGGGCATGGGGTAGGTCTCGCGGTACATGAACCGCCATATATGGGGATAGGAGACAAAGACATACTGTCCAAAGGGAACGTTTTTGCCATAGAACCCAGCCTTATTGATACAAATCGGGGACTTGCCGTACGTATTGAAGATACCTTTTATATAAACAACCATGGTAAAGCAGTTAGCATAACCGATGTTCCCTATGATCTGGTAATCCCAATTGAGTAGTCTTCAGACGAATGGGCTCTAAGCCCATATGGCTGTTCTTCTCCCCTTAAATATACGCATCAAAAGCAAAAATTCCGATGTTGAGCAAAGTAATTCTCTGTTGCCGATTGTTTGCGCAACATTGCTCAAAATCGTTGGACAACAGATCAAGGACCAGCGTCACCATGTGTGGAACCACCTTCAGCCACATGCTGTATTCGTCGCTAGCGTCCGATACCATTTATTCTGAAGTTGTGATGGATGTTGTGTCTTGATTCCAGACCACTCTCATCTATTTTCCCGCTCCCAAGATGATTCAGCCATTTTGTGATTTTGACAAGAGCATTCGCTAACTCAGAAGTTGTCCTGCCGGCACAGGTCTCCTTCCCGACTTCGAATACGCAGGTTTGGTCGATCGCGCTCATTGGTATCCCTCCCTCTTCCATGGTTAGACAGTCTTCCTGCATTGCTGTTCGTCTTGCAGCAATGAAGGAAATGCGATTCTCTTTTCCTGTTAATACTTCGTTTCTTTGTACCATTAGATGCCTCCTCGCAGGGTATTGACTTGATTATATAAACCTGCTATAATCCTTATGACGGTTAGTATAACACGGGGAAAATAACCTGTCAAGCCCACCTAGATGGTTAGAAAATAAGAAATCGGAGGAAATAGAATATGGATACGGAATATCGTACTAAGACAGGCTGGTTGTGCCTGGATTTTGCCAATACAATGGATTGGCATGCCAGCGAAAATCCTGTGGAATCATTGAATAAGTACGCCGATTTGATTGAGTGGTCGGCAAAGAGAGGCATAATTTCAGGTGATGCTAAGGATGTGTTACTAAGAAGAAGTGAAGAAAAACCGGTTGAGGCGCAAGCAGTGCTGGAGAAGGCAAGAGAAATCAGAGAAAACATTTATCAAATTCTTTCCGATACAGTCCATGGAAAGCCAATCAAGATTGCCGACCTAAGGGGATTCAATAGAGTGCTGGCAGGCACGTTAGCCCATTCGAGGTTGGCTCCCGATGAAAGGGGACTCAGGTGGGCCTGGGATTCCCATCCGGACAAACTGGATTCCGTTATCTGGCCCGTTGTCAAATCGGCGGTGGATTTGATGACCTCAGGAGCGACGAAGCGAGTGGGACAATGCGCCGACGAAAAAGGATGCGGCTGGCTATTCTGGGACTCAAGTCGCAACCGGAGCCGACGCTGGTGTGATATGAAGGATTGCGGGAATCGGGCAAAAGTCCGCCGCTTTTATGCAAAGTCAAAGTAATAAATGCTAGAGACGGGGGGGGTCTAATATGGACAAACAGGAAGCTATGACAGAGGGACTGCAGCTTATCGAGAGGTCACAGATATGCCTGCTCGGTACAAACGGAGAAGACGGGTTCCCCAATATCAAAGCCGTGATGAATGCCAAACATGAGGGCATGAACAAGATATGGTTCAGCACCAATACCCACTCTAAAAGGGTGCAACAGTTAAGAAGGGATAACCGGGCATGCGTTTATTATGTTGATGAGAAGGACTTCAAGGGATTGATGTTGACCGGGACCATACAGATTCTCCAGGACCCTAAATCGAGGCGGATGCTCTGGAGCGACGGCGATGAAAGATACTATCCCCTCGGCGTGGAAGACCCGGACTATTCGGTGCTCTGTTTGACAGCCCGCAGGGGCAACTACTACCACAAGCTAAAGAACATAACCTTTGAAATCGAGTAGCCGAAGTACCTGATACAGCCCGCATGGAAGAACAGGTACACTTTCCCGACCGAGCGAACTCCGGGAACACCATCCTTCCTTGCGAAGGACTAGGCCTGCTACAAACAGCACGCTAGCGATTCACGTAGTAGATAAGAAGCGTTCCGCCCGCCGTCTCGACGATGCATGATGTCCCGCCATATCCGACGATGGTGGAATTCGCCGTCCAGTTGAAGGCATCCATACTGGTGGCGAGATGGATCTCGGTGTACGTCCAGGGCTCTGGTTTGTCTAGCATATCTGGATCAAGTTGTTGATACAGCATCAGGTAACTACCGTCTGACAAGCGGATGGGCTGGGCGTTATCAATTATAAAGGTGGGCGGCGCTGAAATGCGCATGCCGCCCTCAACGGTGAAGTTGAGGCCATCATCGCTGATCAGGCTAAAGATTCCATCCTGCCCAGCGTTTGCACCATTGAGGAACAGCCGCACCCTGTTGTCAGGGAGCAGCAGCGCCCCGGGCATCCCGCCTTCACCAAATCCAATCCGAATGCCATCTTCACGTGTGAACGCGAGGCCATCGTTGCTCACAGCGCTGATAATTCCTTCTTGCTCCGACGGAACATACAGGCGGAAAAGGCTACCCGACATCGGCAGTACGAATGGGTCAACCATCGTTAACGGCTGGCTATAGACTGGCTGAGGTGTGTCGAAGTTTACGCCATCCATAGAGGTGGCGCGATAGATGGTTTGAGGTACTGGCTGATCCAGGTGGCCCAGGTCCACGAAGTAGAGCACAATGCGACCATTCGTCGTGAAGCCGGTGGGGTCCACTGCCCAGACTGTTGTGTCCGGCATGTGCGCCTGGCCGACATAAGTCCAGGTCGCGCCGTGATCGGTTGAGCGAAGCACACCCAAAGTAGCGGTACCGTTCTCAGTTGTGCCGGCACAGCCGGCGAGCAAGAGTGCCGTTATCAAGATGATCAATAGCAGCCTTCTGGACATAATGCGCTCCCGCAAAGTGTTCCTGTGTTCTTTGTAGAACCTGCGTATAGATGTATTGTAGGCTTGGCTAATTGTAGCTGTCAACGTACCCGGAATAGTCTGGCAGGGCTCGTTCTATACCGCCTCAGGATAGGGGGAGGGTTGCGATAGGAGACTTCATCATAACTCCCCCGCCTGCCAAAGAATTCGTTCGGCCTGCCTGCGCCGAAGCTTCAGCGTGGCGTCTGACTTGTTCGGCAACAGGATGGGGGTTGAGAACAGTGGTACCCCCTTTTCAGGTGTCTAGCGCTTGCGTGACGGCTTCACTGTGCTTTTGGCTTTGGGAGCGGCAAGCCATGGTTGCTTGCGCCACTGTTTCATTAGATACTCCTGCTGCAGGGAGTCATCTTTGAGCATTCCTTCTACGTCTGCTCCGGGACTGAGATACGCAAGCAGCTGGCGGTTTATCACCTTGAGCAGGCTGGCAAAGGCATGCTTGTCATTAGATGATAGTGGTGACATGCCCTGCTGCATGAACTCCCAGGCTGCCGGATTTGCCGGTTCAAGGGCTTTCTCTGCCTTGCTGGTGAGAGAAACATTCACTGCCCTGCGGTCCTTCCTGTCTCTTACCCTTCTGAGCAGACCAGCTTTGACCATCCGGTCAACTATCATAGTGACGCTGTTCGTGCTCCGCTCTAACCAGCGGGCCACATCAGTGATTCTTACAGGTGCATCACTGTATTTTATGGTTACAAGGACCAAATACTGCTCCATAGTAAGCCCTTGCTCGGCAAGTACCTGATCCATGCCATTCTTGAACCGGGTGTAGGTTTGGTATGCCGTGCGCCACAAGGCAACGCTCAGGTCTTCAAGTTCACGATTTGTCGTCATGCTTAACGTCTCCTTTGCATTTAGAGTTGTTTTTAACATAATAATAGCATCCGCAGGTGGAAGCAACAAACCGTGCGACGAAAGGTATTAATCAGAGAGGCGATTGGCTTCAAGGGGCCGTATCGGATTACCGGACTGTTTATGCGGTCTACAAAACCGACTTTCATTTTAGCCGGTCCAGGACTCCCTTTGTCACCTCGTTGCGGTTATCCGGAATGTGATGCAGGGGCAACAGTTACAGCCCTGGCCTCGGCCCTCTTGATCATGTCGGGAATCATCTGGGCTACCCCGGGATGCTCGCCGAGGGATATGAGCAGGTCGGCCGCCGGCAACTCGCGGGGCAGGAATTCATCAGCATGTTATAATTAGTCTGGTGGGTTTTCACAGAGGACGATGTGAAAGCATAGCCAAATCATCAAGTCGTAGGGAGGTGCCAATGTCTATTGCAAGGGTCACTGAAATCAAATCGTCTTCTCGTCTTAGCTTTGACGACGCGATCAAGAAAGGGATTGCCCGGGCCAACAAGACCCTGACCAACGTTAGGGGAGCGTGGATCTGGAATCAAGAAGTGCTGGTGGACAAGAAAGGGAAGATATCAGAGTACCGCGTTCAGATGAAGATTACCTTCGTTCTCGAAGACTAGGTGGGAAACGGGACAGGCAGCCGTCTGCTCAGTTCTAGGCATTTGGCGAGATTTCTCTTGGCACAGGCAAAGCGACTTCATCGGAATGTCGTCGCCTGCCCGTTTGGTCTATTCCTCCTCTGTCGGAGCCGCAACCTGACGTTTTAGTGGCTTACATTTTGTCAAAATACGGTGATTCCGGGCTTGTCTCTAAAATGAGCGTGAAATAGCATATGATGAATGACTTGCACCAATGTTAGCAGTGAAGGAGGGCCAACACGGAATGGTGGAGCTGGATTCTTGTAGCAGTGTTGATCGGTCTGATAGTGTGGTTGATCATGATAAGGCGGAGGTCCTAGGACCGAACTGACCGGAGAGCAAAACATCTATCCGACGGGCAGCCGGCCTTGTCACCAATACGTTGAGGGCCGCCTGGTGAGGCCCTTATTCCAGGATTGCCAGTTCTACTTGCCTATGCGGAATACCTTGGTCCCGCACCTCGGGCATACGCCTTGAGTGGCAGGACGCTTGTTCTTCATTCGGATGGCTCTGGGGTTCTTGATCTCAGTCTTTCTTCTGCATTTCACGCAATATGCCTGCATTTGAACCTCCTTGCGCATAGGATTTAATTCTGAGAATAACATCAATATGATCAGTAGTCAATAGGCTGCCTCCTCAACCCATCGTGAAGCGGGCCTGTAATACTGATTATTGTGTCGTGGCGGGACGCAAGCCGGTCACTTTATATAGCGTAACGGGCTCTGCTTTGCCCTTCATCTGCTGGGGCTCGAGTTGCTGGGTTTCTATATAGTCCTTTGTCTGATTATACGTCTCAGGACCAATCCAGACTTCATCGCCGGGGGCGCTGCCGCAAATGCGCGAAGCAGTGTTGATGGAATCCCCGATGACGGTGTATTCGCTGCGTCCGACGGAGCCGACGTTGCCGGCCACGGCTATGCCGGTGTTGACGCCGATGCCAAATCGCACCGGGATCGGCCGGTTATCTTTTTGCCGTAGCTCAGCAAGCTTCTGCTGCGCTTCCCAGGCTGCCTTCACTGCCAGCAGTGCGTGGGCGGGCTGGGATTGCGGCGCGTTCCACACTGCCATGATATTGTCGCCGACAAACTTGTTGACTATACCGTCATGGTGCACTACCGCATCGGCTATGACTGACAGGTAACTATTGAGCATTTGCATTACAGCTTCAGGAGACAACTGCTCGCTTATCCGGGTGAAGCCGCGAATATCGGCAAAGAACACGCTCACTTCCCTTTGCTCGCCCCCGAGTTGAAGTTGGCCGGCATCGGCCCGGCTGACTATCTCTTTGGCTATCTGGGGCGAAATATAGCGGCCGAAAAGCTCCTTGACAAAGCGTTTATCCGACTGCTCGGTAATGACCACGAAAACGATATTACTGATATAAAGTACCGGCAGCAACGACAGGGGATAAAACAGGTCCAGGATGTATCCTCTGTCGAAAGTGACGAAACCGGCTATCAGGTAAGCAATAAACAAACCCACGGTAATTCCCAGGCCCTTGGCTATGTCCCTCCAGTTGCGGGTCCCGCAGCGGGGCAAGGCAAAGGCAGTGATGGCAATCAGCAGCAGCATAATCATCAGGGTGATGCCGGTGCCGGGCTCTCTTAAGAAACGCTGTGTGAGAATGGTGTCCATGGCGCCGGCGTGTATGAAAACTCCGGGGATCTTGCTGGCTGAGGTCGGAATGGCCCAGCTGTCGAGCTCACCGGTAGCGGTCATCCCGATCAAAACTATCTTATTGTCGACTACCGACGGATCGAAGTTGCCGCTGATAATGTCACCGTAGGAGATGTACGGCCGCGCATTATTATCGGCGGCGAAGTTGATGCGCAGACGGTATGAGGTATCAACCGGCACATCGCGCATCGCCACGTAGAGGTTCCCGTTATCGAGCGGATAATCTTGCGGTAAATCCATGTTGAATTCCCTGTAAAGTACGGCCAGCGTCAAGGACGGATAGACCTGTCCCGAGCTTGAATCGACCACAATCAGAGGCAGCCGTCTCACCGTGCCGTCGCCGTCGGGGACCACGTTGGCGTGTCCGATACTGCTGGCGGCCTGCTCCAGAGAAGCTACCGGCAGGAGGAAACTATCATAGGCAATTCCCTCTTCAGTCCGGAAGACAGGTGGAACGCCGACTGCGGCCAGGACTACATTATCGGCCTCGGCAATTGCTGTCGCCAGTGCCTCATCCTGGGAGGAATTATCGGCAAAGACTACGTCGTAGCCAATCACCTTAACTCCAGCCTGCTTCAAGTTATCAATGGCCTGGGCGTGCAGACTGCGTGACCACTCGGCCCACCGGCCATAGGTCTCAAGGGTGTCGTCATCTATGCCGGCAATAACGATGTTCGGAGAAGGAAGCTCGGAGGTGAAAAGCTGGTCCGAAAACCATAGATTGATGGTGTAAAATGGCTGACCCAGCAAACTCACAAGTGTGAAGAGGCAGCCCACGCCCACGAGCACCAATACGTGATAAAGGCGCTTACGCTGGCGCCTGGTCATTCCCTGCTTGGGCAGCGCATTATCTGTAATCTTGGTCCGCCTCCAGGTGTCTGCTTCCTGTCGCTACTTCTAAGACGGCCTCGCCATCATAG
>Ga0316624_10000405_pt1 | contig 14367 bp, 17 predicted proteins | sample OWC_Aug_N3_C1_D5_FD_207657 | JGI IMG/M metagenome (GOLD analysis project Ga0316624, IMG submission 207657) | Wetland soil microbial communities from Old Woman Creek delta, Ohio, United States - OWC_Aug_N3_C1_D5_A | ecosystem: Environmental > Terrestrial > Soil > Wetlands | place: USA: Ohio... | reverse complement strand
CGCTGGTGAGTGGACAGATCTATCCACTACGAAGGAACCATACCGCGTGGAGGGCAAGAAGACCATCCTGTTTGAGATTGCGGAGAACCTCAACTGGGCATTCCCCGACTCGATCATCTGCCCAACCGGCGGCGGCACGGCGGTGATTGGCATATGGAAGGCGGCCGAGGAACTCATGGGTACCGGGCTCGTGAACGATCGTCCGCCCAAGCTCTACGCGATACAGAGCCAGCTCTGTGCGCCAGTGGTCAGTGCTCTTGAACAGGATCGCGAGGATGTCGAAGCGTGGCCAAACCCCGAAACATCAGCACTTGGTCTGAGAGTTCCCAAACCTTTCGCTGGTAGGCTGATCTTGAGGGCCATAAGGCAGTCTAGGGGTTCGGCGCTAGCTGTGAGTGAGGAAGAGATATCCGAGATGCAGAAGACTGCGACCAAGATGGAGGGAGTAGAAGTGGGTCCCGAATCTGCGGCAGGTTTCGCAGGGCTCCGCAGACTGGTAGAGGATGGACGGGTCAGTGATGACGAGCAGGTCGTAGTGCTCAACACAGGCCCTGCTTCAAGATACTGGTCCTGATTCCAAGAGGGCTACTGTTATTAGTTGAACTCACACTACTCGGGGCCAAGTCCCTGATACCGTGGAGTATCTCTCCGGAGGGAAACAGTTGCAGAAGGCTCAGGGTCATAGGAACGACACTGGCTATAGGACGTTCAGACAGTCGCTCACGGCAGGCAAGATTGAACTGACAGCTGCGTTCGTTCTAATTGTCGCGTATTTCTATGCGAGAGCCCTACTGGGGCTTGGCCTCAGCCTCGAACTAGCCATTGGGACCACTGCTGTGCGCCTGATAGATATCGTGCTAGTGCTTGGTTTCCTTATGGGAACGTGGCTGGCATTCCGGCCATCTGAGTGGGCGGTTGAGGGGATAGAGAGTGGAGCCGGACATCTCGTCCTGACCACGTATGTTGCCGGTATGCTGACGAGCCTTGCCAGCAATCTGCCAGAAGCTGTGGTAAGCGGCTTCTCCGCCTATTCCGGGTTCATGATTGGAGGAACGGCCGGACAGGAACTCAGAGACATCTCTGTCATATCGGTCCTCATAGCGGCTGGCTTCAACATGATTCTCCTTGGCGTCACGATTATCGTTCTGACCAAAGGCAAGAAGGACATCGAGGTGCCGATTGAAGCAATAAGAAAGGACTCGGTTCTCATGAGATGGACCATTGTGGCCCTCGCGAGCATGTTTGCTCTAGGGGTCCTTGAGCTCGCGGCTCCCACAACTGAGAACCCTTCCCTTCCGGCCATGGGCTCATTCGTCTTGATGCTCTCTTATGTCATATATGCAGTCGCCCTTGCCAAGGGCAAGGTGTCCAAGGAGGCGGAACTTGCAGAACCACATCACACGAAGAAGACGGCGCTCTTTCTGGCGATTGCAGGCATAGCAGGAATCTTCATCGCGGGAGAGATGCTCACTTCCAGCGTCGAGATTCTTCTAGATGAATACCGAACAACGATACTCGCGTATGGAGTTGACCCAGTCACCTTGCCCGCCGTACTGCTCGGCGCCGCTGGGGCGCTTCCCGAACACGGTATTGCTCTGATTGCGGCCTCGAAAGGCAAGATGGGGATTGCAATAGGCAATCTCTTGGGAGGGGTGCTTCAAATCGTGTTGCTCGTTATGGGAGGCATCGGCATCTTTGTGCCCATACCACTGGACAGGTACGTGCTGTTCCAGATTGTAGCGATTGCTGGCAGTCTCTATTTCCTGAAACGTACAATCACGGACGACCAGAAGCTGGATCTCTTCGAGGGCGCACTCATAATATTGCTTCAGGCCTATGTCTTCACCCTCTTACTCACATGATGTCGCTTGACTATGTGAGGAAGTATCAGCCGGAGGTCGTCCTCACGAATGACTACCGAGGCAGACTTAGCGACATCGTCGTTTTCGGGTCTGAAAGCAATTGACAGGCCGACCACTGAGAAGACCGAGATGTCGTTCTTTCCATCTCCGACGAAACAGGTCTCTCTCAGGGTTGTGCCGAAGTGGTCAACAATCTGCCCGATCTCCTCGACCTTCGCGCCCCATCCTACGTTGACCTCCACCTCTCCTGTCAAGACACCATCTCTGTGAAGCAGATGGTTCGTGAGTACGTAGTCGATTCCAAGACGCCGCGCCACATCGTTCGCAAGTAGGTCGACACCGCCAGAGAGTATCGCTACCTTCATGCCGTTGGCCTTCAGTGCTTCTATCGTCTGCTGGGCGCCTGGCACAAGCTCTGTGCTTTGCACAATCTGCTCTATCTCCTTCAGAGACTTGCCTCGCCAGAGCGCCGCATCAAGGTCAGCCCACTGCCTGTATGTGATCTTGCCAGAGAAGAACTGGTCATAGTACTCCTTACCCTGTTTCTCCGACCCGAACACCTGATGAAGACGCCACCAGATGCTGTTGTGACGGGTCAACGTGCCGTCTACGTCGAACACGACAAGTCTGACTGCCATTGAAGTTGTCCACCGCAACCCGAAGTCTAGGAGTGAGCTGCCTTCTCTCGCTCCTCTTTTGCCTCCCGCTCAAGGTCCGCCAGGAGGTCGTCGACCTTCTTTTCCTTTGACTTCTCTCCACTCTTGGTCTTGGAGGGCTCCTTGGACAAAGGCGGAAGTACTCCTTCCTTCTCAAGCAGTATCTCTGCCTCCATGGCTTCCAGTTGCTTGTCCACCTTCTCCTCAGCCTCGGCCGTGGAACCAGTGGTGCTGAGATCCTCAGACAGTAGCTCCCCAGCAATTGATATCTCCTCGAACGCCTGGGACAGTTTGTCTAGCTGCGTCTGAATCTCTGTTGGCGTAAGCAACTTGCGCGCCTGTGTCAGCGCGTCGTTCGCCATTGTGAATGCCTTCAGGACGTCGGCCTGGTCTCTTGCCTCCTCAATGCTCATCAGGGCAGTCTCGAGAGTGAGGAACTGCTGATGGTAGCGAGCCCTGCGTCCATCCAGCTCCACCACAACAGTCAGGTGCGACTTAGCTGCACTCCTGTCACCTGCAGACATAGCCTCGCGAGCCAGTTTCTGCTCCTCAGCAGAGCGAGTTTCAAGCTTGCGAATTCTGAGCGTCAGAGCGTTCATCGTGCCACGAATCTCGAGCATGCCCCGCTCAGCGTCTATCTTCTTCTTACCGCTTAGAAAGCCCATCATGTCCACCAGAGTCGGCCTTACAAGCAAACGACCACATGTGCACATTTAAACAATTGGAATATCCCAAGACCAGCCAATTCCGGCACTGCCAGTGGTGGTTCCTGTGTCCCTCATGAAAATCATCAGACTAGCCGTCAAGTCGGCGAGGAATGCAATACTCGAGGATCTGACGCTTGCTAGCGAACAGACCGGCGGCGAGAATCCATTCGGTGACAAGACCCTAGTTCTGGACCTGAGGGCAGAGCAGGAAATCGTTCGAGTCTTGAGTGAGTCTGGCACACCATTCGCGATACTCTCTGAAGAGAATGGCACCATGAAGACTTCTGAGAAACCCGAGTACTTGGCAGTGGTTGACCCCATAGACGGCTCAACGAACCTCGAGAGAGGGATTCCCCTTTGTTCAGTCGGGATATCTGTTGCGAGATGGGCTGAGAAAGTCACAACCGACGATGTCGAGCTGAGCATGATTGACTCGCTCTTCCTTAACGAGAAGTACACAGCCATCAAGGGGAAAGGCGCATATCGAAATGGAAAGCCTATCAGAGTCGCTGCCCAAAGGCCGCTCTCTGAAGCAATCGTGTCTTATGACACCAAGCGTCTTTGGGATACCGTCTTCGCTGAGAAGTCAAGGCGCGTGCTGTCTGCCGTGAAAGACATGAGGAGGTCAGCCAGTAATCTGATTGATCTCTGTTGGACAGCCAGCGGTTCTCTCGACGCTATGGTGGACCTACGAGATATCCTTCCCATAGTTCATGTGAGTGGCACCCACATGGTGGAGGAAGCAGGTGGCGTCGTACTGGATGCGTCCGGCAAACGATTCTGTGTGCCAATTCGGATGGACCAGAAGATGAGCTTCGTCGCAGCATCGTGCAGTGACATAGCAGCTCAGATCGTGGCCCGGTTCAGCGAGCGCGACTAGACTTCATCAGGCTCGTCAGTCGCATCTTCCGACTCCTCGTCCGACAACTCTGGCTCTTCGTCGGCGGCTTCTGCGGACTCAGTTTCGGGTGTCGATGACTCCGGCAGCTCCTCTTCCAGAGGAGGCTCTTTTACAGGCACCTCTTCGGCCTCTGAGGTTTCTTCCTCGACAGCCTCTGAAACCTTCCCTCTGGACTTCGTCATGAGATTGACATAGGCGTATCCAAGTATAGCACTCGCTATGGCAACCACCATAGTCACTGCGATTGCACCGGCTATCCCGAGCCATGCCACAGGGTTGACCAAGAGATCTGGAACCGAGGTCTCAAACCCGATCTGCTGAAGCCACATCGGTATGACAAAGACAAGTGGCAGACAGATGATAATCAGGAGGATGACTGAGCCGACTATCTCCCCGGCGTGCAGAAGTATCTTCTTCAGGGTACTATCGACAGCTTTCTTTGCTATTGCCATCTCTGAAGCTCCGCGGGAACCGCGCCGGGTGCTCCTTTAAAGGTTGCTACTAATCGGGCAGTGAGGGGACCTCAGAAGGAGTTGTCGCAAGCGACGGGAGGGTTCGCGTGAGAGAGAGGCGTAGTGGTTGAGTTGTAGGTCCCCTGTTATTGCATATGATATGATAACAGCATATAAGGATTGCTTGAGTGGCACGCGAAGTGATTCCAATAGGGATGCCACTCATGAGATCAGAAGGCCGGGGGTGAAAAACGCTGGAAGGAGGAGGAGAGATGCACGCTTACCTGGAGATACCCCCGGTTTGTGTATCACACTATGAGTAGTAAACATATAATCAAATCTCCGATTGATGCAAGATTGTGAGGATGCGATTTTCGCAAGAAAGACTTCAGTACATTGCGGAACACACAAAAATTTATATGCTCGCTAAGAAAAGTACAGGACGTCGGGGATGCGTCCGATCTCTCATGATGCACCATCTCCTGATGGCGGGCATCATCCTGAAACCCTGAAAGCACCGAAAGTGCACACATCCTCTCCTCCTCAAGCAACCGAAAGCGAACCTTCTTTTGGGCGCTCCTCGACATTTCCTCTTCCCAAGGACGCATTCTGGGTAACGCCATACACGTGATTGAACACTGTGTCCACTAGAACTCACGACACTCAAGGTGTGGATATGAACGGGGGATTCGATCCTTGTAGTGGATACTCAGTCTGGAGGTTCAAGGGCTTTGAACACATCTTCTTTCGTATCCCTACTCAGAACAGCAGAGGCAATCAGGAGTCCCTCTTCTTGGAGGATCTCCAAGCCAAACCCGATGGAGGTGAGACGTTTCAGGTATTCAAGGGTGGTAATAATACTATCAATGGCGTTCCGCAGTGATACCGAATCCGAAGTCTCTGGCAGGGAGGGCAGAGAAACCTCAACATCAACATCAAGGCCCTCTGCCCTGCACTCATATCTCATCAAGATGATTCGTACCGTGCTAGTCTTGAGAAGAACCTCTGAAACCTGATGCATCCGGTTGGGTGAGGTGAGGAAGAGGTCCGCCGAGGCGAACCGCCGGAACCTCTCCATCATCTCGGTTGAATTCATCTTGCGATATCTCCCGACTACAGCTCAGTTCTATCAAACACAAAGAGAGAGATGAGTACGAACATGACAGTCTGAACAGACGCTGATAGAAGCATCCAATCAAGACCCAGAACTGAATCCCCTGTAACAAGACCGAGCCCCGCCAGTGGAAGGCTGCATGGAATCAGGAATAGGACCAAGGGGAAAAATCGCGCAACTATCTGTGATCCAAGTGTCAAACCTATAGCTACTGCGAGTACCTTGCCTCTGCTGGTGGTGAGTGTACCTATCATTACTGTCAGGCTTGCGATATAAGCCACAAGAATACCTGTGAGCCCGAGGTTCATGAGAAATCCAGGTATGTTCAGAGTGTAGCCATATCCAATGAAGATTCCATATGCTATGACACCCTGAATGACCACAGAGACTCCCATGATTGCTAGAATGCCGGCGGTCAGCTTCGACAGAAGATAGGCCTTCTTTGACACGGGTTTTGAGAGAATCCATGCCGCCGTCCCTGACAACTTCTCATCGATGACAATGCCCTGCAACAATACGGGGATGAAGATAGAGAAGAGAAGGACGAGCATATTGAAGAACATCAACAGCGAAAAAGTGTCCTGTGGTAGTGGTAGCACCTCGGCAATCATGTCAGCAGGCAGACTAAGAAACAGAACAACGAATCCATTCGCCAGAAACGTCCAGATCAGTAGCTGTTGTATCCAGTACATCGCACTGCGTTCATAGCGAAGCTCACGGTTGATCAGATTCTTCGTCCCTGCGTACCAGGGCTCTGTATTGGTTCGCGCTGTCACTTCAGTTGTCACTTCTATCATCCTCCACAAGTCTAAGGAAGATCTCTTCCAACTCATACTTCTTCATGCCAAATTCACAGACAGAGAGAGACCGATCTCTGAGAATGAGCCTCAGGAGTTCCTCCTCTGCCACAGTTTCGTCCCTGACCGAAACTAGCCATTTTGTCCTTCCATTCTGTTCCATAGTCTGCACAGAGTTCACCCATGGCTGCCCGGTAATCAGGTCTCTAGCTCTCTGTGGGTTTCCCCTGATGGTAACCGCATAGACAGTGCCTTCTGCTCCTGCAAGAAGCTCGCTCAGAGGTGCACTTGCCACAAGACTCCCTTTGTTCAGAATTGCCACGCGGTCGCTGACTCTCTGCGCATCATCAAGGATGTGCGTAGAGTAGAAGATAGTTGCTCTACTTCTGAGAGACTGCATCAGATCAAGGACATCCTCCCTACCCTGGGGATCTAATCCTGCCGCAGGTTCGTCAAGTATGAGTAGGTCTGGATCGTTTATGAGAGCTTGAGCAATCCCAAGACGCTGCCTTTCTCCACCTGAGAAACCCTTTGTCTTTCGGTCAGCCATTCGATCAAGCCCGGCGAGATGCAGCACCCTATTGATCTTGCTCTCCAACTGGTCGCTATCGACCTGATAGAAGAACCTCGCTGCAAATCTGAGGATCTGGCGAGGAGTCATGTTCTGAGAGTACTGCTGATTCTGTGCCATGTAGCCCACTCTGGAACGGATTCTCTTGTTCTCCATTGTGAGGTCATGACCAAGAATGGTTCCGCCGCCCGATGTGGGTCGAGTCAGACCCAAGAGCAGCTTGATCGTGGTCGTCTTCCCAGCACCGTTTGGACCTAGGAATGCGAAGACTGTGTTCCTCGGTACTTGTAGGGAAAGCCCTTTCACTGCATAGAAGTCCCCAAAGGCCTTACTGAGCCCGTGAATCTCAATCGCAGCGTGGCTTTCACTTTCCTTCGGATTTTCTTGTGATTCTGTCATGGTGATTCACGAGGCGGACATATGCACGACAGAATATCTAGCTGCGTTAGGTAAGAAGTTGACAGAAGCATCAGAAGGGGCCTTGAGAACGTCATTTTGTAAAGAAAGCGCCTTACGGAGTGGCTGGGTTGATTCCGTCTAGACTCCTGCAGCCTGAACGGCTTCCTCGAGGCAGAGCCTCCTGATGCTCTTGTATCTGTATGATGGTCTGTAGATGAAGGCCTCAGAGTATAGTATGCCAGGATATGACCTGATCTTGGCAGTCATCGTATCAACATCATTGATGTTGTCAACGGTCGCAGCGGCTATCAGTAGCGGGTCAGTTGCAGACGGAAAAGTCTCCCAGAATTCATCCCGGTAGCTCGCCGTTATCATATCCATAATCTCCTCCCTAGAGGCTTGTTTTGGGTCCCATCTTAGCTTCAAAAGAAAGGTCACTCTGTCTGCCACGTTGAGGCGCAATCTAAGCTGGAAATTGATCGCCTCGCTCTGCTTCAGTTCTCGCAATGTCTTTCGAACAAGGCGCACTGTCAGGCCAGTTTCCCTTGCGATGTCACTGGTCAACATCCTAGCGTCTTTGAGGAGTGCTTTGAGAACCCTTAGCTGAAGATTCGTCAGGCTCGTCTTCTTCCCTCGTGGGCTAAGTACAGTATGCATTTCGGTGGAGACTACATGGGGATTGCTCCTCACGGCTTCAGCAAGAACCGCCAGCTCGAGCGAGCTTGTATACTCTGCAAATACCAAGTAGTCCCCTCCATGAATGACAGTAATCTGCATAACGCCTCTGTTCGCAGCAATCTCCGAAACGAGCTGCTCTTTATCCTCTGTGGCATCCGTCTTAAGCCAGAACGCAGCGATCTCAGAGCCGACCATGGCTGGCGAGAACTCAACAAGGAAGTCTATTATGACTCCACTGGCGACCATGTCATCGACTCTGCTCTTGATGGCAGTAGCGGACATTCCTAGGGATTTCGCTATCTCTCGATACGGGGTCCTGCAGTCATTACCAAGTATGTTGAGTATCTGCTTGTCAATGTGATCCAGTTGGGGCATCAAGAGAACCAACAACATAGGCTTCATGAAGGTTTTGATAGTTGTGCCATCTGTCCGTCTTGTACAACGTCACAGTCAACATTCTCGAACACGTCACTTGGTTGATGCCAGTCTGGACTACTTGGCCGTGCAGACCAGTGGAGTTTCCTCGACCAACCCTAGTCTCATAGGAGATAGCCCATAGGAGAAGACCTCCATGGTGAACGGATTGGTCGATTCGGCAATCTTCGTCCACATCGCTCCGTCCTTTCTGTAGTAGCTGTAGTCGACTGCGTTCATTCTGACCTCGATTATCGATTTCTCCGGTAACAGATCCAAGTCACGAATCTCAAGCTCAATACCGTGGGGCTCGCACTCATCAATGCAGTCTGTCGCAGACAGCTCCTGAGGACGTGACAGGAAGACTCGCGTAGCATCGGCCGAAGCGGAAAGAAGGACAGCAACATGTGGCCGGTTCCTATGGTCCCAACTCCGCGGTAGCCTTGGGCGCTTACAGGAGAAAGCGCCAACAGCCGCTTCCAGAACCAAATAGGATCCCTCGTCAATCCTCATAGCGTCAGCTGCCTCATCGTGCTGAGCGTACAGGATTGTGGGTGACATTTCGCCGGCCATATGTGAGGATACGGTGATTCTGAGCATATAATAGGAAGTTGTGAGTGAATTCATGCAGGCTGTTCGTAGACTGGGCAGAAATGACGAATGGATTGGCAGTGCGAGGGGCAGCACTTTCGGGGCTCCCTTTCACTTCCCGAGACGCTCGAACGCGGCAAATCGAGCCCCGCCCTGCCTAGTGCGAACTTAACAACTGGCCACGCCACTCAGCTTGAAAGCTTCGGCTTCAAGAGTGCATCGGCAACTTCGCTCAGGCTTCGGAACACCCTGCTGGCTCCAGCAGAGGTCAGAACCTCAGGAGGTGTTTCACCCGTGGCCACTCCCCAGAACTCGATGCCAGCTCGCCCGGCCGCCGCCCCATCGATACGTGCATCTCCAATGTACACCGCTTCTCTCATCTTCACGGACAGCTTCGATACCGTGTCTCGGATGCCTTCAGGAAAGGGTTTCGGGCTTGGGCATTCATTTCGAGTCTGAATCAGGTCGAAGTACTTGTCAAGGGGTATTCGCTGCATGATGATGTTCACCGCATGACGTCCATTGTTTGTCAGAATCGCAGTCTTCATGCCAGAGTCTCTGATTCGCCCAACGGCATCGAGAGACCCGTCAATCAGTTCGACATCCTCCGCGGCAGAACCCTCATGCGCGTTCAGGAGTGCGTCAACCTCTGCGCTCATCACCGTCCATCGTCGGTGCGAGATGCCGTGATTCAGGAAATACTCCTTCGCCTTCATAGTGGTGCTGGTGATACCGTCTGCAGGATCGAGAACACTCTCGGGTAGTCCCCTCTCGATGAAGTAGGTCTTCGTGTCACGCCTCATGGCGTCAAGCGGAAGAGTCAGCACGGTTATCGTGCCATCAAGGTCGAAGATGGCGGCCTTCAACATCCTGAGGTCTACCCTGATGGCTCAGCCAGAATTGCCCTCTCTTAAGTCTGTCTTTGTCGCCAGACTCTGTGACTCGACTCGATGTATGAAAGCCTCCACAGACTCAGCGACAACATCTAGGGACTTGTTGTAGAAGTGCCCCTCACCATCCAGTGTCACACACTCAACGCTGTCAGAACCTAACATGCCGGCAATAGCCAACATGTCTTCATGAGGTACGACCATGTCGGCTGAGCCGTGGAAGAGGAGAAGAGACCGACGACCCACTCGCTCAGTTGCGTTGCGAGCCCGCAATCCATCCTGAAAGATTCGCATGGAGGCGCTCAATAGAACCAAGAAATCGACATCAACTCGAGAAATCATCTTGAGTGCCACAGATGCTCCAAAGGAATACCCCGCTAGCCCTATCATCCCAGACTCGGAGTGGCTACGCAGGAAGGCAAACGCCCCACATGCGTCGTCGAGTGCGCCGGTCACTCCTGGGAACTGATTCCTGTCACCCCCAACTCCTCTGAAGTTGAACCTAAGAGCCGTGTACCCTGCTCTGGTGAAGACCTCCTCAAGCTTGAGGACCACGTTGTTCCTCATGTCACCGCCGTACATGGGGTGAGGATGGAGTATGAGAACGGCTCCTTGTCCACGTTCTGAGGGGCGCGACAGCTCGCCTTCCAGAACGTATTCCTTCAGAGGAATTGCGACTCGCTCCACGGTAGAACACGGGGTCACTTCTTCCCGGACACCACCAATGCCTTGATGCATGTCGCATCCTTGGTGGCTGCGCGCACAACTTCCATCTTGACTTCGGGTGCTACACCCTCGGCCACCGCAGACACGTAGGGCAGGCACACTGCCTCGCAGTATAGCTTCCCCCGTTTCTTGAAGGCCTCATACTGCGGACAGAACGGGTGATCTGTTTCGACACGGTTCTCAGACACCCACCTAGGGACCATCTTCGCACCCATCACATTGCCGACGACGAGCCAAGCGTCTACTGCGTCCTTCAGACTTGAACCGAGCTGCAGCCTGGATTTCAGTGCTGTGGCATCCTGCTGGCCGAGCCGTCTGAATATCTCGGCAGTTGCGTCGAGACCTTTCTCGCCAAACCTCTCCTCAAGGACAGAAGCCATCTCTGCCATGAGTCTGTTCAGATTCAGTCTGAGTTCGGAAACCTTGTTGCCCGGAGGGATCAGACCCTTCACGGCTGCATTTCTCATGATTCCCAATTGTAGACCTCCATTAGGGAGTCGATTGCGCTTCTTACGCTGCAGTCCGTCTAATAGTCTTGCTGATAGGAAAACCGGGCCGAATAGCCGGCTTTTGCCGCAGTACCTCTGGACTCTAGAACAGAATTGTCTTTATGGCCGGCAGACCATCAAGCGACCAAGGAGCTGCGACAACTAAGATGCCTCAGGTCGACAGAAAGAGCATGCGCTCAATGATAAACGGGTTTCCATCGATGCTGGCCCAAGTCAAAGTCAAGGACGTGTTTCTCTCGCAGGCTCAAGAAGCTCACGAGAAGGGACTTCGTGGACTGTGTCTTGTCGGGATGGGGGGTAGCTCGATTGCCGGAGAGATGTGCAGGGGCCTTCTCAGCAAGGAGTCGCCGCTTCCCATCTTTACTTCGCGCGACTATTCCCTTCCGCTTTCTGTGGACGGGAAGTGGGCCGTCATCATTGTCAGCTACTCTGGCAACACTGAGGAAACTCTAGCGTCATGGGGAATGGCAAAGGAGAGAGGCTGTGAAGTGTTCGTGGTCACTTCGGGAGGAGAACTGGCAAAGACATCTGACGGGCCAAGGCTCCAGCTGCTGCCCGAAGGACTGCAGCCGCGGGCGGCCCTGCCGCTCATCTTCTCAGTTGTCTATCCCCTAGCGTGCAAGCTCTTGGGAGTGAAGACAGAAGACCTGAGGCGCATCTCGACCAAGCTTGAGTCCATCACTGCCGAATGGGGCTCTGGAATACCGGCGCCCGAAGCGACCGCAGCAAGCCTCGCGAATAACATTCCACTCTTCATAGGCTCGGCACACATCGCTCCGGTCGCATACAGAGCGAAATGCCAAGTGAACGAGAACGCAAAGTCTGCCGCCTTCTGGTCAGAAATCCCTGAAGCGAATCACAATGAGATAGAGTCCGTCGGGACGTTTCTTCAGCACCGTATCATACCAGTGATGATCACCAGCCGTTCCTACGACAACAGAACAGCGCGAAGATTCCAAGTCACCCGAGAGATCATGGCAAAGCAAGGACTGCAACCTCTTACCTTGGGCCTAGATAACAGTCCACGACTTGAGGAGATGCTTGCTATGACTCACTATCTAGACACGGTTTCGCTCATACTTGCGGAGTTGGGTGGTGTGAATCCACTCTCTGTAGACAGGATAGCCGACTTGAAGACCAAGATGCGGGCCTAAGCTCAGTTCCTAGTCTATCCCGCTGTGCACAAACACAAATCCCCTCACACTCTGAGCAGACTTGAAGACAGTATAGTGTAGAGTCAGTTCTACTATGAAGTTCCAGGTGTCCGTGTCGGCGGCGTTCTTCAAGAGGAGCTTGTCGGCTGCCTGCTGCAGGCCGGCGGATAGACTGAAAGTCTTGTTGTAGCCACCATACAGGCTTCTGTCAGCCGCAGGTATCAGGCTGAACCAGGCTGCGTAGTCAAAAGACTCGCTGTTCAGCGTCACGGATGCACCTATCGAACGCAAATCGGCCTCACCGACCACTCCTTCGACGACCTTGAAGCTGAAACTGAGACGAACGACAGGAACCATCGATGTGTTGTATGGGTCGAAGTTCTCGGGGTCGAAGTTTATGATAGTGAGCTGCTCGAGTTCGACATCCAGACGAGTCATCATCACATAACTACCTGAGTAGAGACTGGTGCTGGATACAAGACTTGCTCCTCCGACAATGCCAAGAACGATTGTGGCAAGTACAATGATGTTCTGAGACCTTGTTCCTGATATCATTCCGTTTCACCGAGCCGACGACATTACCCGTAATATCATGGTTTTGTTTAGCGCATTAGAATCCTGCGATTACCCGGCGAACACTGCAAGTGTCGCAATATGCACAATCCATGGAAAGACCGCTAGTGCCGCTGGCAGAGGTATCGCAGGCAGGATTCCCTCGTCTGGAGCAAGCACGAAAGCATTCACGAGTATCCCCAGGACGGCCAGCAGGACTGACATGATCCATACATGGGGTGGGAAGAATATCAGTGCATGAGCACCGATGAGGGAGTAGGCAACGTAGTCACCGACCCCTACGGCGACACTCTCGGACTGGATACGGGTGTAGTCGAACGGGTCGGAACCTATGCGGTCCGTCATTGAAACTACTTGGACAGCCGGCGCGAACCTGGTCAGTGAGTAGTCCTCTACGATGAGAGAGAGAATCACGACAACCATGCTCGTGGTGATGAAGGTAACCCCCATGAAGGTGCCAAAGATTCCACCATAGAAGGCCACGAAACCATTGCGGAGCACCGCCGGAATTGCATCTATCAGGACCAATGCGATTGACAGCATGGATACCCCTAGTGAAACGAGGAGGAGAAGTCCCTCAAACAAGCTTGCCGACCCCTTGAAGAGAACCAGTAGGAACGCCTGTCCCAGAAATATCGACACGAAGAAGAGCATCGGTGAAATGAAGAACGCCACCATCAGCCTCCTTGCCCCACGACCTTGCCTCTGCAGGAGCCAGAAGAGCGAGCCCACGACCGCCACGCCCAACACGGTAGACACAATGGCTTGGACGACCATATCAAGGAGAGTGTAGCTCACGGTGACGTTGACCATGATGAAGCCGGTACCCTTGACAGCGTTAGCTATGAGCAAGCCCACAAGAAGGGGTAATGAGGAGAGGAAGACTAGGATAATCCTACGGCGTTCGATGCGCACCAATCCATGCACCAACCCTCCTTGACATTCGGCGACATTAAAGACGATAGGTTCTATGCAATGGAGAGCCTTCTTGGTCGCGAACGGCAAATCGAGAAAAGAAAAGGAGAAGGGGACTGCTGTCCCCTTGAGTTGTACTACTACCTCTGGCGCATCAACACGTAGGCACCCACAAGTATCACTACTGCAGCACCGACTGCACCCGCCACAATAGCTAGGAATGTTCCGTCGCTTGTCGTGGTGGTCGTTGTCGTGGTTGTAGTCGTGGTCGTTGTGGTTTCCGTCGGCACATTTCTGGGGCTGAAGAAGTAGTTCGGGTTGTAGGTCAACTCGACGAACTCACCTGCTACATACTCAGATATGTTGAACGGACCGGAGGTGACCATCTCATCAGTCGGAGGAGCTGGGTTCCAGGTGTTCCAACCGGCCGGCGTAATCGTCTCGAAGACATGCTTCGG
>Ga0316624_10000404_pt1 | contig 14369 bp, 15 predicted proteins | sample OWC_Aug_N3_C1_D5_FD_207657 | JGI IMG/M metagenome (GOLD analysis project Ga0316624, IMG submission 207657) | Wetland soil microbial communities from Old Woman Creek delta, Ohio, United States - OWC_Aug_N3_C1_D5_A | ecosystem: Environmental > Terrestrial > Soil > Wetlands | place: USA: Ohio... | reverse complement strand
TTTGCAGCCTTGCTGCCCAGTCACTCGCCAGAAGCTCATTTCCTCTGCCCAGGGATGAAAACCAGGTGAATGTCACAAGCATGGGTGCCAGCATCAGTGACGCGTATAGCCAGTCCCGCCGCGCAGTTTGTCTCACTATATGGATAAAGACAAAAAGAACTAGAGGTATATAGATGAGCGCTACTATCCAGCCCCAACCCTGCGGGAGTGAAAGCAGCAATATCCCGCTGACTACTACTGGCATAAGATAGTATCCTAGCCAGGGGAAAAGCCATATGGGCTTACCGCGACGCCAACCGTAAACTGCTATGCCGACAGTCAGGGCCAATATGATTGACACGTAGACGATATTCTGCCAATAGTATGAAGTGAAGAGCAAAGCAACCAGAAGGTGGGGCAAGGCACTAAAGATTGCCTCCTTCCAACTACCTTGAGCGTGTGTTTCGTAGATTTGCCTGGCGATTAGTTCGGGAGAGCCCAGAGACTGTACTGCGATCTTACTTGCTTCCTCTTTGCTCAGCCCCTCTTCTTGTAGCTCCTGTATCTTCTCCTCGAGATGTGTGTAAAGCTCCTCTGCCACGCCGTCCCTTATGGTATGATCAATCTTGAGGCTAGCCTTGAACCTGTTCAGATAATGGCTTATGCTACTCACTATTCTGGTCCTATGTTGTTTCCGCCTGTATAACTGCCTTGATCGCCGAAGAGAAATCCTGCCACGTAGCTAGTCTTTTGGCTAGGATCTGCTGTCCCTTTTCAGTTATGTAGTAGTAACGTCTCTGTTGTCCGTTAGGTAGTATCTGCCATTTACCTGTGATAAGGTTATCTCGCTCCAGCCGGTGCAGAGCAGGGTAAAGAGTGCCTTCCTTAAACTGAAAATACCCGTTGCTCCTTTTCTCCAGTTCCTTCACTATCTGGTAGCCGTAGGTAGGCTGACGACTAATCAAACAAAGCAATAGAGAATCGGTGTTTCCCTTCAACAATTCACGCCCGTAGTTCATCACTGCACCTCGATCAAGATGTTGCCTTCGTTTTCACTATAGCACTGCCTAGCTAGTGTGTCAACACCAGTGACGATAGTAGTCTTACCGTGGCTAGGCTCGCCATGAAGTACCTTCTTTCCAGCCATCATTTGCCACGCTGCCAGCCTCTCACAAGAACTCTCATATGCGGAAGGGGCTGAACAATGTCGTCTTCAGCCCCTTCCGCATATTTGAATGCCGCGGCGGTGACTCCTATCATGCTCAAGTTGTCATTCTTGGGCGATGCGGATACGTAGTCGCTGAGTAGCGACATTCGCCGGCGTGGCATTGTCACTTACCTGTATCGTGAAGTTGTAGTTGCCTTTCTCGGTTGGAGTCCCTGAGATGACTCCGCTTACAGTGTCTACTGCAAGTCCATCGGGCAGTCTGCCGCTGACAATAGTCCACGTATATGGTGGCATGCCACCCAAGGCCACAACGGTGACATTATAGGCAGTCTCCTCCACCCCATCCGCCACATTCATGGTGGCAATGACCAGAGTCTCGTTGGCAGCAATGGTAATAGTGTACCGTTGAGTATCGCTCTTTACTGGTGTGGAGTTGTCGGATACTTTCGCAGTAAAGGTGAAATCACCGCCAGCCGTGGGCACTCCGGAAATGGTTCCGGTAATCGAATCCAGACGTAACTCCGCTGGCAAAGTCCCCTTGTCTATACTCCAGGTGTAGGGAACAACTCCCCCATCGGCCGCAAGCGTAGCATTGTAGGAAAGACCAACAACACCGTTTGGTAGAGACGGTGTGGAAATCTTCACGTGCTTTGTACCTGGCTCAATCGTCTGCGGTGTCGTCTTACTCAACTTAATCACCGGTTTGAACATGATTTGACCAGAGCCGGCTATGTTGATTGACTTCTCAGCATCGAAATCAAAGAGGAGCGCCGTCGTCTGGTTTTCGACAATATCGAAAGGACGGACGAACTTCAGTTTGCCGCTCGGCAGAATGACATCAGTAAGGTTACCCTCACCCAGTCTGACCTGCACATTGCTTATCGTCATCCTGATTTGAGTATACTTGCCGGGTTCAAGCTCGGTGACCGCCAGTACCTCTTCGATTCCCTGAATTTGCAGAAGATCGAATGTTTCGTTTCCCGCCAGAATGTCCAGCGGCAGCCAACCTGCTTCTTCATCCGTGGAGTTGTTAGTCGACTCCTGTTGTTCTTGCTCCTGTTCTTGCTCTTGCTCCTGCTCAGCCGCAGCCTTGTGTACCTCAACGCTTTCTACCGTGACCATTATGCTGGTCACCTCTTCTTCAGGTGGAGCGTCGGTAACCATTATCTGCAGAGTCCCTCTGGCTTGCACAGTCTCAGGTGCGGCATAGCCGCCTACCAACAGTGCAACCATGGCCAGAGCTGCCACTATTGCTACAGTTAGAACGCTAGTTTTCATCGTTTGTTCCTCCTTTTTGTGCATCGTTCCTGCTTCCAACTACTAATAACGACAAAGCCAGCGAAGTGTCAGGTCGGGTTGGTTGGGAGTGTGGAGGGCAGATGGACATAGCCGGAAAACACTGCCGCGGGTCTATATGCTTTTGCCTTCGTCCCTCTGGCTTTTAGTCGAGTCGCCTTTACTCCTGCCGTGCCCCACTGCCACCGGCTTGCGGCTTGAGGATGTATTTTCCGTTATTGCCGGTTGCCACCACCGTAATATCGAAGGTAAAGCTGGTGACCGCATCAGTTGTAACCTCGAATGGCATCGATAGATGCAGTTTGCTGCCCGGCAGCTTCACATCTACAATTTGCCCGGTTGATTTTAGCTTGCCCGTGACTTCGCTCACATAGATGAATACCTGTGAATACTGCCCCGCTGTTACATTACCCCGCCAAATTTCCTGGGACTGTTCTCCCTGAAGCCGAGTGAGATCCACAGTTTTTGTCTCCGGCGTAAACTCCAGTCGTTTCAGCGAACCTGCGGCCTGCAATCCCACTCTGGAAATTGTGACGTTAAGGCTCTCGAAGTCACCGATATCGTTGGGTTCATCGCTGATGAGGAAGGCAAAGTTACCGTCACGGCTCGGTACCAGCGTCGGCGGGTTGACTACGGGTTGCGCCACCAGAATACCTACGGCAGCCAGGACCAACACCGCGATTGTCGCCCAGGCTACAGACCGGGGAATCAGTCTGAGGAGTGACAAACCTGGTGCCATTCGCCCCTGTTTGTCCAGAGCCGCGTAAAACTTCTGTTTGGCCGCTCTCTTGGCGTCGGCCGACGGCGCAAAAGTGCAGGTCTTTTGAACATCATGCACGGCCTGGAGCAGAGGTCTTAGCTTTTCTGTGTATGCCGGGTAATCGGACAGACAATCTCCTACTTTAGCCCCGCGGTTGATACGGTCTATACATTCATCCAGTATTCGGTCAAAATCATCAGTCATCATTTTTCTGCTCCCATGATCCCGCGTAGTTTTTCTATGGCCGCTCTCTGCATTTCGCGGACTGCACCATCGCTCTTGCCCAAAATACCACCGACTTCTTTGGAGGTGAGCCCCCCAAAGAAACGAAGGTTTATGACCTGCGCCTGTTCTGTAGTGAGCTGTTTCATAGCCTCGGTAACCCGCTCAAAATCAATGCTTCTCTCGGCCGTATCTACGGGATTATCGTTTCCCACTAAAATTACTGAGTCAATTGGTACTGTCCTGCGTTTGTCTATTTTTCTGAGGTAGTCTACGGTGAGGTTGTGGGCAATACGGAACAGCCACCCCTGCATAGGAACGCCCTGCTCTCGATACGACTTCAGGGACTTCAGTGCTTTCAAAAAAACCTCTCCCGCAATATCTTCGGCTTCTTCTTTGTCGCCGATATGGACGTAAACATAACGTGCGACCTTGTCGTAGTACTCCTCGTACAAATCGGCAAGACGGCTTTCATATTCCTTTATCGTAGGTATATCTTTTCGATTGTCCATATTCATGCACTTGCCCCGGTTCCATCATATTCTATCAGGCATGCCGCGACCGTGACATGAACTGGTTATTCTCTCTATTCTGTATAACGAAACTATGCACATAATGTCAGGTTATCGTAATTACCGGTTGTCCATTCATTACTTCAATAGTGTTTTCATGGATGAATAACTAGTCTCGCTGGGAGACGGCTGTTTTGGTACAATAAGCCTGTTGGGGTAGTGTTCTGCCAATAAACGCAGAGTAACTCCAGTTCATACATGATGAGACCTTTGTGGGAATGCGGTTTAGAATCAGAGGTCAGCGAACATGGGTGCTTTTGAAGATTTCGTCGAGGTAGTAAAGCAGACGGAGACCATGCAAGCTCTCTTCCAAGGCCTGGAGAGAGAGCCGGCGAGGTTCCTGGCCGTTATTTGCCGGGAGTATGAGGCGACTGGCAAGGCGGTGCCGGACCATCATCTCAATTTGAGCGGGTACTTTGGCGAGGCAATTTTGCGGGCGTTGGTATCGGCAAATCTAGTAACCAAGGAGCGAGAAGATAGATTTGCCCTCTACGGCTACAAGCCGACGGAGGCGGGGCTCAAATATTACAGGGCCATGCTTGACGAAAAGAAAATCTAGCGTTGTACAAGCTCATCGATACTCATGCCCATCTTGACGAACTGCAGGACCTCGATTTGACCCTCGAGGGAGCTAGAAAAGCCGGAGTCGTTGCCATAGTGGCTGTAGGGTCAAACCGGCAGTCGAACATAGAAACGTTAAGAATATCGCAACAATATCGCCATTCTGTCTATCCTGCTTTAGGCTTGCATCCCTGGGAGTTGGGTAATCTGGAGCCTATTCAGATAGATGACAATTTGCGATTCATTGAGCAAAACATTAATTCGGCGGTCGCTGTAGGTGAAATAGGTCTGGACTACGACAAGAGGGTGTTGAGGGTAGCGTCCAAAGAATTGCAGCAAGAAGTTCTCGGCCGGCTTCTGAACATCGCCAGAGAATATGCCAAGCCTGCGATAATCCACAGCAGGTATGCATGGAAGGATGCACTAAGCCTGGTTCAGGAGGTCGGCATAGAGAAAGCTGTTTTTCATTGGTTCACTGGCTTTTCCAGTGTTCTTAGGGATATAATTGACGGCGGCTATTTCGTGTCGGCCACGCCCGCTGCTGAGTATCACGAAGAGCATAGAAGGGCAGTAAAAGAAGCGCCTCTGCAGAAACTACTGCTGGAGACAGATTGCCCGGTGACTTACGGAAGAGAAGCGCGGTATGAGTCGCGGCCGACTGATGTTCTGCGAGGTTTGAAAGCCGTGTCTCATCTCAAGGGTGTTGACGAAGCTACGGTTGCTGAACAGACAACGAGGAATGCCATTGAATTCTTCGCTTTTGATATAGTATCTTGATTGAGGAGGTCAAACCCATGATACAACCAATCGTAGGTGAGGACAATTTCCAAAAGACCGTTCTGCAGGCAAAGTCGCCAGTCATGGTGGATTTCTGGGCGCAATGGTGTGGTCCTTGCCTGGCTACCGCCCCTGTTTTGGAGGAGCTGGCGAAGGAGTATGCTGGCAAGATAGACTTTGCCAAGGTGGATGTTGATGCAAACGGTCCTTTGGCTGCCAAGTACGGAATAGCTTCTATTCCTACTATGATTGTATTTAAGGGTGGGCAGCCTGTTCAGCAAGTTATTGGGTACAAGCCCAAGAAGGAACTCAAGAAGGTACTGGATGGAGTTCTGGAGGGGTAAGTTATCCGCTGGCTCGCAACAAGAGAATTGCTGATGCAATCGAATTCCCTGGGCAGAAGCACTAGTATCTTAGGGGGAATGCCGTCACCAGGAATCTACCTATTACCGATTGATTGATAGTTGCCTCCATGCCCGGGTAGTAGTCACCAAAGTGAAGGGCGATAGCCAGGATGGCGGCAAATAGCAGGCCCCCTATAACGACGCCAAGAATGAAGCCCATGAATTTATCCAGCCAACCCAGTGCGGCAAAGTTGACCAGCTTGGCCAGGAGCCAGCCAATTACGCCAGCTACGACCAACGTGGCTATCAGGATGATGGCGTAGGCAGCTATGTTGCCCCAGATAGCGCCGGACGGGAAAAGCCGTTCCGCAAGCTCGTCATAGTAACGCCCGGCTAAGAATATGCCACCTATTAACCCGGCAATGCCGAACACTGTTCTGATCATTCCTTGCCGTAAGCCCGCAATACCCAACCCAACCAGCACAATTATTATAACTATGTCCAACCAATTCATTGCTCACCTCTCCAGCTATCTATTCTATCACAAGATGACTGCACGTTCGCTCGATGCCTCTTTCCGACCTCATAATGTTTGAGTATAGGAATAATTCTTCCTCTTCGTCTTACCGCGATTGTTCATCGTTGCTTTGGCTCATAGATTCTCGCTGCCCCTGTCCCGACGTCTCTCCATTCAATCTTCTTGACGACAATCTTCAGTACGCAAAAATCGCTGGAGTCCGGGCCATCGGGGAAATGTTCGTATAGATCGAATGGCGCCAGCTTCCACACTCTCCTTTTCTTTCGTATATCCTGGATTATCCGGGCTTGACCGATGACAGTGGCGGACTTATCCCCGTCAGGCATTTCCACAAAAGCAAGACAAACCTTGGGATTCTCCCGCAGTTGTTTCACTTTTCGGGAAGTGCTACGGGTTGTCACCCAGATAGACATATCGTCTTCAACTATCGGTGACACTATACGGCCTCTTGCCTGGTCACCGTCACAGGTGGAGAGATAGGCGTGGAGAAAATTGTCGCTCATTATGGACAGAATTTTTTGTTCGTCAGACGGGCTCATGTTATTGCCTCCTCTGCTGCCTATTATCAATGTGAACTAGCTTTGCGGAGAGTTGTATTCGAGTCATTTGGCAGACCACATTGGGGTTCAATTCACACTTATGTTATGCCTCACCACATTCAAGTCTGTAATCGCAGTACTGGCACATCCAGGAGGGACATTTGGGGAGCTGTTGTGGCGACGTTGCCTTCTCCAAGAGCTCGAGTCGATGCACTGCCTCAGCTTTAACAGCATTCAAATTCCTGAAGTTCACGTCATAGACCATTAGCTTGGCATCCTCTTTGGGAACTCTGACGTAGTAGAGGAGCAGCCTGCCTTTTGCGTTCTCCGTCAGGGCACAATCGAATGCTAGTCGCAGGAAGTAATGCGGGAACGTCCGGGGCAGGCGTTCCCTTTCTACCAGTGAAGAAAATTTCGGGTCACGCAAGATAGTGGGCAAGTTCTGCCAGATTTGGACCAGGTCGGATAGTGGCGCATGTTTCACAGGAATCCTTTGCGCTTCGCCCGGGGCGCCAAAGCGCAAGGAATCGCGGAGAACATCGAGAAAACCGCGCTCATCCATGGAGCGCAGATGCTCCTCTTTCTCCTCTTGAACTTCTTCGCTCGGTTTAATTCGCTCGAAATATGCTTTGCGGGGGAAGACAATATCGTTGATGCCAAACAGTTGGGACGGTTGAGCCCCGGCCATCTTGTTGATGAGTTGCTGGCAAGTTGTGCTGTCGACGTAGATTTCCCCGGCCAAGTCGGCTATTTCATGCGATGCCGGCACCGATGTACTTGCACAGTCGCATACCTGCGAGTAATCACATTGCTTGTTGTACCACGGGCAAACGGGAAGATTGCTGGGGTCGTTGGCAATGAGCGCTTGCACCAGGAGATCTCGCCTCCGCCGCATTTCCCCTCGAATGGCCTCCAAGTTGGGGAAGGTGACATGATAGGCAACCAGAGGAGGGGTCGAGGGTGATTCTTGCACCGGGCGCTGGTAAATTATGATTTCTCCCTCGTGGGCATTGACCATAGCGCAGTACATGCCCAGTTGTTCGATATAGGTTGGCCTGTACTGTAATAAGTCCTTCGTATCTAGAGGCGTAGAGGTTGTCTTGACTTCCACAGGGATCTTATCGTAGATGTCGATCTTGCCTACAATGCCCTCGGCTTCTACAAATTGCTCTAGGTATTCTTCGCTGGATACAGCCGAGCCGAAGGTCTTGTGAAAGCCGGTGCCGGACCACATAAGCTGCTGCTTCTCCAGAGAGGGAGTGATTTCCGGATACTTTCTCCTGAAGTAAGCCTGCTTGATGTTTAGCAGGTCCGTCACGGAGATGCGATAGGGAGGTTGGCGCGTCTTCAAGCCTTGCATCAAAGCGTCCTTGACGGAGCGGTTCGCCTCAATGCGGGAAACATAAGACGCGATATCAAAGTCACCCATTGTCGTTACCTTACTATTGTATCTTTTCGGGAGAATAACTTCATCACGATTGTGTCACTTTGACCCGAATCTCCTCTCCCTGGCCCCGCTCGCCGTATGACTCCGGCAGGCGAGCGGGAGACGATCAGGGCGAGGGTGACAGCCAGGTACTTCGCTTCACTGCCACGCCCTCAGGCGTCTGAAGGCCTCGAGCTTGTCCTTGTTTCCGATCTTGGCCTTCTCGAGTGCTTGAGCCAGAAATTGGATGCTGCTATCGTAGGTCTTTCTGTCCACAGGATAAGGATAGCCATCTTTGCCACCATGGGCAAAGCTGTAGCTTGCCGGGTCGCGCAGGCTGGCCGGAGTGTCATAGACCAGCTCGGAAATAAGGCTCAGGGCGCGGAGGGTCTTGGGCCCCATGCCCTCCAGGGCCAGCAGTGATTCGAAGTTCTCTGGCTTACGCTCATAAGCACTGAGGAAAATCTTGCTCAGTCTGTCGGGGTGAATATCTGCCAGGCTGATATGGGCTCGCTGAGGCAGGTTCAAGGTCTTGAGCTCGTTCAGTCGGCCGACAGTTTTGTCCGGCTTCTCTTCGGTGGCAACCTGGGTGATGACATCTCTCGCCTTGTCGCTCTCCAGGGCCACCAGATTCAGCGCCTCGCCTCTGGCCTCAGAGCAGATAGCTGCCTCAGGCTCGCAGACAAAGTCGCTGACCTTCTCCCCTAGCCAGTGGTAGCGCCGTGCATACCGGTTAGCTTCATTCATGCCTTGTTGCACCACTGCCCAGGAGCCGTCTTCGGTAAAGAAGAAGCAGTGGTGATAAAGCTGGTAGCCATCCTGAAGGGCGGAATTATCCACCTTGGCTGACATCCGGCTGGCGTAGACCAGAGACGATGGATTCACCTTCAGTAGATGTCCCGTGCTTTCTATTTCGGCGGGTGTTTTCCGTGATGTCCTGCCCTTGCCCCCGGCCACAAACAAGCCTAGCTCTTTTTCCAGTCCGCGCATTCCTTCTTTCAAGGCACCGCAGACAGTGGTGGTAACTCCGCTGGAATGCCAGTCATAACCCAGGACGCAGCCGAAAGCCTGGAACCAGTAGGGATCGGAAAGGCGGCGCAGCATCTCATCGGTGCCAGACTCAGTTACGGTGACGACGGTAATCTCCCGCGCAAGCTGGCACATCCGCCCGAACAGCCATGGCGGCACCTTGCCATAATGCAAAGGCAAATTGGCAATCCCCGTCCTCTGTCCCGAGCTAGCCATCTCCCGTTCCAAGGATATTATACAACGGGACATACTGCCTCGCCGGTCGGTTGGCACAGCATGGTGTCAACGCTAGGAATTGAACCCAGATTTCATATATACTGACGGTTGTTAGTGAAAGCAGTACAAGTTAAAGAGCTGGTCAAGGACTACGGGAACTTCAGGGCAATAAAGGGAATCTCCTTTGAAGTAAACGAAGGGGAGATATTTGGCCTGATAGGTCCTAATGGCGCGGGGAAGACAACCGCATTGAGGACCATTGCCACGCTGCTGCAAATAACCTCGGGCTCGATAACAGTCTTTGGCCATGAACTTCCTAAAGAGGCGGGAGAGGTGAGGAAGATAATAAGCTATTTGCCGGAAGAAGCCGGCGCCTACAAAAATCTCACAGGCAGAGAGTATCTGAATTTTATCGCCAAATTCTTCGGCGAGGGAGAGAAATTCCAGAACATCGTCCAGAAGGGACTGGAAATAGCCAATCTGGGAGAGAGAATAGACGACAAGGTTGATACATACAGCAAGGGAATGACACGGCGTTTGCTCGTGGGCAGAGCTTTGATGGGGAACCCGAAGCTGGCAATACTAGATGAACCCACCTCCGGCCTGGACGTGGTAAATGCTCAAGAGGTGAGGAGAATAATAAATAGCTCAGTCGAGGCAGGAGTGGCAGTCTTGTTATCTTCACATAATATGCTTGAGGTAGAGCTCTTATGCCACCGCATTGCCTTGATAAACGATGGGATGATAGTTGCCAGCGGCACCGCCGCGGAACTCAAAGACAAGTATGGCGCTCGAAACATAGAAGAGGCTTTCGTTACGGCAATAAGATGATTGGCAACATAGTAAAGAAAGAATTCAAGGAATTGTTTGTCCTCTCGACCATAATTCCAGTCGTAGTTATTGCCATAGTATATGGAGGGATAGGGCAAATGATCGGGAGTTTCGAGGAAAGAGTAGCAGAGAAGCCGATCATAGGAGTCGTTGATAGGGACGCTGGCAACTTTTCTGATATAGCCATGTCGGTTCTCAGTCAGGCGGCAAAGGTTGTATATGAAGGAAGTGATGTTGAAGGGGGTCTGGAACAAGTGAAGGAGGGAAATGGAGTTGCGCTTCTGGCAATAGCTCAAAACTTCAGCCAGAGTATCTCTGCCGACAGTCCTGGAGAAATAGAAATCTACTGGATAATGAGGGGGGTGGGGATGATGGATTCCATATCCTCAGGTGCGCTTGAAGCGCTTATTCAAGCAGTGAATCAGGAGATATCCAAGACACTGATTCAACAAGGTAGCTCATCGGACCCTGCCCTGGTCCTGGCCCCCACGAGAAGAGTTGAGACCACATTCTTCAAGGGCAAGGAAATTGTGGGGCTATCGCCAAGTCAACTGAGTCGTATGCTTATGTCGCAGTCGATAGTTATTCCGGTTGTCGTGATGATGCTGGTGATTATGGCAGGGGCCTCCGTAATATCTTCGATGGGACTGGAAAAGGAAAACAAAACCCTGGAGACATTGTTAACCCTGCCAGTAAGAAGAAGCCAGATAGTAATCGGCAAAATGGTCGGCAGCGCCCTGGTAGGGCTGATAATGGCAGCTATCTACATGATTGGATTTTCGCGCTACATGACGTCGTTCCAGAGTTCAGAAGCAAGTCTGGCCGATTTTGGGTTGACCCTGGGCATACACGACTATCTATTGGTGGGAATTTCATTGTTCACAGCTCTCCTGGCCGGGCTTTCGCTATGTATAGTTCTGGGAACATTTGCTAAGAACTATAGAAGTGCCCAGGCACTGGTCTTCCCGATAACCGCGCTGGCTCTGATTCCCACGTTCATAATCATGCTCAAAGACTTCGATACCGTTCCTGTCGTCTTGAAAGTGGTTGTGTTTGCCATACCCTTCTCTCACCCTATGATGGCTATGCGGGCTCTTATGCTGGATAACTACTGGCTGGTAATCGGCGGTATTGCCTATACAGCGGTTTTCATGGTGGTGATGGTCGCGGTGGCGGTTCGCATCTTCAATTCGGACAGGTTGTTGACCGGAAGAGTCCAAAGAGGGGCAGCTTGGGGAAGATTGGGCTGGGGATTCCGGCGGCAATGAACTAGCGGGTCCAAAGACAACTTTCTTGTGAAAGATGCTCAGGGCGAGTCGGACTGATGAGTCGCACTCTGCGACAACAATGGCGATTCTGAGGTAGACAATGGAGGACTTGATCAGGCGGGCAGCCAGGGAGTTGGTCGAAAGCAAACATGCCATTGCCTTGACCGGGGCAGGCATATCGACCGAATCTGGCATACCTGATTTCCGGGGACCAAAGGGTATCTGGACCCTGAACAAGGAGGCCGAGGCTAAAGCTTACGAAAGATACGAGCTTTTCCTGCATGACCCCAGGGCGTATTGGGAGGAGATACTGGAGCTGCGGGGGACATATGGGAAATTTCACGGGCAGGCCAGGGGGGCTGAACCGAACTCAGGTCACTATGCCCTGGCTGAACTGGAAGGTTTGGGGACACTGAAGTGTGTAATCACGCAAAACATTGACGGTCTGCATAAAAAGGCGGGAAGCAAGAGGGTCTTGGAATATCACGGCAGCGTCAATGCGGCGAGGTGTATCTCTTGTGGCTCACGGTATGCCTGGGAAGAAGTCTCTCTAGATGAGCTTCCGCCCCACTGCAGGTGCGGCGCTGTTTTGAAAGATGATGTGGTGCACTTCAAGGAGCCGATACCTTCGGACGTCGTGAAGGAATCGGAGAAAGAAGCCTTGAAATGTGACCTGATGCTTATCTGCGGGACATCGGCAGTCGTCTATCCTTTTGCCAATCTGCCCAGGATGGCAAGATTTCATTCGCGCAGATTCATGGCGGGTTTGGATGTAGTGGGGTACAGGACTAATGTGAGGATAATAGAAGTAAATGCGGACCCTACGCCACTCACCCACGAGGGTGTGTCAGATTACTTGATTCAAGGGAAGACGGGCGAGATATTGCCCAGGATCGCGAAAGAGGTAGCTAAATCACAAAAGCGCCAAAGCTGATTCGTTGCATCACCAATGCTCAGGCTCTGGTGTATAGCTCTTCTTCAACAAGGCAATGTAATCCTCCAACAAAGGGCTTGCCTTCTTGCTGTCTTTGCTCTTTAAAGTTTCCAGAATATTCTGGAGCAGCCGTAGCTCGCTGTCTATCTGCGGCGCCAGATTGCGCATATTGCCACAGCAAGAACTCCACTCTGCTCTGGCCAGATGGGCTTCCTTCATCTTTATCATATTCTCCAAATCGGCAATGCACTCTGCCTTCTTTTTTGGGTCAACCATCTTCTCTCTAAGTGACATCACGCTGTTCATAGCTTCTTTGCTAATCATAAACATCTCTCACCCCCTATATAGAAACTCTAAATCCCAATATCCAAATTCCAAAATACACACCCCTTGTGTTTGGGCGTTGAAGTCTGCTGGTTCGTATCTGCTGCTTCAATGTCTGAAGTGGCGGACACCGGTAAATACCATGGCTACATTATACTTGTCTGCCAGCTTGATCACCTCTTTATCCTTTACCGAGCCGCCGGGCTGGATGATGGCGGTAACCCCGTTCTTGATTGCCAATTCCGGGCCATCCGGGAACGGGAAGAAAGCATCTGAGGCAACGACGCTGCCTTTGGCTCGCTTGCCAGCTCTTTTCAAAGCCAGCTCCACGCTGACCACCCGACTGGGCTGTCCGGCCCCCATGCCCAACAATGTTTGGTCCTTGGCGATAGCTATGGCGTTGGACTTTATGCTTTTGACCGCCTTCCAGGCAAAGAGCAGGTCTGCTAGCTCCTTCCTGCTGGGTTGCCGCTTGGTTACCACGCGAGGTTTGAGTTCGGATCTGCCCAAAGTGTCCGGCGTCTGGGCCAGCAGACCGCCCCTGACGCGACGAAAATCGAGGTGGGACCTGGAAGACGAAGAGTGATAGGGGACGATCTTGACAAGCCGCAGGCTTTCTTTTCGTCCTAGTAATTCCAGGGCGCCCTTCCGGTATCCTGGAGCAACAATGGCATCGTAGTGGGTCTTGTCTATCTCCTGAGCAGTAGCCAGGTCAATAATACGGTTGCTGGCAACTACGCCGCCAAAGGCAGCAACGGGGTCGCCAGTCAGAGCTCTTCGATAGGCCTCGGCCAAGTCATTATGAGACGCGAGTCCGCAGGAATTATTATGCTTTATTATGGCAATGGTGGGATCGTCAAAGTCAGCCAGTATGTTCAAGGCAGCATCTAAATCGAGAAGGTTGTTGAAGGAAAGCTCGGGCCCGCCAAGCTGTTCCGAAGATTGCAGGCCGTCTGGCTTTTGCCTGACATTTTGTTCAACGTAAAAGGCAGCTTGCTGATGAGGATTCTCGCCGTAGCGAAGGCCGCGTGCCTTCTTCAGGGCTATGGTCATCTCTTCGGGAAAAGCTTCATCGTTAAGATACTGAGCGATGGCCGTGTCATAAAGAGCCACATGCTGAAATGCTTTTTGGGCGAGACGCTTTCTGTATCTTGAGTCTATGTCGCCCTTGCGCAGTCTCTTCAGGATTGCATCGTAATCACCGGGGTCAACTACGACCAGGACGGAGGGAAAATTCTTGGCTGCGGAGCGGAGCATGCTTGGTCCGCCAATATCTATGTTCTCCAGCGCCTCGTCTAAGGAGACACCAGCCTTGGTCACTGTTTCCACAAAGGGATAGAGGTTGACCACTACCATGTCAATGAGATGGATCCCGTTCTGTCTCAGCTGAGACAGATGCTGGGGAAGGTCACGTCGGGCTAGGATGCCGCCATGGACGGCGGGATGCAAAGTCTTCACCCTGCCGTCAAGGATTTCGGGAAAGCCAGTAAGCTCGGAGATGCTATGTATCTTTACTCCGGCAGCCTCTAAAGCCTTCTTGGTTCCGCCGGTGCTGAATACCTCGACGCCCAGTTCTTTTAGACCC
>Ga0316624_10000403_pt1 | contig 14372 bp, 17 predicted proteins | sample OWC_Aug_N3_C1_D5_FD_207657 | JGI IMG/M metagenome (GOLD analysis project Ga0316624, IMG submission 207657) | Wetland soil microbial communities from Old Woman Creek delta, Ohio, United States - OWC_Aug_N3_C1_D5_A | ecosystem: Environmental > Terrestrial > Soil > Wetlands | place: USA: Ohio... | reverse complement strand
TCCCACAGAGAATCATCAACCTTCGCACCGGCCTGTCCTCAGAACCCGAAGAGTCCTTTCAGCTTCTTAATCGGGTTTCCGCTCTCATCCTTCTTTTTTTCAGGCTGCTGGGAAGGTTCTTCCTGTCCTTCTGAAGAGTCACCACTCTGTTCCTCCTCTACTCTATCGCGCTGTTTCACGCGGTGTGACGACCTTGTTCCTTCGCCCTGGCCGAGGGTGGTCATCCCCGTTGACTTAAGTCTTACCTTTACCGCCCATTCAGGCTGCCAGAACTTTTTCGGGTCTTTCGGCTTAGGAGGATAGACGACATTCAGTTCGTCGCCGTAAGCCGTGAACTGGAGCATGCCGCCCGCGTCCTTGAATATCCCTTTAGGGATGCTGCATTCTGTCGTCCCGGGGTCCATGATCACCTTTTCCTTCAGGAACTTCCGGACGTCGCCGGGCGAGAGAAATCCCATCAGCCCAAAGCCGATATCCGGCACTTCGCTCGAAGACCAGAAGATCGTTTCTCCAGCCTTATCATTATGGGCCATCGCCGTTGCCAGATACCCTACGGCAGTGGGGACCTCGCGCCACTGGAACTTTATGCTGTCCTGTGCCCCCCCGGTGATCGAGGTGAACTCAACAGGCGCCATGAAATCGTGCATTTTGTCGATCGTGAACTTCATGTCCGGGATGTAGTTTCCGTGGACGTACTGGTCGCCCTGGAGTGAACTGTCCTTCGGCACCTCGATATGGCTCTCCCTGTTCGGCCAGTCCGCATATATCCATCCGGCACGCTCGCGCGGCGGGTACTCCGGAGAAGGCGCATGAGCGGACAAGGAACCCATCGCCTTTCCGAACTGCTCAAGACTCATTTTTTCCGTATCAAGGACCCGAGGCTGTCCCTTCCTCACCTCTTCTCCGCAACCCCAGTAGATGAGCATACGTGCCTTCGGCTTTTCGACTTTCTGCCGGGATTCCTCCTCGGCATACTCACGTTTTTCGACTTTGACCTTCTCGGGGATGATGAGAGGCAGGCTTTTTCCCATGTCCTGTCCCGGAGGGATGTCGTGCAGAGCAGACGGGTCCTCCGGCAACTTGCGGGGCGAGTTGAGCTGAAGCAAAAGCGTACGGCTCGGGCCGAAGCCTTTTGCCCCTGCGATTTTGCCGAGGATGCCGCCAGACATCCCCTCCATGCCCGGGATGCTCATATTCTGTGTTGATACGTCCATCCAGTACTGGGGATAGGGCTTCTTTCCCTTTTCGCCCTTCTCTGCGGAATGGGCTACTCCGGGCAAGGCAAGCACAGCCAAAGAGACCAAGATGGAAGCGGTCACAACAATCATCCCCGGAAATCTTTTTCTCATCGGTCTTTCCTCCGTTATGAATTTTTCTCAAAGGCAGATTCTGAGGTCTTCTCACGGTCGCCGGCATACCGGGTGACCCTGAACCGGAAATGGGCCGAACTCTTATGGTCGTACAGGTAGATGGTGTCGCCCCTTACGTTGCCGATGAAATACGCCGAACTCCCGCAGACATGCAGGATAAAGGTCTTGAGGTTGATGAAGATCTCAACGGAATAGCCGGAACTCGATGCAAACCGGTAACTGCATTCATCCGCATAACCCGGGATATAGTCCCGGTGCTGCTCATCGAATTCCATGAGGAACCCTTCCCTGCTGAGTTCGGCCATATCGATCTCGTTCGAACGCGCGACATCATAGAGGGCGGCCGCCCTCTTGCCTGATATCAAACGGCAGACGATATAGGCGATGCCGGCGTGCGTATACTTGTTCATTATTTCATCTCCTGCGTATTCCATGTCCCCCCTTTATGTATATCGAAATCCGAGTCTACAACGGACGGGTGCATCCTTTCGGCGAAGCGAAACGGGTCGCGCTGCCGTATTTAACAGTCAATGGCCTTTCCAATGATCCGGTAGTTGAAATGGGCGGATGCCTTCTGGTCGTAAAAATAGACCGAGTCGCCCCGGACCGTCCCGATGAAGTGGGACGAACTGGCGCGGATATACCCGATGAAGGAATTTCCCTTGATCGCGAGGTTTACGGATTCCCCTGTCTTGAACGAATACTGGAACCTGCTGATATTGGGCGAACCGGACATGTAGCTCCAGCCCACATAGTTGAATTCCTTCAACTGCTCGGCATCCGGAAGACTGTCTATCTCGATCTCCCGCGACTCGGCGTAATCGTAAAGCGAGAATATCTTTTTACCGGCAATCAGACGGCCCACTATGTAGGCGATACACGCATGGGTATATGATTTCATACGGTTGCTACCTTATCCGCATTTCGTAAATCCGCAGCTGTGACAGACCGCGCATCCTCCTTCGTGCTCGACCGCCCCCCCGCATTCAGGACACTGGCCTATGTGCATGACCTCGGAATGGCCGTTGCCGCCGTTGCCGTTGCCCTTTTCGCCCCTCTTGAGGTACTTCTCGAGGGCCTTCCCGATTGCATCGGAGCAGGAGAGGATCCTTCCGCCCTCCGCCCATGAGGGTTCGTGGCAGGATATGCCCTTCAGCTGCTTCATGATTTCCTCGGGCTCGATGTTCGAGCGGAGCGCAAGGCTGACGAGCCTGCCGATCGCCTCCGCCTGGCTCCCCGCGCAGCCCCCGGCCTTTCCCATGCTGGTGAAAAGCTCGAAGATATTGCCGTGCTCGTCTTCGGTGATCGTCACGTAAAGATTTCCGCAGCCGGTCTTCATGAGGCGTACCTTGCCGCTGAGGACCTCGGGCCTCTTCCTCGGCACGATCTTCATCTGGACGGGCTCCGCCTCTTTCTTTGTCTTTCCTGTAGAGAGCACCTGCTCTTCCCTCGACCCGTCGCGGTAGACCGTGACACCCTTGCAGCCGAGCGTATACGCGAACATATACACGTCCTCCACGTCCTTCGGGGAGGCGTCGTGAGGGAAGTTGACTGTCTTTGAGACCGCGTTGTCGACGTGCTTCTGGAACGCGGCCTGCATTGCGATATGTTCCATAGGCGTGATGTCATGGGCGGTCACAAATACGGCCTTTACATCCTCAGGTATCTCGGCGAAATCGTGGAGCGAACCTTTGTCCGCGATCTTCTCCATGAGTTCCCTCGACCAGAAGCCGCGCTCTTTTGCGACCTTTTCGAAATAGGGGTTCACTTCGAGGAGTTTTGTCCCTTCCATGACATTCCGCACAAAGGAGATGGCGAAGAGCGGCTCTATCCCAGAGGAGCATGCGGCCAGTATCGAGAGGGTACCGGTCGGGGCGATTGTCGTCGCAGTTGCGTTCCTCAGTCGTATTTTCCCGTCGTAGACGCTGCCTGCGTAATTAGGAAATACACCCCTTTCCTCCGCGAGGGCTGCGGAGACGTTACGGGCCTCGCGCTGAATAAACCCCATCACCTCTTCGGCGAGTCTGATCGCGGCATCCGAATGATAGGGGATGCCGAGTTGGATGAGCATGTCCGCCCAGCCCATCACGCCGAGGCCTATCTTCCTGTTTGACTTGGTGACCTCGTCGATCTTATCGATAGGGTATTTGTTTACGTCAATGACATTATCGAGAAAATGGACCGCCTGCCACACGACTTTCTTGAGTTTCTGGTAGTCCACCGCGCCTTCTTTGACCATATGGGCCAGGTTTATCGAACCGAGGTTACAGGATTCGTACGGCAGAAGCGGCTGTTCGCCGCAGGGGTTCGTCGACTCTATCTTCCCGACCTTCGGCGTGGGGTTCGATTTATTGATCCTGTCGATGAATACGATGCCGGGTTCGCCGTTTTTCCAGGCGTGGTTGACGATCAAATCGAAGACCTCTTTTGCCCTGAGCTTACGGACCACTTTCTTCGTCCGTGGGTTTACCAGGTCGTATTCGCCATCCTCCTTGACCGCCTTCATGAATTCGTCGGTGACCGCAACCGAGATATTGAAATTATTGAAACGGGAGTTGTTGTCTTTTGCGGTGATAAAGCCGAGGATGTCCGGATGGTCGACGCGGAGTATGCCCATATTTGCCCCGCGGCGCGTGCCGCCCTGCTTTACCGCCTCGGTCGCGGTGTCAAAGACGGTCATGAACGAGATCGGCCCCGAGGATATGCCCTTTGTCGAGCCAACTATGTCTCCGCCCGGCCTCAAGTTTGAGAAACTGAAGCCGGTACCGCCGCCTGATTTGTGGATGATCGCCGTGTTTTTTACCGCGTCGAAAATGGACTCCATCGAATCCTCTACCGGCAGCACGAAGCAGGCGGAGAGCTGGCCGAGTCTTCTCCCTGCGTTCATGAGGGTGGGGCTGTTGGGGAGAAAATCTAGAGACGAGATCAGAGAAAAAAAATCTTTTTCAACGAGCGCAACATCCGCCTCGGACCTCCCGTATTTCAGGTCGGCAGAGGCTACTGTCCTCGCAACACGGATGAAGAGGTCTCCGGGGGTTTCGACCACTTTCCCTTCTTCGTTTTTCTTCAGATACCTCTTTTCGAGGACCTTCAAGGAGTTCGGCGTGAGGCTGATTTTTTTGGACAGTGTTTCCATGACTCCCCCTCATTTCTCATAAATATTCATTTTATAATTTCGGATGGTTTTTACAACACTTAGTGTTTTCTTATGAATTAAACCACAAGATATAGTGCATGTCAAGGCAAAAATAAAGAAAAGATCAAGCGTTTGATTTTTAACATTTTTTCCAGTGAATTCTTTGTTTGCAAATTGTCAGTACTTAAATGAAAGCCTCCCTGTATTATAATATATTGCTGGAGAGGGTCGCCAATGATGAAGATTACCGCTATCGTGATAAGTGTCTTGTTGGTTTTTTCATTGAGTACCTATTTTTTTGCCCGGGAGGTGATGATCACACGACCCGGGATCTGCAAGTACTGTCATTTCATCGCCCCTTTTTACAATAAATGGGAACGATCGACACATAAGATGGTCCCCTGCCTGAAATGTCACGAATACGGGCCGCTGAACGCCCTGTCAGGGCAACTCCGTTTTATTGCCGGCACATATAACCCGAGGCCGCTTACCAATGTACCCGATTCAAAGTGTCTCCAGGCCGGCTGCCATCAGATGAGACTGATAGAATCAAAGGTGATATTCACCCGATGGAACATCGTCTTTGACCACAAGCCGCATTTCACGCAGCAGAGGAGGGGGATAAGCCTCCACTGCCGGAGCTGTCATTCCGATATCGTGCAGGGGGAGCATATGAAGGTCTCGATAAATGTCTGTTTCCTCTGCCATCTCAATCTGCAGGACACCACCGAACACAGGAAGCGCTGTACCGTATGCCACAAGGGGATGAAGGTGAACGTCGAGTACAAAGGGATCTCGTTCAAACACGTGCAACCGCTCGAAAAGGGCTATTTATGCATCAGTTGTCATACGTCCGTCAAGATAGGGGACGGACGCGTTTCAAAGGAAAAGTGCTTCTTCTGCCATATCGACAGGACCGAGCGCTTCAAGGACTGGGACTTTATCCATCAGCAGCATGTCACCAGAAAACAGATCGCCTGCTTCTTCTGCCATGAGTTTGTCGAACACGGCAATATAAAGCTCGAAAACGTCGAAAAGGTGATCATGGACAAAGCCCCTGAGAAAAAGGGCAAGGGAACCGGCTTGAGATCACCGGGCAGCTGCATGTACGACAGCGGGAAGCCAGCCGCAGGGGTATCCTGATACGGGGCTGCCCCGCCCGGGCGGGCTCAGTCAAAGAGACCGGTGAGGGCGTTCGTCCTTTCTTCGATGTTCCTGGTTATGTTTTCCTGGTCTTCCCTGAATTTGTGCAACTCGTCCGCGATGTTCAGGGATGCGAGGATCGCCGCTTTCAGGGGCGATATCCCCGGGGAGGAATGATAGACCTCCTTCATTTTTTCATCTACGAAAGAGGCCAGTTTCTTTATATACTCTTCAGAGGCTTCTCCTTTGATCGTATACTTCTGGCCTAATATCGTGACCTCGATGCTTCCCATTGTTCCCTCATATTTCGATCGTGTCGAGTTCGTTCAAGAGTTCTTCCAGTTGGCTGCCGATAGAGTTTCTCTCGGACTTCAGCGTCTCTACCTCCTGATTTCTTTCGTCCAGGAGCGATTCGAGGTCCCTGATCTTTCTTTCAAGCAGCGACTTCTCTTCTTTAAGTGCCTTGACCCGTTCTACTGCGGCCGTGATCTTCTCTTCGAGATTTTTTAATCTGTCCAATCGCAGGACCTCCCTATGTATGGTAAAAGAATCGTTTCCCGCCTCTGTGCCGGATTGATGGCCGGGGCCATCGCCGTCAAAAAGGGTTTTTTCCGATTCCATTTTTCTAACATACCAGATGTAAACCTTCCCTGTCTACAGGCGGGAGGAAGGTCGGGGACGTCAACGCTCTTTTTCACCCGGTTCGCCGTTTTCCATCATTCCCCCGGCGGCCCTGGAGAGCCATATCTTTACGGTGACCTTGTCGCCCTTGATCCGGTAATCAGTATGCAGCACATCTTCAATGCCGAAGACAAACGGCATGTAAAGGGGCCTCATCTCGAACCCGAGCGTTTCACCTTTCGCATCCACGAGCCTGCTCAACTGGGCACTCCTGAAGGCATTGTGGCAGTCGACAAACTTCTCCGCCTCCCGGAGCGCTTCCTTCGCAGGGACCCCTTTCTTGACGCTGTATTCGAAATCGGGAGCATAGGGTTCGAAGACGTACGGGTCGCCCTCTTTGTCGAGGATGGCGAATGTTCTAAGGTCGTTGTTGTGAGTGCAGCCGTAAAGGATGAGCCGGAAGTTTCCCGTCACATCGGATTCTTCCGCAGACTTCACGGCGAGGCGGTTGCCCAGGGCGCAGGAGCTTGCGGTGAATGAAAAAACCGCGAGGAAAAGCAGCACAAGCATGCGCGCCGATATTCTCTTCATGACTCATATTACCACGTTTTCGGCATGCTGCAATCCGACGGCCATAAAGCCCGAAAAAAACTTTATAATGGCGACAGGACAACTCACAGTAAGGCTTAGTTACTAATGGGTGCATAGGTAAAAGAACATTGGATATAAAATCTCCCCTCGCCCCTCTTTGCCCCCGCACTCAGGCGGGTTCGCCGAGGAGAAAAAGAGGGGCCATCTTCCTCCCTTTAGCAAAGGGAGGTCAGGAGGGATTTTGTAATCGAACGTCTCCATACTTATGTACTTCTTAGTATGTGAAAGAACAAGAATCTCTATGAGCCATGGCCGGACTGCCATACTGACAAAGAGGGAATTCGCGGGGGTTGATGTCATTCCCGCGAAGGCGGGAATCCAATCTAAAAATGGATGCCCGACTAAGAACCTCGGGCATGACGGATAACACGAGAGAATCGGTGGATATTATTATGAGACTGTTAACTGCCGGGCATGAGATCCCTGAAGTCAGTGAGCTCCTGAAATTCGGCTGACCTTCCCCTCTCCGCTTTCGAACTCGCGTATGACTTATAGAGGATATGCCTGATCCCGAACCTCTTTGCGGTCCTGAGTACCGCCTTGGTGTCGTCGATAAAGAGGGATCTTTCCTTCTCGAAGCCGAGCTTTTTTTCGGCCTTTTCCCAGAACTCGATCATCTCCTTCGGAAAACCGATTTCGAACGACGTCAGGGTCGCGTCGAAGTATTTACCGATTTCGGTCTTCTTCAGCTTGATGTCAAGCACCTTGTAATGGGCGTTCGTGACGAGAAAGACCTTTTTCCTGTGGTGTTTCAGCATCCCGAGAAAATCCTCCACATGCGGGTGGACCTCTATAAGGTGCCGTATCTGCTCCTTGAGGGCAGGGATGTCGATCTCGACCTCCCGGGACCAGAAGTCAATGTCCGTCCAGTTAAGCGTCCCTTCGTGGGCATGGTACTTTGCGAGCAGTTCCTCCTTCGCCCTGCCGAAGGAGATCCTCTTCTTTTCGGCGTATTTCTCCGGAAGGAGGTGCTCCCAGAAGTAGTCGTCGAAATACTTGTCCAGCAGTGTGCCGTCCATATCGAGAAGGACGTACTTGATTTCGTCCAGGGGGATTGTTACCTTTAGCATGACGCGGATGAAAAAGAGCAGTCCAGGATGTTGCATACCATCAAGGCGGACATGCTGAAAAAAGCCATAAAAGTGGCAGGATAGGATTCTAATTCACGCAAACGCAGGCGCAACCAAACACGACTTTCGGAAAAGGCTGGCTGACCCGGCCCAGGCACTATACGGAGCCACTGGTTATGGACTTTTTTCACCACATCCGCCTTATTTGTTTCCCTGACCTGCCTAGTTTAGATGTTTAAGGGAGAGTGCCCTTATATCTTGCCTTTTGTCGAAGGCACGCCTTTTACGCGGGGGTCGATCTCGGCAGCCTGTCGCAGCGCCCTGCCGAGGGCCTTGAAAACGGCCTCGATGATGTGGTGGGTATTTCTGCCGTAGGATACGCCGACATGGAGCGTGACGCCTGCGTGGCTCACAAAGGCCTGCAGAAAGTCTTCGATAAGGTCCGGGTCGAAGTCCTTGAGTTTCGACTTTTTCGGAAACTCGACTTTGTATACGAGATAGGGTCTTCCGCTGATATCGAGGCTCACCGAGGCGAGGCATTCGTCCATCGGTACCGAGGCCTGGCCGTACCGGCGTATCCCCTTCATGTCCCCGAGCGCCTGCCTGAAGGCCTTGCCGAGGACTATCCCGGTGTCTTCGACGGTATGGTGGTCGTCGATTTCTATATCTCCTTTTGCCTTTATCTTCAGGTCGAAAAGGCCGTGCCTTGACATGAGCGAGAGCATGTGATCAAGAAAGGGTATAGACGTATCGATCTTATAGGTCCCGCTTCCTTCAAGGTCCAAGTCGATCCTGATCTCGGTTTCCTTGGTCTTCCTGTCGACCCTCGATTTCCTCATGCGGCCTCCTCTCAGTCAGCGTGCGTCACGAATGATTCCGGCCAGCGCCTTCAAAAAGGCGGTGTTCTCCTCCGGAGTCCCGACGGTCACCCGCAGGCAACCCTTGACGACATCATTTATGTTCCTTACGAGAATCCCGTCTTTCAGAAGCGCGCCGTATACCTTATCAGGGTTCTTCACCGCAAAAAGGATAAAGTTGGCCTCAGAGGGGAAGGGTCTGACGCCATCGATCTTTTGCATGCCCTTAAAAAGGCGGTCCCTTTCAGACATGATTGTCTTTACGGCGGTGCGCAGCCTTTTTTTGTCCTCCAGTGCAGCAACTGCTATCGTCTGGGAAAGCGAGTTCACATTGAACGGAAGCCGCACTTTATTGACTTCAGCAACAATGTCGGTATCAGCGACCATGAAGCCGACCCGCAGCGCGGCAAGCCCGATCTTGCTAAGCGTCCTCATGATTACCAGGTTATTGTAGTCTTTCAGCAGGGGAAGGAACCCCTTTTCACTGGAAAAGGGCTGGTATGCCTCATCCACGACGACAATGCCGGCTGCCTTCTCGATGATCTTCAGGATCTTTCCGGAGGAGAAGCAGTTTCCGGTCGGGTTGTTCGGGCTGCTCAGAAATATGAGCTTCGGTTTTTCTTTCCTGATTGCCTGCAGCGCACTGTCCGCATCGAGGTCGAATTCTGCATCGAGAGGCACCTCCACCGTCCGCTCACCGAGGGCACGTGCAATAATGCCGTACATAGAAAATGTCGGTACCGGATAGAGGACCGGTCCCCCGAATGTGGTGATCAGGTAGTAGATCAGTTCGTCCGAGCCATTGCCCTGGAGGATGTTTTCCTCTTTCACGCCGAGATGTCCGGCAAGAAGTCTCTTGAGTTTGGCGGCATCGGGGTCAGGATATCTGTTTGTGCTGATGTCTTTTGCGACCGTCAGTGCAGGCCTGAAGTCATAAGGGCTCTCGTTCGCATCGAGCTTTATCCGGCACGGTATATCCTTTGCGTTGTAAGCCCTGAGGCGGGAAACCTCTTTCTTTACAAGACGTTTAATATTCATCGCGAAGCATTATATCACAAAAAAGCGTCCCTACCCCAACTTAGCGGATGTTCGCGGGGCGCCGAAAATTGTTATACAATAAAAAAAGAGGCAAATTAAAATCTCATCGGAACGGAGGAAAGAGGATGAAAATACCGGTAGTAGACTATGAGGCGTGTGAAGGATGCGGGACGTGCGAGGCGATCTGCCCCGACGTGTTCAAGGTGAAGGAAGACGGGAAGGCGCACGTCATTGATCCCAAAGCGTGCGACAAGTGCAACTGTCAGGAGGCGGTTGATTCCTGTCCCGTCGAATGCATCAAGATGGAAGAACAGTGATTAGTGCGGCAACGGGCTTGCTGCAGGTACGGTCGCGAATCTGCAGCAGGCCTTTCCCGATCCTGCTTCATGCCTTCTCCGGGGCGGAGCCCACGATTAAGTGCAGCCAGAGGAGGTTGAAGACATCTCCGTATTCTTTCAGATAATCCTTCATTTGGCCTTCCGGATCGACATTTTTTAAGTACCGATTGAACTGTTTGTCGACGCTGTTGAGCAATGACTTTTTCTGCTCGGAGGAAAAGGGATATACGCATCCGCTCATCACGATGTTCCCGTCCAGAGGGAGGAGTCTCGTGGCGAAGATATCGCCTTTCTTCAGCCCGTTCGTGAGGTTCTTGTCCCGCAGCGAGAACTCCTGGCCCATCAGAAGGTCCTTGATCAGGACCCTTTTGTCCTTCGAGACTGAGACCACCTCATAAAGGCTCAGCGGGGAACCCTTAATTTTATCGAGCACCGCCCGCTCTTCGCTTGTCAGCTCGTTGTGGTGCTTCAAATAAATGTCGATGAAAGTCTCCTTTGCCTCGTTCGCACGGTAGTCGAAGAGGAGCCAGTCCTCAAAGTTGTGGAAGCCGAGTTCGAGGGCGGTGCCGCTCATTATCTCGTCGGGATGCTGCTCGTCCCAGAAATATTCATAGGCTTTGTCTATAACGTCCGCATTGTCTGCTCGGACATACTCGATGATCGACTGAAAAAGTCTTTTCTCAATATCTGCTTCTTTACCCATTAGGCCTTTCTCCTTATGAAATTATGTCCTGGCTGAGGAACTTATTCGTCTTACCAATATCTCACCGGGCCTACGTCGATATGCACGAAGTCCGGGTATCTGCCCACCCCTCCCGAATCAAAGGACTTTGCGATCCCGGCGATTTTCTTCGTGCCTATGCCCGCAACCACGAAGTCGATGGCGAGTCCTCGCAGGTGATAGCTGTTCCTGGCGACATGCCTCCCGAGTTCCCGAAGATACTCGTTATATTGGGGCGAGCGATAGCCCGAAATGATCTTTATCGGTTCGTCTCTGGCGATAATATCCTTGATTTCGGTGAGCAGGTCGAGCACTCCGACGTCTATCACCTTGACCTCGTTCGAATAATGGCACCGCAAAAGGTAGTTTATCCTCTCGAGCGCCTCGTAGTCATATCGCCCGTCGCTGAAATAACATACGTCGAGACTTTCGTCAGTATGGATATTGTGCAGGTTGAGCGACCGCTCGGTCCTTTCCGAAGCACGCGCAATCCTGGTACCGAACGGCAGCGCCGCCGAAGCGGCAAGGGCGGTTTTGAGAAAGCGTCTTCTCGAAATCATGGTTATTCCTCCCTCGGCTTACTTCCCCGCATCTTTCCCGCGGGTTTTTCAGGACTTTATATTAACCTCCCGGAAAGACTAATCTCAACCTCACCGCGGCGTCAGGTCCTCACACGCCTGTCTCCGCTCCTGCCGGCAAGCCATATTGACAATAGCTGCTCAGATCCATTACAAACAATAATATACTCTGCAAATGTATACGATTACGTCTGCGAATAGAAAGATGAAACCAGTGATGGAGAGGAAAGTGCTGAAAAAGATCCATAATCTGTCCTCCTCGGGCGGATCCGCCTGGGGCGGAAGGCTCAGCATGGCCCCCGCATGCAGCGAAATACCTTTTTCTGAATGTACGCAAGGTCAAAACGGCGTTTACGTGAATAAAAATTATGATTTGACGAATTTATGGACTTCTTTCAGCGCTTTCCTCTCACAATCGAGGGAAAGATGCTGATCATCACCGGTACCGGCAGGTGCGGTACAGCCACGCTGGCCAGGATCTTCGGGGGACATCACGAATTCAGGGTCGGGTATATACTCGACAAGTATTTCCTCGGGGCCGATCCTTTTTCCGATCCGTTCGACACGATCGAAAAAAGGCTGGCGGTAATGCTCGATCTTCATCAGGGGATTGACCGGAGGACTTTTGTCGATTCCTCGAACCTCTATATACATTTCATCGACGCGCTATTCACGCTGGATCCCTTCGTAAAATTTATCCTCTCCGTAAGAAACGGAAGGGATTTCGTAAGGTCGGCGCTCAGCCGCGGATGGCACGGACAGAATATCTTCGGCACGGTCCCGCTGCGGGATGACGAGTATTATGAAAGATGGCCTTCGCTGACCCCTATCCAAAAAAACGCCTGGATTTGGGTTTACAGGAACTCCAAGGCTCTGGAGGGGCTTAAAGGGGTGCCTGAAGGAAGTAAGATGATCGTTAAGATAGAGGACATCGGGAAAGAAGAAACTCTTCGTAAGCTGGAGTCCTATTCAGGGATTGAGATCAAGGAAAGAAAATGGGCTTCAAAAGGAGTTAATGCAAACCCCTCCTTCGAGCTTCCTCCGAAGGAGGAATGGACCCGCGATATGAACGAAGAGTTCTATGAGATCGCGGGTGAGATGATGCGGTTTTTCGGGTATTGCGATGATTGAATGCAGCATGTGATACGATACTAACAGAAGCACCGGGGCAGGCCGGGAAGGAGATGAAAGCCATGAAGAGGAAGGCGGAAATAAAGAAAGCAACGGACGAAGAATACTACGACAAACATGGTGTGCTCGGCGAGATCGTCGAGGAGGACGTCATAATCAGCCTTGACGAGGCCCTCAGAGAGGACATCGTAGCGGGAAAGCGGAGACGAAAACTGCAAAACGTCACTATTAAGATCGACCCGCTTTATCTCACCTCGATCAAGAAAGTGGCTACAAAAAAGGGGATTCCGTATCAGACGCTCGTGCGGCAGTGGGTAGCTGAAAAAATCCGGAAAGAGCTGAAGATTGCTTAGAGCCGGGATGACCCCTCTTTTTGCTTTCTCTGCTGGCGTCTTTCCTCTCATTTTTCCTTTACATCTTCCCTGATAAATTTGTAAAATCTTCCCAAAGGATCGGGGCGCGGGGATTTCATTTCAGCCCATCCGAGATTCAGACTTCATTTTGTGTGCAGTGCGACAATCAGGGACATTCCAGGTGCTGCAGGTTCACCTGTACGTATTCGGCGGTAGCCTGCCTGTCGGCAGGCCTTCGAAAAAGGGAGACTGGAGGACTTATTTGGCAAGAATGCCCTTGCTATACGAAGTTCGCTTTCGCCGGCATTTTCCGGGTAAAAGCGAAGTACCGTTTCGGGTTTGCTTTGATTTTAAAGGATTCTATCTTGATCGTGTGAAGGCCAGAGTGATGTGTTTGCCGAAAAGGGAAAGTTCGTATAGTAATATGTTAGCGCAAGAATAAAATGAAAACATTAAAAACAATTTCCTTTGTCTTAATGCTGTTTTGTCTCCCAAGCGCAGTGGGGATTGTTTTCGCCCAAGATCAGGAAAGGCCAAAAAAAAACGTAGACCTATCTCTGAAGACCTTCCGAAGTGAGACATATAAATTTCAAATTAAATATCCCAAACATTGTAGAGTTGTAGAATTCCCCGGCGAACGTTCTGATTCGTACATTACAAAATTCTGGATACCGTGTGATCATGGCGAAACAAGCATTCATGTTTCAAAAAGAGACGCGGACTTGACCTCCTCCGAGACACTTCGTTCAAAAGTTATCAAATGGATGGCATGGGACTCTCTCCCTCAAGAACAAATGATGGAATTTACTAAGCAGATGACGGAATTTACCATAGACTCACACCCTGCGGTTCGATGGGATTATTTGTACGGTGCTGAACCGCCGGGAAGTCCGTCGCCTGCTGTCACCGTATGGACATTTAATGACGAATATTCATATCGGATTGGATGTTGCTGTGGTAAAAAGGAATGTGACGGCAGCATTGCAACGTTCTCATTTACTGAATGAACCAAGAAATCGCTAACAAGTGGCTCGACGGCCGACCGGGATTAAAGCTGGTTTGGTTTTGCCTCAGGCTGGTTGCCCCGGCAAGTGAGCCATCTCGATGCCATAAGATAAATAACCTGTGAGAATAAGGAGTTAAAATGATCATAAGGGATGAAACAAGTTCAGATATTGAAGCAATATCGAAAGTGACCATTGCCGCCTTCAAGAATCTTGCAATTAGTAATCATACAGAACAATTCATAATAAATGCATTACGTGAGGCCAATGCGCTGACTATTTCGCTGGTCGCGGAGATTGATGGACAGGTGGTAGGCCATATTGCTTTTTCGCCAGTAACAATATCCGGCGGTGCAATAGG
>Ga0316624_10000401_pt1 | contig 14379 bp, 9 predicted proteins | sample OWC_Aug_N3_C1_D5_FD_207657 | JGI IMG/M metagenome (GOLD analysis project Ga0316624, IMG submission 207657) | Wetland soil microbial communities from Old Woman Creek delta, Ohio, United States - OWC_Aug_N3_C1_D5_A | ecosystem: Environmental > Terrestrial > Soil > Wetlands | place: USA: Ohio... | reverse complement strand
CAAGGGACGCGAGATCGCGCTTTTCAATGTCGGGGGCGAATATTTCGCGCTCTTCAACAGCTGCCCGCATGCCGGCGCGTCACTGTGCCATGGCAAGATCGTGCAACCGGTCCTGTCATCCGAGCCCGGCACCTATCGTCTCGCGCATGATCGCGCCATGTTGCGTTGTCCTTGGCATGGCTGGCAGTTCGATATCCGCACCGGCCAAGCCTGGTGCGATCCCGAGACGCTCAAGGTGCGAAACTATCCGGTCGCGGTCGAGGCGGGTGCAACGCTCGCTCAAGGGCCTTATGTCGCCGAGACCTTCGCCGTCTCGATCGATCAGGATTACGTCGTCATCGAGATGTAACGCGAGATCGATCACGACCGCCAAGACTTTAGCGGCGGGCTTCAACCCGGCTCATGGATGTTGGAATAGGCATGGGAACACGCGGAGGGGAAAGCGCCGTTCGAGCCGATGGCGATTTTTGATTCGTCTGGGCAAAAGCCGGGTTGCCGGCTGAGCGAGGCGACATAGAGATCCTCGTAATCATCGACCATCCGGTCGACCACGAAGCGATGCGCGAGCGCCAACGAGCGCGATTCCAGCGCGGGTAACGCGTCCGGATCTTGAGCAAGGCGTATCATGATCGCCGCCAGTGCCGCGGCATCACCCGGTGGAAACAACAGACCGGTCTCGTTCTGCTCGACAAATTCCGGAACGCCGCCGATATCGCTGGCAATCGCCCCGAGGCCATAGGCGGCGGCCTCGATGAGTGCGACCGGCACGGCCTCATGCCGCAAGGAGGGCAACAGCAAATAACCCGAGCGCGACAGCGCGTCGATTTTCGCCTCTCCCTCGATTGAGCCAGGATAGGTAATGCGTGGATCACTCGCCGCCGCGGCACGAATCTGGCTTTCCAGCGGGCCTTTGCCGGCAATCACGAGTTCGATGCCGAGATCGCGCGGGAGTTGGGCCACGGCATCGAGAACGGTCTGCACGCCCTTCTCGGCCGTCAGGCATGACAGCATCAAGAACCGAGTGTGGCTGTCAAGCGGACGGGCGCGGCGGACCTGATCGGCGTCGAGCGGCTGCGGAATGCCATTATGCACCACCATGCGTTTGGGCACGCGTAAGCCGGCGCGCTCATGCATGTCGAGAAGGAAGCGGGAAGCGCTTACGAATAAATCAACATGCCGCGTCGTAGCAAGGTGCCAGCGGCGATAGAGGCGACAGGCCAATGACGGTCGCGCGCAGCGATCCCAGTCCGCGCTCGGCATGAAAGCGTGCGGGCATAGCAGGTGATAATCATGCGCCGTGTGGACGATGTGGATGCCCGCGCGCCGCGCCTGCGCCCAGATGGCCGCCGAGATGCCATCGATCGCGTGCGTATGAAGCATGTTGGGCCGCGCGGTCTCGAAAATCGTCTTGAGACGCGCTCCGGCCTGCCAGTTCCAGGCATCACGGGCATGCCAGAGCCATCTCTTGATGCCGGGATCGTGGCCACGCTCGAACGACCAGTAAAGATTTCGCGGGAAGAAACGGATGATTTCGACCCCATTGCGAATCTCGCTCGGATAGGGCTCCATCTCCGGCGCGCAGGTCGACACCACCGTCACACGATGTCCCCGCCGCGCGAGACCTTCGCATAGATAGGAGACGATCAACTCCGCGCCGCCCGCGACGATCGGCGGATAGAGGTTGTTCGTTACCATCACATGCATCGCCAAGACCCGAGACGGTCGAAGGAACCGCGCGGCGACCGCGCGCGAGCCGATGATCGGCGCGCGTTTCGGGCAAGAGATGCCGCCCGGACGCAATCCGCATCGTGCTGATCGTTCATTTGCAAAAGACCGGTCCTGCCGATGCGGCAGGCTGTCGGTGCGGCCAGCGATCTGCCCCGGCCACGTCATGGCCTAAAATATACTTAAAAAACTGAACCGTTTTCTGACAACAAGAGATGCGCGTAATACTTCCCATGAGAGAAACAAAAATAGAGAATCGGGCTATTATATTTCGCCTCTCACGCACTCTACATACCTTCTCCACGGTTCCTGGAAACTTTCATCTATCTCGCACCTGCAGCAAATTAACAATGACATCAAACCATTAGGTGTGTTCTTTTTGTGTTCGATCTGCATCCTTTGCCCATCGGGAATGGATTTGGCGCGGCATGGCGAACCCAGAACAGCGCTGGGCAACAGACGCCTGGCTTGCGCTTCGCCGCGGGAGCGAACTCGAGCCATCGTCATTGCAGCCACGAACACGTTGAATGGCGCCAACAACGCGCGGTTCATCGACACTGGCTGGTCTTCACGCCCGGAAGCGCGAAGCGTGTAACCAATAAGCCATACGCACGTGGATTGGTTGCATGCGGTACGCCGCGCGAATCAAAACCGAGCGGCGCGATCGCGGGCCGGGCATCGTTCCGCATTCTTCGTGTGCGAGCCACCAGCGGGACCTGGAATGCGTCCCCCTGGATCCAATAGCCGCATGGATCGTTATACAAATCACCTGATGATCGCATTCTCCGGAAGCACTGGATCGTATTCTGAGCCGGCATCCTTTCAAGAATTTTAGTCGAAGCGCGACGCGATCGTTCACCTTCGCAGCGACCCCCTTTGTGGCGAAATGACGGCAGATCCCTCGTGATGCAGGCTTGCATGGATGCGATCGGGACGGCAAAAATTCGGGTGCCGAAAGACATCATCGAAGGGAACTAAAAATATGGGCGACACGCTCCGTTTTTTTCTCGCGGCTCTGGTGATGAGCCTGCCTTTGGCCGGGTGCGCCTCTCAGGGCGAGAATCTCCCACTGATCGAATCGACACCGGGCCAGGAAGCGAATTATCGGCTCGGACCAGGCGACAAGCTGGACGTCAATGTGTTGGGCGCCGAAAACCTATCTGGCGAATATAGCGTCGCCGACAATGGTACGATCAGCACGCCGCTCATTGGCGAGGTCAAGGCTGGCGGCCTGACGCGCGCGCAACTCGAGCATGAGCTGGCCCAGAAACTGGCCGACGGTTATGTGCGAAATCCCAAAATTAGCGTGACGATCCTCGAATATCGTCCCTTCTATATCTACGGCGAAGTAAACAAGCCTGGAAAATATAGCTATGCCGCAGGCATGCGCGTGCTCAGCGCCGCGTCCGTCGCCGGCGGCTATACGCCGCGCGCGGATACCGATTTTGTTGTCATCAGCCGAAACGGTCAGGATCGCAAGGGTATCGCCACGACGCCCATCCTACCTGACGACATTATTAAGGTTCCGCAACGGTTCTTCTAGACACGATGCGGCGGTCGGCCCCGGATCGGTGTATTCATAAAGCTGCCCTCATCAATAGGGGGCTCGTCGGGCGTGCCGGCGTGTACGAGTGGCGATACGACTCTTTCGCCGAAGCAATAAGCGTGATCGCGAGCGCCATGAAGCGAATCGGTGGGTGACGCATTGCGTATCAGCCGAAGCGGTTTTCCGTCCAAATTCCCCCACTGATAGCCGGCACCAACAGGTAGCGCACGTCAACAGCGATTGGCTGTCCTCCGCGCGATCGATTTTCGGTTCGCCGCTTAATGACCTGTGACGTCAATCCGAATTCGGCAGTCGGTTACGATGGAGAGATGTGATACGCTTCTCACTCGGCGGGAGAGTGCGCGCTCCGATGACAAGCAATAAAAGCGATACCGCAACTAGGCGACTGATCTGTCAGACGGATCTTCGCTCGGCAAAGCATTTGCTCAACTCAGAGACGACCGATCAGCAGGCGATGCTGACGTCCTCTGGCACGTAGACCGACCTGCTCCTCGCATAAGCGCGATGCTGCCACGACGCGATCAAGAATTCAAATCGCCACAGGGGTGCCGCCAAACGTCGATTGGCGGCGGTGCTGAGGCGATGTGATGCCGCACACGATAGCGAGCTTGGACACTGCAACGCGACCGAAGCTGGGATCCCTACGGTTGTCGATAATAACACCTGTGTTCAATGGCGAACGCTTTCTCGCGAATTGTATCCAGAACGTCATCGATCAAGATGTCAAAGATATCGAACATATTATCGTCGATGGCGGATCGACAGACGCGACCTTGCAGATTGTTGCGAACTTCCAGCAGAGACATCCGCATATCCGACTCATTCCCGGGCCGGATCAGGGCCAGTCGGATGCGATGAACAAAGGCATTCGCGCCGCGCTTGCACCCGTTATAAGCATCTTGAATTGTGATGATTTTTACGAAGGCGGCGCTTTCGGCGACGCTCTGCGTATTATCGAAAGCCTACCCTATCCTTCCTTCGTGGTCGGCAACACCCGTGTGGTCGATGAAAATGGAAAGACGATCTATTGGAATCGTCCGCGAGATCTGAGGATCGAGAGTCTCGTGCTCGGCTGGTGGTATACGACTCCGCCAATGAATCCGAGCGCCTATTTCTACCACAAGAATATTCACGACACGGTCGGATATTACGATACGGCAGATCACTACACGCTTGATCAGGCATTCGTTCTCACCTGCGCGAAGAGGGGAGCAAATATGGTCTATGTCGATCGCCACTGGGGAAATTTCCGGCTTATGCCGGGAACGAAGACCTATGACGATCAAATTAAAGGTACCGCTCTTCCTCGGATGCGAGCTCTTTACCGCGACTATATTTCGGCATTTTCTTGGAAGCAGCGCCTGAAAATGCACATGATTTGGTCGATGAAGGTGCCACGACGATTTGCGTGGCTCGTGTTGCATCGATGGAACTTGCGATAAGCGGAGACAGCACAATCGAGGCCAGCCTGCGGTCATCCGTTCGCGAGCACCTTGGCATATAAATTCGCAACTCGCCGCGCGATGGTGGGCCAGCCGAAACGCTGTCGTGTATAAACCGCGCAAGCAGCAGCATCCGGCAATCGCAATGTGCCATTGAAGAACGCAATCAACCCTTGCGCCAAAGCGGGCGCTGCTTTGCCGCTCAAAACAAGATCGGGCGACAAATCTCGCACGACTTCGGGAAGTCCGCCCACCGGGGTAACCAGCACCGGCGTGCCGCATGCAAGCGATTCGAGCGTCGTTAACCCGAATCCTTCCAGCGCAATCGACGGAACGATCGAGATGTCCGCCGCGCGATAAACCAGCGGCAGATGCTCCTCAGGCACGCTGCCGAGCAGCCGCACGTTTCTCGCGAGGTTGCGCTGTTCGATTTGATCCCGGATCTCCTGCTCCAGCGGGCCGGTGCCCCCGATGGCCAACAGCACGTCTGGAACTTTCTTCACGACGTCGGCTATCCCGTCGATCAGGTTCTCGATGCCGACGCGATGCACCAGACGGCGAATCGTCACCACGAGCGGTCGGGCTTCGTCGAACCCAAGGGCGCGACGCGACGCTTTTTGGTCGAGATCGGTCTCGAAGCGCGCAATATCGACGCCACCGGGGATGACGAAAATCCGCTCCTCGGGAATGCCATAGGTTCGCCGCAGCGTTTCGCCGAATGCCTGCGAGAGGACAACGAACGCTACCGGTCGGCGATAGAGACTCTGTTCGATGTAGCGTTTCGTCCACCGCGCCGGCAGCGAATTCCGTTCCATCTGTCCTTCCGCACTCCACGGGCCATGGAAATGGAACACGGTCGGGATTGTGTTCATGATGTCGGAAATCGGAAAGCCGTAGAGCGCATAGTGGCAGCCGATGAGGGAAACCCGGCGCGTATTGAGGCTCGCCTGCGCCGCGCGGCGCAACTGCCAGACGCGCTTGCCGATAAACGTGTCGGGCCGCGCGTAGGCGGTGATTTCGAGCCCCGGCGCAACGCGCGGAGACGATTGGGCAAGAACGAGGCCCCGCACGTTGAATCCCGCCGCGGGCAGATGGCGTGTGAGATCGTAATAGTAGCGCTCCAAGCCGGCATGGACCTCGGGAAACCATCGGGCGCCGATCTGTAGAACATCGGGCGGCATCGACGTCACGATACCCGGCTCGCGCTCGAAGGAACGCCGTCAACGGAAAGAGGCCGGTTATCTATAGCCAGAACACGCTCGTATAGATGGCGATAGCCGTCAACCAAGCCATCGATCGTGAAAGGCTGGGCCATCGGAGCCGCGGATGCCCTGAGCCGCGAAAGCGCCGATGGCGTTTCGACCAAGGATAACAGTGTGGTGCCGAGGCTATCGGCTTGCCCCGGATCGAAAGCGCAAAATCCGGGAAACGCGGCCCCCGTCTCCCCCAATCCTCCGCGATTGGCGTAGATCGCCGGTACGCCAAAGCTCGCGGCTTCGATCAGGACCATGCCCTGCGGCTCGCAATACACCGACGGAACGACGAGCACATCGATCTGACGATAAAATTGGTCTCGCTCGATCCAGCCCATAAAATCGACCGGCAGTCCGTCCGCCAGATCTCGCAAGCGTGCTTCGTAGTCGGGACGACCCGCGCCGGCGATTTTGACGATGTAGCTTCTCCGGGGCAGGCGCTTTAACGCTTGGAGCAGCAGCTCGACGCCCTTCGTCGGGTGCAGGCGGCCGATGAACCCAATGCGCAACGGTCCCGCGGCCGCGTCATCTGTGTTTCGCTCGGCTATGGCCGTCGACCGAACGCCATTTGGGATCACCGCCTTCGTCGCCCTCGAAAAGTAGCCATGCGCCGAATGGACCTCCAGGATGAACTGCGAAATGCCGACGACGGCCGCGGGCATCGCGCTCGCCCACCGGCGACGTTCCGTCAGCAAGCGGCAGGAATGACATTGGCGCGCACAAGGTTGATCGTGCCGAAACATGGTGCCGCGCGGACAAAGCAATTGATAATCGTGAAGCGTGTGAACGATCGGCGTGCCTAACGCGTGAATGGCGTTCCAAGCGCTCACGGAGAACCCGAGCAGGCTGTGCGTATTCACGATATCCGGTCGTACCTTTTGCAGAATTGCGGCGAGCTTGCCTGACGTCCAGATATTCGCCTCGCCAAGGACATGCCACATGACTTTCTGCGCGAGCGTGCGCTCCGGATTGAGCAGCGCAATCCCCATGGGATGAGCATGGACGAAATAAGCGCGCACGCCCTCATCGTCGTATTGCCAGTCCGCGCCGTTTTGGGAAAGGCTGACGACCGCGACCTCGATTCCCCGGCCGACGAGTGCTTTGGCGAGCGATTGCACCAGCAGCTCCGCGCCGCCGATGACATTGGGCGGATAACCGAGATTGATGAACAACACACGCACGAAAAGATGCTCCTGCCCAAGCTATCGTCCAGAATGCGCGACGAGAGTCCTCGCTTGTCTCGAACCAAAAATCTCGCTGTATTGGCTCCATACGACGTCCGGCGCGAACTCGCTCGCATAGAGCTGCTGCGCGCGGGCGGACACGTGATTGTTCAGATCGACATCGCACAAGTGAAGCAAGGGCTCCACGAAAGCGGGAATATCATCGGCAATGAAACACTCTCTCCCATGGATCGCCGGAACACCATCGATCCCTGATGGGGTCGATACGATCGGCACACCATAATAAAGCCCGTCCAAGACTTTCATCTTGAGGCCGCTGCCATAGATCAAGGGCACAACCATCGCGGCCGCTGTCGCCATGAGAGGCGCCAAATCCTCTACGAAATCGAGCAGCTGAACACGCCCGTTCCAGCGACCGCTCTGCTCCTTCAGCCGCGCATCCGCTCCTCGGCCGACGACGATCAACTTGGTTCGCGGTTCCGCGTCGACGAGGTTCGGCATCGCCTGGGAAAGAAAGAGCGAGAGCGAGCTTGCATTCGCTGGGTATCCTAGATTGCCGAGAAACAAATAGGTCGGCTCGCCGGTGAATCGGCGCGGTAACCTGTTGTGGTGGGCGCGCAGCAAGGGCTTTACGGTGAGGATGTTGTTCGCGCTCGAAACGGCCATAAGTTGCGCTGTTTCCTCGGCATTGAGAAGCAGGACGCTGTCGAAACGATCCGGCAGCTCTTCCTCGCGCTTTTCAAGGAGCTGGCTCTCGAGGGAAAGCAAACGCCGCTGGACCGTTCGGCCTCTTATGAGGCGGCGCATAAACGCGGGAAGGAACCGGCCGAAGGTGCCAATCGGCGCCAAATCCGTTTCCGGATGAGCGTGCATCGCCAACAGCATTCGCCGATAACGAAGCGAATAAAGATCGTCGAGATAAAGAATCGAGCGCGGCGGCTTCGGCGTCGACGCTTCAAGATATTGCGCCATTCGAACGGTGTCGACAATCACGAGATCCGGCGACGTCGCCCGCATGAGCTGTCTCAATTGCGTGACGGCGCGACGCGAATAGAGCATCATCTCTTGCAGCGCGTGGCGCTTGCATATGATGCTTTGCCAGGCAACGCCGAGCAGACGTTGCCAAATTCCATCGAGCGAAAGCGCAAACGTGCGGCAAGGCAGCAGCGCGTCGGGCGCCGCGTCGGCCGCCGATGCGATGTAGACGAAGGTTACGTTCTCCGATCCGAACACGGAAACAAGATATTCGAGGAACCCCGAAATAATGACCTTACGCCCGATGTCGACGGGATAAGGGTAACTGGAGCTCAGAACCAGAACTTTCATCGTGGCGACCGCGAGCCGGTATTTTTTGTTACGCAGCGCGATAAAGGCCGCGCGTGGCGACATAGTCGCCGCCATAGCTGGCGTATCTCTTCGCGTCGACGTGGGTCAGAACGACGCCGCAGATTTCCGCATCGATCGTCTGGAAATGTCGAAGTCCCTCGCTTGCCATGTGGCGTTTTGTGCTTCCCCATTTCACCAGAAAGATCGTTTTATCGGCAAAAGCAGCGATGATCTTCGCGTCCGGTACCGACAAGATCGGTGGCGAGTCGATAACGACGACCTCGTAGCTTGCCGTTATCTCCGAGAGCTCGCGCCAAAAATGCTGCGTGTACAGCAATTTGAAGGGTTCGTGCAGCGCCGTTTGGAATGAAAGACGCGTTAGCCCCGTGCCGGATTCCACATCGAATGACGGCTTGAATAGCTGCTCGACATGCTGAAGGGTTTGGACTTGACCGGTTGCTGTGCCGCTGGACGATTCGCGTGGCGGCGTGCGGCGGATGTCGAGATTGATGAGAAGCGTTTTCCGACCGTTCGTTGCTGCCTCTCGCGCGAGCATGCCGGAGGTCGTGCTTTTTCCCTCGCCCTGCAAGGACGATGAAATGAGCACCTTCAGCGGCAGCTTCACCTGGAGACCGTGATCGAGTTCCGCGTAGAGATACCGGACCGCTTCTGCGATCGAAGATCGTGAGGCAAGCGAGGGAAGGCTTCCAGACGTCAAGCCTCCGGGGATCCGCGGCACAAGCGCGAGCGTCGGGAGTCCGAGAACTGCGTCGACGTCTTGCGAACTGTGGAACCGTTGATCGAGGCGTTCGCGCAGCAGAACGAAGATTATCGAAAGAAACAATGTCGATAGCCCCACACCCGCGAGGGTCAACATTTGCCGCGGATAGAACGGACTGATCGGCGTCGTCGCGCCCGAAAGTAGCTCGGCCTCCGGCTGCAAAATGGAATTGAGCCCCGCGATTTTGTCGTGATAAATCGCGAAAGCCGCATAGGTCTCCCGGTCTGTGTCGGCGTCTCGTTGAAGCTGCTCGACGTTAACGAGGCCCGCGTTTTGCACATCGATGCGCTTTTCGAGATCATGCTTTGATTGCGTGAGCGCGGCGACGCGCGAATTGAGAACCTTCAATTGATCCGCGGCGTTCTTCGATATTCTGCCGATCTCGGCGGTAATCGCATGATCGACCTGCGCGATTTGTGAGTTCACGCTGATGACGTCCGGATTTTTCGGCCCCAATCGGGACAACTCCTCGCCGCGCTGGGCGACAAGTTGCGTTTTTTGCTCGCGAAGGCTCCTGATGAGCGGGGATGCAAGAACGCTGTCGGCTGCGCCAATTTCCTCGTCCGACTTGCCCAGGCGCTGGATCTGCTCATATTTCGCTTGCGCGACGGACTGTTCGGCCTGCGCGTCGATGAGCTGGCGGGCAATCTGGGAGAGCTGCTCCGAGAGGAGGGTGGTCGTCATTCCTTGATATTGGCCGAGGCTCGTCCGCAGATTTTGTACATTTTCCTCGCTCTGGGTCATCTTGCCGCGCAACTGGCCCAGGCGATTGTTGAGCCAAGCGGTGATTTCGTCCATATGAGCGAGTTTTATCTTGAGCCGATCTTGAAGGAAATCTTTCGCCATCGCATTCGCGATAGCGGCGGATTTTTCCGGTGATTCCGACGTGGCCTCGACGATGATGTTGCGTGATCGTGCTTTAACGGACACCGACAGCGCTTTGCGGAGTTTCTGCTCGACCAAGCGGTGCTCGATATCGCTCGGGGATTCCGAATTCGGTGAAAGCAGGGACCGGATTCGTGTTTCTATATCTCGCACGAACGCAATGCTTGCCGCAATCGGCGGCCATAATTTCGACGGCATGGTGGCCGCGAGAATCGGATTAAACTCGGGATCTCGATCGAGGTGCAATTGATTGATGACCGCGTCGAGGACCGGCATGGCCAAAATCGCGTCGATCTCGCTGTTCACCGTCAAATCGTCGATCGTTGTCCGCTGCTCGCTCGGCGAATCACTCGGAATGGGCGATTGCGGCGGCGACACTTGAAGGACGGCCTCCGCTTTGAAGCGTGGCGGAATATAGTGTAGCGCGATAACCGCGCAGATCAGAGCGCCGCAGGTCACCAAACCGATCTGCCACAGATGTCGCCGAATGATCCGCAATAGGGCGGCGAGGCTTACCGAGGCCACGGGATCAAACGAGACCTCCGGGATCGCCGCCGCCGTCCTGCCGTACGCACGAGGGGTGAGGTTCGTCGATTGGCTCATTGTCATGGACTCCGTTGCCGGATGCTGGGCGACAGCAATAAGCCGCCGCCGGCCATCGCCGGTTTATGCTCAAATCGGCTGCCTATCGCACTGACCCGGACACCGCCGGCGATCGCAAATAAAACCGCCGGCAACAGAAAAATGACCTGATCGCGATATCCGGATATGAAGAATTGCGAAAATAGCAGGCCCAGACTCATGGTTGCGATGACACGGAACTCAGGAGACCGGCTCAGTCTTCGCGCGTGACGAAAGAAGACCAGGATTGGAAAATAGAAAGCGGCGAAGCCGATGAGACCGGTCTCGGCGAGAACGCGGATCGCGGTGCTGTCAACGCCCTTGCGCGGGTCCGTGTTCCATCCGAGATTTGGCGGAATGTCGAGGTAGGGCTCGAAATAGTCGCTATCGGAGACCAAGCCGACGCCGGCCCCGATTACCGGATTCGCCGCGAAAATATCGATTCCGGCAAGAATCTTCGTGAGCCGCCACGCCATCGACGAATCGGCATCGGTCGAGGCGATACGCGTGCTGTAAAGCGGAATAAACACCAGGCCGGCGATCGCGATCGGGATAAGCACCTTGCCGACGCTGCTCAAAAACTCCGGGAACCTCCGACTTTGAAAGGCCGAGACGAGAAGGAATAGTATTGGAAAATACATAAGCGAGGACGATTTGGTGGAAGCAAGCCCGAGCCCCAATACCGTCAGCGCTGCCCAGCTTCGCTGCCACGGTGCCAATAGGCCGCCGCCCGCCTGCCGCTCGAACCAGCAACCGAGGGCGGCCGGGATCAGGAGCGCGGCAAGCGCCGATGATTCGGGTGTAAACGCGGCGCCCCGATCATATGCGGCAACGATCGAAAAATTCGCGTTGTTCGCAAAGGATATCGCGCCGCCGCCCGCGATCGTATAGAGCAGTTGAAAAAAGGCCACGACCGACGACAGAAGGGCTCCTGTGACATAGCCCCGCGCGAATTCCTGTCTCTGGTCGGGAACGTTGAGAATGGCGGAAAATCCCATCGCGCCCAGCATTAAATAGATGCCTTGCATCGCCGCGTAGGGAATGGAGAACGACGAAGAAGCCGAGAATACGGTCGATACCGCGTAAGAGATCAGGGTCAGCAATACCCAGATCAGGGATTGGATCGGCAGCTTCGCGTTCAAGAACGGCAGCAGGCCGGCATAGAGGAGCAGCATGACAATGACCGGCTGCACGCCGACGCCGCCAACGGTGACGATCGCGACGCCGGGCATGAGGCTAAAGAATCCGACCGAAGCCGCCAACAGTTTGCCCATCGTCAGGCCATCTCTCCAAGAATGGCTGGTCAGCCCCGATCCCGGAACACAGGCATTAGGATATCGGGGCAAGCAAGCCGGTAGAGTCTCTCGCTTGGATTTCCGCCATGTGCGCGTCGTTTGGACATAAGACAATTCTCTCGTGATTCCGCGCACCTTAGCTCGGAGAATTTATATGTGCGCAATATCTTCTCCGCATGCATCTCAGTGTATTTCGCGAGCGGGCACGCTCAAAACGTGTTCTTGGTTTGGAATACGCAATATATCGTCCGGGCGAGGATTCGCATGTCGAGCCAAAAGGACCAATGCTCGATGTAAAACACGTCATGCTCGACCCGCTTCTGGAGCTGCAAAAGCGTATTTGTCTCACCGCGCCAACCGTTGACCTGAGCCCAACCGGTAATGCCGGGCTTCATACGGTGCCGAAGCGCGTAATGATCGATTGCGTCGTGGTAAGGAACGTTCGCCGCCTTCGCAGAGAGCGGATGCGGTCGCGGCCCGACCACGGACATTTCCGTGCGCAGTACATTAAATAGCTGCGGGAGCTCATCGAGGCTCGTGCGCCGGAGAAAGCTTCCCACCCGCGTTACGCGCGGGTCGTTCCTGCGCGTCAGCTGCTCGCCAAGCGGATCCGTTTGCGAGGCGTACATGGTTCTGAACTTCAGCACTTCGAACACTTTGCCGGTGAACCCGTATCGCTTCTGGCGGAAAAACACGGGGCCGGGGCTATCGAGCTTGATCGCAAGCGCAATGATCGCCTGCGCGGGAAGCGTAAGGATCAGGATTATTGTCGCGAGCACCATGTCCTCGCATGTCTTTACGAGGTAGCGCCACTCGCCGAGCGGCCGGTCGTGGAGCTCGAAAAGCAACGAATCCGCCACCCGTCTGCCGCGCCGAAAGCTGATTTCGCCCTGACTGGCCTCGAAGCCGACATCGATGTGTAGCGGCAGTGGATATAATATCTTGACCACTTCTCTGATGCGCTCGCCGGCCGTGAGCGGCAACGCAATAACGACCCGATCGATGCCGTAATCCTGGGCGGCGGCAGCCAATTCCGCGATGCCGCCGCTCACCGACATGCCCTCGATCTCGTTTGACCCTCGGCTGCGCCGATCATCGAAGACGCCGACGATCTCGACGGCACGATCGCGCTTGAGTCTCTCGATCATTCGCCGCGCGTCTTCGCCCGCGCCGTAAATCGCGTATTTCTCGGCCAAGCATCTTTGGCTCACCAGACCGGACCGAACGCGCTCGACAATGAATCTTTCCACAGTCAGCGCGAGAATTCCCGTCACCCACCATCCGACGAACCAGCCACGCGAATAATCGCCGCCAATCTTGAGGGAGAAGAGGCCGAACGTGACCAAAAGAATGGGAAGCGAGAAGCCGACAAAGAGCAGCGGCAATTGCGACCGAAAGTCCGTGGGTAGGCTTCTATAGCAGCCGAATCCGCCGAATAAGAGTAACGACGATATCGTGATGACACACCACAGTTTGGCATATTGCGAGGCGATGATCTGAGGGTAGTGGTGCTGAACAACGAGATATCCCACACCGCCCGACAAGGCGATGACGAGAAAGTCGACGAGGCAGACGGCGAGCAATATTTGATAGGCTTCAATGCGATAGCGATCGAACGACTTTCGGGCAACCGCGCGCTCGGTTGCCGAAAAATTTAAAGGAGAAAACATTTGAACCATTCGATTCTCCTCGGATCTGTTGGCGGGCCTCGTGCCTCAAGCGATCGGCCGGTCTTCTTTCACGAAGCACCAAAGATTAGTGCTCGCTTCGCTTCTCTACTTCGATCTGTCATATTTGATTTGCGTCCTATTGCGGTTGCTGCATCGCAACAATAGGTTTACAACACATTTTTATTTTCACGCTGTGACAAAATAAAGGCGAGCCGGGTCGCGCGGGTGATCGACTTCGGAAGTAACGGAATTGCTGTGACTAATTGGAATTGCTGTGACTAATTTGGCACATAGGCCATTGGACCTCCGAGGATACAGGTTAGAGATTCTGCATGACGAGCCATCAGGCAGATAAGTAGCCATCGATGACGGAACGCGGTCGAACCGAGGCTGCCAGTGGACGCCCATACCGATGCCCATAACGTCTCAACGCTCGATCTGCTGGCGCGTTCCGAAGAAATATCGTCGTGCCCTCCAAGGATCCGGCGGGAGAAGGCCCACCAAGTCGCTCAACGCGTTTCGCGCATTGACGCTCGTCATGGCCACCACCCTATTCATCGTGAGCGCAACGGCGGCACCGGCACTCGCTCAGCCGGCAGATGATTTTGAGGCCGGCCGGGCGGCTTTTTC
>Ga0316624_10000400_pt1 | contig 14390 bp, 11 predicted proteins | sample OWC_Aug_N3_C1_D5_FD_207657 | JGI IMG/M metagenome (GOLD analysis project Ga0316624, IMG submission 207657) | Wetland soil microbial communities from Old Woman Creek delta, Ohio, United States - OWC_Aug_N3_C1_D5_A | ecosystem: Environmental > Terrestrial > Soil > Wetlands | place: USA: Ohio... | reverse complement strand
GCGGCTTCCTGCCTTTCGTCACCCAAAATCCTCCCGATTGAAGGGTATCTTCTGTAAGGCAGCGATGGATGTCGCCACGAAGAGCCCCGTGATGGAAGGGGGACCCGCCTACTTGGAGGGGGAATCCGCTCCGCCTTCCCCCTTCCAACGGTCGCTTCGCTCCCTGCCTCCCCTCCTCGGACGCTGCTGCGTCCTGCGGCCAAAGGGAAATATCCCCCTGGACCTCCTTCCAAGAGCCGGAGGCGGGGGAAACCGGGTTCGCAGGTTTCCGGGGTGTGGGGGCTGGAGGCGAAATCCTGAGCAGAGCCGTAGAGGGGATGTTTCCTGTTATGAGCAAGAGCGACATGAAGGAGAACTCTATGAGATGCCAAGACCCTAAGGTTATCGCCGCCGTCCTGCTTATCTGCGCAATATCAGTCGCGGCTTCGGCCGCGGATACCTGGCGGGCGGATTGGCCTGTGCTGAAGACCTACGATCGCGACCATGTTGAGAAGATCGCGCTCCCCATCGGCGGCATCGGCACCGGCACGGTCTCGCTCGGCGGCCGCGGCAATCTCATGGACTGGGAGATCATGAACCGGCCGGCCAAGGGCTATATCCCCTACAGCGGGCAGCAGACCGGGCCGTTCTTCGCGCTGCACGTCGCCTCCGGGGACGCTTCGTTCACCAGGGCCCTCGAAGGCCCGCTGCCGCTCTATGTTTATGAAGCTTCGCACGGCTCGACGGCCGTCAACCACGGCCTGCCGCGCTTCCGGGACGTCTCCTTCGCGGCGGCTTACCCGCTCGGCCAGGTCCTTCTCTCGGACCCCGACTCGCCGGTGGATGTCCGGTTGGAGGCCTTCAATCCGCTCGTCCCGGGAGACGCCGAGGCGAGCGGCATTCCTGCGGCCATGTTCCGGTTCGTTGTCATCAATAAGACCGGGCGGCCCCTTCGCGCCGCGGTCTGCGGGACGCTCCCGAACTTCATCGGCGCGGACGGTTCCGGGACCACGAGAGACTGGAAGAACGATCCCATAACCTCGGGCCCCAAAAAGAACCGGAATGAGTTCCGCTCGACCGAGAGACTGCGCGGGCTGTTCATGACGTCAGAGGGCGTCAACCCGAAGCATGAAGCCTGGGGCACCATGGCTCTCGCCGCGGCGGCCGGAACGCGGGGGACGAGCCGGACGACTTGGGTCGCGGCCGGGTGGGGGACATCGCTCCTTGATTTCTGGGACGATTTTGCGGCCGACGGGGCCATCGATCCGCGGCCGGCTACCGCAGAGGACATGCCCTTCGGCTCGCTCACCGTCGAGGTCGACGTTCCGGCGAACGGCAGCGCCGAAGCGACGTTCGTTCTTGCCTGGCACTTCCCGAACCGCGTCACCTGGTCGCCCAAGGGAACGCCGGACGACATCATCGGCAACTACTATACGACACGCTGGCCCGACGCGTGGGCCGCGGCCGAGGATTTCGCCGCGCGGGCCGCGGGGCTCGAGGCCCGGACGGTCGAGTTCGTCCGCGCCTTCGCCGAAAGCACCCTGCCGGCCGAGGTCAAGGAAGCCGCTCTCTTCAGTCTCAGCACGCTCCGGACCCAGACCTGTTTCCGGACGCCCGACGGCCGCTTCTTCGGCTTCGAGGGGTCGAGCAACACCTCCGGGTGCTGTTGGGGCTCCTGTACCCACGTCTGGAACTACGAGCAAGCCACGGCTTTCCTCTTCGGCGCCCTGGCCCGGTCCATGCGCGAGACGGAGTTCCTCGAAGCGACCGACGATCAGGGCCTGATGAGCTTCCGTGTCCGGCTGCCGATCGACCGGGCCCGCGAATTCGGCAAGGCCGCCGCCGACGGCCAGATGGGCACGATCATGAAAGCGTTCCGGGAATGGAAGATGTCGGGCGATAACGCTTGGCTCGCCCGGCTCTGGCCCGGAGTCAAGCGGGCCCTGTCGTTCGCCTGGATCAAGGGAGGCTGGGACGCCGACCGCGACGGGGTCATGGAGGGCTGCCAGCACAACACGATGGACGTCGAGTACTACGGGCCGAACCCGCAGATGGAGATCTGGTACCTCGGGGCGTTGCGGGCCGCGGGCGAAATGGCGGAACGAGTCGGGGACAAGGCGTTCGCCAAGCTCTGCAAGGACCTTTTCGGCAAGGGCCGGGCCTGGACGGACGCCAACCTCTGGAACGGAGAATATTACGAGCACCACGTTCGGCCGCCCAAGAGCGTCGACGACGTCGCCCCGAGCTTGAGGCTCGACATGGGCGCCAAGAACATCACCGAGCCGGACTATCAGCTAGCCCAGGGCTGCCTCGTCGATCAGCTCGTCGGTCAGTACATGGCCCATGTGTGCGGACTGGGCTATCTTGTCGACCCCGCCCACGTCAAGACGGCACTCGCAAGCGTCGTGAAGTACAACACCCAGTCCGGGTTCTTCGATCATTTCAACTGCCTGCGGTCGTTCGTACTCGGCGACGAGACGGCGCTTCTTATGGCCAGCTACCCGAAGGGACGGCCGCGGAACCCCTTCCCGTACTTCACCGAGGTCATGACCGGGTTCGAATACACCGCGGCGGTCGGGCTCCTCTATGAGGGCGACGTCGCGAGCGGGCTCAAGGTCATCCGCGACATCCGGGACCGCTACGACGGCAAGAAACGCAGCCCCTTCGACGAGGCCGAATGCGGCCATCATTATGCCCGGGCCATGGCCAGCTGGGCCGCCGTGCCGGCCCTTTCCGGCTTCTCCTGGGACGGCCGGACCAAGGCCATGACCTTCGGGGCGAACGAGGGGACGTACTTCTGGTCGAACGGCGACGCCTGGGGCACCTGCAGGATAGGGCCCGGCGGCAAGACGGCCGAGCTCAAGGTCCTCCACGGCGGGCTTTCCCTCAAGTCCTTCGGCCTCGGGAACGCCGCCCCCAAGACGTTCAGGCAGCCGAGGGCCCTTCAGACGGGGGAGTCCGTCCGGATCGACCTTTAAGGGATGAAGGAGTGAAACATCGGCCTCAACGGTTCGTATTACCGGGCGTACGAATCACGCGCAGAGGAGTAATCTGATGAAGAAAGCAGCCTTATTCGCCTTGGCCCTTCTGATCGTCGCCCTGTTCATGGCCGTTCCGGCCTACCCGGGGACGATCCCTTCGTCCGTCGTCCCTGAGGGCGCCCGCTGGGTCGCCCACCTGGACATGGAGAAGTTCGTCGCCACAAGTTTCTATGGATTTCTCGAGAAGAGCGGCAAGTTCCAGATCAAGAGCCGGGACCTCGACCGCTGGCTCAAGATCGACGTGCCCCGGGACATCACCGGCGTGACCGTGTTCGGGTTCGGGGACGGGACCAAGGGGGACGCCGTCGTCGCCGTCACCGGGAAGATCGACCGGGCCGGGTTGATGGCCCTGATCGCCAAGGATGAGGACCACAAGGAGATCGCGCACGGCGCCTACACCATCTATTCAACGGGAGACGATGAGTATGGCGCGTTCGTCAACGACAATCTCGTCGTCCTTTCCGAGAGCCGCGAAGCCATCCAGAGCGTCCTGGACACGGCGGCCGGCAAGACGCAGAATTTCGCCAAGTCCGCGTTGAGTGCTTCCCTCAAGGAAGTTCCCGCGGGCGCCTTCCTCAGCGGCGTGGTGCCCGACCTGTCCGGATTGAGCAAAATGAACAGCCAGTCCAAGGTCCTCGATCAGGCGAGCGGCCTGTTCTTCCTGGCCCAGGAGAAGCAGGACACGCTTCTCCTTCGTCTCCAGGTGACGGCGGTCTCCCCGGAGAGCGCCAAGAACATGGCCGACATCATCCAGGGTCTCATCGCCATGGGCCGGATGGGCGGCAACGAGGGCGACATGGCCAAGGTGGCGAGCCTCCTCGACGGTCTCCAGGTCAAGCTGGAGGGCAAGGTCCTCCGGCTCGAATTCGAGCGTCCGTCGAAGGAGATCGCGGACCTTATTTCGCAGGGTCGCGGACTTACCGGGCTCCTCGACTGAGGCCCGGCCCGAAATGATAGGCGGCCCCGGGCGGCCGGGGCCGAGGTGGTGAATGGCCGACCACGATCGGACCGAAGAGAAGACCGACGACGAGCTGGCCTGCGAGGCGCGGGACGGCTCGCGCCGGTCTTTCGAAGAGCTGGCGCGCCGCTACAAGCGCCGGCTCTTCGTCTATCTGCGTCCCCGTCTTGCAAGCGATGAGGACGCGGAGGACATGGTCCAGGACACGTTCCTCAAGCTCTACCGGAACATAGGGAGCTACGATCCGGCCTACCGGTTCTCGACTTGGCTCTACACGTCGGCCAACCGGCTGGCCATCGATTCCTTCCGGAAGGGCGCGGCCGTCCGGGACAAGGCCGCCGCGGTGGCGGACCTTGAGCTTCCCGATCCGGCCGCGGGCGGCGACGTCGGACCCGGCGGGTCCGGCCTGTGGGCCGCGGCCCAGACCCTGGGCGAGACGAGGTTCCGTGTCCTCTGGCTACGATACGGGGAGGACATGACGATCGAGGAGATCGCCGCCGTTCTCGGCCGGACGCGGCTGGCGGTACGTGTGCTTTTACACCGGGCGCGGACGAGCCTCGCCGGGCGGATCGGTCCGGACATGGGCCGCGCGGTGCGGCCTCAGCCAGGGGTGGCCCGGCAGTCGGCCGGGGATTGACGATAAGGAGAAAAGCGATGTTGTGCACGCTCAGCCACTGGATGATCTCCCGGGCGGAGGACAGGGGGAAGAAGCTCCCCCGGACCGTCGAGCGACACATCACGCGCTGCAGCGCCTGCGGCGCATATGCCCGCTCCTCCGCATCCCTGGCGTCGCGGCTCAAAGAAGAACGCTCCGCCTGGCTGGCCAAGGTGCCCGACTTTCCCGTGGGCCTCGCACCTGACATGGAAGCGCCCGCGCGGGATCCCCGGGCAGTCGAGGCCGGGCGGCCGCGATCGCGCCGTCTCCTCATTGGCCTTCGCCCTCTCCCGGTTGCGGCGACTGTCCTCGTCATCGCGGCCGCGGCTCTCGTCCTGACGCAAGTCGTCCTCAAGGAAGCCCCGCCCTCGGCGCAGGACCGCGCGGCCGCCAGAGCCGCGATCAAGAGCCTCACGTCCGCGCCGGAAGAACTTCAGGGTGTCATCGGTGAAGCGGAATCCTCGCTCGATAAGGAACGCCGCATCCTCGAACGTTCGGTCTCATCGGCGGTCGAGTACCTGCAGGCCCGCCTGAACATCAAGATCGAACGGAAAGTAACGCCGAAATCGCTTTAGACGGTCTTCCCTTCCGCTGCGGCTCGCCCGGGTTCCTTCTTTGGCGGCGGGGACAGCCTCTGGAGCGCGGACTTGGCGTTCTGGTTCTCCGGATTGAGCTCGAGGGACCTATTGTAGCTCCGGATCGCCTCGTCCTTCCGCCCCCGGTCGGCATAGGCCTCGCCGAGGCTGTCGTGAACCCTCCAGGAGCCGGGATAGAGAACGGCATTGAGCTCGAAGACGCCGACGGCCTCGTCCTCTCGCCCCCACCAGTAGAGGAAATGAAGCCCCAGCCAGTTGAGGACGGATTCGTCGATGAGCGCGAGACCGGGGTGATCCGCGCGGGCCCGCTCGATCACGGGCCCGGCTTGACCGATCCCCTCGTCGATGATGAGGCGGACGAGCTCGGCCTCGATGGGAGGACCGGCCGGACCGTGCCGGTATTCGATCCTGAAGGGCGGCTTGGCGGACCCCGGCTCCGCACCGGCGAGAAGCCGTCCTTCCAAGGACCCGCGGTCGCCCTTTAGCCAGCAGTCGAAATAGGCCAATGACACGCGGCAGATCTCTTCGTAGAGGGGCTTCGGGTCCGACCCGGCCGCGCCCCAATAACCGGGCACGGCTCCGGTGATGCCCAGCGCCGCGTAGGATGAGAAATCGCCGTGGCTCGAGGTCGGGACGTGGACGAGATAGCTCGGACCGTAGGCTTTCCTTTCGAAGAGGGAAGGCGCCGAACCCCTATCTTTTTCCGTCCGGATGAAACGGGCCTGGGTCATGTGCATCCAGGGGATGCGGAACCTTTCTTCCCGGTACTGCGGGTGGGCGGCGGGAAGCCCCGAATAATGCTTGTCGAGGATGCCGGAATCCAAACTCAGAAAGGCGTCGGCGTCGGGGTTGCGCATGGCCAAGATCAGGCCGGCCATACCGCCGAGATCGTAGCCGATGATCCCGAACTTGTCCGGATCGGTGAACGGCAGGCGCCGGGCCGCGGCCATGACGAATTCCATGTCCCGGGCCTCCGTCTCGACGTCCTCCACGTTGATGTTCACCAGGCGGTAGCGCGTGCCGAGAAGAGGGCTGGTCGCCACGACGTAGCCGTGGGCGGCCAGGAATTCGCAGAGGACGAAGTGGGAGAGCGGTGATTCATAGAATAAGCCCTGTCCGAAGACCAGCAGGGGGAATCTCCCCGGGCCTGCTTCGGCGTCGAGGACGGCCCCGACGGACGAATCCCTGAGACTCTGCAAGGCCTTGGCGTCGAGGCCCTTGGCCAAGGGGACGGGGAGGAGGGAGGTACGGAAATCCTCGAGGGCCATCCGGATGTAATCGTCGAACCGCAGCGGCTTGCCGACCGTCCGTTTCGCGGGGTACCAGACGTAGATCCTCATCGGACGCGCCGTCACGCCCTCCTCGACCCCGGACGGGAACGAGCGGGAGGCGTCCGACGTTTCGATCAGCCGGAAGCCCGGTGTGAACGGCCCGGACGGCAAGCGGCCCCAGGATCCGACTTCGCGGGATTGAGCATACACGCTGGCGCTAAGGAGGGCGATCAGACAACACAGGACGCTGATGATCTTCAAAAGACACCCCCTGGACAGGCTCGTCCCGGAAGATCGTGCCGAGACTCAGAAGGAGAGTCCTAAAGGCGCTGGCGCGTCGGGCGGAAATCCCAGGTCAACCGGTACATGATCTCCCGGAGCAGGTCGTTCAAGGCCGCGCCCTTGTCCCGGACGGAGAATACGGGGACTCCGCCGTCCATGCCTACGGCTCCGACCGTTCCCTGCCGGAGGGCGGAATCCGTCCACAGGGTCGCGCCATTCCTGGTGGAGACGAGGCGGACCTTTACGGCGATGTCGAACGCGGCCCGGGCGAAGAGGGTCTTGCTCAGCGGGGCGAGAAGATCGACCTGGGGTTTGACCTTCGTCACCGCGATCTCGCCCACGAAGAAGGCCTCGACACCCTGTTTTTCGCCGATGGCCAAGGCGGCGTCGCGGTCGAAGGAGGTCTTCCCGATATCCGCCAGAACGGTATCCTGCGTTCCGAGCTCGACGACCGGGACGCGCTGGGCCGCGGTGACCTCCTGCAAGAATAGCTGGGTCGCCGCAACGTCGAGATCGCCCTTCGCGTTCTCCGCTTTCAGCGTGACGAGGCCGACCGTCCCGAGGGCGGTAAGGTCGATTGCGGGCGGGACGATGGTATAGTGGACGCAGCTCGCGACCGCGGCCACGAGGATGAGGGCGAAGGCGATGTGCTTGATTCTCATGTTCGGACTCCTTCCGTAACCGGGCCCAGGCCCGTGATCATATCTATTTTAGTCGCATCTCGCGCCATATCAACGAAAATGGGGATGTTTCTGTTTTTCAGAATTAACTGTTGCCTTGAAAAACAGAAACGTCCCCATTTCTCCTAACGGATCAGATGGAAGGCCGTTTGACGGCCGGCCAGGAAGAAGGCCCGTCCGCCGTCGAACAAGATATCCTGCTCGAGGGGGACGCGGAAATCGACGCCCCATTCGGGCACGGGTCCGGTGACGCTCATCTCCGCCGTGAAAGTGCTCATGGGAACGAGCTTGACGTCGCCGCGCCCGACGTTGTTGACCTGTTCCCAGGGCAGGCCGATGAGCGGCCCGGGTTCGTGGAGGAACAGCCCGAGCGAATGGGAGTAGATGCGCGGGCCCGGGATGCCGAGCTCACGGGCCTTCTTGAGCATGTTCCCGAGCATCTCGTTCCCGGTGAGCCCGGCCTTGAACTCGCCGCAATAGACGTCCTGGAGCCGGTTGGCTTCGGCCATGAGCTTCTTGAACGTCTCCGGCGCATCCGTCTCGCCGGGACGCAGGACATAGGCCACTTCCTGGTGGTCGCTGTTCCAGCGCATGTACTTGATCCCCACGTCGCAGTGGAGGACATCGCCCGGACGGATGATCTTGTCGTCCTTGCCCCACTTCTCGACGTCCTTGGGCGACCGGCCGCGGACCGAGACGAAGGGGCTGAAGGAGACCTTGAGACCGAGGTCGGCGACGCGCTGCCAGTAGTACCAACGGAGGTCCTCGGCCGTGGTCTGGCCGACCGTGATGACCTTGGACGAGAACATGTCGGCGATGATCGACCGGGACATCGCGGCGCCGCGCTCCATGACCTCGACCTCTTCTTCGGTGAGCGTCTCCGCCCAGAGCGTGACCAGCGGCTCGGCGGATTGAAGCCGGGCCGCGTATTTCGGACCGACGGCCTCGACGATCCGTTTCTTCAGGACCGAACTCAGTCCGCCCGCGACCCACTGGACCTCGCCCTCGTTGAGCCCGATCTTTTTTGGGTCCCGCTCGCGGACGACCCGGCCGAGGGCCTCCCACTGACTTTCGCCCTTCTTCGTGTCGAAGGCCGAGGCGTCCCAGGCGTTCTTGAACAGGCCCTGGGTGTCGGTTCGAGACACGTTCAGCCGCTCGACGCCCTTTGCCGGCCCCTGGTCGAAGAAGACCAGGACCTGAGTGATAGGGTTCCAGTTCTCGTAGGGGATCATGGTTTCGAAGACGGGGTCGAGGGCGTCCTCGTTGCAGGAGACGATCCACATGTCGAAGCCCGTCTCGCGCATCATGCGGGGGACGAGTGTGTCGAGCCGCTTGGCCGTGATCCTTTGGACGAGCGCGGCCCGCTCACGGATGGGCAGGATCGACGGCGCGCCGTCGTGCTGGGCCGGCGCTGGGGCGGGCACGATCGCGACGAGGAGACATCCGACGCCGACGGCCAGGGCGGCTTTCTTGAACATGGATACCCTCCGTGTTTTCGAGCTAAGGTCTATGTATCACCCGGGGCCCTTCCCGGTCAAGAAATGGGCCAGAAATGGGGACGTTTCTGTTTTCAAAAAAAATGTATTATTTTCAAAAACAGAAACGTCCCCATTTTTTCAAAATGGTTCGGGGCTGGAAGTCCGGCCGGGACGGGTTTAGAATACGGACGGGGGTGTTTCATGAAACACAGCCGCCGTCGATTCCTGGAGAGATCGGGCGCCTGCCTCCTCGGCGCCGCCGCCGGCCTTGCCGCCCGGTCTTTTCCGCAGGACCTCCCGCCCGGCCGGGCCGGAAGAACGAAGGTGCCGGCCGGCCCGGGTTTTGGGCCTCTCCGCCGGGACCCCGAAGATCTCCTCGACCTACCCGCCGGGTTTTCGTATAGGATCGCATCCGTCGCCGGCAAGAGGATGGAAGATGGCTTCATCGTCCCCTCGCTCGCGGACGGCTCGGCCGCGTTCCCTGGTCCGGACGGGACGGCCATCCTCGTGCGCAATCATGAGTTCCGCGTGGGGCACCCTGACGACCTCGGCCCGTTCGGGGGCGCGAAGAAGCTCTGGGAAAAGCTCGAGAGACGCTTCATCTATGACTGGCGGCCGGACGGGACGCCCTGTCTCGGCTCGGTCACAACGCTCGTTTACGACACGAAGCGCAGGAAGACCATCAGTCAGCATCTGAGCCTGGCCGGGACCCTGACGAACTGCTCAGGCGGGGCGACGCCCTGGGGGACCTGGCTTTCTTCGGAGGAGACCTTCACGGGACCGGGAGATGCGTGTTCGGGAAAACACGGCTACACCTACGAAGTCCCCGTGTCGGCCGCTCCCGGGCTCACGGTGCCGGTGCCTCTTAAGGCGATGGGCCGCTTCGAAAAGGAAGGCCTGGCCTTCGATCCGAGGACGGGCATCGTGTATCAAACAGAGGACCTGACCGACGGGCTCTTCTATCGGTTCCTGCCGGCGGCGTCGGGACGGCTCGCCGAAGGCGGGCGGCTCCAGGCGCTGGCGGTGGCGGGGAAGCCCGGCTTCGAAACGAACAACTGGAGAACGCGGACGATCGAGACGGGAAAGGTCTTCGAAGCGGCCTGGGTCGACCTCGACGAGCCCGACCCGGAGGAGAACGTCCTGCGGCTCCGCGGCCGGGAGAAGGGCGCGGCCGTGTTCGCCAGCGGGGAAGGCCTCGTCCGTCGCGACGGCACGATCATGTTCGCCTGCACGAACGGCGGGACGCGCGCGAAAGGACAGATCTGGCGTTACGTCCCGAGCCCCGTCGAGGGGACGCCGGGCGAAGCGAACGACCCGGGTCGGCTCGAGCTCTTTGCCCAACCCGACGACGAACTCGTCCTTGACCATCCGGACCAGCTGACAATCGCCCCGTGGGGCGACCTCATCATCTGCGAGGACGGCGACGGCGACAATTTCCTCCTGGGCCTCACGCCCACGGGCGAGTTCTACAAGCTCGCCCGCATGGCCACGGAAGTCTCGGAGCCGTCGGGCGCCTGCTTTTCGCCCGACCGGACGACGATGTTCCTGAACAACCTTCCCGCCGGCCTGACCTTCGCCGTCACCGGTCCGTGGAAATAGCCTTTCACCTCTTGCCATTTCCCCGAAGGCGGGCGCATAATGGGTCGGCGGCGTCCGATATCCGCTGAAAGGAGGCCGGAAATGCTCAAACGCTACCAGATCGAGAATTCGAAGATCGTCGAGTCCGCGGACGAAAAAGCCCCGATCCTCCTCTACGTCAATCCCGACGAATCCGAACGGCGCCTCCTCGTCGATACGTATCAGATCGATGAGCACACCCTCATTTCAGCCCTCGACCCCGACGAACAGGCCCGCCTCGAATGCGAGCCGGGTCATATCGCCTTCATCTATAAGCGGCCCAAGAACTATTCCGGTGAGGACCAGCTCCTATTCAAGGCCTCGACGATGGGCGTTTTTTACTACGGCGAGCTCCTCATCCTCGTCGTTTCCGAGGACACGACCTTGTTCGAAGGGAAGCAGCTGGCCAAGGTCGGAAGCGTCCGTGAGCTCGTCATCCGGCTCATCTACCGGTCCATCTTCCACTTCATGGAGCACCTCAGGATCATCAACCAGATCGCCGACGACCTCGAGCAGAAGATCAACAAAGCCATGGAGAACAAGTACCTCATCAACTTGTTCACCCTGCAGAAGAGCCTGGTCTATTACCAGAACGCCGTCAACTCCAACGGCGCCTTGATCGAGAAGATCCGGCACAACGCCTCCAAGTTCTGTTTCACGCAGGAGGAAATGGAGCTCCTCGACGACATCGTCATCGAGAACGGCCAGTGCTACCGCCAGGCCGAGGTCTACTCTAACATCTTGGCCAGCCTGATGGACGCCAGGGTCTCCATCGTCAGCAACAACCTCAACGTCCTGATAAAAACCCTGAACATCATCACCATCGGCATCATGGTGCCGACGTTCATCGTCTCGGTCTTCTCCATGAACGTGACCCTGCCGTTCAGCTTCGGAGAGTTGCCGTCGTTCTGGAAGATCATGGGCTTAGCCGGCATCTCGACGGTCGGCTTCCTGATCTTCTGGAAATACAGGAAGTGGTAGGCGGAGTCCGATCTTAGGTCGAGTGATCAAGAAGGGCTTCAGAGCCAGGCTCATTCTTGATCGTGATGAGCCAGCACCCGAAGCCCCCTCACGGGGAAAGATTACTCCCAACGCGCTCGATATCTCTTAACCTGAAGAAAGCCGTCCTGATCCTCGGCAACGCTATAGAGCTTCCCCTTCCTCCATGCGAGAGGCGCGCTCTTAAAAATGGCCCTGGCGTAGAAGTAACCTTCTTTATTGAAGACATCATAGAAGAGATTTCCGTCCTTGTCCCTTTCGTAGGTTCGGACGAATATCCGCCCTTCATCATCGACGTGGAAGCCATTAAAGGGAGGAAAGTTCTCGGGAAAATCATACCGGGCTTCCGGCGCCAGTCCCCTCAAAATGGACTTCTTGTCCATGTCGGTGATCTTGATCGGAACGAAATCCTTGTCGATCCTCTTTAGGACCGTCCCGCTCTTATCCGAGATCGTGATCACATACCGATCGGTGACTCCCCAGACGATGGAATCATCTGATCGGACGGCATAGACCGTCAGTCTGGGAAAAGGATTCAATACGTCCATATCGGAGGGCATGACGTATTCATGGCGATCGAGCAAGGAAAGGGCTTTTAATGAGGGGTCGAAGACCCTGATCTCTTTGGCAAATCTGGGAGGCGCCCCCACCGGCATATTCGTCTCAGCGACGAGATTGCCCGATGAGTCGGGGACGGGCGCTCCCCAAAGCATGGCGGTCGTTTGCCGGATAAACATCCCATCGAGGTCGAAATAGGAGAGGCGCCCCAAGCTGGAGACCAGAATCTCCTTGTCGGTGATGATATGCATACCATTGGGCGGGCCGAATTCTCCGGGCCCCTGCCCGCGTCGGCCAAAACTTTTCAGGAATTCTCCCTTCTCGCTGAACTTTTTGACCAGGCAAGCTCTTCGATCCAGAACGAAAATACTGCCCTGAGCATCGCACTGGACCGCTCCGATATCCTCGAAATAGAATCCGCTCTCCTTTTCTTGAAGTCCGATCGTCAGCTCTTCCTCAAGAACGAGTTTCGAAGGCCCCTGGTTCACCGCAGGCTTGACGGGGTTATGGATGACGATTACACCGTTTTCCTTCTTAACCGAAGCCCGCTGGGCCATAAGGGAAACGGTGCCAAGGACAAGAACGCAAAAGGACCCGATCAGCGCCCCTTGCCGCCCCTTTTTCGATCCGTTCATTGTTCCCTCCCCGGGACCCGATATCGCCTTACTTTTCAGCCCGTTTGTAGCTGACCGACAATCCCGCCCGGCTGCCTTCGGCGAACGTCGTCTCCATGAACGGCAGCGAGAGGACGTAGTCGATGAAGCTCGCGCTTCCCCACCCGCCCCCGCGTCCCATGCGCGACGATACGTTGTGGGCCGTGAACACGCCTCCGACCGTGAGCTTGGGCAAAGCGGCGACGAAGTAATTCTTGTACCAATCCTTGTCGGCGTCGCAGAAGACGAAATCGAACGGGCCGGGCAGGGCCGGGACGAGGTCGTGGGCGTCGGCCAGGCGCGCGTCGATATAGGCGGCGAGGCCCGCTTCCCGGAAATTGGCCACGGCTTCGCGGTACCGTCCCTCGTCGATGTCGACGGTGATGACCTTGCCGCCCGTTTTGCTCAGGGCCCAGGCGATCCAGATCCCCGAGTGGCCCGTGGACGTCCCGATCTCGAGGGCCCGGGTGTACTTGTTCTTGACGATAATGTCGTAGAGGATCCGGCCGTCGGCCTCGGAGACGTTCATGTCGTACCAGCGGCCGGCATGCCCGTCGAGGAAGGCCCGGACCTTCTTGTCGAGGTCCGGTCCGGTCTGCCCTGTCGGCGTGGAGGAGGCCCCGACGGCGAGAAGGAGGACGATCGCCCCCCCGAGAAAAGACGCTTTCATAGCCGCCTCCTTCGTCCGGAATGTGTTCCCATCCATTATATCAGATGGGGCGGCGGACCCCGCCCCGAACTTCCCGCCGGTCCTGGGGGATCTCAGGGAAGAATCCGCCGATTTCGACGTCAAAAGACCTTATGGTATATTTCTGTGTTTAAATCCCCCTTCGGGGCCCTCCGAACGGCCCCGTTTCAGGAGAGGCGACGATGGCAGAGAATGCGCGACCGGGCCGGGCGAGACGCTTCGCCGCGGCGTCCGTCGGTCTGATCCTTCTTTTGGCCCCCTTGCTTGCTGCCCAGGAGCGGCCCCTGACGCTCGACGAGGCGGTCATGCTGGCGCTCGAGAGGAACGAGAGGGCCCAAGCCGCCAATGAGGACATCAATGCGGCCAACGCCCGCGTCGCCAGGGCGCGTTCGTTCTTCCTGCCCACGATCACCTCGACGGGCACCTATCAGCGGCGCGCTTACGAGGTCAAGCGGCTCGTCGGGGACACCGAAGTCGTCATCCAGCGTTTCAACGGCCTTTCGGAGACGCTCGGCCTGAACCTGACCCTGTTCGACGCCCGGAGCTTGACCAGCCTGTCGGCCGTTCGGGCCCAGAGGAACGCCGATGTCGCCTCGGCCGCCGAGAGCCGCCGGCAGCTGGCCTTCGAGGTCAGCCAGGCCTTCTTGGCCACGCTGGGCACCTCCCAGGTCCAAGAGGCCTCCGGCCGGCGATTCGCTTTCGCCGGGCAGAACCTTGAAGCGGCCAAGGCCCGCTTCGCCGCCGGACTCGCTTCGATCAACGACGTCACCCGGGCCGAGCTCGAATACGCGACGGCCGAGGTCGGGGTGACCCAGGTCAAGGGGCAGGTGGAGACGAGCGTCATCCAGCTCGGTTATCTCCTCGACGCCCCCGACGCGGTCCGCGGCCGGCTCGTCGTGCCGGAGTTCCTGATCGAGGCCGCCTCGGCCGAGGCC
>Ga0316624_10000399_pt1 | contig 14499 bp, 16 predicted proteins | sample OWC_Aug_N3_C1_D5_FD_207657 | JGI IMG/M metagenome (GOLD analysis project Ga0316624, IMG submission 207657) | Wetland soil microbial communities from Old Woman Creek delta, Ohio, United States - OWC_Aug_N3_C1_D5_A | ecosystem: Environmental > Terrestrial > Soil > Wetlands | place: USA: Ohio... | reverse complement strand
TCGTTGAGGTCGATGCCGCGCTTGGCCAAGGCCTCCTTGTAGCCGGTCAACCGGCCGGCGGCGCGGTCGTTGTGGCGGGTGATGCCGGCAATGATGCCGAAGTGGCGGTGCCCGAGGTCAACGAGATGATCGGCGAGCTGCCGCGCCAATTCAGCGTTGTCGAAGCCGACGCAACCGTGCCCGAAGGGTGCCTCGATCGCCCAGGTTAGAACGAGCGGGATGCCCTTCGACTGAAGTCGGGCATAGACCGACAGTTCGTGGTCGGCGCCCACCAGCATCAGTCCGTCGATGCCGCGCTCGAGCAGCGCCCGCACCTCCTCGCTCTCGCGCGCCAGATCGTATTCGCTGGTGGCGACCAGCAGAACGTAGCCCGCCTGGTTGATGCGCGATTGCAGCGCCTCGAGACATTGCGCGAACGTTCCATTGTCCAGCGTCGGCACCACCGCGCCGATCGTCTTGGTGCGGCGCGACGCCAGCGCGCGCGCCGCGCCGTGCGGCACATAGTTGAGCTTCGAGATCGCGCTGAGCACCTTGTCGCGCAGAGATTCGCGCACTGCTTCCGGACGATTTAGCACGCGCGACACGGTAGCAACGGAAACCCCCGCCATCGCCGCGACCTGCAGCACGGTCACGGTCGCGTTCGCGCGGCGGTCTCGCCTTCTTCGTCTTTTCATCGGATTCGCAGGGCCAATATACGCGAGCTCAAATCAGTCTCGATGTGTGAGAAAACAGATAAAGTCAGGGTTCCCGGCGCCGGTCAACACGCCGCCCAATCACATCCCGGGCCGCAGAACGATCTTGGCTGCGGCGATCGCTCCTTGGTCTATCGCACGGAACGCAGCCGGCCCCTCGGCAAGACTGCGTTCCTCGACCCAACCGAGCGTTCCGAAGCGGGAGGCCATGAGCGCCGCCACCACGTCGTCGAAATCGCTCGGCGTATAGCAATAGCAGCCGACGAGCGTGATTTCTTGCAGGGTAATCCGCCGCACGTCGAGCCCTTGCGACCCGGGCAGCAGACCGACATGCACAATGACGCCGCCTGGCGCCACCAGCCGGCAAGCGGCGGCGCGCGTCGCCTCGGCGCCGACCGCATCGATCACGAGACCAACGCTGCCGGGCTCCGGCTCGGCGTCGGTTCCCGGCGCATAGACCTGGAACGGTCCGGCTTCGCGGGCCGTCTCTTGACGCAATACGTTCGGCTCGGCGAGCCAGATATCTTGCGCGCCGAAGTGCCGCAGCACGAGCGCGACGGCAAGGCCGATGCCGCCGGCGCCGAGAACCAGGGTCCGCACCGCCGCCAACGGGCGATCGAGCCTTTCCGTTCCGATGCGGACCGCGTGCCAAGCGACCGCGATCGGCTCGGCGAGCGCCGCTTTGGCGAGATCGGCGCCAGGCGGCAGCAAGACGATATTGCGTTCGGGGACTGATACGAATTCGGCGAAGGCGCCCGGGCGCGGCGGCATCGAAATGATTTGCCGCGTGGGACAGAGGTGCTGCTGGCCCGCGCGGCATTGCGGGCAGGTGCCGCAGGTGACCAGCGGATTGACCGCGGCGAGCCGCCCTTCATGTACACCGGTCATGACCGTACCGGCGGCCTCATGGCCGAGGATCAGCGGTGGCGGCCGACGCTCATCGAAACCGTGATAGGCGTGCATATCCGAACCGCAGATACCGACGGCCGCCACCTTGAACAGAACGTCGCCGGGGCCTGGCGTCGGTGTCGCCTGTTCGGTGAATTCGATCCGATGCGGCGCGGTGTAAACCAGGGCTTTCATCGCGTCATCTTCGCCGATCGCTCATTTGGCTGTAAAGCCGCCGTCGACATAAAGGGTTTGGCCCGTGACATAGGCGGCGGCCTCCGAGGCAAAGAAAATCGCGGCGCCGTAGATATCCGCAAGCTCGCCGTTGCGGCCGATCGCAGTCTGCTTCGCATTGCGCTCCGCAAGCGCCGGGTTGGCGAACACCGGCTCAGTGAGCGCCGTCGGAAACAGGCCGGGCGCAATGGCGTTGCAGGTAATTCCCTTGTCGGACCAGGCTTCCGCGATGGCGCGCGTGAGCTGGACAACCCCACCCTTGGCCGCACCGTAGGGAGCGGAATTGGCGAAGGCGCGCTGCGACTGTAGCGACGCGATCATCAGAATGCGACCCCAGCCACGCTCCGCCATTGACGGCGCAAAGATCTGGGTGAGCCGAAATGGCGCACGAAGATGGATCGCCATGTGAAAATCGAAGTCGGCAGTGCTGACATCAGCAAAGGGCTTGCGGAGATTGACGCCCGCGGCATTGACGATGATGTCGACCGGGTTCGGGCCAAGGCGCGCGGCCAGCCGGTCAGGCCCGTCCGGAAACGAAAGATCGGCCGCGGCGAAGCGGGCGTCGATGCCTTCCTTCGTCAGGCCCGCGGCGGCTTTTTCGAGTTCGTTTTCCCGCCGCGCCACCAGCGTGATCTTCGCGCCTTGCAAACCTAAGGCGCAGGCAATGGCTAGCCCGATGCCGGAGCTCCCGCCCGTCACCAGCGCATGTCGTTCGTCCAGAGAAAACAACGAATCAAGCTTGCCAGCCATCGCTCAATCCAGCACCGGTTGCCCAAGATCGACATTATGCCCGGGCCGGTATCTCGCAAGCCTGATATCGGCCGTGCGGGCATGGGCTTCCATGCCTTCGAGGCGCGAGATGCGGGCGCTCAGCGCGCCGATCTCGCAGGAGGCTTCGCGCGTCATCTTCTGCCAGGTGAGTGGCTTCAGGAACTTGTGCACGGAAAGGCCGGCGGAATAACGCGCGGCGAATTTGGTGGGCAGGATGTGATTTGGCCCCGAAGCCTTGTCGCCATAGGCGACCGTGGTTTCCTCGCCCAGAAAGAGCGAGCCGTAATTGCTGAGCTGCTCTAGCCACCACGGCAGGTCGGCGCAATGAACCTCGAGATGCTCGGGGGCGTAAGCATCGGCCACCGCGGCCATCTCCTCCCGCGTTTTGCATAATATGACCTCGCCGTAATCGCCCCAAGCAGCCGCGGCTGCGTCACGCGCACGCGGCGGCAAGCTCTGGATCAGTTCGGGAACCCGCGCGATCACCGAATGCGCCAAGGTTTCCGAGGACGTGATGAGCCACGCCGGGCTCTCATGGCCGTGCTCGGCCTGGCCGACGAGATCGGCCGCCACGAGGTCGGCGTCGGCGGTTTCGTCCGCCAGAATTGCGATCTCGGACGGACCGGCAAACACGTCGATACCGACCTGCCCGTAGAGCAGGCGCTTGGCCTCGGCGACGAATTTATTTCCCGGCCCCACCAGGATGTCCGCCGCATGGCCGGTGAACAGGCCATAGGCCATGCTGGCGATGGCCTGCACGCCGCCCAAGGTGAGAATGATATCGGCGCCGGCCTGATGCATGGCGTACAGCACATAAGGATGGATGCCGCCGCCCCGATAAGGGGTCGAGCAGGCAACGACTTTGTCGACGCCCGCGGTCTTGGCGGTCACGACCGACATGTAGGCCGAGGCGATGTGGGCGTAGCGGCCCGTCGGCACGTAGCAGCCGGCAACCTTGCAGGGAACGAGCTTCTGACCCAGCGTGACGCCGGGCGTGGATTCTATTTCGATATCGCGAATGGAGGCACGTTGCGCCTCGGCAAAGCGGCGCACATTGGCGATGGCCTCACGAATATCGGCCTTGACTTGTTCGGGCACCTCGGCGCTGCGGCGCTCGATCTCTTCCGGCGCAACCACGATCGGACCGGACCACCCGTCGAGCTCGCGGGCATAGGCGCGCACCGCCTCCTCGCGCCCCTGCGCGATTTTGGCCAGCATCCGCTCCGCCACTTCGCGCGCGCTGGCGCTTTCGCTCAACGCTGTCTTTCTGGCTTTCTTGAGATAAGTCACCGCCATCTGCGCATCACCGGGTGCGATTCTTCTGGAAATGGCGGGAGGGTCACCCCTCCCGCCTGCCGTCATCGGCTTCCAAGTCAATTGCCGCTGTTGGCGAACGCCTTCAGCTTGGGATCGGACTCGACAAGCTTCATATAGTCGTCGCTGATGTACGACTTGGCCTCCGGCGCCTTTGGAATGGTGCCGGACTTAACCAGGAAGGCGCCGATATCGTCCATCCAGGTTGCGAGCTTCGAGCCGCCGTTGCTCGACTTCATCAGCGCGAGCTCTTCGCTGAGCGAATAGGTCGCCCGCTTGAACTCTTCCTTGACGCCGAAATCGCTCAACGGCACGCCGCCCTCCACGTCGGCGGCTTGCAGCATCTTGGCCGCTTCCTCGGGATGTGCTTTCGCCCATTGCCAGCTGTGCACATAGACCGCGAGAAAAGCGGCGACCAGCTTCGGATTTTGCTTCGCGTAGTCGGCCCGCGCGACCAGCACGCCGGGAATGGTCACGCCGACGGTCTGGCCCGAGCAAAGCACCTTGGCCCCCGATTTCTCCTCAGCCGAATAGATGTTCGGCGCCCACAAGCCGCCGAGCTCTGTTTTTCCGGAGATAAAGGCGGTGATGATGGGGGCCTGCGCGAGGTTGACGAGTTCGACCGATTTGATGTCGACGTTCATGTGCGAAAGGCAGTTGCGCACGGCGTAGTCGACGGTCGAATTCGTGGTCAGCAGGATGCGCTGCCCGGCGATCTTCTTTGGGTCGGCCTTGAACGCATCGTAGCTCTTGGCGCTGACCATCAGCGCATTGGTCGCCGACTCGTCGTTATCGATGCCGATGGTGACGATGTTGAAGCGCACGGCCCCGATGACCGCCGGTACCGATCCGGTCGCTCCCACGTCCCACGATCCGGCCGCCGCGGCGGCCATTTGGGGCACGCCGGCCGGAAACATGACAAACTTCGGATCGAGCCCGACTTCTTTCCACCAACCCTTCTTGGTCGCCACGTAAAACGGCAGCGCCCAGTAGTTGGTCGGCTGATAGCTGATAGTGATGGGCGTCAGCGCTTGGGCGTGCGCCGGCGGCGGGATGGCGGCAGCGGTTGTGAGCCCCAACGCGCAACAGGCGGCTAAGATCGTTCTCTTCGTCACGTTGCTTCCTCCTTCATTGTCGTTGCCTTAGTTCGGCGCCTTCTGCTCTTCGCGCAGCAGGCGCCATATTTCCGTGCGCAACCGCACGAAAGACGGCTCGGTCATGACATCCTCAATCCGCTCCTTGCGATCCCAAGCTTCGCTCTCGCGGATTGGCTTCACCGGAATGATGGTTTTTATCTTGCCGGGACCGCGGGTCATGACCACGACGCGGTCGGCCAGGTAAACCGCCTCCTCCACCGCGTGGGTGATGAACAGCACGGTGCGCGGATTGACTCGGGCCAGGCGAACCAGCTCTTCCTGCATGACGACCCGTGTCTGCGCGTCGAGCGCGCCGAAGGGCTCATCCATCAATAGCACTTCGGGATCGAGCACGTAAGCGCGCGCGATCGCGACGCGCTGCTGCATGCCGCCCGAAAGCTGATGCGGAAAGGCATTTTCGCTGCCTTGCAAATTCATCAATTCGAGAACCTTCACGACGCGCTGCTCCGCCTCGTCCCGCGGCACCTTGGCGTTGCGAAGCCCTAACATGATGTTGGCGGAAACCGTCATCCATGGAAAAAGCGCGAAATGCTGAAACACGACGGCCCGGTCCGGCCCCGGTCCGCGCACCGCGCGGTTGCCGACCTGCACCGTGCCGGAGGACGGAAAATCGAAGCCGGCCGCCATGCGTAGGCATGTGGTCTTGCCGCAGCCGGAAGGTCCGACGATGGCCACGAATTCCTTGTCCGCGATCGTGAGCGAGACATCGTCAACCGCGACGGTGACGCGCGCGGAAGCGTTGTAGACGCGACGCACTTTGTTGAATTCAATTTCACTCATTTCGACGGTCCGAGTACGCCATAGCGCTGCCGCACGGCGCCTTCGCCAAGCCGCAGCAGGAAATCGATAGCGCTGCCGACGAGCCCGACCGCGATGATGCCGGCCATCACGGTTCGGGTGGAAACGGCGGATTGCGCCTGCACCATCATGTAACCGACGCCCGAGGATACGACGATCAGCTCGGCGCCGATCAGGGATTGCCAGCCAAGCCCCGCCGCCACCCGCAGGCCCGACACAATCGAGGGGACCGCGTCGGGCAGGAGAATCTCGGTCAGCATGCGATGATGCGGCGTGCCCAGCATGCGCGCGGCCTCGACGAGCTGTGGGTCGATGAGCCGGGCGCCGCGATAGGCGCCGATCAAGACCGGCGGGAAGGCGCCGGTGAAGATGATAAGCACCGGCCCGCCAAGGCCGGTGCCGAACCAAAGCGCGGCGAAAGGCACCCAGGCCAGCGGCGCGATGAAGCGCAATCCGTCGAAAACTGGCGTGATGATGTCGTCGATCAGGCGAAACCATCCCATCAAGAGCCCAAGCGGCAAGCCGATGCCGGTCGCGAGCAGAAGACCGGAGCCGTAGCGGAAAAAGCTGGCGGTCAAGTGCTCCGGAAGCGTGTAGCCGGCATAGGGGTTGTCGAGCAGCGTGATCAGGCGCGCAATGACCGACACCGGATCCGGCAAGAAGGTCGCCGATACCAGCCCGGTCACCGAGCATGCCGTCCAAATTCCAAAGAAGCCGGCGAGGCCGAGCAGCCCGAGCCCGCCGCGGGCAGACGCGCTGAGGCGTAAGGCGCGGTTACGCACTGACGAGCTCCCGCACGCTCGGATGCCACGCTAGCACCCGGCTTTCGATGAAGGCGAGCGCCACTGTCGTCAGCCATCCGAACAGGCCGACGGCCGCCATGCCAACAAAAATCATGCCGGGATAGACGCTTTGCTGAGCCTCGTTGAGAATATGTCCTAGCCCGTAAAACGATCCGACCAATTCGGCGGCGACCAGTGTCGTCCAGGACGCCTGCAGCGAGAGGCGCAAGCCGGTGAAGATCGTCGGCAGCGCGGCCGGAATGACGATTCCCCACAACAATCGCCAGCGCGGCGTGCCCAGCATGTAAGCGGCTTCGACCAAGTGCTCGGGAATGTCGCGAACGCCGGTTTGCGTGTTGATGAGCGCCGGCACGAAGGCCGCAAACCAGATCACCAAAATCTTCGCCGAGTTGTCGAACCCAAGCCAAAGAATGACGAGCGGAATCCACGACAGCGGCGGGATCGGCCGGATGAGCTGAAAGATTGGATTGACGATTGCGGCAACGCGCCGATCCCAACCCATCGCAAGCCCGAGAACTGTGCCGGTGCCGGCGGCGACGAGAAATCCCTCGATCACCAGCGCGACGCTGGTGACGATGTGAACCGGCAACGTCGCTCCGCCGAAGCCGACCGTCGAGACCTGGACCAGGGCCTCCCAGACCAGCGGCGGCGAGGGAAAGCGCACCGGCGAGATGATCCCGCTGGGTCCGGTGGCCCAGGCCCACAGCGCGATCAATGCAGCCGATGTGAGGACGGCGACGATACCGCGGCGGCTGGGCATGCCGGCGCTCCCTCCCCTCCGGTAGCGTTTCTTCGTTGCTTAAGTAAACGTTTTCATAGAAGAGCGGCCATGGTCAAGCGTAATGCTAAGCGCGCATAAGTTGCTGATCGTTGATTGCAAAAAAGTTTGCAGTCCGGCAAGCTGCCGCGATGCCAGTGCAGCGGCTGTTCCGTCCGACTTTGCATGATGTTGCGCGCGCGGCGCGCGTCTCGGTCGCCACCGTTTCGCGCGCGCTTTCGCGGCCCGACCTGGTGAATGCGAGCACCCAACAACGGATTCAACAGGTGGCGCAGCGGCTCGGCTATCTTCCGGATGGCGCCGGCCGCGCCCTGGCGTCGGGCCTAAGCCGTACCATCGGCATCGTCGTCCCCACGCTCGACGCCGCCATATTCTCCCGGGCGATCCAGAGTCTGCAGCAAGCTCTTGCCGAGGCGAACTATCAACTTCTCGTCGCCGCGCATGACTACTCGTTGGCCGCCGAAGCTTCGGCTGTGCGCGCGATGCTTGCGCACCGCGTCGACGGTCTGGTTCTGGTCGGGAGCGACCGCACCGAGGAGACACGCGCTCTGCTGCGCACCGCCAAGGCGGCGGTGGTGGTCGTTTGGTCTTTCGACGACGAATTCGACTGCATCGGCTTCGACAACGAGGCCGCCGGCAGGCTGGCGGCGGAGCATTTGCTTGCCCTCGGGCATCGGCGGCTTGCCATGATCTCCGGCCTGACGGCTCAGAACGATCGAGCCCGCCTGCGGCTGCGCGGAGTGCGCGCCGCCATGCAAAGCGCGGGCTGTGAACTTCCGGATTGGTATCTGGTCGAACGGCCTTTCACGCTGGATGGCGGCCGCGCCGGTCTATCGCAACTCCTCGCGCTCAAGGAACCGCCAAGCGCGATCGTGTGCGGCAACGACCTGCTGGCCGCCGGCGCCTTGTTCGAGGCGACCGCGCGCGGCGTTTCGATCCCGGGTCAAATCTCAGTCATTGGCATCGACAACCTGGACATTTCAGGACATCTCAATCCGCCGCTGACGACCGTGCATCTCCCAACGGCCCGACTCGGCATCGCCGCGGCCGAACACATTCTCGCGCGGATTGAAGGCAAGTCCCTACCACACAGCCAAGAACTGCCGGTCGCTCTCGTGGTGCGAGGCTCGACGGGTCGTTTGGCAAAATCGGAGGAAAATCTCTAGCGGCGGCGCCGGCTGGCTGGCGCAGCAGTGCAGATGGTCCCCTGCTCTGCCTGTTTTCCCTGCTAACAGGGAATTTTACAGGGAATTTTTCAAAATTGCGGCTTCGGGAACACCAGAGACTGCAAATAGTGGTGTCGTTACAGGCCTTCTGATGCAAATTCCCTATTCATTAGAACAGGGAATTATTTTAGCGGAACAGAGGCTCTTGGCGCGAAAACAGGGAATTTTCATCGGCCGAAATTTCGGCCCAGTGCCGACGGATAGCTGCTCTTACTACAATAGCGGACTTTCATCGGCACGATTGGCATGTCCGCTAAGTGCCAAAAGGAGACCAACACCTGCTCGCCCGAGCACGTCATGCCTGCTCGAACAGGATGAGGCTCTGCGGAGTGGGCGGCAACGGCTTCGCAATCACGCTTGCAAACCCTGCCGCCCGGCCCATGTCCTCGAACTCTCTGGCCGTGTACGCCTCACCGTGCGGCGTGGAACCTAGCATCTGAAACGCGAACATGGCCGAGAAGCGCGGAGACACTCGGTCCTCATTCAGCAAGAACTCGACGGCCACAGCGCGTCCTCCGGAAACGAGACTCCTGCGAGCCTTTTGAAGGAGGGTCACACAGCCATCTTGATCAAGTTGGTGGAGGAAGTTGGCCAGTAGCACCAAATCGAAACCGCTGCCCCAATCAGTGTCGAACGCACTCCCCCCTAAAGTGTGGTAGCGCCCTGACACGCCCGCCGCGTCGGCGTTCTCTCGGGCAACGGAAAGGACGCCGTGCCAGTCGACCGCCGTGATCTGCGCGTCCGCGACGGCTCGGGCAATCGCGATGCCGAACATTCCGTGTCCGGCGGCGACGTCCAGCACATTGCGGGGAGACGAGACTGCAAGCTCGGACGCGATTTTTGTTGCAAGAGGAACCCTGGACGGGCCCATCGCCCGCGCAAACTTCACCCAAATCGGGTGATCCGGCGCATTGTTTGCCAACCCAATCGAGCCGCCGTTTCGGACAAACGCTGCCGGATCGCCCAGGAAAAGGGTCATCATTTCGGGCGCGGCCAGATACTCGACGACGCTGCCCATCCACGAAGGGGCGCGTCGGTCCAAGAATGCCGCCGTAGATTGGGTGAGCCGATATTGGTCAACGTGCTTTTCGAGATGGCCACGGACCGTGAGATAATCGCAAAGTATGCGGACGCCACGAACCGCCGCGCCGGTTGTCCGCGCGAGACTCTCGGCCGTTCCATTGCCCTTCCCGATCTCCGAAAAGAGGTCGAGTTCGAGAGCAGCTTTGATGGCGGCAGTCTGCTGATAGGCGAGGACGGCCTCCATGAACAGATCAGGCGAGATGTCGGCCATGTTTATGCCCCCTGGTGTCATCATGCCTGGGTGTCTTATATCAGCCCGCGCTCGCTCGCTGCACCTCCTCGACGAGGTCGGCTTGGGGTCAATAGGCGACATAGCCGCCGGTTTTGGCAACTTCTGCTTTGCTCCCGGAAGCAGACATTTATACACTCATGCGGCTTTAGGGGGTAACGGGGGAAGTCCAATGGCTAGGAAAGTCCCGCATTCAATTGACCAACACGTAGGAAGCCGGGTGCGAATGCGCCGGCAGATGCTCGGCATGAGTCAATCGAAGCTCGCTGATTCTATCGGCCTCACGTTCCAGCAAGTGCAGAAATACGAAAAAGGCACGAACCGCATGGGAGCTAGTCGCCTAATGCAAATAGCGAGCGTCCTCCGAGTGCCGGTCACTTTTTTCTTTGAAGGGGTGCCGGCGCAGCCCAGGATAAGCCGCACAGCGCCCTCACCGAATTTCGTGTCCGAGTTCCTTTCGAACGAAGATGGACAGGCGCTCACACGCGCGTTTAACCACATTGGCCTAGTTGCCTGCTAACCGTGGATGTAGTGTTCGAGCTGATCGATCATGAACTTCTGATCACCAATTATGCTTTTGACAAGATCGCCGATTGAAACAATGCCAATTGGCTTTTTTCCCTCAAACACGGGCAGATGGCGCACGCGCTTCTCAGTCATAATGGCCATACATTGTTCAACCGATTGTTCTGGTCGCGCGGCGATGACGGATCTTTCCATGATGTCGCGTACGGGCGTTGCGGGAGATGTTTTGCCCTTGAGAACAACATTCCGCGCGTAGTGTCTTTCGGTGATGATGCCAACAAGTTCGTCGCCATCCATCACGACCAACGATCCAATGTCTTTTTCGGCCATTTTCGCGATGGCATCGAAAACGGTAGCATCCAGTTTAATAGACCAAATTTTCCTACCCTTCTGATCAAGTAGCTGTCGGACCGTAGTCATTTGGTTCTCCGTCGGCCGCAAGCCTCGGCAATTCGTGTGCAATCAGCGATTGGCAGCGTTGCCTCGCGCTTCGTTTACAAGCCTGCGCTCTTCATGGCGCCGCCGGTCGATATAATGCGGGTCTTTGAGCACTTCACGCCACGCCTCATCCAAGGCAGCCTCTTTTAATGCCTGTTTGTATTTCCGCACTGTCCATATGGGCCATGCGATGCAGGCACCTAAAATAAGTATGATTATGATCTCCGACATCGCGTGCCCTTCCTGACCCGCGGGCAGTGCGCTACTTTTTCGCCGCTCCTTATCTTTGCCTACCGCAAGTGATCTAGCTCAACTGAGCAAAGTCGAGCGTCAAAGCACTTCTGCTCCTTACCATTCCCTGCCGCATTGATCTGGGTCAACTGAGCAAAACCGAGCGTCGGGCTGCCCTCGCCGGCGGACATGTTTTTTACAGCATCGAATGGCATTGCGGTTAGGTGGGCTTATAAGAGTAATGGTGCAGCGATTTCTCAATCTAACTTCGCGCGCCCGCCGCCGACGTTCGAGATCGAGATAGTTCAAAAACGAGAGGGCGCTCTTAGGACAAAGGTCAGAGGCCGCTCATTTTTTTAGGGGGTGATGCCTCACACACTGCCCAAGCGCGCCCACTCATTTTGCACAACGAGGAAGTCGAAGCTCCTTACGCAATAAGCTTCGTCGATTTCTTCTTCTATGCGATGAACAAATCGCCTGATACTCGTTTTTACGCGACCAATAACGACGGAAAGAACGCTTTCAATACATTGCTATCAATTTCCGACTTGGCGTCGACAGGCGCAAACGCTTCGGTTTCAAACCGATTGCCGCAGTTCATGCAGCACCAGAGATTGAGAACAAGTCGTTCCTCGCTTAAGTATTCTGCCCACTCCGGGGCGATCAGCGAATCACCGCACCTGTTGCAGGTCATTCCGTAAGCAGAACCACGCAGAGATGCTACCGTCGTCATGGCGACCTCCCCGGTTCGATAGAAACGCCTTCTATGTAACAGGTTAATCTCCTCCGCCCTTGATTTATATCAGACAACTCTGCTGACGCGTTGCGTGCTCTCACGTTGTCAAATGCAGGACTTTTGACCGTCCGGGTGGGCCCGTTCTGCATCCCTTCATTCAGGGATTGCTGAAAACGCTTCCTGATCCTGAAACAGAAAAGAATTGGCCGCTCGCGCAGCGCGTTAAGTGGCTGCAAACCGCCGCCAATATCTTCGACCTGATTTATGAGGGCGAGGGCGGGATTGTAGTGCGCGCCGCCACGGCTGATCGGTCGCCGCGCCCGGGCGATTAAATAAAAGAGGCCGCCAACTGAGGCGGCCACTACCACGCGCTTTGCATGCCGTATAACGCCAAGCCGAAGCTAACCGCAGCGGTTAAACTGACTACCGCGAAAGGGAGCCATGTCTGGATTTCCAGCCACATAGGAGGGTCCCTCCTTATGGTATTCCTTCTGTAAGTCGATGTAGTGTTGTCTTACGATTTTAGAATGCGGCTATTAGTCCGCAAACAAATCAGGGCACCCTCAATTTCAAATTAGGCCACTAGAGACCAAAACAGGCCAGCACCCGCCCAATCTATCTGCCAGGCTTAGAATAGACGGCTTGGGTGCCTGTTCGCTGGCGCTCCAGTTCTTCGGCGAATTTGCGGTAGTCATCGCCCATGCTGACGAACTCCGCCTTTGTCGCCGAACTCGTTGTAACACGAGCTTGCGCGTAGCAGTCGTTCGCTAGCTTCTGGAGTTCTTCGACGTCTCCAATGTGGCGTAATTAGCAAACGGGGAACGGGGCATCTTGATTTACCGCAATATGTTGGGAACCGGGTCGCTACGGCCAAAAAGGGCCACTCGTTCGCGCACATATCGAAAGGGACTAGGACGCGGACTCATTAACGCGCAGCCATAGCCTGATGGAAGCAAGCTGGACGAAGGCGAGGTAGTTCGCCGCGAGCTTATCGTAGCGCGTTGCGACCCGACGGCAGTGCTTGATTTTGTTGAAGAACCGTTCGACCAAGTTGCGTGCGCGGTAGAGATAAGGGCTGAAGCAGATCGGCTCTTTGCGATTGCACCGTGGCGGGATATTGGCCCAGGCGCCTTTCTTGGCGGCAAGCACTCTGATCCAGTCGGCGTCATAACCACGGTCGGCCAGCAGCATAGTTTCTGACTTCAGGCGAGATAGAAGTTTGCTTGCAAGCCGGTTGTCGTGCGCCTCTCCAGCTGTCAGTGCGAGCCGTACCGGTAGCCCGTTGGTATCGACGACCGCATGAATCTTGCTGGTCAACCCGCCTCGCGACCGGCCCATCGACTGTTGTCTATTCCGCATGATGCATGCACCGTGCTGATGTACGCGGACGATAGACGTGTCGATCATCTGCACGGCGGTGTCATGGGCGCCAGCCAGTGCATTCATAATCCGGGCCCACACGCCCGCTCGACGCCAGCGAACGAAGCGATTGTAACAAGTGGTATAAGGACCGAATGCATTTGGCAGATCGCGCCACGGTGCTCCAGATCGCAAGACCCCAAAAGATGCCGTTGAGCACCCGCCGGTCATTCACACGCGGCACACCGCGCGGTTTATTCGGCAGGAACGGTTTGATGGCGGTCCATTCATAGTCGGTGAGTTCGTAACGCATGATTCGAGGCTCCGGTTTGGAAGCTTGAATCACGCGCTGGTCGATACCATCAACCCGTAAAAGGCCCATTGCGGCGGTCGGTAATGCGCTAATTTTACTTCCGCTTTTGGGGCGCAGCCGACATGGCGGGACATACTGCGGGCCCCGACCCGGTCGAAAATGACCCATATCGGACTTCCGGAGTGCGTATGCGGATTAGCCTGCCGCCGCCAGTGCAATGGCACACCGCAGCTTTGCATGAATCGAAAAGAACGTCCCTTACACTTCCGGACCAATGGCTAAGTTCGTCGAGGGCATGCGCAAGGCTGGTTTGCAATAAAGAAATCAACATTATGTAGGATTCCATTTCGCTCTCTGGCGCTGAACGTCGTGGTCGGCTGATCGCTTTGACTTCCGTTATAGTAGGCTTATCTGACCAATCGCGGACATGGCGAAAACCACGCGGCTGACCCCAGAGCAGACACGCTGAGTTATCTGTGGGCCAAGCGCTCAGCGGCAGGCGGCGGTTCGGCAGATGGTGTGATTGCAAATGTCAGCCAGGTATTAAAGCCGTCGGCACGTCTGCTTGCGTCAAACTCGAAGTAGGCTTTGAGATTCAGATAACCGTGCATGTTGCCAATTGGAAATAAATATCCGATCTGCGGCCCCACTGCGGTGACCCGTGATTTGTTTTCGCCCAGGAACGGCGGCGCATTATGGTCGGCAGTAACTTGGTCGTAGACATAACCGACCGCCCCGACATGCCATTGCTTCGTTAGGAACTTCGATGCGCCCCAATCGAGGTGCCAGTCGTTGCCGTTGCGATAGTTGTTAGTGTCAGGGTTCTCGTAATTGTAGGTCATCCCGGTAACCACCGAGAATTCATAACCGGTTTGCGGATTTAGATAAGTATAGCCGACGCCGCCGTCGATCGCCGCGTGCCCA
>Ga0316624_10000398_pt1 | contig 14502 bp, 6 predicted proteins | sample OWC_Aug_N3_C1_D5_FD_207657 | JGI IMG/M metagenome (GOLD analysis project Ga0316624, IMG submission 207657) | Wetland soil microbial communities from Old Woman Creek delta, Ohio, United States - OWC_Aug_N3_C1_D5_A | ecosystem: Environmental > Terrestrial > Soil > Wetlands | place: USA: Ohio... | reverse complement strand
CGATGAGATCGAGGAAATAGGCGTGCGGGACGGGTCCAACCTGGTGGTCCACGGCTATGACTTTGCCCCCAACTTCTCCATCTGGACCACCATCGAGGAGTGCCTGAACCCGCCCATAATCTGGGAGAAGGACAAGGGCTGGTATACCACTGCGCCCTTCTCGGAACCGGAGATGTTTGAGTTTCCTCGCGGCATCGGCATGCAGGAATGCATTAACGTGGAACACGAAGAGGTTCTCCTGGTGCCCCGCTGGGTCAATTGCAAACGGGTCACTTTCAAATATTCCCTGGGGGAGCAATTCATCTCCGTGCTGAAGACCCTCCACATGCTCGGGTTGGACAACAAGGAAAAGATTGCAGTCAAGGATGTCATGGTCGCCCCACGGGACGTGGTGGCTGCCTGCCTGCCCGATCCGGCTCATCTGGGCGACCGCATGTCGGGCTTGACCTGCGCGGGCACCTGGGTCAAAGGTACGAAGGACGGCAAACCTCGCCAGGTCTATATCTATCAGGTGGCGGATAACGAGGACTGCATGAAGCGGCTGGGTTGCCAGTCGGTGGTGGCCCAGACGGCCTTCAACGCGGTCATCGGCTGGGACCTGCTCGAGCACGGCGTCTGGAAAGGCGCGGGCGTCATGGGCCCGGAGGCCTTCGACCCGGTCCCGTTCATGGATAAGATGGCCGATTATGGCTTTCCGTATGACATAAAGGAAATGTAGTTGCGCAGCCCCTTCCCGCCTCGCGCGCGGGAAGGGGATTTCACAAGGAGGAGGAATATTGTATGGCTGCAACATTAGCACTTACCCAAACCGAGAAGAGCAAGCTTAAGCGAGAGCTAACGCTCCTGCCGCTGTTCGGGTTGATTTACTTCACCGTCTGCGGCGGTTCGTTCGGCGCCGAGCCGATGGTCAGTCTTTCCGGCCCCGGCCTGACCTTGCTCCTGTTCATCGCCACGCCGCTGGTCTTCAGCATCCCCAATATGCTGATGGTGCGGGAAATGCAATCCCTCATGCCGGCGGAAGGAGGCTACTATCACTGGCTGAAGAAGGCCTTCGGTCCCTTTGTCGGCTTCCTGGGCGGCTGGATGAACTGGGTCGTTTCCTGGGTGGACGTCTCCATCTATCCCGTCTGGGCGGCTTACTACCTGGGCTACTTCATTCCGGCGCTGCGCAACGGCGCCACCATCGGCGGGGTGGAAGTGCCCGCGTGGGTGCTCTCCTGGCTGGTGGCCCTCGTGCTGATCTGGGCCGTGTCCGCCTTGAGCGTCCGCGGCGCCCGCCTCTCAGGTATGTTTACCAACTGGCTCGGCCTGATTATGATGGTCCCGCTCATCCTCATGTCCATCGTGGGCATAGCCGCCTGGATCAAGAGCGGGACGACCATCCACCTGCCCTTCCTGGCCAGCGGTGAGGCGGTTTCCTTCGGAACCCTCATTCCCGCTCTTGGCACAGGCATTTACGTGGCCATGTGGAACTTCATGGGTTGGGAATTGCCGACGGCCGCCGGCGATGAGGTGGTCAGGCCCAAACGAACCTATCCCATTGCCATGGGACTGGTGCTCTTGGCCGCCATCGCCTCCTACAGCATTCCCACCGTAGCCGGCCTGTACGGCGGCGCCGGTGAGGACGGTAAATACCAGCTCTGGGGTCTGGAAGCGTCGGATGAAAACGTCGGCATCCTCGGCGATCTGGCCGGAGAGGCGGCAGATCCGGCAACGCTGGATGCGACCTCCGCCAAGCTGGTAGGCTGGGGGGTCGAACCCGCCAGTTCGGTCGGCTGGGAATTCCCCGATATTGCCCACCAGGTGGCGGATAAGCTGACCGGCCAGACCAATGGGGGTCTCGCCCGCACGCTGGGCGCGCTGGTCTCCTTTGCCGCCGTCCTGAGTATGGTTGGCTTGTTCATCGGCAATGGCCTCGGAGGCACGCGCATCCCCTTCGCGCTGGCGGAAGATGGTATGGCGCCCAAGTTCTTGGTAAAGGTGCATCCACGCTACGGCACCCCCTGGATCTCCATTCTAATCTGCGGGATCATCTTCTCCATATTCTCGCTGCAGGCCTTTGAGGTGCTGGTGGTGATCGATGTGTTCCTCAACATGCTGGTGCTCCTGGCCTGTTTCTATGCCATGTGGGTCCTGCGCTTCAAGGAGCCCAACCGGCCCCGCACCAAGGTCCCCGGCGGCTGGTTTGGACTGGCCCTCATCACCCTGCTCATGACCGCGGTGGTGGCGCTGGCAGTGGTCTTCAACTACCTCGACTCCGGCATGGACACCATCACCTGGGCCTTGATAGCCATGGCCATCGGAGCTATTCTCTACTTCCCGATCCGGCGGTGGATCAAGCCCGGCATCCCGGATGTAGATCCGTATATTTCGCCGTCTGAAGCGTAGAAAAAAGTTCGATCAATCCCCTCCTCCCCGCGGGGAGGAGGGGAAAATAAGGAGGTTCCTATGCCATACGGTTACCATGGCAAAATTTTGCACGTTAATTTGACGACCGGGGACATGCATGTCGAAACGCCGCCCGAATCTTTCTACCGAACGTATATGGGCGGGTCGGCCATGGCCATGACTTACATCCTGCGGGAGGTGCCGCAAGGTGCCGATCCGTTGGGGCCGGAGAACCTGCTTGCCATTTTCGACAGCGTGGTGACGGGAGCCTCCATCTCCGGCCAGAGCCGCATCAATGTCAATGCCAAATCGCCCATGAGCGGGGCCATCGGCGACTCGCAGGCCGGCGGTTTCTTCCCGGCGGAGTTCAAGTTCGCCGGCTTCGATGGCCTGGTCGTCAGGGGGAAATCGCCCAAATGGGTTTACCTGACCATTGTCGACGGCAAGGCCGAGTTGCACGATGCCGCCCATTTGCTCGGGAAGGTGACCGGTGAGGTGGATACCCTTCTGAAGCAGGAGGTCGGCGATCCCAAGGCTCAGGTCATGCAGGTGGGCCCGGCCGCCGAAAAGGGTGTGCGCTTCTCCACCATTGTCAACATGGCCAACCGCCAGAACGGCCGCACCGGCATGGGCCTGGTCATGGCCAGCAAACACCTCAAGGCCATCGTTGTGCGCGGCAAAGCCAAGCCTCCCGTCGCCGACCAGAAAGCCATGGCCGCGCTGAATCGCGCCGGCCCGCCGGCGGTCAAAAGCAACCCGGATATGGACGGGCTGGCCAAGTACGGCACCGCCGTGGTCGTCATGTACAACAACATGATCGGAACCCTCCCCACCCGCAATCAGAACGAAGGCCAGTTCGAGTTGGCCGACCCGATCAGCGGCGAGAAGATGGCCGAGACCATCCTGAAGGACCGCGAGACGTGTTATGCCTGCGTGGTCCGCTGCAAGCGCGTGGTCGAGATCGAAGAAGGCAGATACAAGTTCGATCCGATCTACGGCGGGCCGGAGTACGAAACCATCGGCCTGCTCGGCGCCTCCTGCGGCATCGGCGACCTGGCCGCCGTTGCCCAGGCCCACTTGATCTGCGACATGCACGGGATCGATACGATCACCTGCGGCGGCACGATGGCCTTTGCCATGGAATGTTATGAAAAGGGCATCATAACCAAGGAAGACACCGATGGGATCGACCTGCGCTTCGGTAACGCCGATGCCATGCTGGAGGTGCTCAAGCAGATCGTCACCAAATCGGGCAAGCTCGGATCCGTCCTGGCGGAGGGTTCGGCCCGGGCCGCCCAGATCTGGGGCCGCGGTGCGGAGGAATGCCTCACCACCGTCAAGAACCAGGAGGCCCCCGCTCACATGCCCCAGGCCAAACGCAGCCTCGGGCTGATCTACGCGGTCAACCCGTTCGGGGCCGACCACCAGTCCAGCGAGCATGATCCCTACTACGAAGAAGGCGTGGCCGAGCTCAACCTGAACCGGCTCAAGGAGATGGGCCTGGGCTTGCCCCAGCCCGTTCATAGCCTGACGCCCGAGAAGGTCCGCTTTGCCTACCTGACCGAAGTCTTCTACAGCATGATGGACACGCTGGACGTCTGCCAGTTCGTCTACGGGCCCACCTGGTGCCTGTACGGGCCGAATGAAACCGCCGAGATGGTTCGGGCGGTCACCGGCTGGGACGTGACCCTCGACGAGCTGATGACCGTCGGCAAGCGGCGCATCAACCTGATGCGCACGTTCAACGCCCGCGAGGGTTTCAGCCGGAAAGACGATAAACTCCCGAAGAAGTTCTTCAAGCCCCTCGTCGGCACCGGTCCGACCGCCGGGATGGCCGTGACTCATGAGGAAATGGAAGCAGGCCTGGACGAGTATTACCGCCTGGCCGGGTTCACCAACGACGGCATCCCCACAAAGGAAACTCTAAAGGATTTGGATATCGAGTGGGCCGCCGAATATTTGCCGGCATAGATACGGAAAGGGTGAATTGAATGAGCAGATTATATGAAGAGAATTTTCCTCACATGGCGCCGGTCTGGTCGCGCATCTTTCCGATCGAAGCCGAATGCGCCAAGGGCTGTTACATCTATGCCACCGATGGGAAGAAGTATCTGGATTTCACCTGCGGCATCGGCGTGACCAATACCGGCCACTGCCATCCCAAGGTGGTTGAAGCCGTCCGCCAGCAGGCCGGTTCCTTCCTGCATGCGCAGGCGAACATCGTCGTCCATCAGCCCATGCTTCAGCTCATTGCCGAGCTGCGCACGATCGTCCCTGCCCCCATCGACAGCTTTTTCTTTAGCAACTCCGGGGCCGAAGCTCTGGAAGGGGCGGTCAAGCTGGCCCGGGCGGCCACCGGCAAGCCCAATGTTATCGTCTTCCAGGGCAGCTTCCACGGACGCACCGGCCTGACCATGGCCCTCACCACCTCCAAGACCATTTACCGGGCCGGCTTCCAGCCCTTGCCGGCCGGCATTTTCGTGGCTCCTTACCCCTATGCCTACCGCCTCGGCATGACCGCGGAGGCGGCGAGCGAATATTGTCTCAATGCCCTCCAGGACCTGCTCCTCTCGCAGACCTCCCCCGCCGAGACCGCCGCCATCCTGATCGAGCCGGTTCTGGGAGAGGGCGGTTATGTCGATCCGCCGGCCGCGTTCATGAAGGGATTGCGGGAGTTGTGCGACAGGAACGGCATCCTGCTCATCTTCGACGAAGTCCAGTCCGGCTTCGGGCGGACAGGGAAATGGTTCGCCCAGGAGCATTTCGGCGTGGTGCCCGATATCATGACCGTAGCCAAAGGCATCGCCTCGGGTCTGCCGCTTTCGGGTGTCTTCACCCGCCTGGACCTGATGAAGAAATGGCCGGTCGGTTCCCACGGCGGGACCTATGGTGGTAACGCCGTCGCCTGCGCGGCCGCTGTGGCCACTATCCAGGCCATGCGCGAGGAGGACATGCCCGCCAATGCTGCCCTGCGAGGCGTCGAGCTTGTGACTGGCCTGCGGAAACTGCAGGAGCAGTTCCCCGTTATCGGCGATGTGCGCGGTTTGGGATTGATGATCGGCACGGAGTTCACCGTCAATGGCAAGCCCGCCGACAAGGCCTTGGTCAAGCGTGTGGTCCATGCCTGTGAAGAGGCGGGACTCCTTCTTCTCACCTGTGGGACCTATGACAATGTCATCCGCTGGATTCCCCCGCTGATCGTGACCGAGGCCCAGATTCATGATGCCCTGAACATCTTTGCCCAGGCTCTTCAGGTGACGCAGTAATAAGAACCCCGATTTTTTCCATCCGAGCGGAAATATGACCCGCACCCTCGACCGTTCGCGTTTGGAACGACTCCTCCGTGAGGAGGAGCTTCGATTCCAGGCAGATCACCCCCGTTCGTTGGAGTTGTTCCAGCGCGCCCGCCAGTCCATGCAGGCGGGCGTGCCGATGCTCTGGATGGTTCGCTGGGCCGGCACATGCCCGTTGTTCGTCCAGGAGGCCCATGGAGTCCATTTCACCGACGTGGACGGCCGCACGTACCTGGACTTTTGCCTCGGTGATACCGGCGCGATGACCGGTCACTCACCGGAAGCCACCGTTCGCGCTGTCTGCGAACAGGCCTCCAAGGGCATCACCCTCATGCTCCCGACCGAAGATGCCCTCTGGGTGGGGGAGGAACTCCAGCGCCGTTTCGGTCTGAAATACTGGCAGTTCACCCTCACGGCCACCGATGCCAACCGCTTCGCCATCCGCATGGCCCGCCACATCACCGGCCGCCCCAGGATCTTGGTATTCAACTATTGCTATCACGGCTCCGTCGACGAGACCTTCATCAGCTTGGATGAGGACGGCGTGCCTGGCCCGCGCCGCGGCAACCTGGGTCCGCCGGTCAATCCCCTCGACACCACCAAGGTGATCGAATTCAACGACATCCCCGCCCTCGAGACCAGCCTGCTGGCCGGGGATGTGGCCGCCGTCTTGGCCGAGCCGGTCATGACCAATATCGGCATCATCCATCCGGACCCTGGCTTTCACAAGACCATGCGGGAGATCACCCGCCGGACCGGGACGCTGCTTATAATTGATGAGACCCATACTCTCTGCACCGGCCCCGGCGGCTATACCGGCCAATACGGCCTCCAGCCCGATTTCCTCACCTGCGGCAAGCCCCTCGCCGGCGGGATTCCCATCGGGGTCTACGGCTTCACCGAGGCCGTCGCCGAGGCCTTCTGGGCTAAATTGGAGTGGGAGGACGCCGACGTCGGTGGGATTGGCGGGACTCTGGCCGGTAATGCCCTCTCCATTGCCGCCATGCGGGCCACCCTCCAAAACGTCCTGACCCCTGAGTTCTACGAGCGCAGCCAGCTCCTGGCCGACCGCTATGAAGAGGGTGTCGTGAAGGTCATTCAGGAATATGAGCTGCCATGGATCGTCAAAAGGTTGGGATTCCGGGTGGAGTACTGGTTTCGCGCCGCGCCGCCCCGCAACGGCGGTGAGGCCAATGCCGCCGTCGACAGTCAACTGGATCGCTTCATGCACCTGTGGGCCCTCAACCGGGGCATCCTCATGACTCCTTTCCATAACATGGCCCTCGTCACCGCCGATGCCTCTGAAGCCGATGTGGATCATCACACCCAGGTTTTCCAGGAGGCGGTGAAGGCGCTCTTTGGGTAATTCTTTGTTTTTTTTCTCATGTCCGCGTTTCCGTTGTGGTTGAATCTATTCCTCTATGCCCTTCGTGTTTGTTTCTTTTCTCTTTTTCCGTCGTGGCCGTTGTGTCCGTAGTGGTGAATTTTTTTGTGATTTCCTGATATCATCCGATGGAGGTTCCTATGTCTGAACCAACACCTTATCAATCTCAGGTCTGGCGCATCAATGTCCGTACCCGCAGCCTCACCCGCGAACCCGTTCCCGGCGGATGGGAGCGTCTGGGCGGGCGTGGTCTGGTGGCCCATTTCCTGCTCGAAGAAGTCCCGCCCACCTGCGAACCCCTCGGTCCCCATAACAAGCTCATCTTTGCGCCCGGGCTACTCGTGGGCCACATGCTTTCTTCCTGTGACCGCATCTCCATCGGCGGCAAGAGCCCCCTCACCGGCGGGGCCAAGGAGGCCAATGCCGGCGGGACGACCGGCCTGCAGATGACCCTGCTGGGCATCAAGGCGCTCATCCTGGAGGACCTGCCCTCCGAGCCGGGCTGGTGGATTCTCCACCTAAGTGTGAACGGGGCTCGTTTCGAACCGGCCGGTGAGATTGTCGGCCTGGGGGTCTATGCGAGCGCGGAAAAGCTGGTAGCGAAATACGGCGAAAAAGTCGCTATTGCCCTGATCGGCCCGGGTGGCGAGATGCAGCTCAAGACCGCCGGGATCATGAACCTGGACAAGGACCGGGTCCCCTCCCGCATTGCCGCCCGCGGCGGCCTGGGCGCGGTCATGGGCACCAAGGGCATCCGCGCCGTCGTGTTCGATGCCGCCGGCGGCCAAAAACCGCCGATCGCGAATCCGCAGGCTTATAAGGAAGCCCAGAAGATCTTTAACAAGGGCGTCCTCGAACACCCTCAGAGTCACACCTACCGTGACTTTGGCACCGCCGCGATGGTGCAGATGTGCCAGTATTTTGGCTCGCTGCCCACCCGCAACTTCTCTTCCGGCCAGTTTGAGCAGGCCGAGTCCATCTCCGGCGAAACCCTGCGCGACCTGCTCTTGAAGCGTGGGGGCGAGTCCACCCCCACCCATGCCTGCATGCCGGGCTGCACCATCCGCTGTTCGAATGTTTTCGGCGGAGAGGACGGCAAAGCCATTGTGGCCCCGCTTGAATACGAGACCATCGGCTTGATGGGCTCCAACCTGGGCATCGGCTGCCTGGACGTGATCGCCCGCCTGAACTGGCAGGTCAATGATCTCGGCGTGGATTCCATCGACGTTGGCGCCGCCCTGGGCGTGGCCGCCGAGGCCGGGTTGATGCAGTGGGGCGACGGCGACCGGGCCCTCGAGTTGGTCGATGAGATTCGCCGCGGCACTCCCCTCGGACGCATTCTCGGCAGTGGGGCCGGTATCACTGGCCAGGTCCTCGGCATTGAGCGCGTCCCCGTCACCAAGAACCAGGCCATGGCCTCCTATGAGCCCAGGGCCATCAAGGGCACCGGCGTGACCTACGCCACCTCCCCGCAGGGGGGCGACCATACCGCCGGGCTGACCATCCGCGACAAGATCAACCATCTTGATCCCAAGGGCCAGGTGGAGCTCTCCCGCGCCAAGCAGATCAGCATGGCCGGTTATGACACCCTCGGTGCCTGTATTTTTGCCGGCTTCGGCTTTGCCCTCTCTGGTGCGGAGACCATCCCCTCGCTCTTGAATGCCCGCTACGGCTGGAACGTCGATAACACCATCCTGCAGGTCCTCGGCAAGGAAACCCTCAAGATTGAGCGCGAGTTCAACCGCCGGGCCGGCTTCACTTCCAAGGACGACCGCCTGCCCGAGTGGATGACCCGCGAGCCCCTCCCGCCGACGAATGCGGTCTTCGACGTGCCCGACGAAGAGCTGGATAAATTGTTTGATTGGTAGAGTCAGGACAACTAAAACAATCTGCAACCAACAAAGAGCCGGTATGAATGCCGGCTCTTTGTTTGGTGGAAGGGGGATTGCACAAATTCAATTACGCCTGATTCCGGCTTGAGACCGTCCCAGGAGGGAGTCTGATAACCTGTCCGATTTCATATATTGGATTTTGTCGGAAGTAAGTGCTGATCCCCGCGGCGCTCTTGTGCAAAATATCGGCTGATAAACACCAATATTCTCAAATAAATTCAAATTTGATTGGATAAAGTTGTCCATATAATCAATTCATGGCAGGGAAATAATAATTTTGTAAGAAATATCGGAGGAGGTGAATACGTGCAAATATTTTCCTTAATTTAATACCCCCATTTTTCTAACAATTATCGGTTCCTACTTTTATTTGTATACCAAGGAGAATCAACATGTTTGCTCGCAAGTTCGTTTACAGGTTCTTTTCCCTTCTATTGATTCTTTCATTTGCACTGGGAGGCAGCTTCCAGGCGGGCGCCCAAGGCTCGCCCCAGAACGGGGGCAATCCTCCTCATGTAAAGAAAGGAAAGATAACCCTGGCCGACCGCATCAATGCCGCCAAAAATAAACAGGCGCAGATGCAGGCGGCCGGAGTGACTAGCACGACTCAAGCCGTCGTGACCAATGCGGCTGGACAAATGGTCCCGGACTACTATGGTTCGCCCAACTTTGCCCTCAGCCCGCTCCCCTCTTCTGCCGCCGCAGTGGTTAACTTTAGCGGCGGTGGAGGTGCGAACGCAGCCGCCAGTGCGACCGTCTCCAACGGTGTAGTGACCGGTCTCACCCTGACGGCCGGCGGCTCCGGCTATACGGCCGCTCCGGGCGTCTCCATCACCGGCGGCACCGGCTCGGGCGCTTCGGCCACCGCCGGTATCACCACCGACACGGTCTCGGCTGTTAATCTCCTGACCGGCGGCTCCGGCTATACGGCTGCCACGGTCAACTTCGGTGGACCCGGCACAGGCGCCTCGGCCTTGGCCACGGTTACTACCGATACGGTCAGCAGTCTGACCCTCCTGGCCGGCGGCTCAGGCTATACCGCCGCCACGGTCGGTTTTGGTGGACCGGGCACGGGCGCCTCCGCCTCGGCCACGGTTACCACCGATACCGTCAGCAGCATCGCCGTCCTGACCCCTGGTAGCGGATATCTGGCCTCTGACGCGGTGAACTTCAGCGGACCGGGCACGGGCGCCAGCGCTTCGCTTGCCGTCGACGGGACCGGCGCGATCACGGCCATTACCGTTCTCACCGGTGGCACGGGCTTTACTTCGGCCCCCACCGTTTCCATCAATACTGCCACGGGCACCGGCGCGACCTTTAACGTCGTCGTCACCGGCGCGGTGACCGGCCTGACCCTTCTTACCGGCGGCACCGGCTTCACCTCCGCACCCCAGGTGAATATCCTTGGGGACGGCACAGGCGCCTCAGCCAGTGCGGCCGTCACCGGTGCGGTGACCGGCCTGACCCTGACCACCGGCGGCACCAGCTTCACCTCCGCCCCGCTGGTGAATATCGTTGGGGATGGCACCGGCGCCTCAGCCGATGCGGTTGTCTCGGGTTCGGTGACCAGCCTGACCCTTCTCAGCGGCGGCAGCGGTTACTTCGCCGGCGGCATCCTGAAATTCGCCGACGGCCTCCCCGGCCTGGGACCGACCAATGCCAACAACCTGGGAGTCTACCTCCCCATCGCTTCTCCGGATACAACTACCTACCCAGGCTCGGATTATTACGAGATCGAGCTCAATGATTACACCCAACAGTTCAACTCGAGCCTCCAGCCGACCACGCTGCGCGGCTACCGCCAGGTCAACAATGGCGGGACCCCCTTCACCTACCTGGGCCCCATTATTGTCGCCCAGAAGGACCGTCCGGTGCGGGTGAAGTTCATCAACAGCCTGCCCACCGGCACGGGTGGAAACTTGTTTGTTCCCTTTGATTCCTCCATCATGGGGGCCGGGCTGGGCCCGGATATGGTGACCAACTACACCCAGAACCGCGCCACTCTGCACCTCCACGGCGGCAATACGCCCTGGATCAGTGATGGGACGGCTCAGCAGTGGATCACTCCCGCCAATGAAAACACGCCCTATCCCGAAGGGGTGTCGGTCGAGAACGTTCCCGACATGGCCCAGGCAGGCTGCAATTCGCCCACCGACGGCTGCCAGACCTTCTTCTATACCAACGAGCAGTCCGCTCGCCTGCTGTTCTACCACGACCATGCCTATGGCATCACCCGCCTGAACGTCTATTCGGGTGAAGCGGCTGGCTATGTGATTACCGACTCATCCGAGCAGGCCATGATCACGAATGGCATTCTGCCCGATGTCGGCATCCCCCTGATCATCCAGGACAAGAGCTTTATCGATCCGGCCAACGTCCTCAACCTCGATCCGACCTGGCCGTTCCCGGTCAACTCTGCCCACAATGATCTCTGGTACCCGCATGTGTACATGCCCAACCAGAACCCCTATGACATTTCCGGGGCTCTTGCCATGGGCCGCTGGGATTATGGACCCTGGTTCTGGCCGCCCTTCACCGGCATCCAGAACGGCATTCTGCCGAATCCCTACTGCCTCCCCACCCCTGGCGTGGATTGTAGCGCCACTCCCTGGGAGGCCCCCTTCATGCCCGGTACGCCCAGCGTGTCTCTTGTACCCGAGGCCTTCACGGATACTCCCGTCGTCAACGGAACTGCCTACCCGACCCTGACGGTCAACCCCGGTCTGGTTCGGTTCCGCATCCTCAACGCGGCCAATGATCGCTACTGGAATCTAAGTCTGTTTCGGGCCTCCGGCCCCGGCGCCGGGATCGTGGGAAGCATTAGCATCACCAATCCTGGCTCCGGCTATCTGGAAGCTCCTGCCGTCACGATCAGCCCCGCCGCAGGAGATACTACTGGTAGGGGCGCGATTGCCAACGCGACCATCGATCCGCTTACTGGAGCTGTGACCGATATCGCCATGAATGTCACAGGCAGCAGCTACAGCCTGACTCCCGTCGTAACCATCGCCGCTCCTCCGGCCGGTGGGACCCAGGCCACGGCAGTTGCCAATCTCTACACCGGCGATACCGAAGTCGGCATGATCCCCTTCAACTCCAATTATTCCTTCCCGGCTTCGTGGCAGACCACCGGCAACCCCTTCATATTGGACGATCGCGTCGGCGGAGTACCCGATCCGGCTACTCGCGGCCCGGCCATGATTCAGATCGGCACGGAGTCGGGCTTCCTGCCGGCCCCCGCCGTCATCGGCAACCAACCGGTCAGCTATGACTACAACCGCCGAAGCATCACCGTTTTGAACATCCTGCAGCATGCCCTCTTCCTGGGGCCTGCCGAACGGGCGGATGTGGTTGTGGACTTCAGCCAGTTTGCCGGCAAGACCCTCATCCTCTTTAACGACAGCCCTGCCCCGGTTCCCGCCGGCGATCCCCGCAATGACTACTTCACCGGCGATCCCGATCAGACCGCCATGGGCGGCGCACCTGTCACCCAGCCGGGCTACGGTCCCAACACCCGCACCATCATGCAGATCAAGGTGACCGGCTCGGGCGGCTCGGCTCCGGTCGATTACGTCAACTCGACCTACCTGGCCAACCTGACCGCAGCCGTTGGAAACGCGTTTGCAACCATGCAGCATAAGCCCATCGTGCCGAACGCCCTCTTCAATTCGATCTATGGGGCCAATTATCCGGCTGACAGCTATGCCCGCATCCAGGATACCGCCCTGTCAGTCCAGGGTGACGCTGTCACAGGTCTCACCCTCACCAATGGTGGCGGCGGTTACACCTCTGCCCCCCAGGTATTCTTTAACGGCGGCGGCGGCAACGGCGCGGCGGCAACAGCCACGTTGGGACCCGCTGCAGTGAGCAGCCTCACTTTAACTAACGCCGGCTCCGGCTTCACATCTGCTCCGACCATCAGCTTTAGCGGCGGTGGAGGCAGTAATGCCGCCGCAACCGCGGCCCTTGCAGCCAAAGGTTCCGTCAAGAGCGTCACTGTCACCTCCGGCGGTTCCAAGTACACCACGGCCCCCACCGTGACCTTCGCAGCTCCGCCGGCCCCAGGTGTCACCGCAACCGGCACGGCCGTCATCAGCAAGAACCGCGTCACAGCCATCAACATCACCAATCCTGGTTCCGGCTATCTCACCGCTCCAGCCATCAACATCACCGGCGGTGGCGGCAGTGGTGCCGCAGCCACGGCCACCTTGGGCTTCACCGTCGCCAGCATTACCTTGACGAACGGCGGTTCAGGTTACACCTCCGCTCCAATCGTGGCCTTCAACGGCGGCGGCGGGATCAACGCAGCCGCTACGGCGACGTTGGCTCCCCGCGTCGTCGCCAGCCTCACCCTGACGAGCGGCGGTTCAGGCTACACCTCGGCTCCCTTGGTCAGCTTCCAGGGCGGTGGTGGATCGAACACATCCGCCGTCGCAGTTGTCGGTAAGGTCTCCCTCGACCTCCAGCCCAAGACCATTCAGGAGTTGTTCGAGCCGGTCTACGGCCGCATGAATGCCCTCTTGGGTGTGGAGATCCCCAACACCACCATGATCAACCAGACGACCATACCCTACTCGGATATCGACCCGCCTACGGATATAGTCCTCAACACCAAGCCAGGCACTGCCATCGGATCGCTCGGCAACGGAGTCCAGATCTGGAAGATCACCCATAACGGCGTCGACACGCACGCCATCCACTTCCACATGTTCGATGTCCAGTTGGTCAACCGGGTTGGTTGGGATGGCATGATCAAGCCGCCCGAGCCCAATGAGGTCGGTTGGAAAGACACCATTCGCATGAATCCGCTGGAAGACATCATCATCGCCATCCGCCCGATCGTGCCCACTTTGCCGTTCGGCCTGCCGAACAGCATCCGGCCTCTCGATCCGACCATGCCGGTTGGGCCCGATGCCAACATCGGCTCACTCACCGCCGGGTTGGTGGATGTTCAAAACAACCCGGTCACCGTGGACAATCAGATGATCAACTATGGCTATGAGTACATGTGGCACTGCCACCTGCTCGATCATGAAGAGAATATCATGATGCGCTATATCCTGGTCACCGATTATCCAAAAGCGCCGTCCAATGTCGTCGCAACCCTGACCGGCACCGGCAACAGCCAGGGAGCTGCCCTGACCTGGGTGGATAACTCCACCAACGAAACCGGCTGGATCATCCAGCAAGCCACCAGCGCCACCGGACCCTGGACGACCGTCGGAACGATCAACATTCCATTGGTCAAGGATGCTGGTTTCAGCACCGGCGGAACCAACACCTTCAATGTCGCAGGCCTGACCAAGGGAGGCGTGACCTATTACTTCCAGGTCCTTGCCACCAATGTCACCGGACTGACCCAGACGTTCGCGGCTCCGGCCGTTGGTTTCCCCACCATGACCGCCAACTCCGATCCGGGCCTGTCCAACTCCATCAAGACCAAATAACCACCACCTTATAACCGGGGAGGGAGCAATCCCTCCCCGTCGTGCAGTGCTCTCGCCGGGGAATCCGGCAATGCCTGCAGCAACAAATAACCGATCAG
>Ga0316624_10000397_pt1 | contig 14503 bp, 10 predicted proteins | sample OWC_Aug_N3_C1_D5_FD_207657 | JGI IMG/M metagenome (GOLD analysis project Ga0316624, IMG submission 207657) | Wetland soil microbial communities from Old Woman Creek delta, Ohio, United States - OWC_Aug_N3_C1_D5_A | ecosystem: Environmental > Terrestrial > Soil > Wetlands | place: USA: Ohio... | reverse complement strand
TGCCGCCGCGGCTCTTCGCGAGCGCGGTCTTTCGCGTCGCGAGCTTCCTCAACTTCATCATCAACGCGGTGTCGATCGGCGCCTTTCTCCTGATCCCGGTCTTCCTGCAATTCGTGATCGGCGTCAGCGCCGGCGTTTCGGGCGCAACGCTGGTTCTGCCGCTCGGCGTGCAGATCATCAGCTCGATCGCGACAGGACGGCGCGTGCAGCGTACCGGGCGCTATGTGCCCTCGCTGCGCGTCGGCTTCGCCGCGCTCGTGCTCGGCGCGCTGCTCTTTGCGACCATGAAGGCCGCGACGCCGCTCTGGGTCATCGAGATCTTCTTGATGATCCACGGCATCGGCATCGGCTTGTGCCAGTCGCCGCTCTGGGTGGCGGTGCAGAATTCGGCCGAGCTGCGCGATCTCGGCGCGGTCACGGGCTCGACCGCCTTCTTCCGCGCTTTGGGCGGCGCGTTCGGGGCGGCCATTCTCTGGTCGATCCTTTTGAGCGTGCTCGATGCGACCGTCGCCGCCGAAGGCCATGCGAGCTATGGCTCGGCGCTGCTGCGTGGCGGCCACGCGGCGCTTGCCGCCTTGCCCCCGGCCGAGCACGCCATACTGATCCCCGCGCTCTCCCGCTCTTTCAGCGCCGCCTTCCTGATCGATGCGGCCATCGGCGCCAGCGCCTTTATCGCGACCTATTTCCTCAAGGAAGTGCCGCTGCGCACGACCACTCATCCGGCCAAGCCGCAACGCCAGGGCGCGGATTGAGGCGAGAAGGTCTGGCTTGCGCGGTTTGCGCATGACAGGGCGGGGGCGAGGCGATAGACCCATTGTATGAGTCCCAAAGGAATCGACAGGGCTTCGGCCGCGGCGGCCGAAGGCACCGGCTTCACGCATCGCGAGATCCTAAGCGTGCTCTTCGGCGTGCTGCTCGGCATGATGATGGCCGCGCTCGACGCGACCATCGTCACCACCGCGCTGCCGCGGATCGCCAGCGATCTCGACGGGTTTCTGCATCTTTCCTGGGTCGTGACTGCCTATCTTCTCACCAATACCGCAGCCGCGCCGATCTACGGCAAGCTCAGCGATCTCTATGGCCGCCGCCGCTTGCTGCAGGTTGCGATCGTGGTCTTCACGCTGTCGTCGGCTGCCTGCGGCCTCGCGCAGAACATGGGGATGCTGATCGCCGCGCGCGCCTGCCAAGGGATTGGCGGCGCGGGCCTTTTCAGTCTCGGCCAGGCCGCGATCGCCGATGTCGTCTCGGCGCGCGAACGCGGACGGTATCAAGGCTACATCACCGGCATTTGGGGCGTCGCCAGCATCGCGGGGCCGCTCATCGGCGGGCTCTGCGTCGATTACCTCACTTGGCGCTGGGTGTTCTGGATCAATCTGCCGATCGGCGTCGTCGCGTTCTTCTTTTGCGATTGGGCCTTGAAGCGAATCCCGGTCAAGCGCGCGAAGCGCCCGATCGATTTTTTGGGTGCGTCGCTGATGATGCCCGGCGTCACCGCCTTGATGCTGGTGAGCGCCTGGGGCGGCACCACCTATGATTGGACCTCGCCGACGATCCTCTCGCTCGGCGCCGCGGGCGTGCTGCTGTTGCTCGCTTTCGCCTTGCAGGAGCTGCGCGCGCGCGAGGCGTTGCTGCCGCCGCGGCTCTTCGCCAATCGCAACGTCCGCACCATTCTCTTCGCCCAATTCCTGATCGCCGCGACGCTCTTGAGCACGGCGATGCTGCTGCCCGTCTTCCTGCAGCTCGTCGCGGGCTACAGCGCCTCGAGTTCGGGCGCCTTCATGGTCCCGCTCATCGCTTCGCAGATGGTCAGCTCGATCTCGGCCGGGACGCATATGCGCCGCACCGGACGCTACAAGCTCTCGCCGCAGCTGGGCTTTGCCGGCATCATCATCTCCTACCTGCTTTACGCGACCATGACGCCGACGACGCCAGTATGGATGATCGTGCTCTATTTCATGCTGAACGGTGTGGCGGTGGGCCTGTGCATGGCGCCGATGACGGTCGCGGGCCAGAACGCGACGGAATTTCGCGATCTCGGCGCTTTCACCGGCATGAGCGGTTTCTTCCGCTCGCTCGGCGGCTCTTTCGGCACCGCGCTCTTATGGTCGGCGCTGGTGTTCTCGTTCGGGAGCGCGCTCGCCGCGAGCCATTTCAGCCTCGGCCCCGAAGTGCTGCGCGGCGGTCCGACGGCGCTCGCCGCGTTGCCCGCGGCGACGCGCGCGGCGATCTTGCCCGATCTCAGCCACGCCTTTTCGATCGCCTTCATTTTCGCCGCAGGGATCGCAGCACTCGGCTTCGTGACCATCAGCTTCCTCGAGGAAATTCCGCTGCGCACCGCGCCGGCCAAGGCGCCAGTGTCGGAGATGAGCGCCGAGTAGGTAGCGGTTCCTTAAGCCTCGGCGCCGACGAGAGCGGGGCGTGTGGCCGAGGGCGTCTTGCGCCCGATACGGAGCACCAGGATCGCGGCGATCATGCACAGCGCGCCCGAAGCCCAAAACGCATCGGTGTAGTCGCCCGCCAAGGTCCTGAGCAGGCCCGTGCCGTAAGCGGCGAAGGCCGAGCCGACCTGGTGCATCACCATGATCCAGCCATAGACCACGGCGGTTTGCTGTTGCCCGAACGCGGCGTTTGTCAGCCTCACCGTTGGCGGCACGGTCGCGATCCAATCGAGCCCATAGAACAGGCCGAACACGACAAGTCCCCAGGATCCGGCCATGTCGAGCGCATAGGGCAAGAACAAGAGCGAGGCACCGCGCGCGCCGTAGAACCAGCACAGCAGGATGCGGTTGTCGAACCGGTCCGATAGCCATCCCGCCGAGGTGGTGCCGATCACATTGCAGACGCCCATCGCGCCCAAAATCCCGGCGGCCGCGGTCTCGGGAATGCCGTGATCCTGGCAGGCCGGGATGAAATGCGTTCCAATCAGACCGATCGTGCTCGCGCCGCAGATGAAGAAGCTTCCCGACAGCAGCCAGAAATCGCGGCGTTGCGCCGCCATGCCGAGCGCCGCGAAAGCAGTGGTGAAGGGATTGGCGCGCACCGGCGGCGGCAAGTCGGGCGCGTCGGGTGCGGCGCCGAAGGGCTTGAGGCCGATATCGCGCGGCGTATCGCGCATGAAGATCCATACGATCGGAATGGCGGCCAGCAACACCGCGCTGCCGATGAGCACGGCCGGCCGCCAGCCCAGATGAACGACGAGTTGGGCCAAGGTCGGCAGGAAGATCAACTGCCCCGCCGCCGAACTGCCCGAGAGCAACCCCATCACCAGGCCGCGCCGCTCGATGAACCAGCGGCTCGAGACCATCGCCGCCATCACCATGGCGAGCGCGCCGGTGGTGAGGCCGAGGAAGAGGCCGAGAATCGGTTGAAGCTGCCAAGCCGCGTTGATGAAGGGCAACAGCGCCATGCCCGTCGCCATTAGGGCGAGGCCGCCCACCATCGTTCGCCGCAAGCCGAAGCGGTCGATGAAACCAGCGGAGAACGGGCCGATGAGCCCGTAGATCATCAACTGCACCGCGATCGCGAAGGAGATCGTGGCGCGGCTCCAGCCGAATTCGCTCTCCCACGGCACGATCAGCACCGAGGGCGCCGAGCGCGTGCCGGCCGCGACCAGCATCGCGACGAAGCTCACGGCAACGACGACCCAACCGTAGTGAAGCTTTCTCGGCGCTGCTTGCGAAGCGGCTTCGGCCATAACGTCTCCGGTTTCGTTTCCCAGTGACATTCTTGCAGGAAGACGTCGTACCGCCAAGGCTGTCGGCGCATGGCTGGGATGTGTGCGAAATCGCCTTAATGGTCAACGCCTTCGCTTTGCCCGCGCGGTGGGCGGCGCTTCGAGCGGGTCCTCGGGCCAGGGGTGCTTGGGATAGCGGCCGCGCATCTCGCCGCGGATCTGGGGATAGGAATTGGTCCAGAATCCCTTCAAATCGCGCGTGACCTGCAAGGGCCGCCCGGCTGGCGAGAGCAGATGCAACAGGAGCGATACCTTGCCGCCAGCGATTGCGGGCGTGACGGTGGCGCCGAACATTTCCTGCAAGCGCACGGCGAGAACCGGCACCTCGCCTGCGGCGTAATCGATCGCGATGCGCGAGCCGCTCGGCACCGCGATATGGGTCGGCGCGCGTTCGTCGAGCGTGCGGCGTTGCGCGAAGGAGAGCGTGGCGCCAAGCGTTGCGGCAAGATCGATCGCACCCCATTGCGCGCGGCGCGTGATGCCCGCGAGATAAGGGCCGAGCCAGTCTTCGAGCGTTCGAAGCAAGGCCGCGTCCGACCAATCGGGCCAGCCCGCACCGGGCTCGGCGCGCGCCAGGAACGCAACGCGCCGGCGCAACGTATCGGCTTCGCGCGTCCAGGGCAGGGCGGCGATCCCCAATTCGCGGATGCCCGAAAGGAGCGCGGCCAGGACGCGGTCTTGCGGCGGATCGCGCAAGGGCTTGTCTTCGAGAATGAGCGCGCCGAGCGTCCGCCGACGCCGCGCCAGCACGGCTTCCTCGGCGCTCGACCATTCGATGCTGTCGCGCGTCTCGATCCGGCTCGCGAAATCCGCTTCGATGTCGGCGAGCGACAAGGGCGCGGCCAGAAAGATGCGCGCGGTCTTGCGTTCGCCATCGAGATCGGCGACGGCGAGGAATTCTTCACGCGCCAGCGCGTCGGTGGGCGGCAATTCCGCGCCGCCGCCGCTCGATAGTCGAAACTGACCGGGCGCGCCGCGCGCTTGCGCCAAGCGGTCGGGATAGGCCTTGGCGAGGATGCGGCCGGCCTCGAACGGATCGATCGTCTCGCCGGCGCGAAGCCCGAGCGCGCGCTCGATCTGTCGCGCGGCTTGCCGCGCGCGCTCGAGCCCGCCGCGATCGAGCTGCAGGTCGCCTGCGAGATCGTGCCTTGCTCCGCGCTCCGCCACGAGCTCGACGCGCAAACGCAGATCCGTGTCGCGCTTGCCGGGTGCCGCGCGGATGATGTCGCGTTCCATCAGCAGAGCGGCGATGGCCGCGGCAAGCCGGCCGTTGCTTCGCGCCTTTGCTTCGAGCGCCATATGCGCCAGACGCGGATGGAGCGGGAGCGCCGCCATGGCGCGGCCTTGCTCGGTCACGTGTCCTGCCGTGTCGAGCGCGCCGAGTTCTCCGAGCAGCGCGCGCGCTTGTCCGAGCGCCGCCGGCGGCGGCGGATCGAGCCAGGAGAGCGTTGCGGGATCGCCATTGCTCCAGGCGGCCAGGGTCAAGACCAGCGGTGCGAGATCGGCTTCGCGGATCTCCGGTGGCGCGTAAGGGGCGAGCTGCGCTTGCTCGAATTCGGGCCAGAGGCGATAGCAGAGGCCCGGTTCGAGCCGGCCCGCGCGGCCGCGCCGTTGCTCGGATGCGGCTTGCGAGACCCGGCTCGTGACCAGCCGCGTCATGCCGGTGCGCGGATCGAAACGGGGGCCGCGCGCCAGCCCGCCATCGATGACAATGCGAATACCCTCGATGGTGAGGCTGGTCTCGGCGATCGCGGTCGCGAGCACGATTTTGCGCCGTCCGACTGGGGCCGGTGCGATCGCCTCGTCTTGGGCGGCGGGCGGTAGATCGCCGTAAAGCGGCGCGACGATCGCGTCCTGGCCCAAATCGCCGAGCAGGCGCGCGACGCGTCTTATTTCGGCGCCGCCGGGAAGGAAGACGAGGATGCTGCCCTTCTCCTCGTCGAGCGCGCGCAGGATTGCCGACGCGACGGCTTTCTCGAAGCGCTCGGGCGCCGGTCGCTCGAGATGGCGCAGCGCCACGGCAAAGCTGCGCCCTTCGCTGGTCACGCGGGGGCCGCCGATCAACGCCGCGACGCGTTCGCCATCGAGCGTTGCCGACATGATGAGCAAGCGCAGCTCCTCGCGCAGGTAGCGCCGCGTCTCGAGCGCGAGCGCGAGGCCCAGATCGGCGTCGAGGCTGCGCTCGTGATACTCGTCGAAGATGACGATGCCGACGCCGTCGAGCGCGGCGTCGCTTTGCAGCATGCGGGGCAGGATGCCCTCGGTCACGACCTCGATGCGGGTCCGCGGGCCGATGCGGGTTTCGAGCCGGGTGCGAAAGCCAATTGTTTCACCGACTTCCTCGCCGATCATCTGCGCCATGCGGCGGGCGGCGGCGCGCGCGGCAAGGCGGCGCGGCTCGAGCATCACGATCTTTTGCCGCCCGAGCCAGGCGGCATCGAGCAGCGCCAACGGCACGAGCGTGGTCTTGCCCGCGCCGGGCGGCGCTTCGAGCACGGCGGCGCCGGTGCGCTCGATCACCGCCAGGAGGTCGGGCAATACCGCGCCGATCGGCAGCGCCTTGATCCAGCGGTCGAGCGAAGGTTTCACCATGCGCGGCGATGCTATCGCGCGAAGGTTACCGAGGCCATGCTTGAAGCCGCCGCGGGCGCGGGCCTATGCTTCCGGGCGCGGGGCATCGGGAGGAGGCGACCATGTCGGTGTTGCGCGTCTCGGCGATAGCGATCTTGGTCGCGTCGTGGCTCGGCGCGCCCGGTGCCAAAGCCGCCGGCTCGGTCGATGTCGCCCTCGTGCTCGCGGCCGATGTGTCGCGCAGCATCACCACCGACGAATTCCAGCTTCAACGCCAGGGTTATGCCAGCGCGATCGCCAGCGGCGACGTGGTGAAGGCGATCCGCGCCGGCACGCATGGCGCGGTCGCGCTGACCTTCGTCGAATGGGCGGGCGCGACCGAACAGCAGGTCGTGGTCGATTGGCAGGTGATCGACAGCAACGAGTCCGCGAAAAACTTTGCCGATGCGTTGTTGGCGGCGCCGCGCGCTTATTACGGCCGCACCTCGATCAGCGGCGCGCTCGATTTCGCCGTGGAGCGGCTGAAGGCGAGCGGCGTCAAGGCCGACCGGCAGGTGATCGATGTCTCCGGCGACGGCACCAACAATGCCGGGAGACCGCTCAGCGACGCGCGTGCCGATGCGCTGGCCACGGGCGTCACCATCAACGGGCTTGCGATCATCAACGATCGCGGCGAGCTCTATGGCGGATTCTCCGGCCATACCCAGCCGCCGGGCGGCCTGCCGAACTGGTATCACGACAACGTCACGGGCGGGCCGGGCTCGTTTCTTCTCGTCGTGAATGATTTCGAGGATTTCGGCGACGCGATGACGAAAAAGCTGCTGACCGAGATCGCCGTAATGCCGGCAAGAACGAGGCTCGCCTTCAAAATCCGGTCGCGAAGCGCGCCATGATGAGGATCATGGTCACCTGCATCAGGCCCTGGATCGCGGTCGTGCGCACATAGATCCGCATGCGGCGAGCGACCATCTCGAGGTCGGGATCATCCTTGGCGATCTCGAAGCAGACGCGAATATTGTTGGGCAGCATGATCGCAAAACCCTGCACGGTCAGGATCGCCAAGACGACGAGGGCGGCGATGACCCAGGCCTTTTCGGGATAAGCCAGGTCGAAATAGCCCTGCCGCGAGGCGAGCGTCGTGCCGGCCCAGCCGGTGATGGTGGCGAGTGTCGGCATGAGGAAGAGCATACGCGGCATGAGCTTCGTTACCACCGCGCGGCGCGCCGGCAAATCGAGGCGGCGCTGAATCGGACCCATCACGAAGCCCATGAACAGATCGATGCCGGTCCAAAGCACGCCGGCCATCACATGGATGAAATTGAGGAACCACAGGCTGTCGCTTGCCATCGCAAGGAACATCACGCCGAGCGCGGCGGCGACCCACCATAAATTGTGCCAGCGGATGATGGGCGAGCGGGCGGCCGTGTCGGTGGCGACGGTCATGGGCACACGCTCCGTTATCGATCACTGGTCATGATAGCGGAACCGGATCGCGCGTCGGAAAAGCCAAAGGGAGCCGGCGCCTGCGGCAATTGAAGGCCGGTCGCGTAACCCGCATACTCCGCCACTCATGAAATATATCGCGATCATCGTTGCCATCGCTGCCGCCATCGGTCTCTCGCAACTCCTCTTCGAGTTCTACGATTGGAACCGGATGCAGAGCTGCAGCTCTGCCGGCGGGCGCAATTGCAGTGGCGGGCCGGTCCCGTTCAATCGCTGACGGCGCGCGATCACGTCGTCAACCGCCGATCGACACGCCGATCAGTCTTCCGAGACCATAGGTCACTGCCGCGGCGCCAAGGCCAATCGCCATCTGTCGGGCGCCCGAGAAGAGCATGCCGCGCCCGGTGAAGAGGGTCGTGCCGGCGCCGATCAGGAACATGACCAGCGCGCTGAGTGCAAGACTTGCCGCGATCGCCATGCTGCCGACGAGCATGAAGAAAGGCAGAACGGGGAAGATCGCCCCCACCGCGAACAGCAAGAACGACGTTCCGGCCGCGACCCAGGCCGAGCCGCCCAGATCGTCGGGATTGATGCCGAGCTCCTCGCGCGCCAGCGTGTCGAGCGCGGAGGTGGGATCGGCGATGATGCGCTCGGCCAAGGCGGTCGCCTGCGCCTTGGGCAGGCCCTTCGCCTCATAGATCAGGATAAGCTCTTCTTTTTCTTCGATCGGACTCTCGCGCAGCTCGTCGGCCTCAGTGGCGATCTGGGTTTCGTAGAGCTCGCGCGCGCTCGTCACCGAAAGCCATTCGCCCATCGCCATCGAACATGCGCCGGCGAGGAGACCGGCCAGCCCGGTCACCAGCACAGTCTGCTCGGAAAATGCCGCGCCCGCGACGCCCATAACGAGGCTCAGATTGGAAACGAGCCCGTCATTGGCGCCGAGCACCGCCGCGCGCAGCGCATTTCCGCCGGTGCGGTGGCGGCCCTCCAGCCGCGCCAGGGTGCCGCCGGCAATCCCGCCGCGCAGCGGCTGCGCTGCCGCTTCGATGATGCGGGCGTGCGAGCGCTCGACCTGCGGCAGCCCCGCCGAGATTGCCTCGGGCTGCGCGTCGTATTCATGGCTGCCGGTGCGCTCGAAGCTGTTGATGAGCGGCAGCAGGATGCCGGGCCCGAAGCGATGCGCGAGCCAGATGAGCAGCCGCGTGCGCAAACCGGCGCGCCGCGCGCCGCTGCTCGCGCCCAGCCGGCTGAGCCGGTTGCGCCAGAACTCGGCATGCGCCTCCTCAACCGCGGCAAGCCGGTTATAGACCTCTTTCAATTGCGGGCTGGTCTCGGTCTCCGCCATGGTGCGATAGAGCGCGGCGCTATCGACCTCACCCTGAAGATTGTTGCGATAGCGCTCGATGTCTTGATAGCGCTCGACCGGATTGCTCTCCGCCATGCGCGGCCCCCTTACCCCTTAGCACCCGATCATAGCATGTCGCCCGGCGGCCGGGACCGCGCTATCATGGCTTTGCGACCGCGCGCGGGACGCGGCGGCCCGGAAAACCCGAAGGGATCGCATGCGGAGGCCTTCATGAGCGAGAAGCCAGGCGACAAGATCGTCAAATCGGATGTGGAATGGCAGGCGCAGCTGACGCCGGAGCAATTCCGGATCGCGCGCAAGAAAGGCACCGAGCGCGCTTTCGCCGGCGCTTATTGGAACGACCACACGCCCGGGACCTATGTCTGTGCGTGCTGCGGCCAGGAGCTCTTTTCGTCCGATACGAAATTCGATTCCGGCTCTGGCTGGCCGAGCTTCACCCAGCCGGTCGCCGCGGACAAGGTCGCCACCGAAAGCGACCGCAGCTTCTTCATGGAACGGACAGAGGTGCTTTGCAGCAAATGCGAGGCGCATCTTGGCCACGTGTTTCCTGACGGGCCGCGGCCCACCGGTTTGCGTTATTGCATCAACTCGGCCTCGCTCGACCTCAAGCCTAGGGACAAAAAGGGCTAACGGTCGCAGCGGCTCACGGCGTGGTTGGCGGCGGCCGCCGGTGCCGGGTCGCCTGCTCATAGGCATAGGCGAGCTTGATCATTGTCGCATCGGCATAGGGGCGCCCGAGGAAGGTTATCCCGGCCGGCAGTTCATCTGACGTGAAGCCCGCCGGTACAACGACCGAGGGCACGAAGGCCAGGAAGGTATTGATGTGCGGTGCACCCTTCTGGTCGACATAGGGCGGATTGATGCCGTCCTCGATCCGCGTCGGCTGATGCTCAACCGCCTTGTGCACGATCGCATCGAGCCGATGATCGGCCATGACCTTCAACATATTGGTCATCAGCGTGTCACGCGCCTTCAGCGAAGCGTAATATTTTTCCTCCGACCCGGTTCTCAACCAGCGGTCGCGCGTCGGCTGGCGCAATTGCGCGAAGAGCGGCGAGGCGATGGCCGCGTCGCGCGAGGCAAAGGGCGGATTGGCGCCGCCCGCGAAGTAGCGCTTGAATCCTTCGTCGCCCTCGGCCGCGCTGAAGGAGCGCCGCGCAAGGAGCGCGTTGAGATCGGGGATGATGACGGGGTCGACGATCTCCGCCCCGGCCTTTTCGAGATCGGCGACCGCCCGGTCGAATACGGCGGTGACCTTCGCGAAATCGTCGGAATTCGGCTCGGAATGAAACCCCATGGGCTCGCGAAGAATGCCGAGCCGCGCGCCTTTGAGCGCGTTCGCGTCGAGCAACGCCGCATAGCTCGCCGGAGCATGGCCGACGCCATGCGCGGTCGCGGGGTCGTCGGGATCGTAGCCGACCATCGCATCGAGGAGCTTTGCCAAATCGCCGACGCTGCGCGCCATGGGGCCGAGCGAGCCGTTCATCGCGGGCCAGCCGCCGTAGACGCCGCTTCGGCTGACGAGGCCAATGCTCGGGCGCATGCCGGCGATCCCGTTCCAGATCGACGGCCGGCGGATCGAGGCAAAGCCTTCCTGTCCCACCGCGAGGGTGGCGAAATTCGCCGAAACGCTCGCCGCCGATCCGCCGGACGATCCGCCGACCGTGCGCGACGGATCGTAAGGGTTGCGCGTGGAACCGAAGAGCGAGCCGTGCGTGTCGCCGGCGCCGAGTTCGCCCAAAGTCGCCTTGCCGAGAAGGATCGCGCCGGCCTTTCTCAGCTTGGCGGCGACGAAGCAGTCACGTCCCGGCCGGTAATCCTTGAACAAGATGGAGCCCAGGGTCGTCGGCATTTCCTTGACGTCGGCCTGATCCTTGAAGATCAGCGGAATTCCGTGCAAAGGGCCGACCAAGCCCGAGGCCGCGAGCGCCGCATCGAGCCGGTCCGCCTCCTCCAAGGCCTTCGGATTGAGCGAGATCAGGGCGTTGATCGCGGGCCCTCGGCGGTCATAGGTCTCGATCCGGTCGAGATAGATCTGCACCAAACGCCGCGCGCTCAGCGCGCCCGACCGGTAGGCCGCGTGAATCTCGGCGATTGTCGTCTCGACGACGTTAAAGGCGATGGGCGTGGCCAAAATTTCGGCTCCTCGTGGATGGCGCCAAGCGTTTCGGCGCGGATACTTTTTGGGCCCGCAAAACCCATGCCATGACGGAAGAACGGAAGAGCCGACCAGCCGGTCAGGAGCGGATCATCTCGACCTGCCGCCAGCCCGCCTCGGCGATCGCGCGCGCGCGCCTTCCGGAATCGAGCGCACGGGGGCTCGCAGCGGTGCCTTCGCGCACCCTCCCCATGATTCCCTGGAGGATCGCGGCGAGGCGGAACATGTTGAAGGCGATGTAGAAATCCCAATGGGGCAGGGATTTACGCCCGGTTCGTCGGCAATAGAGGGCACAGCCTTCTTCCTCGGTCGGAATGCCGAGAGCAGGCAAATCGAAGCCCCAGAGGCCGCGATAAGCCTCGGGCCCCAGCCGCCAGGGCATCATGTGATAAGCGAAATCGGCGAGCGGATTGCCGAGCGTCGACAATTCCCAGTCGAGCACCGCGAGCACGCGTGGTTCGCTTGGATGGAAGATCATGTTGTCGATGCGGAAATCGCCGTGGATGATCGATGTTTCCTCTTCTTGGGGCGCATTCTTGGGCAGCCAATCGATGAGGCGATCCATGGCGTCGATTTTCTCGGTCTCCGAGGCGCGGTATTGCCGCGTCCAGCGGTCGATCTGGCGCATGGCGTAATTGCCCGGCCGGCCATAGTCGCCGAGACCCAACGCGGCATAGTCGATGCCATGAAGGCGCGCGATCGTTGCGTTCATCGCTTCGTAGATCGGGCGCCGCTCGGCTTGGCTCAATTCGGGCAAGGTCGGGTCCCAGAATACCCGGCCTTCGACATAGGCCATGATATAGAAGGCCGTGCCGATCACGGTCTCGTCCATGCAAAGGGCGTAACTCTCGGCGACCGGGAAATCGGCTTTGGCGAGCGCCGTGATGATGCGGTACTCGCGGTCGACGGCATGCGCCGAGGGCAGCAGCTTGCCGGGCGGCTTGCGGCGCAGCACGTAGCGCGTGTCGCCGGCGACAATGCGGTAAGTCGGGTTCGATTGACCGCCCTTGAACTGCTCGATCGCGATCGGTCCGGCGAATCCCGTCACATGATCCTTCATCCACGTCTCGAGCCGCGCAGGTTCGAAGCGATGCTGCTCGCGCACCGGCATGGTGCCGGTGAACTCCTCCGTCGCGCTCATTTCTTTTCCACTGCGTCTTCGGCGCGCACCATCTTGATTCTTTCTCACCCTGCGCCCAACTCACGTACACGAAACTTACTTTTGCCATTTTTTTGAGCAATGATTTTATAGGTAGATATGGTCGAATATCTATTGTGAGATTCGCTGGTAGGAGTTTTCGCTTCGACCGCGAGCGGTCGAAGCCATGAAAAGCCGCGCAATGGCGGGCCTTTCTGCGCGTCTTACCGCTTCTTGCCAGAGCTGGTCGCAGACCCGATTTCGAGATTTAGAGCTTCCGTGGCCAAAATGCGACTCGGCGCGGATTTGGCGGTTTTGCGGACCGAGACCCGCCATGCTGCGGCCGAAGACCGTGGCCGGACGGACATTAAGGTTAATATGTCTTAAACCATTTGCGATGAAGATCGGGGATGTACCCGGTAATGGCCTTGAACTTGCACATCCGTTGGGCGGAGGTGAAGCATGAATAACCTAGATGGCGTTTTCGGGCTCTTTGCCAAGCAATACGACACGCAAAAAGAAGCCGAGATGTCCCTGGAAGACTATCTCAAGGCATGTGCGCGCGAGCCGATGGCCTATGCCAGCGCGTCCGAACGCATGCTCGCCGCGATCGGCGAGCCGGAGATGGTCGACACCAGCGCGGATTCCCGCCTCGGGCGCATCTTCATGAACCGGACGATCCGGGTCTATCCCTCCTTCATCGATTTCTACGGGATGGAAGAGACGATCGAACGCATCGTCGGCTATTTCCGCCATGCGGCGCAGGGTCTCGAGGAACGCAAGCAGGTGCTCTATCTGCTCGGCCCGGTCGGCGGCGGCAAATCCTCGCTCGCGGAGCGGCTGAAGCTCCTGATGGAGAAGATGCCGATCTACGTTTTGAAGGCGGGCAAGGAAATGAGCCCGATCTTCGAGAGCCCGCTGGGCCTGTTCGACCCGGCCACCATGGGCGACATGCTCGAAAAGCAGTACAAGATTCCGAAGCGGCGCTTGACCGGCCTCGTCAGCCCCTGGGCGCTGAAGCGCCTCGACGAGTTCGGCGGCGACATCTCGAAATTCACGGTCGTGCGCGTTCATCCGTCGCGGCTGCGGCAAATTGCGATCGCGAAGACCGAGCCGGGCGACGAAAACAACCAGGACATCTCCTCGCTCGTCGGCAAGGTCGATATCCGGCGCCTCGAATTCTTCTCGCAGAACGACGCCGATGCCTATTCCTATTCGGGCGGCCTCAACCGCACGACCCAGGGCATTCTCGAATTCGTCGAGATGTTTAAGGCGCCGATCAAGATGCTGCACCCGCTGCTCACGGCGACCCAGGAAAGCAACTACATCGGCTCCGAGAATATCGGTGCCATTCCGTTCCAGGGCATCATTCTCGCGCATTCGAACGAGGCCGAATGGCAGGGCTTCAAGAACAACCGCAACAACGAGGCCTTCATCGACCGCATCTGCGTGATCAAGGTGCCGTATTGCGTGCGCTCGACCGAGGAGATGCACATCTACGAGAAGCTGCTTGCCAATAGCGAGCTGTCCGATAATTCTTGCGCGCCCGGCACGCTCGACATGCTCGCACGCTTCTGCGTGCTGTCGCGCCTGAAGCCGCACGAGAACTCGAATCTCTATTCGAAGATGCGCTCCTACGACGGCGAGAGCCTCAAGGACACCGATCCGCGCGCACGCACGGTGCAGGAATATCGCGACGCCGCGGGCGTCGATGAAGGCATGAATGGGCTGTCGACCCGCTTCGCGTTCAAGGTGCTGTCAAGCACGTTCAATTACGACACGCAGGAAGTCTCGGCCGATCCCGTCCACCTCATGTACATTCTCGAGCAGTCGATCCGGCGCGAGCAATTCCCCGAGGAGCAGGAAAAGAAGCTGCTCGCCTTCATCAAGGCCGAGCTCGCGCCGCGCTACGCCGAATTCATCGGCAACGAGATCCAGAAAGCCTATCTTGAGTCCTATGGCGACTATGGGCAAAATCTGTTCGACCGCTATGTCGCCTATGCCGACGCATGGATCGAGGATCAGGATTACAAGGATCCGGACACGGGGCAGCTCATGGATCGCGAACTCTTGAATCAGGAGCTATCGAAGATC
>Ga0316624_10000396_pt1 | contig 14516 bp, 10 predicted proteins | sample OWC_Aug_N3_C1_D5_FD_207657 | JGI IMG/M metagenome (GOLD analysis project Ga0316624, IMG submission 207657) | Wetland soil microbial communities from Old Woman Creek delta, Ohio, United States - OWC_Aug_N3_C1_D5_A | ecosystem: Environmental > Terrestrial > Soil > Wetlands | place: USA: Ohio... | reverse complement strand
CATCATCCTCGTCACGAGCGTCGCCGGATTGCTCCTCGGCGGCTGGCTCGCCGGCTACTACGTGCGGCGCGGCTACGACGATGCCAACATCCGCGTGCTCCTCATCGCAACCATCCTGGTGCTGCCCACCTCGGTGCTCTTTCCCCTGATGCCGACGCCGGCGCTCGCGCTCGTGCTCTTCGGCGCCAACTATTTCGTCGCTGCGATCGGTATTGCCCCGGCAAACGCCGCGCTGCAGATCGTTACGCCCAACGAGATGCGCGGACAGATCCGCGCGACGTACCAGTTCGTGTTCAACGTCGTCGGCTATTTCCTCGGGCCGCTGTTCGTGGCGCTGTTCACCGACTACGTGTTCAGGAGCGACAGCGCCATCCGCTACTCGCTCACGGCGTCCGCGGTCATCCTGGGGCCGATCGCGATCGTCGTGACCTGGTACGGTCTCAAACCCTATGCGCGCAGCGTCGCGCGCGCGAGCGGCTGGAAATAGCCGGCAGCCGCGGGCAAAGAAAAAGGCGCGCCCGTTGCCGGGCGCGCCTCGAGTTCTCGACTCGTCTCTTGCTTATTTGAAGTTGCGGCCTACCTGCAGGTACCACTCGCGCGGGATACCCGGCTGGCCTTCGGTGGTCGGCTGGCCGAACGCCGTCAGGTCGAACTTGTTGAGGTAGTACTGCTTGTCCGTGAGGTTGGTCACGCCGACCGCGCTGGTCCACGCGCGGTCCGGGCTCGCCCACTCCAGGCGGAAATTGAGCAGCTGGTAGCCGGGAGAGCAGCCCGCCAGCGTGGTCGTGCTGGAGCAGATCTCCGTCTGGCCGTAGAGGTCGACGCGCGGCGTCACCTGCGAGCCGCCGCTGGTGTTGTACTCGTAAGAGAGCGCCGCACTCCAGTTCTGCTTCGGCACGTAGATCGGAGCATCGACCACGATATTCGCGGCGTTCAGGTCGTCCGCCGTGAAATTGGTGAGACCGTACTGGCCCGTGAACGTCCAGCCTTCCACCGGGCGGAACTCGATCTCCACCTCGCCGCCCTTAATCTTGCCCGGGAAGTTCTGGTAGAGCGTCCTGGACGTGACCGCGTCGCATACGTTGCCCAGCGAGTCCGTTAGCGGGTTCGGATTTCCGGGCGTTACTGGCGTGTAGATGTACGGCGGTGGGCCATTCGGATTCTGCAACAGGCACTCCGTACCGCCGACCGGCACGATGCGCTTGCTGTAGTCGATGTAGAACGCCGCGATGTTGGTGCGCAGCGTGCGGTCGAAGAAGTCGCCCTTGAGGCCGAGCTCATAGGAAGTCGCTTCCTCGCCGTCCACCTTGACGAACTGCGTGACCTGGAACGGCCGCGGATTGAACGCCTGCGGTCGATAGCCGGTCGCAGCCGAGAGATACGCCATCACGTCCGGCGTGAACTTGTAGTCGATGCCCGCCTTCCAGTCCGTGTGGTTCTCGCTGGTGTTGAGCGTGGTCCGCACGATCGTGTTGTCGAAGTTCTCGTCCTTGATGTCCTCCGAGTAGCGGAATCCCGCCGACAGGCTCAGCTTGTCGGTGACGCTGTAGACACCGTGGACGAAGCCCGACTTGTTCTCCGAGTTCGTGATATTGAGTCCGTTGACGAGGAACCTCGCAGAATTGTTGATGACGCCCGACGCAATGCCTTCGGCGCATGTGACGTTGCCAAAGCACGGCGGCGATCCACCGGGGTTAGCCACGGTGGGGGCGCCCAGCACGCCGCCGTACACGCCCGCGAAGATGAACGCCGGGATGCTGACGGTCTGGCCGGTCTTGAAATTACCCGACAACCAGAAGCCACCGACGGTCCAGTCGAGCTTGTCCATGGCGCGGCCGCTGAAACGCAGCTCCGCGGTCTTGGCGACGAAGGCCTGGCGTCCGTCCACCGTCTGCTCGTTGAACGGCGACGCATCGGCGTCGGTCGCGAAGGCGCTGTCGAAGCTGCGATGCGAGAGAATGAGCTTCGCACTGACGTCGCTCGTGATCTTCCAGTCCGCAGTCCCGGAGATGCCCTTCTGGTGCAGCGCCGTCTGCGGCTTGAACGTGAGGCCGCTCTTCTGGTCCATGTAGGTCGCGTACGAGATGAACGGGCTCGAGGGAACGAACCGGTTGTCGAACGGCACGCCGTAGGTCGGCACGAGATAGTGCTGGCTCCACACCCCGAACGCGCCGCCCGGGCCGGCGATGTTCACCAGGGTGTCCGCACGCGCCTCGGAGTTGTCGTTCTGGTAGTCCGCCGTCAAGCCGAGCTCGAAAGCATCGCTCGCCACCCAACGCAGTGCCGCGCGCGCGCCGGTGACGTCCTCGCCGCCTTGCGTACCGAGCTTGCACCCGCCATTGCGGTTCGGGATCAGGGAAGGAATGCTCCGGTAGTTGGGATCGTTCGGGGCGAGACCGTTATTCGACAGGGACGGATAGGCGCAGGCGAAGTCGATGACGGTCTGATAGCCGTCCTTCTTCTTCGAGACGCCCGACACGCGCGCGAACAGGTTGTCCGCGATCGCGAAGTCGTACGAGCCGCGCACGTCGACGCGGTTATAGCGTCCGTAGGTGATCTGGATGTTGCCCGTATTGTCGCCCGTGGGCTTCTTGGTCACGTAGCGGATGGCGCCGCCGATCGAGCCGCGGCCGAAGAGCGTCCCCTGGGGGCCGCGCAGCACTTCGACGCGATCGAGATCCATCAGGTCGATATCGGAGCCCATCGTCACCGGGTGCAGCACGTCGTCGAAGTAGATGCCGACGCCCGGCTCGAATTCCGCCAGGAAGTCGTACTGGCCGATGCCGCGGATAAACGCGGTCATGGTGTTGCCGAAGGCAGCCTGTGCCGGTCGCAGACTCGCGTTCGGTACCGAGTAGCCGATCTCGTACGCGGTCGTGATGTTCTTCTGTTCGAGATCCTTCGACGTGATGGCGGTAATCGCGATCGGAGTCTCCTGCAGCTTCTCCTCGCGATAGCGCGCGGTGACCACGACCTCCTCGAGCACACCCGAGGTCGCCTGTTGTTCGGCGGCGGGCACCGGCGTCGAAGTTGCGAGCATCGCGACCGCTGCCGCGCCGCTGCCCATCGCGCCCAGCACTCGCGATGCGAGCCAATTCCACGATGACGTGTCCATTAAATTCCCCCCAGGTTTCATAAACCGAGTCGACGCAAAGGACTTCTGCCTGTGACCTGATGTGGCCTTACAACAGCCGCATCCTCTCCGTTTCTCTCAGCCAGCGCGCCGGTCCCCGGGCGCAAAGACAGCTATCACGCATATCTGGCCGAAATAGCCTCGGCGGGACTCTACTACAACGGAACGAAAAATCGCACCACAGCGCAATGCCGGGTGTTTCTTTTTTACAACGACGGGAGATGTCGACTGGCGGGTGGCGAGGATCGCGCCGGCCCCGGGGCGGCCGGCGCGATATGTCAGTGCTTGGCGGCCGCGGCGTCGATCGCCAGCTGCTGGTGCGCCCGGTGGATTATGTACGCGCGGATCTTTTCGATCTCGGCCGGGCCGAAATCGCTCGCGAACGGCGCCATCCCCTTGGCCTTGTAAGCGCCGTCATGGACGATCGACTGGAAGAGCTGATCGTTCCCGAGCGCCACCGAATAGCGCAGGTCGGTTATTACGCCGCCGCTCACCGCGCTGTCGCCGTGGCAGGTGCCACAGGAGCGGGAATAGAGGACCTTGCCTTCCTCTGCCACCGCGGCGGTGGCCGTCTCCGGCGGCGGGTTGAGGGGCAGCGCGGCCGGGGTCTCGGGCGGTGGCAGCTTGTCCTGGCCGTTCAGCTTGTACACCAGCACGCGCGGCGTGTTGCCCTTGATGTGCGTATCGCGCGCCAGCTGGCCAGCCGCGAGGCCGAACGCTCCGCCCCAGCCCACTTCGAGCGCGACGTATTGCTCGCCATCGACGTCGTAGGACATCGGCGGGGCAAGAACCCCGGTTTGCGTCTGGGTCGACCACAGCTTGGCGCCGCTATCGGCGCGATAGGCGACGAAGTCCCCCATGGCGGTGCCCTGGAACACGAGGTTGCCCGCCGTTGCGAGCACGCCGCCGTTCCACGGCAGCGGAAACTCGACGCGCCAGGCTTCGGTCTGCGTGGCCGGATTCCAGGCCGCGAGATGGCCCTTCATGGTCGCGAGGATCTGCGCGACCGCCTTCGGATCCTCGGGCAAGGCACCCTTGGCGAAATCCGCGCCGACGTTGAATCCCTGGTGATTCACGACGAAATGGGTGTCCGGAAAGTACGGAAATGCGATATCGGTGACCGGAAGGTACACGAGGCCCGTCAACGGGCTGAACGCCATCGGCTGCCAGTTGTGCGCGCCGCCCGGTCCCGGCATCGAGATCCAGGGCTTGCCGGTCGTGCCGTAGCGCGAGGCCGGGTTCTCGATCGGACGCCCCGTCTTCATATCGATGCCCGTGGCCCAGTTCACCACGGCGTAGTTCTTCGCCGAGATCAGCTCGCCGGTCGCGCGGTCGAGCACGTAGAAGAAGCCGTTCTTCGGCGCCTGCATGATCACCTGGCGCGGGCGCCCGTCGATCGCGATGTCGGCGAGGATCAGGTGCTGGGTCGCGGTGAAGTCCCAGCTCTCGCCGGGCGTCGTCTGGTAGTGCCAAACGTATTCGCCGGTGTCCGGCCGCAGCGCGATGATCGATGACAGGAACAGGTTGTCGCCCCCGCCCGGACTGCGGATGGCGGCGTTCCAGGGCGAGCCGTTGCCGGTGCCGATGTACAACAGGTCGAGCTTCGGATCGTAGGCCATGGCGTCCCACACGGTGCCGCCGCCGCCATACTTCCACCACTGGCCCTTCCAGGTCTTGGCCGCCTTCTCGAGGATCGGCGCCTCGAAGGGCTTCGAGGGATCGCCCGGCACCGTGTAGAAGCGCCAGGCGAGCTTGCCCGTATCGGCGTCGTAGGCCGAGAAGTAGCCGCGCACGCCCATCTCGGCGCCGCCGTTGCCGATCAGCACCTTGCCTTTGACGACACGCGGTGCAGCGGTGATCGTGTACGGCTGGGACGGATCGGTGGTCTGCACCGTCCAGACAGGCTTGCCGGTCGCCGCATCGAGCGCGATGAGGCGACCGTCAAGCGTGCCGAGGTAGAGTTTGCCGTTCCAGGCGGCGACGCCGCGGTTCACGACGTCGCAGCATGCGTGCACGCCCCATTCGCCCGGTACCTGCGGATCGTACCGCCACAGCTCCTTGCCGGTGCGCGCATCGAGCGCAAACACCTTGCTCCACGCGCCCGTCACGTACATGACGCCATCGATCACGAGCGGCGTCGATTCCTGCGCCCGGTGCGCGGTGTCAAGGTCGTAGTGCCAGGCGAGGCCGAGCTGCGACACGTTGTCGGCGGTGATCTGTTTGAGCGGACTGAAGCGCTGCTCGTCGTAGGTGCGCCCGTAGCTCATCCAGTTGCCGCCTTCGGCATTTGCTGCGGTCAGCCGCGCGGCATCGACCGCCGCCGGCGCCTTGGCGGCGGCGGTTTCGCCCTTCGAGGCAGGGGACGGCTCGCCGCCGCAGCCGGCGGCGAGCACAACGACGAGCGCGAGAACAACGACGCGCGTGACTGACATGTTGCTGGACTCCGCGATCAGATCATCATGCAGACGGACTTGAGCTCCGTGTACATCTCCACGGCCACGCGGCCGTGCTCCCGGCCGAAGCCCGACTGCTTGAAGCCGCCGAACGGCATCGCCGCATCGACCATGTTGTGGCAATTGACCCAGACCGTTCCGGCCTTGATCTTCGGTACGAGGCGCTGCACGGTCCGGATGTCGTTCGACCAGACGCTCGCGCCCAGGCCGTACGACGTGTCGTTGGCCGCAGCCGCGATCTCGTCGAGCTCTTCGAAGCGCTGCGCCACCAGCACGGGTCCGAAGATCTCCTCGCGCACCACCTTCATGTCGGGCTTCACGTTCACGAGCACGGTCGGCTTGACGTAGTAGCCTGAGGCCGAAGGCGCCTCGCCGCCCACCGCCACCGAGGCGCCCTGCGCCTTGCCCGACTTGATGTACTCGAGCACCCGGTCCTGCTGCTCGCGCGAGACCAGCGGTCCCATCTCGGTCTTCGGATCGAGGCCCGGGCCGAGCTTGATGCTGTTCGCCGCGCCGCTGATGCCCTCGACGACCTTGTCGAAGATCTTCTTGTGCACGAACAGGCGCGACCCGGCGGTGCAGACCTGCCCGGAATTGAAGAAGATCGCCTGCGCGGCACCGCCGACCGCAGCCCCGATGTCGACGTCCGGGAACACGATCATCGGCGATTTGCCGCCGAGCTCGAGCGACACGCGCTTCATCGTGTCGGTCGCCGACTTGTTGATGATCTTGCCGACGGAGGTCGAACCGGTGAACGCGATCTTGTCGACGCCGGGGTGCGCGACCAGCGCGGCGCCCGTGGTCTCGCCGAGGCCGGTGAGAATGTTGACGACGCCCGGCGGAAAGCCCGCCTCGAGGATGAGCTCCCCGAGCCGCAGGGCCGTGAGCGGCGTCTGCTCGGCGGGCTTGAGGATGCAGGTGCAGCCGGCTGCAAGGGCGGGGCCCAGCTTCCAGGCCGCCATCGCCAGCGGGAAGTTCCACGGCACGATCGACGCGACCACACCCACCGGCTCACGCGTCGTATACGTGTGGAACTTGGTTCCCGGCGGGCCCTGGATCGACGTCTGGAAGGTCGAGCCCTCGATCTTGGTCGCCCAGCCCGCCATGTAGCGGAAATAATCGCGCGTTCCAGGGATGTCGATGATGCTCGCCATGAACTTGGTCTTGCCGTTGTTGATGCTCTCGATCTCGGCAAGCTCGGCGGCGTTCTTCTCGACGAGGTCCGAGAGGCGCCACAGGAGCGCCTCGCGCTGCGCCGGCAGCATGTCCGCCCACGGACCCTTCTCGAGGGCCTGCCGGGCGGCGGCGACCGCGCGATCGACGTCGGCCTGGCCGGAGTCGGGAATGCTCGAAATCTCCTTGCCGGTCGCGGGGTCGTACACCGATACCCGCTGCGTCGACTTCGCGTCGACCCACTCGCCGCCGATCAGGAGCCGCGGCTTGCGCTTGAGGAAATCGGCGACGGGCGCCGACGGGGTCAGCTGCGGCGCAATGGCCGCGGGTGCGAGTGATGCGTTCACGGGAACTCCTTCAATGCACTTCAGGACAGCGGATTTTCTCTGAGATTTCAGCGCTTACTATGGGGCCTTGGCACGTGGGCCGGGCTCAACCTACGGAGACATAAGACTCGACCCACGGGGAAATGGGAGCATTGCTGGTTTCGCCGGTTTTTTCTTACCCCACCGTGATTCGATCCGGTATCAGGAAAGACCGAAGCCAGATCGAGTTGGCCACCGGCTCGGCGTGATAAGGCCCCAGCATGAACGCTCCCTCGGGATGCCTTGCAGCCGCCACCGCGAGCCGCCGGCCCCGCCTGCGGCACGCCTCGGTTGACGGGTAAAATCGCCGCAATTCAGCGAACTGGTGCCAGGTTGGGTGACCGAATGGCAGACGAGACCGTTCCAGCACTTGTTCCTGCAGCGCGGTTCGAGGCCGGACGTAGAATAGATCTGCACCTGGAGCATCGAGATCCCTCGCTGTTGAGCGCCGCGCCCGGGAATGATATTCACGGCGCATTACTTGGAGTCCGAGACATGGCCAAGACCGTTTCCAAGCACACGTTTCCGTTGCCGTCCGAGATCAAGCCCGTCCCGGGGACCGAGGGCTGGGAAGAGATGTACCCCTATTTCACGCGCGTCCGTCCCGAGGACGACAAGCGCTTCTGGTTCTACAACTCCATGCACTTCCCGGAGCCGATGCCCGCCTTCGACTCCGTGACGGCGGAAGTTCCCTATACGGCCATGGGCGCCTACACGACGCGCGTGTTCGCGTTCCCGACCGCGCTCGGCATCGACTATCGGATCATCAACGGCCACGTCTACATCACGGCGAACGCGGTCACGGACCCCAAGGAAATCGAGCGCCGCCAGAAGGTCTTCCAGGAGCGCGCGCCGCACTACTTCCAGAACTGGAACAAGCTCTACGAGGGCTGGAAGGTGCGGATGCGCAGCCTGATCGCCGAGATCGGCGCCATCAAGGTTCCGGAGCTCGGGGACTTCGACGATATCTCGGTCGTGACCGGGGCGCGCGGCATCGCGACCAACCACTTCGTGCGCGAGGCCTTTCACCGCACCATCGAGAGCTTCTCGAAGATGTGGCACCACCACTTCGAGTTCCTGATGCTGGGCTACGGCGCTTATCTGGTCTTCTTCCAGTTCTGCAAGAAGGCCTTCCCCGAGATTCCCGACCAGACGGTCGCACGCATGGTCGCGGGCCTCGACGTCCTGATGTTCCGGCCCGACGATGAGCTGAAGCGCCTCGCGCGCCTCGCGGTCGAGCTCAAGCTCGACGGTAACTTCGTCGAAGGGGCGAGCCCGGAGAAGATCCTCGCCTCGATGCGCCAGCTCGGGGAACCGGGCGCCCGCTGGCTCAAGGCGCTCGAGGAAGCGCGGCACCCCTGGTTCAACGTCACGACCGGCGATGGCTTCTACCATCATCACCGCAGCTGGAACGACGACCTGGCGATGCCGTTCTCGGCGCTGCCGCGCTACGTGCGGCTGGTGAAGGAGGGATACGCGCTCGATCGGCCGACGGAGACGATCCGCACGGAGCGCGCCCGCATCATCGCCGAGTACCGCGCGCTCTTGAGGACGGACGAGGACCGCGGAGCGTTCGACCAGATGCTCGGACTTTGTCACCTGGTCTTTCCGTACGTCGAGGATCACAAGTTCTATTGCGAACAGTGGTTCACCACGCTCTTCTTCAACAAGGTGCGCGAGTTCGGCGCGTTCCTGAAGCGCTGGGGCGTGCTTGCGGACGGCGAGGACATCTTCCACCTGCAGCATTTCGAGGTCGATCAGGCGCTCATCGACGTGATGATCGCCTGGGCCGCGGGCTCGCAGCCGGTGGGCGCTGCGCACTGGCAGCCGATCGTGAAGCGGCGCAAGGAGATCCTCGAGAAGCTGAAGGGCTGGCAGGCGCCGCCGGCGATCGGCCCCATGCCGGACAGCATCGAGGACCCGGCGGTGCAGATGCTCTGGGGCATCACGTCCGAGACGCTCGACACGTGGTCGCGGGCGGCCGATGCGGTGAACCCCAAGGAACTGCGCGGCTACGCGGCCTCGGCGGGCGTCGTCGAGGGAATTGCCCGCGTGCTCACCAGCCCGAATGATATCGGGCAGGTGCGTGAAGGCGACATCCTCATCTGCCCGGTCACGAACCCCAGCTGGGCGCCGGTCTTCGGCAAGATCCGCGCGGCGGTCTCCGACATCGGCGGCACGATGTCGCACGCCGCGATCGTCGCGCGCGAATACGGCATGCCCGCCGTCGTCGGCACGGGCCAGGCGACCAAGCGCATCCGCACCGGCCAGCGCGTACGCGTCGACGGCGACCGCGGCCTCGTCACCATCCTCGATTGAAAAATGGCCAGAGGTCCCTATTTTCCGTGACTAACCGGATGAATACGCACGTTGAATGGTTCGAGAAGATTCGGCTCGCGGCGCGGCCATCGGTCGGCGGCAAGGGCGCGAGCCTCGGCGAGCTCACGTATGCCGGCATTCGCGTGCCGCCGGGGTTCGTCGTCACGACGAGCGCCTTCGAGGCGAGTCTCGCCGCGCTCGACGCGCAGGGCACGATCCGTCGCGCCATCGCCGGTCTCGATGGCAAGGATCTCGCCGGCATCGGCGACGTCACCCGCGAGATCCGCGAGCGCATCGAGCGCGCGCCGCTCCCTGCGCCGGTGCATTCGGCAATCGCCGCTGCGCACGCAAAGCTCTGCGGAGCGAATCGCAGCGCGCCGCTTGCGGTGCGTTCGAGCGCGACCAGCGAGGACAGCGCGGACGCGAGCTTCGCGGGCCTGCAGGAGACGCTCCTCTGGATGTGCGGCGCCGACGCGGTGCTCGCGGCGCTGCGCTCGTGCTGGGCCAGTCTCTACAGCGTCGAGTCGGTGAGCTATCGCCTGCGGCTCGGCCTCGACGAGGCGGAGGTCGCCATGGGCGTCGTGATCCAGCGCATGGTCGATTCGCGCTCCTCGGGCGTCATGTTCACGCGCAGCCCGACGACCGGTGATCCGTCCGTGATCGCGATCGAAGGCAGCTGGGGCCTCGGCTCCGCGATCGTGAGCGGCGAGGTGACGCCGGACAAATTCGTCGTGAGCAAGGTCACGGGCGAGATCGTGAAGCGCGACGTCGCGGCCAAGACCGTCGAGCACCTGCCGGCGGCGGACAGCCGGGGGGTAAGCGCCAACGAGATTCCCGCCGAGCGCCAGGCGGCGCCTTGCCTGTCGGACGATGAGGTTCGCGGCCTCGTCGACTTGGCGAAGCGCGTCGAGCGACACTACGGCACGGCGCAGGACATCGAGTGGGCGATCGGCCGCGACGGCCACACTTACCTGCTGCAGAGCCGCCCCGAGACCGTCTGGTCGGCGCGCGAAGTGAAGCCGGTCGCCGCGCCCCAGCGCAACCCGTTCGACCACGTGCTCGCCGCGCTCGGCGGAAAGCTGCGCCCATGAACCTGACGCACGCCGACGTCGAGGAGATCCTCAAGCTCCTCGACGCCTCGCCCTTCGACGAGCTCGAGCTCGAGACCGACCGGTTCAAGCTGACGCTGCGCCGCTCGTCGGCGCCTGCCGGCGGCTGGACGCAGGAGAACGCGACCAAGTCGTCGGGGAAGGCAGCCACGGTCAAACCAGCGCCGGCCGCAAGCGCAGCCGCGGCGGCACACGTCGAGGACGGCACGGTCCCGGTACGCGCGCCGCTGATCGGGACCTTCTACCGCGCGCCGAAACCGGGCGCACCGCCCTTCATCGAGGTCGGCTCGCACGTGAGCCGCGACACGGTCGTCGGCATCGTCGAGACGATGAAGCTCATGAACTCCGTTTATGCACAGGCGGTCGGCGTCGTGACGGCGATCGAGGCTTCGGACGGGGAATTCGTCGAGCAGCATCACGTCCTCATGCGCGTGCAGCCGGCGAAATGAAGCGCATTCGCCGGCTCATGATCGCCAATCGCGGCGAGATCGCCGTGCGCGTGATCCGCAGCTGCCGCGAGCTCGGAATTGAGACCGTGCTCGCGGCGTCGGAAGCGGATCTCGATTCGGTCGCCGCCCGGCTCGCGGATCGCACGGTCTGCATCGGTCCGGCGCCCCCCGCTCGCAGCTACCTCGATATCGATGCGGTCGTCGGCGCCGCCGTCCGAGCGCAGGTCGACGCGATCCACCCGGGCTATGGATTCCTGTCGGAGAACGCGACCTTTGCCGGGCGCTGCGGCGCTGCCGGCCTGATCTACGTGGGTCCGGACGTCGAGCAGCTGCGAGCGGCCGGCGACAAGCTCGAAGCGCGGCGCCACGCAGCGACCGCGGGCCTGCCGGTCGCCCCGGGCGGCGCCGTCGCGACGCTCGCCGAGGCCGAGGCGCTCGGCCGCAAGATCGGCGTGCCGCTGCTCGTGAAGGCGGTCGGCGGCGGCGGCGGCCGCGGCATGAAGCTCGTGCGCCGGGCCGGGGATCTGTCCGACACGCTCCACCTTGCCATGTCCGAAGCCCAGGCCGCATTCGGCGACGCGCGTGTCTACCTCGAGCGCTTCATCGCCTCCGGCCGGCACGTCGAAGTGCAGATCGTCGGCGATGGCGAGCGTGTCATTCACCTGGGCGATCGCGACTGCTCGGTTCAGCGGCGCTACCAGAAGCTCGTCGAGGAGGCGCCGGCGCCGGCTCTGCCGGACGAGCTGCGCGCTGCGATGCATGCCGGCGCGGTCGCGTTCGGACGGCAGCTTCGTTACCGCGGCCTGGGAACGGTCGAGTTCCTGGTCGACGCCGAGCGCGGCGAGTTCTACTTTCTCGAGATGAACGCGCGCATCCAGGTCGAGCATCCCGTGACGGAGATGATCACCGGGCTTGATCTCGTCGCCGAGCAGCTCGCCATCGCCGAGGGCCGGCCGTTGCGCCTGCGACAGGAGGACGTCGCATTCCGGGGCTCGGCGCTCGAGTGCCGCGTGAACGCCGAGGACGCGCGCCAGGACTTCCGGCCGAGCCCGGGGACCATCACGACCGCGGTGCTGCCGGCGGGCGTCGGCGTGCGCGTCGACACCCACATCGAGGCTGGCACGCGCGTGCCGCCCTTCTATGATTCCCTGCTCGCGAAGATCATCACCTGCGGCACGGACCGCGCGCATGCCTGCAGCACCATGCTGACGGCGCTTGCCAACTGCCGTATCGAGGGTGTCGCGAACAACCTCGCGCTGCTCGCCGAAATCGTTGCGGATCCGGCGTTTGCGCGCGGCGGCGTCGACACGACCTGGCTTGCCCACTGGCTCACGAGAGCGGAGACCCATGCGTCCAACAGCTGACATTCGACGGCGCCTCGCGCATTCCCGCGGGTTCGTGTTCGACCTCGACGGCACGCTGGTCCTCGGCGACAAGCACAACAAGGGCGTGCGCGCGCTTCCCGGCGCGGCCGACATGCTCGCGGAGCTTGCGACGAGAGGCGTTCCCTACGTCATTCTCACCAACGGCACGGTGCGCGCGCCGCGGGATCTGGCCGCGATGCTCGGCGAGGCAGGCCTCCCTGTTGCCGCGGACTCGGTGATCACGCCGGCGAGTGTCGCCGGCGAGTCGCTCGCGCGTGCCGGTTACCGGAGCGTGCTCGCGCTCGGCGGCGAAGGCGTTTCGCGCCCGCTCGCCGACGCGGGGCTCGAAGTCGTGTTGCCGGCGAACCTGGGCGAACGCAAGGTCGATGCCATCTTCGCCGGCTGGTTTCGCGAATTCACGATGAGCGACCTCGAAGCGGCGTGCAATGCCGTGTGGCGCGGAGCGAGCCTCTACACCGCCTCCATGTCGCTCTTCTTCGCGACCGCGCACGGCAAGGCGATCGGCACTTCGCGTGCGATCTGCGCCATGATCACGAGCGTCACGGGCGCGCGGCCGCGCGTGCTCGGCAAGCCTTCGCTCGCGGCCCTGCGCTCGGCGAGCCGTCGCCTGGGCGTACCGACCCGCGAACTCGCGGTCCTCGGCGACGATCCCACGCTCGAAGTGGAGATGGCGCATCGCGGGCAGGCGCTCGCCGTCGGGGTACATTCAGGGGTCGGGGACGCCGGCGCATTCGCAAAGATGCCGCGCGGGCGGCGCGCGCACATCACCGTTCACAGCGTGAGCGAACTGCACAAGCTGTATGTCGAGTCCGTGAACGGGAAGCGGCGGCGCTCCTGATTTCCACGTATTGCACTTTTCGTGGAGTTTGCATTCACTTCGGGGACCGGTGAGGAAACCAGGAACCGCATGAAGTCATGACCGAGATAGTCGTTCCCGAGAATCTCTGGGACTCCGACGACGAGGGGGTCCTGTTCAACTGGGTGTATCCCGATGGCGCCGCGGTCGAGCAGGGCGCGCTCATCGCGGAGATCACCGTGGAGAAGGCGCAGCTCGAGCTCACCGCCCCCGCGAGCGGGCGGCTCAGGATCCTGGTGCAGCCGGAAGCGATCATCAAGAAGGGCCAGGTCATCGGCGCCATCGAGCCGGTCTGACCTCCTCTCCCGCTTGCGGGAGAGGGCCGGGGTGAGGGACATCGACTTTGACCGCCGCTTCCGAACACCTCGCACGGGAACAGCAGCTCCTCGACGAATACGCGGCCGGCGATCACCCGCGCAAGCGCCTCGTGTGGGAGAGCGAACGCGCGCTGGTGGTCTCGCAGCTCGACGCCCACCTGCCTCGATTCATGGATGCAATGCGTGCATCCGCAGCCGAAGGGTGGCCGGTAACGCTACGCAAGACCGGTGGCTCAGCCGTCGCCATCGGCCCCGGCGTGGTGAATTTCTCCGTCGTCGACTCCTGGCGCGGCACCCAGCCGACGCTCGCGTATGGCTTTGATCTTGTGTGCACACCGGTCATTCGGGCACTCGCGCACCTGGGTGTGACCGGCACGACCGGCGCCGCGCCGGGAGCGTTCTGTGATGGCAAGTACAACGTGCTCGTCGACGGACGCAAGATCGCGGGCACGGCGCAGCGCTGCACGAGACGCGGCCCCGGCGGCGCCCTGCTCGCCCAGGCGATGCTGATCGTCGATGCGGATCCCGCCGAGCTGACCTCGGCCGTCGCCCGTTTCTACGAGCGTGCAGGGAGCGACCGGACCTTCGACGCCCGCGCCGTGACGTCGCTCGCGAGATGCTTGGCGGGACAAGTAACGGGCAGTCTGCGCGAGACGTTTGTCAACGCGCTGACGAGTGAAGACTCGGTCTGGGAGGCCCTTTCGGGAGCGTAAAAAACAGGACGTTTTTTCCGCAGCCCCCAGGGATGGGTTCACGGCGGTCCCGAAAGGGCCTCCCGGATCGAGTCTTCCCTCAACCCGGTCGAGACTGGCCGAAGAAGCGGCGGCTACGCGAGGATGACTACTCGAATTGCGCGGCCGTCGTCCGGTACGCCGTCTGCACCGCCTTGTCGAGCGGCCAGGAGCGCAGGTCCTTCCACAGCACCTCGATACCGACCGGGCCCTTGTAGTGCGACGT
>Ga0316624_10000394_pt1 | contig 14556 bp, 15 predicted proteins | sample OWC_Aug_N3_C1_D5_FD_207657 | JGI IMG/M metagenome (GOLD analysis project Ga0316624, IMG submission 207657) | Wetland soil microbial communities from Old Woman Creek delta, Ohio, United States - OWC_Aug_N3_C1_D5_A | ecosystem: Environmental > Terrestrial > Soil > Wetlands | place: USA: Ohio... | reverse complement strand
CAGGAAGCGCAAGGCGCGCAGCCCGGCGGCGAGGCCAAGAAGGAAGACGTCGTCGACGCTGAGTTCACCGAAGTCGACGACGACAAGAACAACAAGAAGTCCGCCTAAGGCGGCGCGCTGCTCGTGCGCAAGTCGTTACACGTCGTGTCACCCCCGGGCGGTACCCCGGGGGTGCGCATTTCCGGATACCGGGCGCAGGCGAATCGCATACCGCTGTGACGGTTTGAACTGAGGGCGGCATCGGATGTCCAAGCGCGACTACTACGAAGTCCTGGGCGTTCAGCGCACCTGCACCGAGGTCGAGCTAAAGGCTGCATTCCGCAAGCTCGCTATGCAGCACCATCCGGACCGCAATCCGGGCAATAGCGAGTGCGAGCACAAGTTCAAGGAAATCAACGAGGCCTATGACGTGCTCAAGGACGGCGACAAGCGCGCCGCCTATGACCGTTTCGGCCACGCCGCCTTCGAGCACGGCGGCATGGGCGGCGGCGCGCACGGCTTCGGTGCCGATTTCGGCTCGACCTTCGCCGACATTTTCGAGGGTATTTTCGGCATGGGCGCCGCGCGCGGGCGCGGCCAAGGCCGCGAGCGCGGCTCGGACCTGCGTTACAATATGGAAATCAGGCTCGACGAGGCGTTCGCCGGCAAGACCGCGCAAATCCGCATCCCGACTTCGGTGACCTGCGAGGTCTGCTCCGGCACCGGCGCCAAAGCCGGCACCAAGCCCAAGCAGTGCGCCACCTGCGGCGGCGCCGGCAAGATCCGCCATGCACAGGGCTTCTTCACGCTCGAGCGCACCTGCCCGGCGTGCCAAGGCCGCGGCCAGGTGATCGACGACCCTTGCGCGGCCTGCTCCGGCGCCGGACGGGTCATGCGCGAGCGGACATTGTCGGTGAACATTCCGGCCGGCGTCGAGGACGGTACCCGCATAAGGCTCGCCGGCGAAGGCGAAGCGGGGCTGCGCGGGGGACCTGCGGGTGACCTCTATATTTTCCTGTCGCTCGAGCCGCACGAGTTCTTCCAGCGCGACGGGGCGGACCTGCATTGCCGGGTGCCGATTTCGATGGTCACGGCTGCGCTCGGCGGCGAATTCGAGGTGCCGGCGATCGACGGCAGCAAGGCGCGGGTCAAGGTCCCCGCCGGCACCCAGACCGGCCGGCGATTCCGCCTGTCCGCCAAGGGCATGCCGGTGCTGCGGGCGAAACAAACCGGCGATATGTACGTTCAAGTAGTGGTAGAAACGCCGCAAAACCTGACCAAACGCCAGCGCGAATTGCTGGCCGAATTCGAAAAGCTATCGTCCGATACTACGCAGCCGGAATCGGCCGGTTTCTTCAGTCGAGTCAAGGAGTTTCTCGATGGGCTGGGAAATCGCGGCAGCCATTCCGATCCCCCATCTTGACCCTCCGCCCTGCGCCCTTTACGGAACTTTAGTTGACGTTTAACCATTAAGTCCTGCCGCCCGCACGCGTGACCCCGCAGCAATGCCTCCACAGTCAATCGTCCGCGTCGCCAAGAAGCCCCTGCGTCTCGATGACGAGGTGCAGTTCATCCGCTCGTGGATCGAGAAGCCGCTGTCGACCGGCGCGGTGATGCCGTCGAGCAAGGCGCTCGCCCGCACCATGGCGCGCTATGTCGATCCAGCATCGCACGGTCCGGTGATCGAGCTCGGCCCCGGCACCGGTCCGGTGACCGAGGCGCTGGTCCAGAAGGGCGTCGATCCGGCGCGGCTGATCCTGGTCGAATTCAATCCGGACTTCTGCCGGCTGCTGCGCACGCGCTATCCGGCGGCGACGGTCGTGCAGGGCGACGCCTATCGGCTGCGCCGGCTGTTGGAAACCTATGTGAAGGCGCCGGCCGCGGCGATTGTGTCCGGGCTGCCGCTGGTCACCAAGCCGGTGCGCACGCGGCTGCGGCTGATCTCCGACGCCATGGCGCTGCTGGCGCCGGGCGCGCCCTTCGTGCAGTTCACTTACGCCATGGTGACGCCGATCCCGAAGGCGCTCACCGGGATCACGGCGCAGGCCTCAGAGCTGATCTGGATGAACGTGCCGCCGGCGCGTGTCTGGGTCTATCGCGGGGCGTAGTAGGCTTTGCAAGGCCTCGCTTTCGTCATGCCCGGCCTTGTGCCGGGCATCCACGTCTTTAGGGTATGAACTCGCTAGAAGACGTGGATGGCCGGGACGAGCCCGACCATGACGAAGAACGAGCTGCCGCCGATGGCCATCCCGAAAATCCTCGTCATTCCCGGCTCGACCCGCACCGGCTCGCACAATGTCAAGCTGGCGGCGCTGGCGGCCAAGGAATTGACGCTGATCGACGCCGACGTCACGCGCGTCTCGTTGCAGGACTATCCGCTGCCGATTTACGACGCCGATCTCGACGCCCGCAGCGGCCAGCCGGCGAGCGCGGTGCAGCTCAAGCATATGATCATGGCGCATCACGGCGTGTTCATCACGAGTCCCGAATACTCGGCCTCGGTCACGCCGCTGCTGAAGAACGCCATCGACTGGGTTTCGCGCGTGCGCGAGCGCGGCGACCCGACCTACGCCGCGTTCAAGGGCCGCGTATTCGCGATCGCCTCGGCCTCGCCCGGGCGCGCCGGCGGCCTGCGCTCGCTGATGGCGTTGCGGCAGATCCTCGAACTCGGCTGCGGCGCTCTCGTGATCCCCGAGCAGGTGGCGATCCCTAACGCCGAGCAGGCCTTCGACGACAAGGACGAGATTGTTGATCTCGGTACCGCCAACCTGTTGCGCGCTGAACTGCAGCGGCTGGTCGACATGGCGCGGCTCTTGATGTGAGGAGAAACGGCTTGGCCTTGGACGCGCGCGAACGGCTGATCGTCGCCCTCGACCTGCCCTCGGTCGAAGCCGCCGAGAAAATGGTGGCGCGGCTCGGCGAGTCGGTCTTGTTCTACAAGATCGGCTATCAGCTCGCCTTCGCCGGCGGGCTGCCGTTCGCGGTCGGGCTGATCGCCGCCGGCAAGCAGGTGTTTCTCGATCTCAAGCTGCACGACATCGGCAATACGGTGACGAAGGGCGTTGAGAGCGTGGCGCAGATGGGCGCCACCTTCCTCACCGTGCACGGCTATCCGCAGACCATGAAGGCGGCGGTGGAGGGAAAGCGCGGCTCGACCTTGCGCATTCTCGCCGTCACCGTGCTCACCTCCTATGACGACGCCGATCTCGCGGCCGCCGGCTACGACATGACCGTGCCGGAACTTGCCGCCGCGCGCGCGCAGCAGGCGCACGACACCGGCATCGATGGACTGGTGTGCTCAGCCGAAGAGGCGACGGCCCTGCGCAAAATCGCCGGCCCCGGCATGGTGCTGGTGACGCCCGGCATCCGTCCGATGGGCAGCGCGACCGGCGACCAGAAGCGCGTGATGGGTCCGGCGCGCGCGATCCGCAGCGGCGCCGATTACCTGGTGGTCGGCCGGCCGATCGTCGAGGCGGCCGACCCGAAGGTGGCGGCGGAGGCGATCGTTTCCGAAATCGAGCAAGCAGCGGGCTAGAGGAGTAAGCAAATGCCAAAGGGTTATTGGATCGGCCTCGTCGACGTGAAAAGCGAAGAGGGCTACAAGCCCTATGCCGCGGGCAACGCCGCGATCTTCAAAAAGTACGGCGCCAAATACCTGATCCGCGGCGGAAAGTTCGACTGCGTGGAGGGAAAAGCGCGCTCGCGCAATGTGGTGATCGAATTCCCCGACTACGCCACGGCGCTCGCCTGCTACCGCTCGCCGGAATATCAGGAAAACATGAAGCTGCGGCTGCCGCATTCGGTGGCCGACATCATCGTCATCGAGGGTTACGACGGGCCGCAGCCGTAGCGTCATTCCGGAACGCGGCCCTGCATGAATCGCGCTCCCTCCCCCCGCGCGCGGGGGAGGGTCGGGGAGGGGGCCTAGCAACGCTTCTGAGCCTATCGAAAGAGCCCCTCACCCGGTCGCCCTCGCTTCGCTCCTGCGACCGACCTCTCCCCGCAAGCGGGGAGAGGTGACAGAGCGTGTATCGGCCCGCTATACCCATTCAATTCTGGGAGCTTAACCTATGGCCGAGATGCGCTTGATCGTGGCGGGGGCCGGCGGGCGCATGGGGCGCACGCTGGTCAAGGCGATTGCCGAGGCCAAGGGTTTCGCGCTCGCGGGCGCGCTGGAAGACGCGCGCTCGCCGCTCATCGGCTGGGACGCCGGCACGCTCGCCGGCACGCCGGAAAACGGCGTCAAACTCACGGGCGACGCCGCCTCGCTGATCGACAAAGCCGACGGCATTGTGGATTTCACCGCGCCGGTGGCGACCGTCGGCTTCGCCGCGCTCGCCGCCAAGGCGGGCAAGATGCACATTATCGGCACGACCGGCTTGAGCGCCGCGGACGAAGGCAAGATCGAGGACGCGGCCCGCAAGGCGGTGGTCGTGAAGTCCGGCAATATGAGCCTCGGGGTCAATCTTTTGGCGGCGCTCACCAAGCGCGTGGCCAAGACGCTCGACAATTCCTTCGACATCGAAATTTTGGAGATGCACCACAATCAGAAGGTCGACGCGCCTTCCGGCACCGCGCTCTTGCTCGGGCGCGCGGCGGCGGAAGGCCGCGGCATCGAGCTTGACAGAAATTCGGTGCGTAGCCGTGACGGCAATACCGGCCCTCGTCATCCCGGTGATATCGGTTTCGCGAGCTTGCGCGGCGGCAGCGTGGTGGGCGAGCACAGCGTGATTTTCGCCGGCCCCGCTGAGCGGCTGGAACTCACGCACAAGGCCGAGGACCGCATGATCTTCGCGCGCGGCGCGCTGCACGCGGCGGCCTGGGCGCGCGCGCAGAAGCCGGGGCTTTATTCGATGATGGACGTGCTCGGGCTGAAGGATTTTTGAAGAGGCGTTGAAGCCGATTGGGCCTCTCGCGCGTTGGAATGAAGAGGTGTGACTGATGAACGACCGTTTGCTTGTGCTCGTGCGCCACGGCGAGAGCGACTGGAACAAGAAGAACCTGTTCACCGGCTGGCGCGACGTCGACCTCTCCGAGCAGGGCATCCAGGAAGCGTGCGAGGCCGGGCGCAAACTGAAGGCGCAAGGGCTCAAATTCGACGTCGCCTTCACCTCGGCGCTGGTGCGCGCGCAACGCACGCTCGACCTCATGCTGGAGGAACTGGGCCAGACCAAAATACCGGTATTCAAGGACCAGGCGCTGAACGAGCGCGACTACGGTGATCTGTCGGGCCTCAACAAGGATGACGCCCGCAAGAAATGGGGCGCCGAGCAGGTGCTCATCTGGCGCCGCTCCTACGACGTGGCGCCGCCGGGCGGCGAGAGCTTGCGCGACACCGCCGCGCGCGTGCTGCCCTATTACATTCAGGAAATGCTGCCGCACGTGCTGCGCGGCGAGCGCGTACTGGTGTCGGCGCACGGCAATTCGCTGCGCGCGCTGGTGATGGTGCTCGACCGCCATACCAAGGAGAGCATCGTCAAGCTGAATTTGGCCACCGGCGTGCCGATGATCTACCGGCTCAACGCCGATTCGACGGTTGCCTCCAAGCTCGATCTCGCGGCGTGACCCGATCGCAGGAAGTCCTGGCGAAACTGTGGGGCGATCTCGGCCACGATGGCGCCGCGCTCGCCAATGTCGAGCTGACCGGCAGCGAGCCGGTTCTGCCCTCCTCGTTTGCGGTCGGCACTGCGCTGCAGGCGAGCATCGCGGCCTCGGCGCTTGCCGCCGCGGAAATCTGGCGCGCGCGCAGCGGGAGGCGCCAGCGTGTCGGCGTCGACATGCGGGCAGCCGCCATTGCCGGCCGCAGCGAGCATTATCTTGCCATCGACGGCAATCCGCTGCCCGAACGATGGGACAAGATCGCCGGCACCTACCAGTGCGGCGACGGGCGTTGGGTCCGTCTGCACACCAACCTGCCGCATCATCGCGACGGCCTGCTGGCGCTGCTGAAATGCGCGCACGACAAGGCCGCGGTGGCAGAAACCTTGCGGGGCTGGAAGGCGTTCGACTTGGAGGAGACCTGCGCGCGGGCCGGGCTTGTCGTCACCGCCATGCGCAGCTTCGCGGAATGGGACGCGCACCCGCAGGGTGAAGCCGTCCGCCGTTTGCCGCTGCTTTCGATCGAACGCATCAGCGACGCGCCAGCGGCCAAATGGCCGGAGGGAAGTCGCCCGCTCGCCGGCATAAAGGTGCTCGATCTCACGCGCATCATCGCCGGCCCGGTCTGCGGCCTGACGCTGGCCGCGCACGGCGCCGACGTCATGCTGGTGACATCGCCCAATTTGCCGTCGTTTCGGCCGCTGGTGATCGACACCGGCCGCGGCAAGCTTTCGACGCATATCGATTTGCGCGAGGCGGCCGGCCGGCAGGCGCTGGAAACGCTGCTGCGCGAGGCCGACGTCATCGTGCAGGGTTATCGGCCGGGCGCCATCGCCGGGCTCGGCTTCGGCCCGCAAGATGCGGCGCGCATCCGCCCCGGCATCGTCTACGTCTCGCTGTGCGCCTATGGCCATGAAGGCCCGTGGGCCGGGCGGCGCGGCTTCGACTCGCTGGTGCAGACCGCGAGCGGCTTCAACGCCGCGGAAGCGGAAGCCGCCGGGATCGCCAGCCCCAAACCGCTGCCGGCGCAGGTGCTCGACCACGCCACCGGCTATCTCTTGGCCTACGGCGCGATGAGCGCGCTTCTGCGGCGCGCGGCCGAAGGCGGCAGCTGGCACGTGCGCGCCTCGCTGGCGCAGACCGGCTTTTGGCTGCGCTCGCTCGGCCGCATCGACGGCTTGCGCTGCAAGGAGCCGGCGCGCGATGAGGTGCGCGACTGCCTGGAGGAAAGCGACTCAGGTTTCGGCCGGCTGTCAGCGGTGCGGCACGCCGCGACGCTGTCGGAAACGCCGCCGCGCTGGGCGCGGCCCTCGGTGCCGCTCGGCACGCATCCGCCGGTCTGGCCGGCGTGAAACTTACGCTGCCGCCGTCATGCCGGCTTCCCAGCCCAGCATCGCGCGCTTGCGCGTGAGACCCCAGTGATAGCCGGTGAGCTCGCCGCTCTTGCCGATGACCCGGTGGCAAGGAACCACGAAGCAGATCGGGTTCTTGCCGACCGCGGCGCCGACCGCGCGCGCAGCCTTCGGCGCGCCGGCCTTGGCGGCGAGATCGGAATAGGTGGTGAGCTTGCCCATTGGAACGCTGAGCAGCTTCTCCCAGACGCGCACTTCGAAGTCGGTGCCGATCAGCACCACGCGCAGCGGCTGATCCTTGCGCCAGAGCGCGGCGTCGAAGATGCGGCGCGCGGTTGCCGCCGTGGCCGCGAAGTCTTCCACGTATTTCGCCCTCGGCCAGCGCGAACGCATGTCGCGCAGCGCGGCGCGTTCCTTGCCCGGATCGGCGAGCGCGAGACCGGCGAGACCGCGCGGCGTCGTCATCACCAGCGCCATGCCGAACGGGCAGGGGTGGAAGCCGTAGGTGATGGTCAGGCCTTCGCCGCCTGCTTTCCATTCGCCCGGCGACATGGATTCGTGCGTGACGAACAAATCGTGCAGCCGGCCGGGGCCGGACAGGCCGACCTCATAGGCGGTGTCGAGCACGCTGGCCGAGGAGCGCAGCAACTCGCGCGCGTGATGCAGCGTGAGCGCCTGCAAAAATGCTTTCGGGGTCAGTCCGCACCAGCGGCGGAACAGATGATGCAGGTCGGTGGCGGAAACGCCGGCGGCATGGGCGATCTGATCGATTTCGGGCTGCGCGCGCCAGTTGCCCCGGATATGGGCGATGGCGCGGCGCACGATGTCGTAATCCGCCGCCGCGGTCGCAAGCGGCGAGATCACATGCAAACGGCTGCTGTTAGCCGTGGTTTCCAGGGTCATGTCCATGGCCGTGATTTAGGTCGGGGCGCCGTCTGTAGCCACCCGATTTCTGGCTAGCCTAACACCGTCCGGGTCGGCCCGCGCCGGGCCTCGCTCAGCGCCGCGCCCAGCGCCTTGGCAAAGCTTGCCTTCTCGTCGGGCCCGAGGAAGCTGGCGATCGCCAGTTCCTTGCCGCGCGACACCACGAACAGCCGTTCGATGCCGAATTCCTCGTGCACCGTTTTTTCAAGCCGCACCCAGAGCGGATTGAGCACCCATTCGCGCGCGGCGCCGCGATGGCTCACCTTGCGCACGGTGAGCGCGGCCGGCGTCACCTTCACTTCCTCGTAGGCGGCGGCGTGGCGGTAGTTGAGCCTGAACGCCCAGTACAGCAGCAGCACGTCGAGCCCGAAAAAGCCGAACACCGGCCAGGCGCCCATCAGCAGGAAGGCCATGCCAGCGACGAAGCTGACAAGGCCATAGGCGCCGATCAGGATCCAGAAGCCGGTGCGGTTGAGCGAGCGGTGCGGCGTGATCACCGCGGAAAAGATCGTGGGTTCGAGTTCCTTGGCGTTGTCGTCGGTCATGGCACTCACTATACCCGAAATCATGGCGAAAAAACCGACCCGCAAAACGGCGAAGCGCAAGACGCCCGCGCGCAAGCGCAAGCCCGCCAAGGTCAAGGGCCCGCGCCAGCGCGCCCAGGCCAACGTCAATGTCGTGCACGGCGCGCTGCCGCCATGGACTAATGCACAGATCGAGGAGGCGTTCCGCCGCTTCAAGGCCGCCAATCCCGAGCCGCAGGGCGAGCTCAAGCACATCAACCCGTTCACCTTGCTGGTGGCGGTGGTGCTCTCCGCGCAGGCGACCGACGCCGGCGTCAACAAGGCGACGCCCGCGCTGTTCGCGCTCGCCGACACGCCGGAGAAGATGGTCAAGCTCGGCGAGGACCGCGTGCGCGAGCTGATCAAGACCATCGGGCTTTACCGCACCAAGGCCAAGAACGTGGTGGCGCTGTCGCGCATCTTGGTCGAGCAGCACGGCGGCCAAGTGCCGCGTTCGCGCGAAGCGCTGGAGGCGCTGCCCGGCGTCGGGCGCAAGACCGCCAATGTGGTGCTCAACATCGCCTTCGGCGAGCCGACCATCGCGGTCGACACCCATATTTTCCGCGTCGGCAACCGCACGGGCCTGGCGCCCGGCAAGACGCCGCTCGAAGTCGAGCAGAAATTGGAGCAGGTGGTGCCCGCGCAATACAAGCGCCACGCGCACCATTGGCTGATCCTGCACGGGCGCTATACTTGCGTGGCGCGCAAGCCGCGGTGCGAGGTCTGCATCATCGCGGACTTGTGCCAATGGCCGGGCAAGACGGTCCTGCAAAAATAACAGCGTTTAGGGAGTAGGCGTGATGGAAGGCTCCAGGATTAAGAACCTGCGCGAAAGCATGCGCCGGGACATGAATGAGAGCCTTCGCCGGGCCGGATTGCCTGATAAAGCCGCGGCGGCATGGAGCAAGGCGTGGCCGCGTTTCAGCGGAAACTTCAAGCGCGATACGGCGGCCGCCAGCAAATTCTGGCGCGGCGGCGCCGATCTGCTCGCCAAGCTGCCGAAGAAGCCCAAGCGCAATGTCGAACAGCAAATCGCGGCGGGGCTCATCCTCATGGATTGCCGCGAGGCGCGCGAAAAATTCCTCACGCAGCACGCCGAGGCGGTCTATCGCAAGCTCACCAAGAATCTCGGCGCCTTCATGCGCGTGGACGAGCTCGTCTACGCCGCCGCCAAGCTCGTTCCCGGCCTGACCCCGACGCGCAAGCAGGTCGACGCCGAAAGCGGATCGATGCAGTCCGAGAAGGACGGCGTCGAGGTCGATCAAGGAATTTTCCTGGCGCAGGTACTGGCCAAGCCCGACACCGGCACGCATCTCTGCCACGCCATGCTGTTGCCGAAGCTGGAGGCGATCGAGCGCGGCGCCGAATTCATCAAGCGCGACGTGGTCGATTTCGGCCCGGCGCGGGTCGAGCGCCGCGGCAAGTCGGCGGTGGTCACCGTGTGCAATCCGCGCTTCCTCAACGCCGAGGACGACGACACGCTCGACGACACTGAAACGGCGGCCGACATCGCCATCCTCGATCCGATGAGCGAAATCTGCGTGCTGCGCGGCGGCGTGGTCGAGCATCCGAAATATGCCGGCCGCAAGATTTTTTCCGCCGGCATCAATCTCACCCACCTCTATCGCGGCAAGATTCCCTACCTCTGGTACATCCGCCGCGACATGGGCATCGTCAACAAAATGCTGCGCGGCCTCGCCATGGGGTCCGCCAGCCCCGACGAGGTCTATGGCGGCACCCGCGAGAAGCCGTGGGTCGCCGGCGTCAACGTCTTCGCCATCGGCGGCGGTTGCCAGTATCTGCTGGCGATGGACTATGTGGTGGCCGGCAGCGACGCCTATATGACGCTGCCGGCGCGCAAGGAGGGCATCATCCCGGGCGCCGCCAACTTAAGGCTCACGCGCTTTGTCGGCGCCCGCATCGCGCGCCAGGCCATCTTGATGGGGCGCCGGCTCGATTGCGACACGCCGGAAGGCCGCCTGATCTGCGACCAGATCGTGCCGCCCGGCGAGATGGAGCAGGCGATCGACCAGGTGGTCGAGGATTTCACCGGCTCGGGCGTGGTCAGCGCCGCCGGCAACCGGCGCGCCTTCCGCGTCGGCGAGGAGCCGCTCGACGATTTCCGCCGCTACATGGCGGTGTACTGCCGCGAGCAGGCCTATTGCCATTTCAGCCCGGCGCTGATCGCCAACCTGGAAAAGCACTGGAACGCCGCGCAGAGGAAGATTTAGCGCATGATCCCGAAAAGTGGGAACCGGTTTTCGGATAAGATTATGCGCAAACGTAAGGAACAACTATGCCGGGACTGCAGCTCAAGGGCGTCAACCTGGCGCCGCGCCGCGAAGGGCTCGACCCGATTGAATTCGCCTCGCGCGACGAAATCGCGGCGCTACAGCTCAAGCGGCTGAAATGGACGCTGGTGCACGCCTACGACAATGTCGCGCATTACAAGAAGTCGTTCGACCAGGCCGGCGTGCATCCCGACAACCTGAAAACGCTCGACGATCTGCGCAAGTTTCCCTTCACCGCCAAGGACGACCTGCGGCGGCACTATCCGTTCGGCATGTTCGCCATTCCGCGCGAGCAGGTCATTCGCGTGCACGCCTCGTCCGGCACCACCGGCAAGCCGACCGTGGTCGGCTACAGCAAGCGCGATCTCGACATGTGGGCCGAGGTGATGGCGCGCTGCATGCGCGCGGCAGGCTGCCGGCCCGGCATGCTGGTGCAGAATTCCTACGGCTACGGGCTGTTCACCGGCGGCATCGGCTTCCACTACGGCGCCGAGAAGCTCGGCATGACCGTGGTTCCTGTTTCGGGCGGCATGACCGAGCGGCAGGTGAAGCTGATTTCCGACTTCAAGCCCGACGTCATTTTCGTCACGCCGAGTTATTTGCTGGCGATCTTCGACGAATTCCACGCGCAGGGCGTCGATCCGCGCGCCTCATCGCTCAAGATTGCGATGTGCGGGGCCGAGCCCTGGACCAACGCCATGCGCACCGAGATCGAGGACGCCTTCGACCTGCATGCCATCGACAATTACGGGCTGTCCGAGATCATCGGGCCGGGCGTGTCCTGCGAATGCATCGAGAGCAAAGACGGCCCGCATATCTGGGAAGATCATTTCTATCCGGAGGTGATCGATCCGGCGACCGGCAAGGTCTTGCCCGACGGCGAAACCGGCGAGCTGGTGTTCACCACGCTCAGCAAGGAAGCCATGCCGGTGGTGCGCTATCGCACGCGCGATCTTTCCCGCCTGCTGCCCGGCACCGCGCGCTCGATGCGTCGCATGGAGAAGGTGACCGGCCGCTCCGACGACATGATGATCGTGCGCGGCGTCAATGTGTTCCCCAGCCAGATTGAGGAGATCCTGCTCAGGGACGAGCGGTTGGCGCCCCATTTCGTCATCGAGCTGCGTCGCGTCGAACGGCTCGATGAAATCACCATCGTGGTCGAGGCGCGGCCCGAGGCCGAGGACAGCGTCTTTGCCGCCTGCGAGCGCGATCTCGCGCATCACATCAAGGCGCAGATCGGGGTGACGGCTTCGGTGCGCACGGTCAAGCCTGGTACGGTCGAGCGCTCGCTCGGCAAGGCCAAGCGCGTGATCGATCTGCGGCAGAAGAGCTAACGCGGCTTCTCGATCAGCTCCGCGCGCTTGCCGCTCATGCGCTTGTGGATATGCACCATGAAAGCCATGGCGAAAATCGGCGTCGCCAGGTTGACCACCGGGATCGACACGAACACCGCGATTACCATGCCGCAGAGGAAAACGTAGGCGGCGTTGGCTTTGCGCATGGCCTTGGCTTCATATGACGGACGGAAGCGCATGGCGGCGAGCTCGAAATATTCGCGGCCGAGCAGGTAGGAATTCGCCAGGAACAGGATGATCACGCCGAGGCCGGCGAAGAAGATGAACGGCAACGCGCAAAAATAGACGATGAGCGTCAGGATCGCGATCTTGAGGCCCTCGAGCAGCGCGCGAAAGAACGGCAGCGCGCGGCCGGCCGGCTCCGCCGGATAATATTCGCGCTCGACCGCCTCGGCGGTCTCGTCGACGAAGAAGCTGCCGACGAATGCGGTGATCGTCGGCATCAGGAACAGCGCCCCGGTGACGATGCCGAGGCTCGCCATGATCGACAGCACCCAGGCGAGCGCGCTCCAGGCCGCGTGCGGCGCCATGCCCGAAGTCTGCTCGGCCCAGGTGGCGCCCTGCTGCGCGAGTGCCGACAGAAAGCGTTGCAGCACGATGCCGATAATGACGATCAGAATGAGCGACAGCCCGACGGCTTTTAGCAGAACCGCGCGCAAGGCGGGCGTGAACATCTGCGCAAGCGCTTTGGCGGCGGCGTCGATCATGCGGGGAAGAGGTAAGCGTAAGCGCTTAGGAGGGCAAGGGCGGGCAACAAGCTCCGAGTCATGCCGGGGCTTGACCCGGGCATCCATGATGAGTTGCCGTAGATAAGACGCTTACGTAAGGCCGCCGACGATGAACGGCTTCATGGATTGCCGGGTCATGCCCGGCAATGACAAGTGAGAGGTGCGGGAGAGGGAAAGCGAGCTCGCTACGACGTTCGCGTCTACCGCATTGCCGACAGCGTCTCGGGCTCCACCGCCTCGTTCTCGTCGTCCGCTGGCACCAGCGACACCATCTCGTCGGCGTCGGGCGCCGGGACGTCGGCCCAGGCCATGGCCTTGTAGTCGAAGCCGTGCACCAGTGTCGGCTTGACCACCTCGAAATAGGGCGAGATATCGAAATCGCGCGGCGCATAAAGCGAGGAATGGCGGATTTCGAGAATTTCCGCGCGCGCCGCTTCGCTTTCCAGACGCGTCACCTTGGGCAGGATCGGGTAGCGTACCTGCTCGAATGCCTGTGCGATCAAGGCCGAGCAGATAATGCGGGTCGGATGGCCGGAGCCGAGCGCGATCATGCGCCGGCGCCAGCGCTGCGGCACCGGCAGCGGAAAAAGATAGCGCAGGAGGTCGACGATGTTCTTCAGATCGTAGTCGAAGCCGATGCGCTCGCTGGCGTAGGCGCAGACGCGCGCGCGATCATCGTCGGTGAGGCCGGTCGGGCGGCAGATGCGGGTGTGGAAGCGGGCGTATTTCGACAGCGGCGCCGCCGCGACGCCTTGCCCGATATTGGCCTCCACCAGCACCAGCGGCTCGCCGTCGGGTGCCACGCGGTCGCCGATCGGCCCGACATAGAGCGCGGCGTGCGACCAGGTCGACTGCGTGAGATATTTGATGACGCCGGAAATGTGGTTGCTGCCTTCGACCAGCAGCACGTCGCCGGGTTTCAGCGTTGCGCGCAACGCCACCGGGTCGCTCGGCGTGTACGGCTCATAACCGTGCGCCGGCTTTTCCAAATAGTGGGCGAGAAACCGCCCGACCCCGTCGACCATCCAGCCCATATCGCCCAGCCCCTTGACGCCAGTCCTCGATGCCGGCGCGCGCCGCTTTGCCCCTGCGCGTTCTTGCAAGCAGATTTAATGAAGACTCATTGCAATTTGGTTCATCCCGCGCGCGCCAATGTTACGGATCGTTGACCATGAAATTTGCGGGCCTGCGCGGGTTCGGGCAATCTGGCCCGGCCAGCGTCAATCATTCGGATACCATGTCGAAGTTTAGCCGCCGCTCCTTTCTCGCCGGTTCCGCCGCCTTCTTGGCGGCGCCCGCCATCCGGGCCGATGCGCAGGCAGCCGACCTCGATCTTCTTGTGGTCGGCGCCGGGGCCGCCGGCATCGCGGCCGCCCGGCGCGCGCAGGCCGCCAAGGCGCGCGTTGCAGTGTTCGAAGCGAGCCCGCGAGTCGGCGGCCGCTGCATTACCGATACGGCGCGGCTCGGCGTTCCGCTCGATCTCGGCGCGCACTGGCTGCGCTATTCCGGTAGCAATCCGTTGGCCGCGCTGGCGCCGGCCGCCGGGCTCGAGGTCTATCCGGCCCCGCGCGGGCAGGCCATCCGCGTCGGGCCGCGCAATGCGCGCGACGCGGAGCTGGAGAATTTCCTCACGGCCCTAGTGCGCTCGCATCGCGCCATCGACGACGCCGGCCGCAAGACCGACGTGGCGGCCGCGCGCTTGCTGCCCGCCGATCTCGGCAACTGGCAGTCGACCATCCAATTCATCCTCGGCCCCTTTGCCTGCG
>Ga0316624_10000392_pt1 | contig 14566 bp, 11 predicted proteins | sample OWC_Aug_N3_C1_D5_FD_207657 | JGI IMG/M metagenome (GOLD analysis project Ga0316624, IMG submission 207657) | Wetland soil microbial communities from Old Woman Creek delta, Ohio, United States - OWC_Aug_N3_C1_D5_A | ecosystem: Environmental > Terrestrial > Soil > Wetlands | place: USA: Ohio... | reverse complement strand
CACCCGGCTCGCATTTCGCTTGCGCTCAATGCTCGCCACCCTCTCCCCGCAAGCGGGGAGAGGGAGCGCTTCACGCGAACGCTTCTTTCAGCAACTCATACGAATGCCTGCGCGCCTCGTGGCCATACAGCATCGTGGTCACCATCAATTCGTCCGCCCGCGTTGCCGCAATCAGCGGTTCGAGCCGGCCCTTCACCGTCGCCGGGCTGCCGACCGTGAGCCGGCTGCGGTTCTGGGCGATGCGCGCTCTGTCGATGGGCGTGTAGTCGTAAGCCGCCGCCTCCTCGGGCGAGGCGAGGGGGAGATATTCGCCCTTGGCGCGGCGCACGAAATTCAATTCGACCGTGGTGGCCAGCCGCTCGGCTTCCGCGTCCGTGTCGGCGCACACCACGTGGGTCGCCAGGATGGCGTAGGGCTGCTGGTGCGCCGGCGAGGCGCGGAAATTGTCGCGATAAAGCCGCATCGCCTCCACCGCGTCGAAATTCGCGAAGTGATGGGCGAAGGCGAAAGCCGCGCCGATCTGGCCGGCAAGCTGCGCGGAATAATCCGAGGAGCCGAGCAGATAGATCGGCGGCAGCGGCACTTCCGCCGGCATGGCGCGCACCTTGTGGAACGGATGGCCTTCCGGAAAGCCGTGCGTCTCCAGCAGCATCAATTCCTGGAAGCGCTCGAGGAAATCGTCCTCCTCGCTGATGCCTTGCCGCCGCCGCAGCATGTAGGAGGTGGCGGGATCGGTGCCGGGCGCGCGGCCGAGGCCGAGATCGATGCGGCCGGGATAGAGCGCCTCCAGCACCTTGAAGCGCTCGGCCACCATCAGCGGCGCGTGGTTCGGCAGCATCACCCCGCCCGAGCCGACCCTGATGCGCTCGGTCACCGCCGCGATCTGCCCGATCATGATCTCCGGCGCGGTGCTCGCAATGTTGGGCAGGTTGTGGTGCTCGGCCACCCAATAGCGCTCGTAGCCGAGGCGGTCGGCGAGCCGCGCCAGATCGAGCGTATTGCGCAGCGCCTGCGCGCCGGTCGAGCCGGCCGACACCGGCGAGAGGTCGAGGATGGAGAGGGGGATCATGTGTGCCATCCTAGCATGCTGGATACGGGCGCAGCCTCCATCCGCCTCACCCTGAGGAGCATCGCGTTAGCGATGCGTCTCGAAGGATGGGGCGGCCACCCGATCTCGGGTTTACCCGAGATCGGCATAATTAATGCGCAAGTCGGCTATAGCCGACTTGTGATGTTCGAGACGCGCTGCTTCGCAGCGCTCCTCACCATGAGGCCGGGAGAGGAACGGCTTCCCGCGCGCCATGATCTGCGTAATATGCGCTTCGGGACTGGCAACGGGAGCGCAAACCATGGCCTCGCTGCTCGAATGGAAGGTACCGCCGGCCGCACAGCCGCGCGCGGAGGACTACGGCTACGATCTCGAGCGCGCGCTCGCCTCGGTGGTCGGCCTGCATTCCCTGATCCCGGCCGACGCCTTCACCGCCGACACGCTCGGCACCGAGCGCGCCGGCAACGGCGTGCTGATCGACGACGGGCTGGTGCTCACCATCGGCTACCTGATCACCGAGGCGGAAAGCATCTGGCTGCATTACGGCGACGGCCGGGTGGCGGCCGGCCACGCGCTCGGCTTCGATTCAGCGACCGGCTTCGGACTGGTGCAGGCGCTCGACCGCCTCGACCTGCCGGCGCTGCCGCTCGGCTCCTCGCGCTCAGCCGAGATCGGCGAGCGCGTGGTGGTGGGCGGCGCCGGCGGACGCACGCGCTCGCTCGCCGCCCGCATCGCCGCCAAACAGGAATTCGCCGGCTACTGGGAATACGTCTTGGACGAGGCGATCTTCACCTATCCGGCGCATCCCAATTGGGGCGGCACCGGGCTGATTTCGCCCAAGGGCGAATTGATCGGCGTCGGCTCGCTGCAGGTGGAGCGCCAGCGCGAGGGCCGCGACGAGCACCTCAACATGATCGTGCCGATCGATATCCTGAAGCCCGTCCTCGACGACCTGCGCAAGTTCGGCCGCGTCAACAAGCCGGCGCGGCCGTGGCTCGGGCTCTATTCGACCGAGATCGAGGACAAGGTCGTCATCGTCGGCATCGCGCCCAAGGGGCCGGCCGCGCGCGCCGAATTGAAGACCGGCGACGTGGTGGTGGCGGTCAAGGGCGAGAAGGTCTCGACGCTGTCCGCCTTTTACCGCAAAGTCTGGTCGCTGGGCGAGGCGGGCGTGGAAGTGCCGCTGACGCTCTACCGCGAAGGCGTCACCTTCGACGTGGCGGTGAATTCCTCCGACCGCGCCAAATTCCTCAAGGCGCCGCGCGTGCATTGAAAGCGCAAGCGGCGACGGAAATAAGCGGAGTTACTGCGTCGTCTTGCCGAAGATCTTCTTCGCGCCGTTGCGCGCCAGCGCCACGACCAGCAGCCAGGTGATGAGCGCGCCGATGCCGAAGACGGTGCGGCCGATGGTTTCGCCGACCGTTCCGGAGATGAAGCCCGCCATTGAGAAATGCCGCGTGCCGGCCCCGAAGGCGACCCAGGTGCCGAGGCCCGCAAGCCCTGCGGCGCAGGCGACGCCCGTCAGCCAGTACACGATCTTCGCCCACCGCGGCGCGTTTTCGGGCAGGTCGCCGTTGGAATCGCCGCCGCCGGTGATGCCGCGCACGACCACCGCCACGCTGCCCGCGAATATGATCAGCCCGATGAGCAGCGACAGCCAGATCGGCCCGTTGATGCGGCTCGGCGGCGGCAATTCGCCCAGGCCCACCACCGCAAAATAGACGCCGGCGGCGCTGCCGGCCAGGCCGATGGTCACGAGCCGCCAGTCGTGCGTTCGCAACCAAGGAGTTTGCAGTTCGGCCACGCTGTCGACCTCCACGCGCCACTAAAACGCGCGCAGCATGACAAAGCTTGCTTGCAAATTCGTTGCGGCGCCTGGCTCTAGCTTTCCTCGATCTTGTCCACGCGATCGGGATAAAACGCCAGGTGATCCTTGATCTCGGCCATGGCCGGGAAGGGCTGCTCGTAGCTCCACACCGCGTTCTCGGTGCGGCGGCCGTCGACCACGATGGTGAAATAGCTGGCGTCGCCCTTGTACGGGCAGTGGCTGGCGTGCTCGGTGCGCGTGAGCGCGCCCATGTCGGTGTCGGCGCGCGGAATGTAGTTAACGGCTGGATAGCTCGCTTCCTTAAGAGTGAGTGCACGCGCGGTGTCGGCAATCACTCTGTCGGCGAATGTGACGCGCACGCGCTTGCCGTTGCGGGCAATCGTGATCGGACGATCGGGACCGGGCAGCTTCATCTTCGCCGTCGCCGTTTTTAACAAGCCGTTAGCCATGCCCGACAACGCGCCACGCGCGCCCGCGGTACGTGGATACGACAAATTGAACGATCGATCTTAGCAAAGTTGCAGAACCTTTGAACTAGCTTGACCGCGACGTTTAGGCAGGTATGGCGCGTCTCCCATGTCGGACAGGTCGCATTCGATGGCCAATAAGTCGATCGAAAAGATGATTCAGGGTCTCAACATCCTGATCGTCGACAACAACTCCTATATGCGCCGGCTCACGCGCTCGATGCTGATGAATCTCGGCGCCAAGTCGGTGGTGGAGGCCGCCGACGGGCTTGCCGCGCTGGAAGCGATCCGCACTTGCGATCCCGACGTCATGCTGCTCGACTGGGACATGCCGGTGCTCAACGGCATGGAGGTGATGCGCATCGTGCGTTCGCCCGGCGTGTTCCCGCGCCCCAATCTGCCGATCGTCATGCTGACCAGCCGCGCCAACCGCTCCTATGTGGTGGAGGCGCTGCGCGCCGGCGCCAACGAATTCCTGCTCAAGCCGACCTCGCCCAAGGCGCTGTGCGACCGGCTGATGTCGATCCTGATCAACCCGCGGCCGATGGTGAAGCTCGGCGAGTTCTACGTGCCGCAGCCGCGCCGCATGCCGGTGGTGCCGGAACTGCCGCTCAGCTGAGCCGGCCGCAGAAGCTTGTCCCACGTGATGCCCGGCCCCGTGCCGGGCATCGACGTCTTGGATGACGGATAAGGGGAAACTGGCGCGCCCGAGACGATTCGAACGTCCGACCTTTGCCTTCGGAGGGCAACGACGGTCGCCGATCGGCTCCCAACTGCGCGGGCGCTAGCCCTTCGGGCACGGTGTGCGCTGTCGCGCTAGATGCCCTTGCTTCTATCCAGCTGAGCTACGGCCAGTACCAAAGCCCTTTGTGCATCAATAACTTAGCAGATAGGGTGCTGAGGTCAACCGCTTCCTTTCTGCGTGGGAGAACAAGAGGGCGAGACGAGAGTGCTCGCGCCTAAGATTGTCCGCTCATGCGCTGCTTATGCCAAAAGCTGAAACATGTGTGGCACCAGTGTGGATGGCAAAGAGGGGGCAGGAGGGGGACGGGGGGTGCTTCGCGGCGTAGAACAGCCCTCAAAAATGTCGAGCGGAAATTCTCGACTTTGGACGACCTGCGAGCGCACAATGGGAGCATTCAATCGGGTGCAAATATGGGAACGCCCCGTAGCATTGAACGGTCACAATACGTGGTGCATGCCTTTCGCGGGCTATGGGGCCTCATTGCTGCTAATGGAATAGGTCTTGTTTCGTTACTAAGTGTTGTGCCAGCTAATGTAGCGAATAAGGTGCTGCTTAAGACTGCTGCGAGCGGAATGACCATTTTTGGATGGGCGTTTGGCGCATCTGAAAGCGCTAACGCTGCCCCGACGAGAAGGCCGAACATTATGAACTGGCGCATGGGGTCTCCCCGCGTGTGTGCAGCTCAGATCAGCACCACCGCTTCCATGCGAAAATGACATACGTCAATTCTATGAGGCGCAGCCAAAGACCGTGTGTCCGCTAATGACCCAATACGGACATTAGCTCGCTGGCCAGGGCAGCTTCACGGCCGGCTCTCAACTCGGGCCCCCGCCGCAATGCGGTCGCTCGGGTAGACGATCACCTGCTCATCCGGCGTGACGCCTGAAGTAACCGCGGCAAAACGGCCGGATCGGCGCAGAAGAGTCACCGCGCGCAGCTGCGCGCGTCCGTCTTTCGCCACGTAGACGTTCCACGTTTCGCCGGTGCGGAATAGCGCGCCGCTGGGTACGATGGTCGCGTCATCGCGGCTGAACACGGTGATGCGCGCGTCTACTTGATAGGCGTCGCCGAGCCCAGCCCAGTCCTTGACCGGCGAGACGATGTCGATCAGCACATTGACCCGCTGCTCTTCCACACCGAGCGTCGAGACCTTGGTGAAACCCGCCGGCTCCACCCGGCGCACCCGCCCGGCCAAATCGCCGGGACCGCCCCAATGCTCGATGGCGACTTGCGCGCCGGGTTTGATTTCGACCGCATCGGTGCTGAGCACATCGACGACCACTTCGAGATCACGCGGATCGCCGATCGCAAGGATCGGCGCGCCAGGCAGCACGGCGGTCTCGCTTTCCTGCGTCACGTTGAGCACGACGCCCGATACCGGCGCAGAAAGATTCCAGCGCTCCGGCGGCGTGCCGCTGCTGTCATTTTGGTATTGCGCCAAGACTGCTTTCGCCTGCTCAACCTCATGCTCCGTGGCGTGGTCCTGAAATTCCGCGGCGTGCAGTTCGCGGTCGGCCAACCGCATCGCGGTTTCAGCGCGTTCCAGCGCTTGCGCCGTCGTTGTCCCGCTCGCCTTCAGGGCGCGTGTGCGGTCGAGATCGCTTTGCAACTGCACGGCTTGCGCCCGCGCCCGCTCGACCATGGCCTTGGCTCGCTCGCGCGCGGCTTCGGCTGTGCCCAGCCGCTCCTCGGCCTCCCGGCGGCTACGCGGGTCGAGAAACGGCGCCGGTGTCGGCAAGATGATTGCGATGGCCTCGTCGGCTTTCACCGTATCGCCAGCCTTGAGCCTCACGCGCGTCAGGCGGCCGGCGAGTGGCGCCGCCACCACATAGCGTTCGCGCACGCGCGTCTTGCCATCCTCGTCGACGGTGGCAACGAATTGTCCCTTGCTCACCGCGGCGATGTCGACCGGAATTGGCTTGGGCAGCATCGCCCAAACCGCCAATGCCGCGACGGCCACAAGGACGACGATGCTGGCGACACGGCCGAATGTGATTTTCATCGTCAGTCCCTCGCCTTGAGAACCGCAACGAGATCGAGACGATCGATCTGGCGGCGTACGACATAGGCGCTGGCCGCCGCGGCTGCGATCACGATCGCGCAGGCCGCCACGAACGTGCGAGCTCCGATCACGCCCGGGATCTGGAAGGTTTCGCTTGGATGCACGCTCGAGATGAGATCGATGACCGCCTGCGAAAGCACAATGCCGATCGGCATGGCAAGAGCGATTTCGATCATAAACTCGTTGAAAAAGATGCGCGCGACCTCGGCGCGGGTAAATCCGAGCACGCGCAGGCTCGCCAGCTCGCGGGCGCGCTCGTGCAGCGCGATGCGGGCACTATTGTAGACGATGCCGACCCCGATGATGACTGCGAACCCCGTCAGAATGCCCGACATGACCAGCACAAGTGCGCCGATTTTGTCGAGAAACGACCGCAGCGTATAGGCCTTCATTGCCACAGATTCGATCACCGGCAATTCCTTGAAGTGCGACAGCAACTGCGGCAAGGCCGAAGGCTCCACGAACAACGCCGTTGCCGAAACGACGTCGCCTTCGCCGGTTAGCTGGTTGACCGCGCCCAACTCCATGTAGGCGGCCATGCCGATGACTTCGTCCACGATAGCGCTCACCGGCACGTCGCCTTTGCGCCGGCGCCCCTCCATGACCTCGACCCTCACGGCGTCGCCGGCGGAGACGCCCAGCCGCTCGGCCAGCCGCCGCGTCAGCGTGATGCCTTCCGGCGAAATCTCGATCGGCCGTAGCGCGGAATCGTGCGGCCGCCGCAGTTCGCTTCCCCGTGGCAGGCCGATAACCGAGGTGAGATAGCTGCGCTGCGCCGCCCGCAGCCGCACCGGCACGAAGCGCTCGCCTTCGGCGGCGAGCACGCCCGTTTCCTTCTTGAGGTTGCCGACGATCCTGCGATCGAGCGGATGCGGGAACGCCACCACGGCATTGCCGCGTTCAACCAGGTTGAACTGGATGTCGATCATCTGGTCGATGGCGTCCCGCCAAAACAGGCCGAGCACCACGATCGGAATGGCGAAGGCAATGCCGAGCGTGGTCAGCAGCGCGCGCACGGGGCGGCCGGCAAGATTGCGTATCGCCATGACGCGCGACGGCAAGAACAGCCGCGCCGACAATAGGCGTTCCAACCAGAAGCGGCGGAAAGGCAGGGGCGCCTCTGGCCGCATCGCGACCGCGGGCGTCAACCTGACGACGGTCCGCACCGCGGTGAGAACGCCCGCCGCCGCCGCCGCAAAGCTGATGGCCGTCCCAACAAAGACCGACCACGGCGTCAGCTCGAAACCAAGCCCCGGCAGCCGGAAGAACGCCTGGTAGTTCGCGACCATGGCGTGCCCGAAAGCGATGCCGCCGCCGAGGCCGAGCAGGGAGCCAAGCAGCACGATGATCGCGACCAGCTTGAGGTAATGCAGCGCGAGCGGCGCATTGGGAAAGCCGAGCGCCTTGAGCGCGGCGATCTGCTCGCGTTGCGCCGCCACTTGGCGGCCGAGCGCGACGTTGAGCAGGAACGCCGCGACTGCGAAGAATATGACGGGGATGGTGATCGCCATCACCTTTTGCTCGCTGAGTTCGTCCTCCAGGAAGCGGTTCGAGGCCTGATCGCGCCGTTCGACGGCGCCGACCGAGCCGTAAGGCTCGAGCAGGCGGTCAAGCTCGTCGATCACAGGCTTGGCGGCGGCGCCTGGCGTCAGCGTGACGATAAGATCGTTGAAAGCGCCGACCATGTCGAACGCAGCCTCGGCCGCGCTGCGATCGACCCACAGCACCGCAAAGAAGCGGTCGTCGGGAATCGGCAAGCCCGGCTTGACCGCATAGACATATTCCGGCGACAGCGCGATCCCGGAAATCGTGAAGCGTTGCAGCCGGCCGTTGAGGATGACGCGGATATCGGTGCCGGGCTTGACGCCGTTCGCCTCGGCGAAAGCTTCATTGACGACCGCGTCGCGCGTATCGTGCGGGCCGGGCGCCGTGCCGCCCCGCATCTGCAGACGCGCGAGTGGCTCGTCGCCGCTATGGCTAAGCGATACCACTCGGGCGGAGACCGGTAACGGCGCCGATGGCCAATCGACGATCACATCGCGCACGATGCGCGGTTCGACTGTCGCCACACCGGAGATCATCGCCAATCGCGGCATGATCGACAGCGGGGCCCGCTTAAGCGTAACGAAGACCTGCGGAAAACGCGCGCTGTCATAGAAGCGGTCGCGGCTGGCCAGCAGCGATTGATAAGTCGATATCGACGCGACGAAGACTGCGACGCCCGCCGCCACGACCAGCGCGATGGTCACGACTTGACCGCGCAAGGCAACGATGTCGCGCAGCAGCTTGCGATCAAGCAGGCTCACCAGCGCACCTCCTCGGCCGTAAGCCTGCGCGGATTGCGCTCTTCGCCGACAATGCGGCCGCCGCCGAGCTTGAGCACGCGGTCGGCCATGCCGGCAATCGCAGCGTTGTGCGTAATGATGGCGGCGGTAGTGCCGAGCTGTTCATTGACGTGTGCGATGGCGGCAAGCACCATTTTGCCGGTGTCGTAATCGAGTGCGCCGGTTGGCTCGTCGCACAGCAGGACATCTGGCGACTTCACGATGGCGCGCGCGACGGCAACGCGTTGCTGTTCGCCGCCCGAGAGTTGCGACGGGAAATGATCGAGCCGTTCGGTCAAGCCCACTAGGCGAAGCGCCTCGCGCGGATCGAGCGGTTTCTCGGCGATCTCGTTCACCAGCGCGACGTTTTCCAGCACCGTGAGACTGGGGATGAGATTATAAAACTGGAATACAAACCCGACGTGTTCGCGCCGGTAGCGCGTGAGTTCGGCGTCATCGGCCTTGGTCAAATCGTGGTCGCGCCACACCGCCTGGCCCGAACTGGCTGAATCGAGCCCGCCCAGAATATTGAGCAGCGTCGACTTGCCGGAGCCGGAGGGCCCAAGCAGGACGACGAATTCGCCTTCATAAATATCGAGATCGACGTCGCGCAGCGCATGTACCTCGACTTCGCCCATCGCATAGACCTTCGAAAGTCCGCGGGCGCGGAACACTATGTTCGTAGAAGCTTTCGGTTGAGGCATCGAAGTCCCACGATGAAAACATAGAAATCTATATCGTTGGTCTGAAGCCTTTTTGACTTGACGCAATATTGATGAGCATCAAAGCATACCAAATGACTGATGCTTACAGTGTGGGTTTTTGTGGACCTTCGCTCAGTGCCAGATCTCGAAACATCTATTCTGCTATGCGTTGCAGGATGCATAAGTTGGACGATTAGCACCTTTTCGGGTGCAGCGGGCAGCATCGTTCTGCTTGCTGCTGTCACTCATCTCATCCGTGTAAAGACGATCGCGCCCGTGATTACAATTGCCAGCTTGATGGCGAGCCCGACGCGAATTCTGGTTTCGTGGAGGCTTATCGAGTGGGGGGTGGTGCGCTGGTATTTGCCCGGCGCGATTAGCGGCGCACTTGTTGGCAGCTGCTTCTTCGTATGGGCTGATGCCGCTTTGCTTAGCTTCATCGTTGGTCTTTTCCTTGTTTCAACGCCCATTCAATATCGCTTCGGCGGTCGCGCCCGCTCGTTTCCCATGCGGCGTCCATGGTTCATACCCGTCTCGTTCGCCGTTGGCCTCGTCTCCGGAGTCATTGGTGCGAGCAGCCTTATTTCGTTGCCCTTTTACCTGAATTACGGGTTGACGAAGGAGCGCATGATTGCGACTGGCGCCATGCATTCGCTTTTCATTCAACTCACGAAGATCGCGGCGTACGGATCGCTAGGTGTGCTAAGTGCCGGATCGGTTGTGGAAGGCGTATCTGCGGGACTTGGCGCCATTGTTGCAATCTGCGTGACACGTCGATGGCTCGGCAGCTTCAAAGAGATATGGTTTCGTCGTCTCGCTATTCTGCTAATGCTAATAAGCGGATTGTCGTTGTTGTGGCGGAGTCACGGACTCTTGTTTTGACGCGGGAATTTTATTTAAGGCTTCATAGACCCAACCGGGCGCGCCATAGATGCTTGAGTGTTTCAAGGACGATCAGCACGAAGATGCCGGCCCCGAGTGTCAACGCTAGATCGTCGGCATGTAGCGGGCCAAACCGAAAAAGCGCGCTCGCGGCGGGCCAAACGAGACTCAAGCTCAAAATTGCCGTGACCCCTAAAAGAATCCACCTGAGTGCCGGGTTGGGACGGCGAAACGCAGCGACCAGTGACGTACTGAACGAGCGATTGACCAGTATGAGACTTACAATCGAAAGCACCAGCGAGAAGAACGTGAGTGCCCGCACCTCATCGTCCGGCATGCCGCGTTGGTGAGCGAGCACGAAAATCGTGCCAACCAGGCCGAATGCAAGCCCGCCCTGCAATACGCTCCAGCCGATCAACTGCCATGAGAACAGGGGCTCGTCGGGTGCGCGGGGCTTGCGGCGCATGATGTCCTCTTCGTCCGTTTCGGCCTCGAAGACCAATGAGCACACCGGATCGATGACCATTTCGAGGAAGGCGATGTGGATAGGACCGAAGATGATGGGTAGGCCGAAGACCAGCGGCAGCAGCGCCAGTCCTGCGATAGGGACATGTACCGCGAAAATGAAGCCCATGGCCTTGCGCACATTGTCGTAAATCCGCCGACCCAGCCGGATCGCCGTGACGATTGAACCAAAATCGTCGTCTAGCAGCACGATGGACGACGCCTCGCGCGCCACGTCGGTGCCGCGCCCGCCCATGGCGACGCCGATATGCGCGGCCTTGAGCGAAGGCGCGTCGTTCACGCCATCGCCGGTCATCGCGACGATTTCGCCGTCGGCCTTCAGAGCCTGGACGATGCGCAGCTTCTGCTCGGGCATGATGCGGGCGAACACGTTTGTCGTCCTCGCGCGACGGGCCAGTTCGGAATCGTCAAGATGCTCAATCGCATCGCCTGTCAGCACTTCGGAAGCATCGAGCCCAGCTTGTTGCGCGATGGAGTTCGCGGTCGCCGGATAATCGCCCGTAATCATTATGACCCGGATTCCCGCGGAACGGCATTCCCGCACAGCTTCCGGGACGTTTGGCCGCAGCGGATCGGCGAGGCCAACCAGACCGAGAAACACGAATGGGAAATCACGCTGCGATTCCGGCCAGTGCTCCCCCTCATGCACGGCTTTCGCCACACCCAACACGCGCAGACCCTCGGCGGCCATGGCGTCCACTGCATGATGCACGGCTTCCAGTTCCGCCGGCCCAAGGTGGCACAGGCGGGCGACGGCTTCGGGGGCGCCCTTGGCCGCAACCGTAAAGGCTGGCGTGGTTTGGTCGCTTTGCCAGAGTTGAGTCATGGCCAGAAGGTCAGGCCGCAGCCCGTAGCTGTGCGCGAGTTTCCAGTCTGGTCCCGGTAGACCGTCCGCGACCTCCAGTCCGTCCCGTGCGAATTCATGGAAGGCTTTTTCCATGGGATCGAATGGCACGGGCGCGCTGGCGAGCAGGCCATGCACCGCGAGTTCTCGAAAATTTCCGGGTACTGTGGCGTCGGTTGCTTCGCGCAAGCGAAAGATGTCGCCGTCCGGAAGCCGCAGTTCAGCGATGGACATTCGGTTCTCGGTTAGGGTGCCGGTCTTGTCCGTACACAGCACCGTCGCTGAGCCGAGCGTTTCGATAGAAGCGGCGCGCCGGGTGAGCACGCGTGACTTAGAAATCCGCCACGCCCCCATCGCCATGAACACCGTGAGCACGACCGGAAACTCCTCCGGCAGCATGGACATGCCGATGGTGATCCCAGCGAGCACCGCATCAAGCCATCCACCTCGCAACGTGCCGTAAAGCAGGACCGCCACGACGCTGACGGCCGCTCCGCCGAGCGCGGCGAGCCGCACCAGTCGTGCGGTCTGCGCCTGAAGCCGCGGCGGTTCGGTTTCCAGCGCGTAGAGAGATTGGCCGATCTTGCCGATTTCGCTGCGCGGTCCGGTCGCCACGACATGCGCAAGGCCGCTGCCTCGCACCACCAGCGCGCCGGAATAGACCAAAGGCAGGTCATCACCACCCGGGCGGGCGCGGCTGGCCGGGATGCCGGTGGCTGCAGTTTTGCGTACCGGCACTGACTCGCCCGTCAGGAGCGATTCATCGGCCTGAAGATCACTGGCCTGCACCAGCACGGCGTCGGCTGGTACGCGGTCGCCTTCGGCGAGGACCACCAGATCGCCGCGCGCCACCTCGCGGCCGGCGATGCGCCTACGTGCGTTGTCCCGGATTACCAGCGCGCGGGGGCTGGTGAGGTCGCGCAGCGCCTCCAGCACGCGCTCGGTGCGTGTTTCCTGAATGACGGTAATCACCACCGACAAGAGCGCGAATGCGAGCAGGATAAGCGCTTCTTTTAAGTCGCCAAGTAGGAGGTAGATGAAGCCGCCGCCGAGCAAGAGGGCGAGCATTGGCTCGCGAAGAACCTCCAGGATGATACGCAGAGGTGTGCGTCGGTCCTGGCGGGGTAATTCGTTGTATCCGTCCGACTTCAGTCGTCTTTGTGCTTCAGCCTCGCTGAGGCCGGACATGAAAGCGGGTGCGGCATTGCCGTTTGTCATAGAACGTAGAATGCCAAGACTTGGGGTCCTCACTGACTATTATATTGGATGACCAGATAATGCCGTCCGCGGCTACGTCTGAATTGTTGGCACCTGAATGTGTGGTTATGACCCAAAACGCACATTGAGGACAGCCGTTGGCATCCTATATCGGGAGGGATCTCTCACGTAGATTGAAGTAGCGCGGTTCGGAGCGCACCAATATGATCGAAGTTTCAATAATCACTCGGCAAATCATGCGTCATATATTCAACGCTTCCGTCATCGTTTTCGAATACGTGGCCCATCGTTACAAAATCCGTATCCTGTAAGTAGTCGCCATAAGGCTTTCCTCGGTATGCCGCATTGCAATCGGTAGACGCGTTTCTTTCCTCCCATTCAAAAATCGATTTTGCGAGTGTGTCGATGCAAGCAATTGCAGCGTCCATCGTCCCCCGATCAATCTGGAACCAGTCGGGCTTTATGACGGGAGAAAAGTCGCCCCATTCTACCTTCCACTTTCTGCGACTTCGCTTTGCCCAAACCGCAAAGCTGATTTCTATATGCCGATCCAGGTCGCGCTGCTTACATCGGTTCACGCGACGAAAATGCCGTCGCAACGCCAGGTGACCATCATGGTCGATGATGCCAAGAGCGATGAGCTGGCCGGTGCGTCCCCAATGATTGATTAGATGACAGGTCTGGCAGATGACTTCCACTCGCAACAGTCGGGCGATGCTCTTACGTGGCCGATCCTGATAGGCCCAAACTTCATGCCCGTGCGGTTTTCGTGTGCTGCCGCAGATGGTGCAAGCGTCACCTTTGGTCGCTAGCAGCTCACGTCTCAGCTTGGTCCAACGCCATTTACCGAGCCCTGCTTTAGAGCGGAGATTGATGCCCCAAAGCCGCTCAGGGACCAGCTCAATCCGTAGCTTGAGAGCATTGCGCTTTGCCATAGTGCGCATGTCGCTGAAATATGCTTTGCCCCGAGGCCTTAGGCGTTCGTCCAATCTCGAAATTAATTGGGTGGGACGAGTGCGACGGTTGCCGCACAATGAACTCACCATCGCGTCCGACAAGGTCGGCGAAAAGCGCGTGGTGGATAGTTTTGTGGAGAGGGTGTGAGGGTTCTTGGCCTCCCGGTCGGCGTCCGTAATCGCGAGAATTTCCCCGCGGCGCATTCCAGTCTCGACCGCAAAAGCAATGATAGGTCCAATAAGTCGCGACCGTCCCCGACATTTACCCGCCTCTAGCAACAGCCGGTCTAGTTCACCGGCACGTAGCCGCCGTTCCCGCCGCTGATCGGGGGCCTCAAGCTTGAGCTTAGCAAGGGGGTTTTTCTTAAGTGGTACGCCCCACTCATCGCGGGCTATTTCGAAGAGATGATGGATCGGGTTCAGCTGGCGCTTGAGCGTGACCGGGGAGACCTCCCGTAGTCTTTCATCGCGATACTCAGCAAAATCGCTTGTGCGAAGCTCTGAGATGGTTTTACGGCAGATTGGATGCAGGACGAAATTATTCAGTACCACCCGCTCAATCTTGCCGCCCCGTTTGTGAACCGTCACTGTGTCTCGATAGCGCCCGACTAAAGCGCCAAGGGTGACGGCCATCTTTCTTCTATCAACCGTAGTCGGCAGGTCGTTTCTATCGGCGGCAATCTCCATCTGCCGCGCCCATTGCCGCGCATCTTTTCGTTCAATAAAGGTCCGGGAAACGTGAGGCTGGCCGGTACGGCGGATTTGGACCTCGTACTTGCCCTTACGCTTTCTGATTGTCGCCATGATGGTCCTCTGTGGCCTGGGTGTGGATCAGGCACAAAGGACGCTGGTCAGGGCCTAGCTAAGTACTGGCGCGCCCGAGACGATTCGAACGTCCGACCTTTGCCTTCGGAGGGCAACGCTCTATCCAGCTGAGCTACGGGCGCTTGACCCCTCAGATAG